>Ga0187873_1000514_pt1 | contig 39754 bp, 24 predicted proteins | sample June2016WEW_16_1_2_FD_133012 | JGI IMG/M metagenome (GOLD analysis project Ga0187873, IMG submission 133012) | Peatland microbial communities from SPRUCE experiment site at the Marcell Experimental Forest, Minnesota, USA - June2016WEW_16_100 | ecosystem: Environmental > Terrestrial > Soil >...
CAAAAACCCCGAGCCAGAACCTTCGCGGAGTTTACCCTGAGCCAGCAGAGCAAGATCCTTAGCGCAGTTTATCCTGAGCGGGCAGGGCGAGATTCTTCGCTTCGCTCAGAATGACAGCGAAGGGCTCAGGATGAAATCGGCGCGAGGCTTTTTCAGCAGCCTGCTAAGAGAAGCCCTCCGCAATCCGCGCTCAGTTTCGAAGTTTACCGCGGGCGGCTCGCCCCTACTTTTTCATCTCTTCCAGGATCCGGCGCAGGGTGGAAAGCGGGACCGGCGCCTGGCCATAGCGCAGCAAGTTGTAGAGCCGGGTGAATTCCAGCACCCCGTGGCTCCACCGGGTGCCCAGGAAAGAGAGGGCGAACTCGCGCGGCGTCTGGGAGGGCTTTTTGCGGTACCCTTTTTTCTGCAGGGTGTGGAGTAGGCGCTGATAAGTGAGCGTGGCTTCGCCGGGGCTGAGCGCCACCCCGCGCCGCGCAAATTTCCAGGTCAGAAGAAAACGGACCTCGGCCAGCGACCGGGTCTTATCGGTCAGAATCAGGGCGGCCAGGATTCCGAGCATCAGCACGAGCACCAGGAGTTTGTGCGACATCAGCCAGCCCTCGACGCGATAGGCGGCGCGAATTCCCCGGCGCTTGAATCTCTCGGAGTGTTCCCGAAAAACCTGCTGGAAGTCGCGGGAGTCCTGTTCGATCTGCCGCGCCAACTGCTCCTGGTGGCCGAAGTCGTAATTGATGATCCACTCACTCCAGAAGAGCGCGGCGGCATCGGTGTAGTCGTCCCAGGCGCCGGGCAAAACGGGGTGAGGGTCGGCGGGCGTAGGATCGAAAGGGATCCAGCCGTAGTTGGGGAAATAAACCTCCACCCAGCTATGCGCGTCGCGGGCGCGCACCACAAAATCCCTGCCGATACGATTGTACGATCCCGTCTGAAAACCATTTACGAGCCGCGCGGGGATGTTGAGGGTGCGGAGCATCACCGCCAGGGCGGCGGCGAAGTACTCGCAGTAGCCCGACTTGGAATTGAACAGGAAACTGCCGAGGGGGTCAGCCGGCTGGATGGCGGGCGGGTCAAGTGTGTACCGGAAATTGTCGCGCAGATAGGACTGGAGTGCCGCGGCACGGTCATAGTTGTTCGTGGCGGAGGCGGTAAGCGTGCGCGCCAGTTCCCCGACGCGCGGGTCAGTGGGGGGCAGGCGGAGATAAAGCAGGCGAATCTCGTCGGAATACTGCGCGGGTGCTTTGCGCAGTTCCCCCGGCGGCGGGAGGCCGACGTCGGAAACCACGTCGTAAGCGAACGGCAGGTTGGCATATTGCGGAGCGTGCAGAGAGTTGGTTTGGTCGAGGCTCAGCAAGCGCATTTGGCCGCTGAGTTCGCGCGCTTCTGCGGCGGCGAAAAGAACGTCGGTGGACAGCGCCGGGCGGATGATGCGGTAGCGTAGCGGGCGGTGCGGGCGGCGCCCGAAGCCGTCGGGGAGCGGAACGAGGAAGCGTTGATACGACGCGGGCATCAGCGGGAACTGCTCGGTGTTGTCGTTGAACCAGTGCTTGCCGTCGAAGCTGTTCAGACTCACGCCGCGCCACTTGATGCCCGCATAATCGCGCAGGCTTCCCTCCGGCATCACGCGCATCACCACCAGGGGGGAACGCAGGATTTTGCGGATATCTCCCAGGTTGACGGATTCGGAGAAGCCGGTGATGTTCTGCGCCTGCATGGAAAGGCCGGTGAGGTATCCGGTTCGATAGCGGGGAATGACGAAAAAGAGCAGCGCGGCGAAGAGGACGATCCCCACGGCCAGGCCGATCGCCGCGGTCACCAGAGCCTTCTCGATGGCCTGGCGGTTCCGCTCTGCGGCGCGGAACGGCCCTTCCGGAGCGCGGCGGGCCGCCTCCACGCCACGCTTGATTTCATAGCTGAGGAACGTGGAAATGGCGAAGAGAACATACAGCGTGAAGAACACCAGAAAGGTGGTGCCCACCGTGAGGACGGAGCTCGCCAGCATCATCAGGAACGAGAGGGTGGCCAAATAGCCGTAGTCGCGGTAAGTCCGCGCTGAAAAAATCTTCATGACCGCCGTGAAAAGCACCAGGTGGACCGTGGCGGAAAGCATGCGGTCGAGCGCGCTGGGGCCGGGAGAGAAGATCAGAAAATCGAGGCCGTAGAAGAAGATGTAAAAGATCGAAATCCGCGTGACCGTTTTGGGTGCGAGGGAATAGTCGGCGGCGCGGACGTAGCTCCACAGCTTGATGCTCAGCGCGCTGAACATCCCGGCCATGGAAACCAGATCCAGCTTGCCGGTGGTAGCCACGGTGAGGAAGCCGGTGGCCAGCATGAGCAGCAGGGAGATCTCAAAGTAACGCTGCACGCTGATGTTCGCCTGCTTCTCGCGTGGGTCCGTTGCGACGATGTGTGGGCCTTTGCTCATGGGGCGCGCTGCCCTGGTTCCGGGCTCTATTCTATTCGAGAAAACCGCCGAACGCGATGCCCACGGCCGGGCACGAGGAGAGTGGGTGGCTACGTGGGGGGCAACGGTGGGTTGTTCCTGGATAGCGCCAACACTGTTCACATAAGAGGTTCCGGGAAATTACTTCTCAATTTGTTCCTGGGAGACCCCCTCACCCGGTGCTTCGCTCCACCCTCTCCCCCAAGGGGGCGAGGGCAGTAAAATCAAATCAACGCCCCCCCCTCGGTCGCCGCGGCGAGCGCACGCGCCGCGGTGCCCCACCGCGTGCTCCAGAAACCTTCTGGACGATCTTGCGCGCCAGTTGGGAGATGGCCGCCTGCGGCAGGCGCTTGAGGTCGAACCATCGCACGGTCCCGCGGGGAATTCCGCGGCAGCCTTGCACGGGGTAGACGCGCCCCCGGATCGAGCGGAAAGTTATGGTGTGGTGAAATTCCGCCACCGGCTCGCCCAAGGAGAACGGGGGGTGAGCAAGGAGATGTAATTTCTCGCGCAGGCGGTCGCGCGCCTCCGTGGGGGAGCGCCCGAAAGCGGCGGGGAAATTCCAGAGGTCAGCGAGTAAACCCTCATCGAGCCCGCGCACCAGGGCCACACGTGGTCCGCGCCGCAGGAGGGCCACGGCAAGGTACTGGGACTCGGTGGCCCGCCGAGGGCGGGGAAGAGGGAAGGTTGCCGGGTCGCCGGAGTCGAAGCCGCGGCACCTTTTCCGCAGTGGGCAAACCGGGCAGCGCGGCGCGCGCGGCAGGCAAATCGTCTGCCCCAGCTCCATCAGGGCCTGGTTGAAATCTCCGGGCTGCCGGCGGGAAAGGAGCCGTGCGAGTTCGCGCTCGACGGCGCGCCGGAACTTGGGCTGGTGCAGATTCCCGCGCAGCGCGAACCAGCGCGCCACCACGCGCGCCACATTCCCGTCCAGCACGGCGTAGGGTTGGTGAAAGGCGATGCTCAGCACCGCCTTGGCCGTGTAATCGCCAATACCGGGAAGAGCGCGCAGGCTCGCGTAGTCATCGGGAAAGCGACCCGCGAATTTCTCCCTGAGGTGCTGTGCCGCCTGGTGCAAGTAACGAACACGGCGGTAATAGCCGAGGCCTGACCACAATTCCAGCAGGCGCTCCCGGGGGGCGTTGGCGACGTGGGTGAGCGTCGGAAAGGCCTCGAGAAAGCGCTGGTAGTAGGGGATTACCGTTGCGACCTGCGTCTGCTGGAGCATGACCTCCGAGACCCAGATGGCGTAGGGATCGCAAGTCTCGCGCCAGGGAAGGGGGCGGGCGTGGGCGCGGAACCAGGCCCGTAGAGCTCGACGAAGCGCGCCATAAAAAGAGGCCGGAGGGGTTTCCCTCCGGCCTCCGGCCACCCCTGGATTCTTCCGGGGCATACCGCTTACTCGATGGAGAAATCCGCGCTGCGTAGGGGCGAGGCGTTGCCTGCGGAATCGCGGCCGCGGATTTCAAACCGGTAGTCCCCCGCCTGAAGTTGGTCAATGGGTAATTTGAGGCCCAACTGGACCAGGGGATTCCCCCGCTGCACGTACTCATCAATCACGACGGTATTGGAAGACACGGCCGGCTGGTTCGTTTTGCGGTTCACGATGTTGAACAGAATCCCCACCCGCGGAGATTCGGTCTTCAGCAAAGGATCATAGACTTCCACGTAGAAAACCGGCTGCTCGCTTTTCGCAAAACGGTTATTGGCGGAGGGAACCACCTGCATGCCCTTGAAAACCAGGGGCGGGCGTTCTTCAAGCAAGGCCTCGTCCATGTTTACGTTAAGCTGGGAGAGCGGAACCACATTGTTGCTGAGTGCCGGACCGCCCAGGGCAAATTCCTTGCCGGAGAAGGGATCCACGACCAAAGGCATTTCGTACTTGCCAAATTTCTCGCCTCCCGCGCTAAGCACCAGCTTGAGCGTGTACCTCCCCGGCGCGATACTGAAAGAGGTTTGATAATCAAAAGAGCTCTTGGCGAGCTCCTTCACCTCCTTTTTCTCTTTGTCCAACTTCACCGCGTCGCTGAAGCGCGCGCCTACCGAGCCGTCCGGAAGGTAGGCGATTCCGAGCACGTTTACCTGGGAATGGAAATTACCTTTCTGTTTCTCGAAATCGACGGAGGAACCGGGAATGGATAGAGCCAGGTTAACCCGCGCGACACCGGGGGCAACGTAGAAGTAGGGCGCGGTGAGCGAGACCGGAATGTCGCCGGCCTGCGGGCTGGCGGCCTGCGCCTCCAGCGTCTTCTCCTCGGGTTTTCCAAATAGCAGGTCGGGGCTCTTCACATCGAAGTAGCCGTTGCGGGCGCGAACGTTCACGCCGCCGCGCTCCACTTTCACCTTGATGCGGTGATAGCTGCCGTCATGCACCGGGCTGGGCGGGGCATAACCCAGAATGTAGTACTCGTTCATCTCCGTGGCAATCTTCTGGAGGCCGGCCAGGAAATCATTGGTGTTGAAAATGGGGAAGCCCCCGGTGCCCGAGGCCAACGCATAAAGGATTTGCTGGTTGGTGGCCACGCTATCCGGAATGGAATTGAGTGTCCGCAGTGTGATGCAGCGGGGATCCTGGCTGGCCATCGGGCCGCTGCACAACCCGGAGAGATTCGTGTTAGGGTTATAGTTAGTGGGATTGCCGCCCCCGCCGCCTTTTCCCGCACCGCCCGTGCCACCGGCGCCACCTTTTCCGGCGCCGCCCGCACCGCCGGCGCCACCCTTTCCAGCTCCGCTACCAGTTCCGCTACCAGCCGCGCCACCGGCGCCACCCTTACCGCCCCCGGCGCCAGCGCCAGCGCCGCCTCCACCCACGGCACCACCGCCGCCGTGGCTCCCACCGCCACCTCCACTGCTACCCACGCCACCGCCACCCACGCCGCCACCACCCGTGCCACCACCACCTCCGCCTCCTCCACCCGGACGCTGCGGTTCAGGGTCAAACGGCATCGTCAGCGCGGCCAGAAGACCCGGCAGGTGAAGGAAGAGGGAGTCCGCATCACCGAGAGATGCCCTGGGCAGGAATCCGGGAACGGCCGAGGGGTTCGAAATATCGCCGGGTGAGGCGACCAGGCCGCGCACGTCCACCGGATACACCGCGATGTTCGCCTTGTTCAGCGCATCGATCGTGGCCGTAAGCTCGGACTGGCGCTCCGCGGTGAGTGGAAATCCGCCGGAAAACAGCACCAAGGTCTTGCGGCCGGGCACCGTGCGCAGCATCTTGGCAAGCCCGCGAATGGCCAGCAGAGAGCTGCGGGCGCCGAAATCGGAGCCGGCCAGGCTCCCGGGCATCCCGCCCAGGGAGGCAAGTTGCACTCCGTCGGCGGGCTCGTTCGCCTGCACCGCGGAGAACTTCACGCCGGCGACGGCGCGCTTTAACCTCTCCCCGTCGGAGGTGAAGTTCTGCGCCACGTTCAGGGTTCCGCCGAAGTCGACCACGGCCATCTTGCGATTCGGGGAGGCCGTGCCTTCTACGAATTTCGCAGCCGCCTGGCGGGCCCGGGTCTGGTCGCTCGGGTCCAAGGTGGAATTGTCGAAGAACAGGACCATATAGTGTTGCTGCTGGGGGGCGTTGGGTTGGATGTCCGCCCCGCGCGAGAAGCTGGTGGTTTTCTGCTCGACATCGTCTTCAAAAACGTGGAATTCCTTCTGCTCCAGGTCCTTGATGTAATTCCCCTTCTTGTCGGTCACAATCGCGTCAACCAGGACGAGATTGCTCTCCGCCTTGATCATTCCCGGCACGGTAGCAACGGCTTGCGGGGAAGGACTCTGCGCGCCACCCGGGGCGGCGGGAGCCGTGGCCGAATCGAGGCCCAGCCAGCCGAGGGCGATGACCAAGCCGAGTATCAAAACCAGATGATGTCGAGACATGGCAGTTCTCCTAATAAGGAATTTCCACGGTACGATTCAACCCGGAGATTTGGCCGGATTCGGAATCCCGAACCACCGTGCGCACCAAGTAGGTCCCTGGCTTGATGTCGAAGTGGGTGCGCAGGGTCAGGCCGCGCTCGAGAAGCGCCGTCAGGGTGGCATCCCGCAACCGCAATTGGACAATCTTCTCCTGAACTGTCACCAAGTGGCCATCGCGGTCAAACAGGGCCGTTACGAATGCCAGGTTGTTGGTGTTACGTTCTTCCTGCTTGCGGAAATGCACCGGGTGCAGGTCCAGATGGGCCAGGACGGCGAGTTGCACCTCGGAATTGCTCTTCACAAAGAACTGGGTGCGGACCTCGACGGGCAGTTCCCGTGTTTCGTCCTGAGAAAAGAGGGCTTCCTGAATCTCCTCTTTCTCCCGCGCGGCCGGGTCGTCCAGTTTCTTGGCCGCAAAGTAGCCGCGGCGCGCCTGCACGGCAAGGTGTGGTTCTGAAACCAGCTTGACCTTGAGAGCATGGAAGCCCCCGTCAAGTTTGAGGTTCTGGGGAGAGAAGCCCAGAACGTAATAAGGGTCGGGAAGCGCCGCCGCTCGGCGGAATCCTGCCTCGAGGTCATTGCTGTTGTTGAAGAATACACCACCGGTTTCAGCAGCGAGGCTTTGCATGCCGCTGGCCTCGAGCGTGGCGCTGGTTCGGAGCATACTGCTCCTGCGGGCCGCTAGCGCGGGCGCGGTGCTGGCCGGGCTCTCTTGCGTGGCGTCCGGTAGCCCGGGGTCAGTGTAAAGGCCGCGTGCGTCCAAGGCATTGATGACGACGTTCGCGCGCAGGGCGCGGTCGACGAGCTCGCCTAGTTCGTAGTGCAGGGACTCCGTCAGAAACCCGGCGGAGACAATGACTACGCTGCGCTGGCCGGGCAGGATCGTCATGCGTCGGATGAGGCCCTCAATGCCTCGCAGGGACGCCCGCGACTCTTGTTCCATCTGGCTGAACACCAGGGTGGCTTCGGACTGCGCATCCTGTCGAGCCTCGTCCGGGGGGTTGCCGATGGCAGCGGCACTTCCGCTGGCAGCGGCCCTGGAGTAACATCTGACAAAGGCCTCTTCCGCGGCAACCTCCAAGGCATCGCGATCGTGTTGGTAGAAGATCAGGTAGGCTTCATAGGGTGGGATGTCCACACAAGCGTTTCCCTTGGGAGTGATGGGGCGGGGGCGAAGCTCAAAGAGAGCTTGATGCACTTGGCCGAGGTCGGCTGTAAAATCCAACTGCTTCTGGCCGGAGGCTGTGAACAACCCTACCCGGTCCCCAGGCTGGGTCGCAGACACCAGGTAGTGGTCCGCAGCGTCCCTCGCTTGCGCCAGGTTCGCGAATGAGGTGTGCACGTCGTCAAAGTAGAGGCCCAGGAAGCGGTTCGGCGTGGAGGGCGGGCGGGGGGACTCCTCCGCAGCCTTCCCGGCGGCTTCCGGTTGGTTCTCTGCGGGCTTCGCGGCGGCCTTCAGAGCCGGTTTCTCCAGTGAGAAGTGCGAAATGGTTTGAGGTTTGCCGCGATCGAAGAGCTGAAAATCCTCCTTGCGGAGGTTCTCAATCGGCGTGCCTTTTGTGTCCCGCACCACCACGCGTACCAACACCAGATTGCGCTCGACCTGCAGCTTGAAGGTGGGCTCCACGTCGCGCGTGGAAACATCGTCGGCGCCTTCCTTTTGACCCTTCAGCAAGCTGGGGGCAAAAGTCATGAAGCCGGCCAGCAGGACAGCTAAGAGGCCAGAGGGCCTGCAAGGTCCTGCCCAACGGCAGAACCTGAGAGAAGTTTGGATCAATCCGGGCCCCGCACTCAGAAACACAGAAACCCTTCCGCGGCCCCCCTGCAAGCAGTCGCCGCACTTGGGCTGGTCCCCACCGGGTCGTAACCCTAGTGTCCGGCGCAGTCAGTCGAATGTCAAGCAGTCCCGTGGCGGGGTAGTGGTGCAATTCAGAATCGCGCATTTTTGCCGAGCAACGATCATGATTCCGGACCACCCCGTCGCCTGCGGTGCCACCCCTCCTAAACTGAGGAGCGGACTCCTATCATTCCTGGCCGGGCAAGACTCCCCTCCCGGTTCAGGAGGGGTGCCCGAAGGGCGGGGTGGTCGCTTGTGATACCCAACATGCACCAACGCCTGCCCCCGGCGCCACTTGATTTGCCGCGCTCAATCTGCAATGCTTCCACGTAGTGTCCAGTCGTCATTCAGCCTTTGCCGGAGGCAGCACACCCGGCGCCCGGAGACCGGCGGCGACTGACCACTGGGGGCTGACTCGTGACGGCTTGCCCCACTTACCCTGTGAGGTTTCATCGTGGCCTACCGAGACTTGCGCGATTTCCTTGCCCGTCTGGAGCAGGAGGGCGAACTCAAACGCCTCTCCGCCGAAGTCGACGTTGATCTGGAGATCACCGAAATCACCGACCGCGTGTCGAAGGCCGGGGGGCCGGCGCTGCTGTTTGAAAGGCCCCGCTCCGCCCGCGACGGCGTGAGCTACGCCCTACCGTTGCTCATCAATGTGCTGGGGAGCCGGCGGCGACTGGAACTGGCCCTCGAGGTTGACTCTCTGGAAGAGGTGGCGCGACGCATCGAGGATCTGCTGGAGATGAAGCCACCGGAAGGCTTCCTCGACAAAGTGAAGCTGCTTCCCAAACTCTCAGAAATCGGGTCCTTCTTCCCCAAGAACGTGCGCAGCGGCCCGGTCAAGGAAGTGATTGAACGGGAGAACCTATCGCTGGCACGCCTGCCGATTATGCAGTGCTGGCCCCAGGACGGCGGGCGGTTCATTACCTTTCCCATGGTGATTACGCGCAGCCCCAAGAACGGCCGGCGCAATGTGGGGTGTTACCGCCTGCAGGTTTATGATGAGCGGACTACCGGCATGCACTGGCAGGTGCACAAGGGCGGCGCGGAGCACTTCCGCGCGCTCGAGCGGGAAGGGAAGAGCCGCCGCATGGACGTGGCCGTGGCGTTGGGCGCGGACCCGGCCACCATGCTTTCCGGCGTCCTGCCCCTGCCGGAAGACCTGGACGAATTCCTCTTTGCCGGTTTCCTGCGCCAGGACCCCGTGGAACTGGTGAAATGCGAGACGGTTGACCTGGAGGTCCCTGCCCAAGCCGAAATCGTGCTCGAAGGCTATGTCGATCTCGACGACATCCGCACCGAAGGACCCTTCGGTGACCATACGGGCTACTATTCCCTCCCGGACAAGTTCCCGGCGTTTCATCTTACCTGCATCACCCGGAGGCGCGACCCGATCTACGTTTCCACCGTCGTCGGCAGGCCCCCCATGGAGGATTACTGGATGGGCTATGCGGTGGAACGCCTCTTCCTGCCCCTCCTGCGCAAGCAGATGCCGGAGATTGTCGACATGCATATGCCCGCCGCCGGGGTTTTCCATAATATGCTCGCGGTGGCCATTCGGAAGAGCTACCCGGGACACGCCCGCAAAGTGATGCACGCCATCTGGGGATTGCCCGGCGCCATGTTCACGAAGTGTATTGTGGTGGTGGACCATGATGTCAACGTCCACGATACGCAGGAAGTGGCGTGGAAAGCCCTGAACCACATCGACCCCGAGCGCGATATCCAGTTCACCCTGGGGCCCGTGGACCAACTCGAACACGCCTCGCGCCTGCCGAATTTCGGCTCCAAAATGGGTGTGGACGCCACCCGCAAGTGGGCGAGCGAAGGCTTTACGCGCCCTTGGCCGGATGAAATTGTGATGGATGCAGAAGTGAAAAAGCGAGTCGACGCCCTCTGGCCGAGCCTGTGCCTGAAGTTGCCCCAAGCTTAGCGCGTGCCCGGCCCCTGGGAATGGCCGTGGCCTCGGGCGAGCCCCGCTGCGCCTCCGGACAGCGGGGTAGGGAAGTGGTCAGCAGAGCAGGCTTCTCTTTTCCCGCCCGCAGCCGTCAATCCTCCCTCTGGTTCGCCTGCCATCATCAACCTCAACCCTCAACCTTAAACGTCCTGCCGCAATGGTAAGCCCTCAGGCGTGAGAACCCCCGTGGTGACCGCTGAGTAAGTCCCACGCAGTACGCGGCGGGCGACGGGATGCGAAGCTAGGAAGGCGGCGGTGTTTTGCACAGGCACGTCTGATAATGTTTTGGCGGCTGGTGGTGAGTTAACATAACGTGTTTTCCACGGACCGCGCTAAGATTTCCACAAACCTCAAGTTAAACTTCCAAGATCGCCCTTAAAGTACAGCAGAGCACACAAAACGGGTAGCTCGCTGGGGAGAGCGGGCGCACCGCGATGTGCCTCTGCCCGCTCATCCCTCACCCCCGGGGTGACTTTCTTGAAACGGACAGGCTGAGGGGTCGCTGGGCCGCGGGTGGCGCATACATGCCGCTTTCTGGCATGTGTGCGGGCACAGCGAATCGCCCACTGCACCTTTTTCTCTTCCCGCCTGCGGGCGCCTATGCTAACCTTTTGGGTTTGTCGGCGCGTCGACATTGGCCATCGAATGCCTCTGCGCGAAACGGAAGCCATCGTCCTCAGAACCTACCGTCTGGGTGAAGCTGACAAGATCGCTTCGCTCTTTACCCGACAACTGGGTCGACTGAGGGCTGTGGCCCGGGGCGCCCAGCGTACCAAGAGCCGCTATGGCGGCACACTCGAACCCTTGAGCTACCTGCGGCTTTGGATCTTCGAGCGGGAGAACCGGGACCTGCTGCACCTGAATTCGGCTGAACTGGAGGAGTCCTTCTTCGACATGCAGAGGGACTATCGAGTGCAGCTCGCGGCGCAATACCTGGTGGAGGTATCCGAGCGGCTGCTGCCCGAACGCGAGGTGAACGAACGCGCCTTCCGCCTGCTGCTGGCGGTGCTGCGGGCCCTGAAGCATTCGGGGGAAGTCAACCGGCCGCTGCTTTACTTCGATTATTGGATTCTGCGCCTGGGGGGCTTTCTGCCGGACCTTGAAACCTGCACCGCCTGCGGGCAGGTCCTCGGGGAAGAAGGCGGCTACTACGGGCCGGGTTCGGAAACCCTGCTCTGCCGCGAGTGCCGGGTGGCGGGTGCAAGCCAACGCGTTTCCGGCCTCGCGCTGGCCATGGTGCGGACCGCCTGCCGTGCGCCTCTGGACCGCTGGCTGGCGCAGGAGAAGGCCCCGGCCGGCTGCCGTGAGGCCCGGCGGTTTTTCGAAGCAATCATCGAGAGCCATGCGGAACACAAGCTGATCACCCGGGAAATGATGGAGGAAGAGGTCTAAAGCTCTCAGCTTTCAGCTATCAGCTGTCAGCTAGAACCAAGAACAGGAAGGGCCGCAGGCCCGTTGCCTTAGCTGAGAGCTGAAAGCTGATAGCTGAGAGCTAAAAGCGAGACCTAGATCCTAATGTTGCCTGTCCACAAATCGCCGCAGAGCCCACCCAGTCCCCTGAACTTTCAGGACATGCTCTTCCGCCTGAGCGAATTCTGGGCGCGGCAGGGCTGCGTCATCGCCCTGCCTTACGACGTCGAGGTGGGCGCGGGAACCATGTGCCCGGAGACCTTCCTGCGCGTCCTGGGACCGGCGCCCTGGTGCGTGGCCTACCTGCAGCCCTCGCGGCGCCCCGCCGACGGCCGTTACGGCGAGAACCCCAACCGGCTGCTCAAGCACACCCAGATGCAAGTCCTCCTGAAGCCCCCGCCCGCGAACATCCAGAACATCTACCTCGAGAGCCTGGGAGCCCTGGGGATTGACATCCGCCACCACGACATCCGCTTCGAGGAAGACAACTGGGAAGCCCCGACCCTCGGCGCCTGGGGCATCGGCTGGCAGGTCATGCTGGATGGGTTGGAGGTTACGCAGTTCACCTACTTCCAGCAGTCTGGAGGCGTGGATCTTGAGCCCATCAGCGTCGAGTTGACCTACGGCTTGGACCGCATCGCAGCCTATCTGCAGAACGTCGAGAACGTTTACCAGGTGCGCTGGAACGATACCGTGACCTATGGCGACATGCGGCACGCGGAAGAACTCGAGTTCTCCGTCTATGACTTCGAGGCCGCCGACCCCGCGACCTGCCGCAGCCTTCTGGACCTGTACGAGGGTGAAGCGGCGCGACTGCTGGGGAATTATCCGTGGAAGAGTCGTGCAAACAAGAGCACTTCTGGTGAGCAAGATACGGACGATAGTTCAAGTAAAGTATTAAAGCAGAGATTCCCCCTGCGCAAGGCTTACGACCTGTGCCTCAAATGCTCCCACCTGTTCAATATTCTCGACGCGCGCGGCGCCATCAGTGTGACGGAGCGCGTGGCGCTGATCGCGCGCGTGCGCAAACTGGCCTGCGCCGTCGCCGCAATCTATCTTGATCGGCAAGCGCAGCCCGCAGAGGTGCAGACGGCATGAGTTTGTTGCAGGTCGAAGCAGAGAACTCGAAACTGGAAACGCGCACGAAGCGGGCGGCGCGGAAGGATGCGGCCGCCCAGACCCTGCCGTTGCTCCTCGAAGTCGGCTGCGAAGAAATCCCCGCGCGCTTCCTGCGGGACGCCGAGAAAGGCCTCGGCGCGCGCGTCCTGGCGGCACTCGCAGAAGCTCGATTATTGCCCGCCACCGACCCATCCCCGGAAACAGGCGTAGGGGCGGTTCGCGACCTGCCCCGATCGGATCGGGGAGCGCCCCTGCAAACCTATTCGACTCCCCGCCGCTTGGTGGTTTACGTCCCCGCCTTGTTGGCTCAACAGCCCGACAAGGTTGAAGATGTTCTGGGGCCCCCCGTCAAGGTGGCCGTCGATGCGGCAGGGAAGTACACCCGCGCGGCGGAGAGCTTCGCACAGAAGAACTCCGGCCGCCTGGAAGATCTGATCCGCACGACCACGCCGAAAGGGGAACACCTGTCCTTGAGGAAAACCACCGAGGGACGACCTGCCCGTGAGCTGCTGGCGGAGCTCTTGCCCGCCGCCATTCTCGGACTGAGCTTCCCCAAGAGCATGTACTGGACGGCGAAATCCGCGCCGCGTTTCGTGCGGCCCATTCGCTGGATTGTGGCCATCCTGGGAGAAGGGCAGCAAGCGCAGACGGTCGACTTCGAAATCCTGGGCGTGAGGGCCGGGGATTTCACCTTCGGGCATCGTGCCCAAGGCGGAGAGCCGCTGCCCGTGACAGACTTCAAGGATTACGTGAATAAATTGGTGCAAGCGCATGTAGAAATTGACTATGAACGGCGACGCGATCGCTTTACCGAAGAAGCACGTGGGCTGACGGCAAAGGCTGCGCTCCAACTCGTCCCGGATGAGTGGTTGGCCGATTGGATCTCGAATTCCACGGAGTGGCCGCGGCCCACGCTGGGGAGCTTCGACGAGCGTTTCCTGCACCTGCCGCGGGAAATCCTCATCACCGTGATGCGCGACCATCAGCGCTACTTCGCCGTGGAGGACCAGCAGGGCAGCCTGCGCCCGTATTTCGTGGCCGTGCTCAATATGGACTCGGATGCCCAGGGCCTGATCCGCCAGGGGCATGAGCACGTACTGGCCGCGCGCTTCCGCGACGCGGAGTTCTTCTGGGCGGGCGACCAGCACCTTACTTTGCGCGATCGGATTGACACGGGGCTGCTCGATCGTGTGACCTACCACGCAAAGGTCGGGACATATCGCGACAAGGTCAAGCGCATGCAGTTAATCGCGGATGAGGTGGCACGGCCCGAGGTCCTTCCCGCAGCGCTCGTTGGTCACCTGCGAACTGCCATCCAACTATCGAAGTGCGATCTGACCACCCAAATGGTTCAGGAGTTCCCTGAGCTGCAAGGCATTGTCGGCGGCCTCTATGCTGAGGCTCAGAAAGAGGCCAAAGAGGTCAGCGACGCGATCAAAGAGCATTATCTGCCCCAAGGGTTTGAAGGTTCCTGCCCCCGCACCATCCTGGGCGCGCTCACGTCGTTTATCGATAAGTTCGACGCAGTCCTCGCCGGGTACGCGGCTCGACTGGAGCCCACGGGTTCGAATGACCCCTTCGCGATGCGTCGGCACGCGGCCGGGATAATTAAAGTATTACTTGAATTCAGCCTCCCAATCGACTTGCAGCAGTTGATCAAGGGAAGCTACGCCCGGCTCGATTTTGACACGAAGCGTCCGGGTAATGAAGTCTACGGGCCACTTCTTGCTTTTTTCCGTGACCGGCTTCGCTATTACCTGGAGAATATCCGGGGGTTTCGGTACGATACCGTGCGGGCGGTCATGGCTGCGGGCGGTGATGTGCCCCTGGACGTGCTGGCGCGGGTTGAGGCAATGGAAGTGTTGCGCGGCGGCGAGGATTTTGAAGCGCTTTCGGCAGCCGCCAAGCGAATCCGGAATATTCTGGCGAAATCAGCAAGCGCGGCCGACTGGCAGCTGGGAGAAGTCTCCTCAGAGCTTTTGCGAGAGGATCAGGAAAAGGAACTCTATGCCGCCTACCAGAACTCCGCTGCGGAGGCTGGCCGCCTGCGTGCAGGCCGCGATTACAGGCGTGCGCTGGAAGCGATCTCCACACTCCGCCCGGCCGTGGATCGGTTTTTCGACAAGGTGCTGGTGATGGCAGAGGATCGGGAAATTCGCCAGAACCGGCTGCGCTTGCTGAAGAAGTTGGATGAACTCTTCTCCGGCATCGCGCATTTTGCGGAGATCGCGGAAGAACAGTAACAGGGAACCCCCTCACCGCAGAGGCGCGGAGGCGCAGAGTTTTGAAAGGCATGGGTCTTTTCTCTGCGTCTCGGCGGTAAATGCACTGATGCGATTCTGGCGTGCCCGGGATTTGAGAAGGGTTGGAACAGGCTGTCTATTCCCGAGTCCCGAGTCCCGAATCCCGAGTCCCGGCTTTCATGTCGACGCGTCGACATGGCAAGACGGTCCCTGGTCAGTTGTCCGTTGCAAAAGCGCAGGAAATGAGCCAGAATAGAGGGTTACTTACTGGCTACGTATATCGGGCGGTAGCAGGGCAACGACTTCGCGCCCGCGGCATTGACGGTGGCCTGGGAGCTATCCACTGTCCACGGAAAACGGACCGCAAAGAACCTTGAACTTCGAACCTTTAACTTTGAACCGACGACCCACAACTAAGACCTGACAAATCGAAAGGAGCAATCATGGAGAAGTACGTCTATTTTTTTGGTGGCGGCAAGGCGGATGGCCACGGGACCATGAAGGACGTCCTGGGAGGCAAAGGCGCAGGCCTGGCGGAAATGACCAACGCCGGCTTGCCGGTTCCTCCCGGATTCACCATTGTGACTTCCGCCTGTCGACTCTACTTTCAGAACCAGAACCAGACGCCCGCTGACATCCTGAGCCAGAAGGACGAGGCGCTCGCGAAGCTCGAGGCGCTACTCGGGCAGAAGCTTGGCGAAGTGGACAACCCGTTGCTGGTTTCCGTGCGTTCGGGCGCCAAGTTTTCCATGCCCGGCATGATGGACACCATCCTGAACCTGGGCATGAACGACACGGTGGTGGAAGTGATCGCGCGCAAGTCGAATAATCCGCGCTTCGCTTACGACAGCTACCGGCGCTTCATCCAGATGTTCGGCAACGTGGTGATGGAAATCCCCAAGGACAGGTTCGAGCACGTTTTTGACGGCCGGAAGAAGAAAATGAAAATCAAGCTCGACACCGAACTGACCGCCGATGATCTCAAGACCGTTATTGCCGACTACAAGAAGGTGGTTCGCAAGGAAGCCGGCAAGGACTTCCCGCAGGATCCGCTTGTGCAGCTCAACATGGCCATTGAGGCGGTGTTCCGTTCCTGGTACAACCCCCGCGCCCAGACCTACCGGCGCATGAACAAGATCTCCGATGACCTGGGGACGGCCGTGAGCGTTCAGACCATGGTTTTCGGCAATTTGGGCGATACCTCCGGCACGGGCGTGGGCTTTACGCGCAATCCGGCCACGGGCGCCAAGGAATTCTACGGCGAGTTCCTGATGAACGCCCAGGGCGAAGACGTGGTGGCGGGCGTGCGCACTCCGGTGCCCATCAAGGAGCTCGAGAAGATCATGCCGGAGGTTTACCACCAGCTTCATGAAATCACCACGCGACTCGAGAAACATTACAAGGACGTGCAGGACTTTGAGTTCACGATCCAGGAAGGCCGGCTCTACATGCTGCAGACCCGCAATGGCAAGCGCACGGGCCCTGCGGCCGTGCGGATTGCCGTGGATATGGTGAAAGAAGGCCTGCTGAGCCACAAGGAAGCTTTGCTGCGGGTCGAGCCCGAGCAGTTGAACCAGTTGTTGCACCCTGTGCTGGATGAGTCAAAGCCGCTCAAAGTCATCGCCAAGGGCCTGCCGGCATCGCCGGGAGCGGCGGTCGGCTGCGTGGTTTTTACGGCCGACGATGCCGTGGTAAAAGGGAAGTCTCATCCGGTAATCCTGGTGCGCGCCGAAACCGTGCCTGACGATATTCACGGCATGGAAGTGGCCGTGGGCATTCTCACTTCGCGCGGCGGCATGACCTCGCATGCGGCCGTGGTGACGCGCGGCATGGGCAAACCTTGCGTCGCAGGTTGCGGTGAAGTGGAAGTGGACGAAAAGTCGCGCCAGATCAAGGTGGGATCGAACCTCATCAAGGAAGGTGACTGGATTTCGCTCGACGGCTCCACGGGCCGCGTCATCCTGGGCAAAGTGGATTTGGTCGAGCCCGATCCGCACAGCGGCGTCTTTGCGGAATTCATGAAGTGGGCCGACAAGGAACGCGTCTTGGGCGTGCGCGCCAACGCCGACATCCCCCGCGACGCCCTTAAAGCGCGCGAATACGGCGCCGAGGGCATCGGCCTGTGCCGCACGGAGCATATGTTCTTCGCCAAGGACCGGCTGCCGCACGTACAGCGCATGATCATGGCCTGCAAGGACACGCAGGATCCCAAGGAAGCAGCCAAGTACGAGAAGGAACGCCGCGCGGCTTTGGCGAAACTCCTGCCCATGCAGCGCAAGGATTTCTACGGGCTCTTCAAGGCCATGCACGGATTGCCGGTCACCATTCGCACGCTCGACCCGCCCCTGCACGAGTTCCTGCCCAAGCGGGAAGAGTTGATGGTCGAGATCGCGACCCTGGAAGTTACAAAGAAGAGGAGTCCTAAGCTCCCTAAACTCAGGAAGATACTGGAAGTAGTTGAAGGATTACATGAATTCAACCCCATGCTCGGTTTGCGCGGCTGCCGGCTGGGCATCATGTATCCGGAGATCTCGGAGATGCAGGCGCGCGCCATCTTCGAAGCGGCTTGCGACTGCAAGAAAAAGGGAATTGAAGCAAAGCCTGAAGTTATGATCCCTCTGGTCGGCGATGTAAAGGAGTTGCAAGCGCAGAAGGAGATCGTGAACCGGGTCGCCAAGGAAGTCTTCCAGAAGAAGGGTGTCGCGGTGGACTACCTGGTAGGCACGATGATTGAGCTCCCGGCGGCGGCGTTGTCGGCGGGCGAGATCGCCCAGGAAGCCGAGTTCTTCAGCTTCGGCACCAACGACCTGACCCAGACCACCTTCGGGATTTCGCGCGACGACTGCGCCAAGATCATCAACGCTTACGTAAAAGCGAAGATCTGGCCGGCGGACCCGTTCGCGGTGCTCGATCCCAAGCGGGTCGGCCGGTTGTTGAAGCTCGCCACCAAGGAAGGCCGCGAGACCCGCGAGAAGTTGAAGGTGGGCATCTGCGGCGAGCACGGCGGTGACCCGTCCTCCATCGAGGTTTGCGCCGAGGCGGGGTTGAATTACGTAAGCTGCTCACCCTACCGTGTGCCCATCGCGCGTCTCGCGGCAGCACAAGCCGCCTTGAAGAAGCAGATGGGGAAGGGGTACTCGACAGCGTAATGCAGGTGTTAGGTTCCGGGTATCAGGTGCCAGGGGTCCAAGCTTGGCCTCTGACATTCCATCTGGACTAAAGGGAAGAGATGGGAACGAGATAGGCTAAAGTTTTACTTTAAGTGTTAGGATGGGGCCACGGATCTCCATAAGGTTCGTGGCCCTATTTGTTTCGAACGCTGTGCCCGTTCGCCCTTCCTCGTCGCGCTGCTCCTGGTAAACTAGCGCCACTGCGTCCCGCCTGTCGACGCGTCGACATGAGCAAACGGCGAAAGGAAACTCCTGCGCATTTCGGGTGGGTTTGGGTTATGTTAGGCAGCGCAAACATGGACGCCACTCGTGACGGTACGAAACCGGGAGGGGAACGCGACTTCGCGGGCCAAGTGCGTGGGGCGCGGGCCCTGCCTGCGGCGGTGCTTATCACTGCGACTTGCCTTGCCTACGCCGCCACGCTCGGTTTCGGGTTTGTTTCGGACGACCGATTTCAAATCGTCGGAAATCCCTTCATTGCCTCCTGGCGCTTCCTTCCGCAATACTTCGCGAGCCACGTTTGGAGTTACATCTACCCGCACCTGCTCTCGAACTACTACCGCCCCTGCTTTCTCCTCTGGCTGCGGCTGAACGAGGCCGTGTTTGGCGGGCGCGCTTGGGGTTGGCACCTCACTTCGGTCGCGGTGCACGTGGCGGTGACCTACCTGGTCTTTCGCCTGGGCCTGCGGCTTACCCGCGACACTGGGGCGGCGCTTGCAGGCGCGCTGCTCTTCGGACTGCACCCCGTGCACGTTGAGGCGGTTGCGTATGTCTCGGGGGTGGCCGAACCACTCGCGGCCCTGTTCCTCGTTGCAGCCTTCCTGGCCTGGTTGCGCAGTCGCGAACCCGGGCCGAAACTGCGGTGGCTCGCAGCAGCGCTGGCCCTCTATGCCGGCGCCTTGCTCTCCAAAGAGAGCAGCCTGATGCTTACGGTCCTCGTCGTGGTCTTCGCGTGGATCTACGTGCCGCGTGAGGGCGGGGAAACCCTGTCAGTTGGAAGGCCGCGCGCGGCGCTGGTTGCGGCCACTCCCTTCCTGGCGGTGACGGCCGCTTACCTGCCGTTGCGGATTTGGGCGCTCGAGGGGTTTGCCCACACCATTACGCCGCTGGCGCTCTCGGCTGAACTGCTCACGATTCCTTCCGTGCTGCTTTTCTACTTACGCCTGCTGCTTTGGCCATTCAACTTGAGCTGCTACTACGACACGCCCTATGTCTCGGCGCCGGCTTTCCGGGATTTCGTGTTGCCGCTGACCGTGATCCTTCTGGCGCTCGCCGCGCTCATCTTCTGGTATCGCTGGACGCGCCGGCAGTCACGCGAGGAATCGCGCGCCCTGGCCTTCGCAGGTCTTTGGATGGCGCTCGCGATCGCTCCGGTTCTCAACTTCCGTCTGCTGCCGGAGGGCGAAATCGCGCACGACCGCTATCTCTACCTTCCGTCCGTGGGCTTTGTGATCCTGGTGGCTCTGGCGTTGCGCCAGGTCGAGCGCCGCCTTGCACGCAGCACGCCTGGGCGTAGCGCCTGGGTAGCGGCTGCGGCGGTGGTGTTCGCTGCCCTGCTCGCCTTCGCGACCGTGCGCCAGAGCCTTTACTGGTCGGATGAACTCTCCTTGAACTTCCGTGCGCACCAAATCGCCCCGCAGAACGTATGGGCCACCACCAGCCTGGCTGCCGCGGCGGCGGCGCGCGGCATGGTTCCAGCCGCCGTTTCGCTCTACCAGCAGGCGCTCCAAAGCCGCCCTGACTTCTGGCGGGCGAACGTCAATCTGGCGTATCTCTACTACCAGCAGGGAAACTTCCCCGAGGCCGTTCGCTACTTTGAACGGAGTTCGGCCGCGGATCCCACGGACGGCGACCAGTTTTTGTACCTGGGTCTGGCGCTCGCGCAAACTGACCGGCTCGAAGAAGCCGCGGCGGCCATCCGCACGGCACTGCTCGTTCGTCCCCAGGGAAAGGGCTACCATCTGGGGCTGGGGTTGGTCCTGAAGCGGGCAGGGAATCTCCCGGAGGCGCGGCAGGAGTTTGCAGCCGCGGTAGCCCGAGATCCTCAGGACGCCCAAGCCCGGGCCCTGCTTGCCGAAGTCGAGGGGCAGTTGAAAAGCCAAGCCGCGAAGCCCACCGCAAACTCGTCTTCACCTCGACCCAGGTGACCACGCGGCTGGTCTAAGCAGAGGGAGTATCAGCCCAAGGGGTGTTTTTCAAACCCTGCCGGGGGCCTGGTAGTGACTCATTTTGACGCCAATAACTCCGAGGTTTGATCCCCGCAGGGGATCGATAGAGTAGCCGGGGGCAACGCCCCCGGAAAGAGAGCCTCCTGAGGCGCTGACCCTGAAGGGGTCACACGCGTTTCGAGGCGCGCGGCTGAATGCAGGCTCCATGCGACCCTTCCAGGGTCGGGTTATTGCTGCCCTCTGTCCGGGGACGTTGCCCCCGGCTACTGTCTGGCGCCCTTGCAGGGCACAGAACCTGTCCACCCACCCTCGCCACAATTGATGGGCATGATCGACTGAAAGGCAAAATGCGTCACTAAGGGGAGCCCTAAAGATGATTTAAAGTATTACATTAGATTATCAGCATAATCGCTGATAATAAAGCGAATAGCGCGGGCATGATTCGTAGGTCTGCGGGCTTTCATAAGGAAGAACCGCGGACCCCGACAACGAGGGTCCGCGCTACCCCCTTGATGGAGCCGCAGTTCTTACGAGAAGACCCGGACACCAGCGCGCCGGGCGGCTTTCTGCAAGTCGCCGTCGAGCGTAGCCAGGGGCGCACGGTATCGGATGGCCAGTTCAAGGTAAGCTGCGTCGTACGCGGACAGGCCATAATGGCGCGCCAGGGGCAGGACATTGTTGAGCGTCTCGATGACTCCCGCACCATCCTGAAGGACTGCCAGTCCCTCCAGCAAGGCGACGAAGCGCAGAATTTCCGGCTGCTTCAACCGTTTGCGGCGCTCACCGACCACCAGGGCGTTCGAAATTTCGAGGCCCCACACCGCGGGAACCACGATGGTCTGTCCCTTCAGGGCAACCAGCACTCCGTCCGCATAGGCGCTGGCTTCATCCGGGAAGCACCAGGCGAGTGTCACGCACGCGTCGACAACCAGCTCGCTCAAAACCGCCGTCCCTCATTGACCATTTCGCGGACGCTCTGCGTGTCGGGCTTCACGCGCTTACGCAACGCCCGCATGCCCTCGACAATGTCCTCGTGGGTCAGTCTTGGGCCCGCGTCCCGGACCGGCACCAGCAGCGCTGCGGGAATGCCGTGCCGGGTAATCGTGATCCTTTCACCTCTCGCTACCCGGTCGAGCAGGGCCGACAGGTGAGTTTTCGCGTCAAACGCGCCGATGATTTCCATGCGTCACCTTCAAACCAGTTTCAACTAGTTGATTCTAACCTGGGACGGCCTTCTCGTCAAGATTCCGGTTTGCGCGGATCGCAGACCTGCGCTCTGCGCCAGCCTGCCATGCTGGTAGCCACGACGAGCGCTCTTCTCGTCGTGGGCTTTTACCTGGCGAATCATCCTCGGTGGTAGCCACGAGGAGTGGGTAGCTTAGCAGGAAGCCCAACCGGCGCCGCGATTCCTGGAAGCTTTCGAGGATCAAAGCATACTCCGCAGCGGTGAACGGTGTGAGCGACCGGCGAAGATTCACCGTGACGAAGAAGATGCGATCCGCCACGCGCAATCGATGAACTCGGGACATGCGGCAGAGGATATCAAAACAAAAAGCCCACGACGAGAAGAACGCTCGTCGTGGCTACCGGCTGTGGTGAAATCCTTCTTGGGTTGCGGCCGGCAGCCGCGCTGCGCTACGCCTGCTTCAGGTCTTGACGCGCAGGAAGAGGTAGGTTCCCGCGAAGCCGAAGAGGACATCCGGCGACCAGGCGGCCATCGCGGGGGGAAGCTGGCTCAGGTTGCCCATAGCTTCGAAAAGGCTGGAAGTGGACCAATAGACGATGGCGATGCCGATGCTCAGCGCGATGCCGGTGAGCGCGCCCTTACCGCCCATGGTGAACGAGAAGGGAATTCCGATCAGGGTAATGACGAAGGCGATGAGCGGGAAGGAGAACTTGCGGTAGAACTGCACGGAGAGGCGGACGACATCGAAGCCGCTTTGCCGGAGCTCGCCGATGTAGCTGCGCAGCTCGAGCGAGCTCATCTGCTCCGAGGGTTTGACTTCCTTCTTGAAGTAGCCAGGCTCTTCGGTCAGCTCGCGGAAAGTGGCGACGGAGAACGGCATGTACTCGGTGACGCGATCGCCCGAGAGGTCCCGCGACCAGCCGTTTTCCAGAATCCAGCCGTGGATGGGCGCTTCCCAAAAGGCCCGCGCCGCATGAATACGGCGCGTCATGCGGAAGGTGGCGGGGTCGAATTCGAAGACCGTTAGGTTGGCGAAAACATTCTGGTCGGGGTCAAAGAACTTGTAGTTATAGATCCGGCTGGATTCCCCAAAAATCCACTGCCGGTCAGGGCGGTAGAAGGTCTGCGCGGGCTTGCCCTTGATTTGGTTGCGCAGGGCGTTCTGACGCTGGTTGGTTTCCGGCAGCACGCTGTCTTCAAACACAAACATCCCCACGCTGAGGAGCGCGGCCACGGTCAACACCGGAACCGAGATCCGGTAAAGGCTGACGCCCGCCGATTTGATGGCTGTAACCTGATTGGTTTTGGTGAGTAACCCGAAGTTCACCAGGGTCGCCACCAGGATGCTGAGGGGCAGCATCAGGTAGACGACCTGCGGCAAAAGGAAGCGGTAATAGTCGACGATGACGCGGGCGGGAGCCTGGTTGCGGACGATGTCGCCCAGGATCTGGAAGAAGTCGAAAATGACGTACACGCCCGTGAAGGCGAAGAGGAGAATCAGGAAATAGAAGACCCATCCTTGGATCACGTAGAGATCGAGAATCTGCAGGAAGCGCCCGCGCATGGCGCGTGCGGGCAGGGGTGAGGCGGCTCCCCGGGCTCGCTGCTTCCGGGCTCGCCAGTGCTGCCAGCGTCTTCCGACGTCGTCGAACCAGTCCTGGACGAAGAGCAAGCGCCGGCCCACGTGCCGCAGGTGCCCCAGCATCAGGATTCCGGCCACGCCGAACAGGATATTGGCGAGCCAGAGGCCGAGCAGGGGCGAGACGCGGCCCTGCATGGCGAAACTCCGGCCGAAAGCCATCAGGATGTAATAAATGAACACCAGCAGGATGCTGAGCATCAAGCCCACGGATTTACCGCCCTTGCGCGTGGAGAGTCCCAGTGGGATCCCCACCAAGGCCAGGACGACGGCGGCCACGGGGAGCGCGAAACGATAGTGGATCTCCACGAGGGCGGCCTGCCGGTCGCGGGGCTGGTGGGTGAGCTGCCAGAGCTGGGTGAGGTTCAGGTAGGGGGGGGAACGGCGCTCTTCGCCGCCCCTGCCCCCGTGGTCAACGGGGATGGGAATTTCCGTATCGGTGAAGGAAGCGATGGAGTATTCGCCCGGATGCTGCGCGTCAAATTCGTGGGTGGTCCCCTTCTCGAGGTGAAGGACAAAACGACTGCGGCTGGCTTCGTTGACAAGCACGCCACTTTCCGCTAAGGTAACCTTCGGTTGGTCGCGCTGGGTGGTGTCGGCAATGAAAACGCCACGCCAAGTGGACCGGGAGCCGGTCACGTCCTCCAGGTACAGCAGCAGATTCGGGAATTGCTCGATAAAGACGCGCGGCTGAATCTCGTAGGGCGCTTGGCTGGCCTTCAACCCTGTTTCCAGGCGGTTCATCTGGCGCGCGGCCTGGGGTGCGAGGAACAAGCTCATCCCCAGCGTCACCGCCCAGCCCGCCCCTGCCAGCATCATGACCGGCCGTACGAAGGCGGTGAGCCCGATTCCCGTGGCGCGCGCCGCGATGACCTCCCCGTCGGCCGCCAGGCGGCTCAGCCCGATGAGCGTCCCGACCAGCGCGGCCATGGGAATGGTCAGCACCAGGATGTTGGGAACAGGCAGGATGAAAAGCGTGAGCATTTCTCGCAGTGGCACGTTGTGGCGCACCACCAATTCCAGGAGGTTCCCAAGCTGGCGAATGAAGATAATAAAAGTAAAGACCAGCAGCCCCAGCAGGGAGTGGGAGAGAATCTCTTTCAGGATGTAGCGGGTCAGAATGCGCATAGTTCGGAAATCGGGTGCGACGCCCGTGGCCCTCTCGCGTCCGCGCGGCGGCCGCCCGATGTCATGCTAGCACACCGTTTTCGATAGCGTAAAGGAATCGGCTTCCAGACCCATGCCCCAAACCAATCTGATGCTTCTTTGGCACATGCACCAGCCCTTCTACAAGGACCTGGCGGAGGGCGTTTACACCATGCCTTGGGTGCGCCTGCATGCCCTCAAGGACTACTACGGGATGGTGGGCATCCTGCGGGATTTCCCTACCGTCCACGCCACTTTTAATCTGGTTCCGTCGCTGGTCCTGCAGATTGAGGACTACGCCCGCGACACGGCGCACGAACCCGCTTACGATCTGGCCTTCAAACCCGTCGCCCAGATGACCGCCGCAGACCGGACCGCCTTGCTGAGTTCTGCCTTCGAGATTAATCGCGACAATCTCCTCAATCGTTATCCGCGCTTCCGTGAGCTGTGGGAGAAATCTCAGAAGTCCGAACTGGCCACGGCCGCCAAGTTGTACACGCCCCAAGATCTGGTTGACCTCCAGGTGCTGTCGCAGGTCGCATGGTTTGACGAGATCTATCTGGCCGGCGACCCCGAGATTGCCGGCCTGGTGAAGAAGGAACGGGGGTACTCCGAACGCGACAAGGTGCTGGTTCGCAAGAAGGAGATCGAGTTATTTAATGCGACGCTCAAAGCCTATCGCGAGGCGGCGGAGCGGGGTCAAATTGAGATTTCCACCTCGCCGTTTTACCACCCGATTCTCCCCCTCCTTTGCGACACCCATATCGCGCAGGAGTCCCACCCCGGCGTCAAGCTCCCGCATCGGCGCTTCCGGCATCCGGAAGACGCGCGTGACCAGTTACGGTCCGCGCTGGAACTGCACGAGCGGGTGTTTGGGCGCCGGCCCCGCGGGCTTTGGCCGAGCGAAGGCAGCGTTTCCGACGAGGTCCTGCGCCTGGCCGCCGAGGAAGGCTTTACCTGGGCGGCGACCGACGAAGGCGTTCTGGGGCGTACGAAGCAAATAGGCTTCAACCGCCGCGGCGATGGCACCCTGCAAGGCGGAGAAGAGCTCTACCGCCCCCACGTGCTCACGGTGGGTGGACAGTCGATCTCGCTCCTCTTCCGCGACCACCAGCTTTCCGACCTGATTGGGTTTGTCTATTCCCGCATGGATGCCCAAGGCGCCGCCGCCGATCTGCACCAGCGCATTAAGGCGGTAGGACGGAGCACCGGCCAGCGGCCGGCGGTGGTTTCGGTGATCCTGGACGGCGAAAACGCCTGGGAATACTACGGCGGCAACGGGCGGGAATTCCTGAAGGCGTTTTACGGTCGCGTGGCTTCCGACCCGGAGCTGCGCGCCGTCACGGCAAGCGAGTCGCTGGGTCTGACCGAGCCGGGCACGCTCACGCACATCGTCCCGGGCTCCTGGATCAACGCCAATTACGACATCTGGATTGGCGCCGACGAGGACAATCGCGCCTGGGATATGCTGAGCAATGCGCGCGATTTCTTCGCCTTGCACGCGGAGAATCCCCAGGTCAAGCCCGAAGCGCGGCGCCTGGCGCAGCAGGAACTCTGGGTGGCGGAAGGCAGCGACTGGTGCTGGTGGTACGGACCCGAGCACTCCACCGCCAACGATGATGAATTCGACCTGCTCTACCGAAAGCACCTGAGCAACATCTATCGGCTCCTGGGCGGCTCGCCCACGGATGACCTGGCGGTGCCCATCAAGCGTCCCCACGTGCACGCCGTGAACGTGGCGCCCTCGGCCCGCATTACGCCCCAGGTGGATGGGCGCGTCACGACCTATTTCGAATGGCTGGGTGCGGGCGTTTACCTGCCCGATTACCGCTCTGGCTCAATGCACGGCGTGTCGCAACTGGTGGAGGCGCTTTACTACGGCTACAGCGACCAGGCGGTTTTCCTGCGCGTGGACTTGAGCGAGACCTTCCGGCGCGACCATCCCGAATTCGAGGTCCGCGTCAACGTCGACGGCGACAGCCGCGCCCGCTTGCATGCCACGGTGGGCGCAGGCGGCGTGGGCGCGGTGGAGTTCCTGAAGGGCGGGGAATCCCTGCTGGTTCCACTCGCCACGGGCGACCAGGTGCAGGTGGCCTTCAAGCAGGTTGTCGAAATCCGCCTCGACTTCAGCGTCCTGGGCGTCACCCCGCATGAGCGCATCAACCTGCAGGTTTCCATTTGGGTGAATGAATTGCCGCTGCAAGTCATCCCGCAAGAAGGCTGGCTAGCCCTCGGGCTTACAGAGGATTTGGAGAGCTGGTAAGTGAGGCAAATAGTGAATTCTGAATGATTGCCAATAGCGCTAGCGCAGAGTTGGTCTTCAACTCTGCGGCTCTAACCCTCGGGGATGGAAAAGCCGCAGACTTACACACCAAGTCTGCGCTACCAGCTCTTGGGCGGGGCCAATTCAGAATTCCTTCCCCAGCCAATCCGGTACAATCACATCGACCGGCTTTGTGCCGACCGCAACCGTAGTGATGAGCAGCGAGCGGTCGCTCGTCAGACTCTGAGGATCGGCATGCAGGATGGCGAGGCTGGAGGTGGCGCTGTCTGCGACCACCAGAAATCGTTCATCCGGCGTCAAGGCCAGGGCCCGCGGTTCTGTGCCCACATGGGTCGAAGCCAGCACCACCCGGTTTTGCAAGTCCAGGGCCGTGACGGAGCCATCCCCGGCATTGGCGATGTAAAGCACACTCGAATCCTGCCGAAAAACCCCCGCTACGGGGTTGCGGCCGGTGGGGAAGGTTTGCTCCACATTGGCGTGGAAGGCGTCCACAATCACCAGGCTGCTGGCCTGGGCATTGAGGACCAGGATTTCCCCGCCGTCGGGCTTCATCAGGAGCGCGGTCGGTCGCGTGCCGATTTCGATGTGCGAGAGCAGGTTTTGCGTCGTGACGTCCGCGGCGGAAATTTTCTCCTCGCCGGTGTTGGCAACGAAGACTCTCGAGCTATCGGGCAGGATCACCATGGGGCCAGGAGCCTGGCCCACTTCCACGGCGCCGAGCGGCTGGCGCGCTTCGGCCCCGATAAAGGTAAGGCGGTTCGAGCTCGGAGAAGCGACGACCAGCGTCTTGCCATCCGGAGCCAGCGCCAGGTCGGAGATGGCGCTTGCGAAGCGCAGGTGCTGAGTTTCCCGGCCGGATTCGCAGTCGAGGAAAACCAGTTCGCGCTCCGCAGGGTTCAGGACATACGCGGTGCGACCATCGGGCGAAAAAGCCAGGTCTTTGGCACTACGCCCCACGTTGAATGTGGCGATGATCCGCGGTTGGGGGTAGGTCACCACGTTGATCTTGCCGGCGCCGGACACCACATAAAGTTGCCGGCTGCCGGGGCGTGCCAGCACGCGCACCGGTTGCGGTGCGACGGGAAGGGAAGCCATGACGCGGAAATCGGCCAGGTTCACGGCGGCCAGCGTCGCACTTTGATTGTTCACGACGAATGCCACGTAGGGCCGGGGTGGCGGCGGGCGGCGGCATCCCAGAGCCAATGCTCCCAGCGTGCAGACGGCCAGGAAGGGAGCGAACGCAGCGCGGCAGAGAGCGCCGCGGCGTCCGAGGCCAGAATTCCCGAGTTCAAAAACCTGGTGTCCGTGAGTCAACTTGGCCATCAACGGGATAGCGGGTCCGAGCTCCGCTGCCGTCCGCATCAGTTTAGTGTTCCCGTCCGCTCATGACAACGTTTTCGCAAGCTTGCAGTCAGCGGGCGAGCACGGGTGGTGCCTTACCCCCCGGATTACGGCCGCCGCCCCATCATGAGGGTTGACGGTCCGGGCAGGCGGATGTGCCGGACGTCTTCGAAACCCGCGCCGCGCATCCAGGCGGTGTACTCCTCGTGGCTGTACGTGCTGCCGGCTTCAGTTCCCACCAGCATATTCAGGGCAAAGAGCGTCGCGTGCCGGGGTGCAGTCTTGTCCGGCTCCAGGATGAAATCCTGGATCACCACGCGGCCTTGGGGCGCGAGCGCCCGGAAAGCACGCCGCAGCAGGTCCTGATTCTCTGCGGCGCTCAGCATGTGGCAGATGGCGGAGACCAGGATCAGGTTGAAGTCTGTGCCCAAGTCGTCCCGCCGCAAGTCCCCGGCGCGCGTGTGGACGCGAGCCGGGAGGCCCGCCGCCTGAATGTGGCCCTGCGCGATGGGGAGCACGGTGGGCAGGTCGAGCACGGTCGAGTGCAACTTCTCACTCGCTTGCGCGAAGGCCAGGGAGTAGGCGGCGGAACCGCCGCCGACATCCAGCAGGCGCTCGACTCCCTCGGTACCGACGGCCGCGACCACCAGGGGGGCGCGCTCGGCTGCATTGCGATGCATGGCCGCGATGAAGGACCTGGTCCAGTCCTCGCCGCGCTCAGCCATCTCCCGCTGGCTCACCGCCGTGCCCCCGCGCACGCAATCGGTCAGCGTGGACCAGCGGTGCCAGATATTCGCGAGGTGGAGGAGGCCCGGGCGGGCGTTATCCCGTGAGCCCTCCGCAAAGTAACGCGCCGCGGCCGGGGTGTTGCGGAAAACTCCCTCTCGCTTCGTGAGCATTCCCATGGCGGCCAGCGCGTTCAGCAGCATTTCGGTGGCGCGCGGGTCACAGGAGGTCTTCCCCGCTACCTCCGCCGCCGTTGCGCCTCCCCCCACGGCCGTGAAGCTATCCAGCTCGAGGGCGGTCAGCATAGTCCGGCTTTCCTGATAGGCCCGCAGCATCTGGTTCAGGTCGTCGGGAAGGACGCCGGCAGCATCTTGGGCGCGCTGCGCCGCCAGCATCTTCGCGCGATTCGAAAGGATTTTCGCGCGCAATGCGGCCACGTCGTGATTCCGCAGGCGCTCTACGGGGCGGCCCTCGATAAAATGCGAGGCGACGATTTCCGGTACGTCCTCCGGCTGCACGCCGGAGTACCATACGCCTTCGGGGTAAACCACCAGGTTGGGCTCCCGCTCGCATACGCCCAGCGAGCCGCACACCGTGATCTGCACTTCGTCCCGCAACCCGCGCGCGGCCACTTCCTTGCGCAGCGCGTCGAGGGTCGCCCCCGACCCGCAGGCGGAGCAACTCGGGATTCCTTCTGGCTTTTTTTGGTCACAGATGAAAACGTGATACCGAAATGGGTTCATGATTTCCTCGCAGTTCTACCTTGGGGGTTGGACGCTCAGTATGATTTGTCCCCATCTGCGCGCTTTTCCTAGGCAGCATTCTTGAACAGTTCCGGGATCCTCGCAAGCCTGATCGTAGCACAATCCTTGCACTCCCTTGCCTCACACGCTTGCAGGGGATTACTATGCGAGCATGATCTTCCTGAAATGCATCCTCGCTGGCTCATTATTCCTGGTGGGGTTCGTAATCCTTTTCGTCCTCGGGGGGATTGTGATGGTCTCCGTCTTGGTGAAGCCCCCAGAAGGGACGGTCGTAGGCATTGACCCCGTTTCAATGGCAAGATCCTATCCCATGCTCTGGGCGATGCCGGTTCTCCCCTTTCTGCTCGGCTGCTTATGGGAATACCGGCGCTTGGGATCTCGCAAGGCGGGATAAGGATTCGTCGAAAGAACCGCGTGGACACGCTCGCGCCGTGCCCGCATCAGTGTCCGTGCCGGCAACGTCCGTTGACGCCTTTCGAACGGGTCTGTTACCATAAGTGATTAACTCTTCGAGGAAATTCCTATGAAGGTGGGTGTGCACACTTCGATTGCAGGCGCTCTGGAGAATGCGGCGCATCATGCAAAGAAGATTGGGTGCGACACCTTTCAGATGTTCTCTGCAAACCCCCGCGGTTGGCGGACGCTTGACCCCACGCCCGAAGAATGCGGGCGCTTCCGGGCGGTGCGCCAAGCCTACGGTCTTTCTCCCGTCGCCATTCACGATAACTATTTGATTAACCTGGCTTCGGCCGAGCCGTTCATCCGGGAGCGCTCCATCGCCGCCTTCCGGCGTGAACTCGTCCGCGCGGTCGCTTTGGGCGCGGACTATCTCGTTACCCATCCCGGCAGCGCCAAGGGGGCGAGTCCTGCGGCGGCCCTTCGCACCTGCGTGGAATCGCTGCGACAGGCGGCAGCGGGATTGAAACTCGACGGCCTCACCATCCTTATTGAAAACACCGCCGGGCAGGGTTCGGTGATCGGTCGCACGTTCGAGGAAGTTGCGGAAATCCTTGCGGGCGCGGAGAAAGACCTGCCCATGGGCGCCTGCATCGACACGGCGCACAGTTTTGAAGCGGGGTACGCCATCCACACTGCCGAAGGGTTGCGCGCTGCCGTGAAGCAACTCGACACGACGATTGGCGTGAAGAAAGTGCGGGTGATTCATGCCAACGATTCTAAGACTGTATTCGGCTCGCACGCCGACCGCCACGAACACATCGGCAAGGGGCAAATCGGCGCCGAGGCTTTTGGCCGCATCGTGCGGCACCCGAAGCTGAAAAACATTCCCTTCATCTGCGAGACGCCCATCGAGCGGCCGGGCGACGACAAACGAAACCTGCGGATGATGCGGAAGTTGGCAGGATGCAAAGTGGACGGTGGGCGATGACAGTGAAGTGATGAATTCTGAATTATGAATTCTGAATTCTGAATAAGGATGGTTTGCTTCCTCATCACAGAATCCATAATTCATAATTTAGAATTCAGAATTGAGAACATGGAACCCAACTACGATCCCCAGGCAATCGAAACCAAATGGCAGAAGCGCTGGGCCGATGGGCGGCTATTTGAAGCCGAGGCCGCACCCGGCCGCAAGAAATACTACGTGCTCGAGATGCTGCCTTACCCTTCCGGCGACATTCACATGGGCCACGTGCGCAACTACTCAATCGGCGACGCGCTGGCGCGTTACATGGGAATGAAGGGGCACAACATTCTGCATCCCATCGGGTGGGACGCCTTCGGGCTACCGGCGGAGAACGCCGCCATCAAGCACCAGCGGCACCCTTCCGAATTCACCTTCAGTTACATCGACCGCATGCGCGGGCAGTTGCAGCGCCTGGGGGTGAGCTACGACTGGCGGCGGGAAGTGGCTTCCTGCGTTCCGGAATACTACCGCTGGAACCAGTGGTTCTTCTTGAAGATGTACGAGCGCGGGCTCGCCTACCGGAAGAAAAGCCGCGTGAACTGGTGCCCGCAGTGCGAAACTGTGCTCGCCAACGAGCAGGTGGTGGACGGCTGTTGCTGGCGGCACGAGGAGACGCCGGTTGTCGAACGCGAACTCGAGCAGTGGTTTTTGAAGACCACTGCCTATGCCGACCAGTTGCTCCAAGACATGAAGGAGTTGGTCCGCTGGCCCGAGCGCGTGCTGACCATGCAGCAAAACTGGATCGGTAAATCCCAGGGGACGTTTGTGGATTTCACGGTTACCGACGTCTGGAAGCCTCTCCGCGTTTTCACCACGCGGGTGGATACAATTTTCGGCTGCACGGCGGTGTTCCTGGCGCCGGAGCATCCCCTGGTCCGAGAACTTGTGGCGTGTTCCAAGGAACCCACGCGGCTTCGGGAGGATGTGGAGCGCCTCAGGTCCTCCGCGGTGGGAGCCCGCGTGGAAGTCAATCTGGCAAAACTTGGCGCTGACACCGGCTTCCGGGCGCGCAATCCTTACAGCGGCGAGGAAGTTCCGATCTGGCTCGCCAATTTCGTGCTGATGGAATACGGCACCGGTGCAGTGATGGCGGTGCCCGCCCACGACGAACGCGACTTTGAGTTCTGCATCAGCTATGGTTTGCCCATCCGTACCGTGATTGTGCCGGAGGGAAGCAATTCCGCCACCTGGGCCGACCAGCCGCTTAAGGCCATGGTTGAGTACGGGCGTCTGGTGGGGTCGGGAGCCTATACGGGGCTTGCGTCCGAGGAGGCCATGGAGCGCATGACGCACGACGCCGAGAGCCGGGGATTCGGCCAGGGAACGATTCAATACCGCATCAAGGACTGGGGGATCTCGCGTCAACGCTACTGGGGCACGCCCATTCCTATGGTTTATTGTGACGCCTGCGGAGTCGTCCCGGTGCCGGAAAAAGACCTGCCCGTCATCCTGCCCCCGAACGTCAAGCTGACGGGGCGCGGGCACTCGCCGCTTGCCGACGTGCCGGAGTTTGTGCATACGACATGCCCCCAGTGCGCGCGGCCGGCGCGACGCGAGACCGACACCATGGATACGTTCGTCGATTCCTCCTGGTACTTCTACCGCTACACGGACCCGAAAATCGCGACCGCGCCGATCGATAAAGAGGCGGTGAAGTACTGGTTCCCTGTGGACCAGTACATCGGCGGCATCGAACACGCCATCCTGCACCTGATTTACATGCGTTTCTTCACCAAGGTTATGCGTGATATCGGCTTGGTGGAATTCTCCGAGCCCGTGGCCCGGCTGTTCACGCAGGGCATGGTGATCAAGGACGGCGCGAAGATGTCGAAGTCGAAAGGGAACGTGGTGGACCCGACCGCGATGTTCGCGAAATACGGGGCTGACACCACGCGCATCTACATCCTCTTCGCCGCGCCGCCGGAAAAAGACCTGGAGTGGAGCGACGCCGGGGTTGAAGGCGCCTCGCGTTTTGTGGGGCGTGTCTATCGGCTGGTGGCGAAACACGCCGACCGATTACTCGCCGTGCGGGCAGGGAAGTTGAGTGTCGAAGAAAAAAGCACCTTGACACCGGAGGAGCGCCGGCTGCTCCGCAAGGCGCACCAGGCGCTCCGGCATGTGACCGAGGATATGGAGGAGCGCTGGCACTTCAACACGGACATCGCCATGTGCATGGAACTGGTTAACGAACTGACCGAACTCGACGGCGCGGTCGAGGCCGGGAAGATTCGTCCGGCGGCCCACAAGACGGCGCTGGAGTTTCTGGTGACCATGCTTTCCCTCTTCGCGCCCCACGTGGCGGACGAACTCTGGGAAGGGCTGGGCCACGCCGAGCCGCTGCTGCGCGTCTCCTGGCCGGAGTTCGACCCGGAGCTCGCGGCGGAAGACGAGCTGGAATTGCCGGTCCAGGTCAACGGCAAGCTGCGCGCGCGCATTCGGGTGGCGGTAACCGCCAGCGAAGAGGAAATCCGCGCCGGCGCGCTGGCCGATGAGAAAGTCATCCTGTACTTGAAGGGGCGGCAAGTGCTAAAGGTGATCATCGTGCCCCAGAAGCTGGTGAGTATCGTGGTGAAGTGAGGTTGAAAGAAGCTATCAGCAATCAGCTATCAGCAATTAGTGGTCAGGGGTCAGCTCGGAAGAGAACAATGGCAGGTCCCTTTGTCAGCTTCTGGACAGACTCTTGGTGGAGTTTAGCCTCGGACTGAAAATGGCGCATTGCGGGTTAACAGGCTGCCGAAAAACTCTCCGATGCTGTCATCCTGAGCGAAGCGAAGGACCCCTGTATTTGAATTTTCAAGCAAATGCAGAGGTCCTTCGTCGGCTTCGCCTCCTCAGGATGACAGCATCGGAGAGTTTTTCGGCAGCCTGTAAGGCCCCGAATACCGTTGGAGGTTGATCGCTGAAAGCTGAGGGCTGATAGCTGAAAGCTGATAGCTGAAAGCCGGCTCATCTATTGGACTCTAAAATGAACACTCCGCATCCCGTCGTCGTTCTCGATTTCGGTTCGCAATACACGCAACTGATTGCCCGCCGCATTCGCGAACTGCAGGTCTATGCGGTGATCGTACCGTGCAATTTGCCCTTTGAGGATCTGGTGCGCATGAGCCCGCAGGCGCTCATTCTCTCGGGCGGGCCGTCGTCGGTTTATGATCCCGCCTCACCGGTCTGCGACCAGCGAGTGCTCAAGCTGAACCTGCCCGTGCTGGGCATTTGCTACGGCTTGCAATGGATGTCCTACCACCTGGGTGGCAAAGTCGAGGCGGCCGGGCGGCGCGAGTACGGCTTTGCGGAGCTGGATATCCTGCCGTCCACGGGGTTGCTGGCGGGGTTCCCGTCACCCCTCAAGGTGTGGAACAGCCACGGCGACCACGTCGTGGAAGTCCCCCCCGGGTTCACGGTCACGGGCCGCACCGCCAACGCCATTTCAGTCATTGAAAATCCCCAGGCGCGCCTATACGCGTTGGAGTTCCATCCCGAAGTTCACCACACCCACCGGGGCCGGGAAATCCTCGAGCGGTTTGTCCGCGATATCGCCGGAATCAAACCGAATTGGTTCCCGGGATCATTTATTGAGCAGACCGTACAGCAGGTTCGCGAGTTGGTGGGGGAACGGCACGCGCTCTGCGCGCTATCGGGTGGGGTGGATTCGGCGGTCGCGGCGACCTTGGTAGGGCGGGCGCTGGGCGGGCGGCTGACCTGCGTCTTTGTCGATAACGGCCTGCTGCGCCAGAACGAATTTACCGAAGTTTCTGGGAAGCTGCGTGAGCAGGCCCATTTGAACGTGAAGACCGTGGACGCCTCCGCGCGCTTCCTCGGGCGCCTCGTCGGCGTGACCGACCCGGAGCGGAAGCGCAAGATTATCGGCGAGGAATTCATTCGCGTTTTCGAAGCAGAAGCGCGCGCGCTGGGCGAGGTGGAGTTCCTGGTGCAGGGAACGCTCTACCCGGACGTCATCGAATCGGTTTCCGTGAAGGGTCCTGCGGCCACGATCAAGAGCCACCACAACGTGGGCGGTTTGCCGTCCGACTTGAGCTTCAAACTGATCGAGCCGTTGCGCGAGTTGTTCAAGGATGAAGTCCGGGCGGTGGGGCGTGAACTCGGCCTGGATGAGTCCCTGGTCAGCCGGCAGCCGTTTCCGGGGCCGGGGTTGGCAGTGAGAATTGTCGGAGAGGTAACCCCTGAGCGCTTGCGAATGGTGCGGGAAGCTGACGCGGTCGTCCAGCAGGAGGTACGGGCAGCGGGGCTCTACCACCGGCTATGGCAGTCATTCGCCGTCCTTCTGCCTGTCTCGAGCGTGGGCGTGATGGGTGACGCCAGGACATATGCTTCCACCATCGGTATTCGGGCGGTCGAGTCAGAAGACGGGATGACGGCGGACTGGGCTCGACTGCCGCCGACACTCCTGCAGCGCATGGCGACGCGGATCGTCAACGAGGTGCAAGGGGTGAACCGGGTGGTCTTCGATATTACGTCGAAGCCTCCGGGGACCATCGAGTGGGAATAAACCACCCTTGCCCCGGTTCGTTTGTTAATCGGGGTCGCTTATGGTTGTACCGAAAAGGCTACCGGCTTGCCAATTTCTGCGCCATGTACAGCAAGAGCTGACGGTCTTTGTCATCGATCCTGGTGAGAAGTCGCTTGACCTTCTCGTAGAAACGCAGTTCCTTTTCCTGCTCTGCGTCCAGAACCAGCTCTTCCGTAGTCTGGCGTTTGCTCAGATTCGGCAACGGGGGGGGCTCCTCCCCTTCATAAAACAGTTGGTACAGGGGGAGCTCGAGCGCTGCTGACAATCTTTCCAGGGTCTCTAGGGACGGAACGGTGTGTCCGTTCTCGACCCGGGAGATATAGCAGCGCAGTAAGCCAGTGCGCTTTTCGATGTCGCCTTGCGATAGATTCCGTTCTTCTCTTATCTTCTTTAAGCGAGTTCCAATGATCATGACCGTATTCTGCCCCAAAGTAATCAAGTGGTCAACTGGAATCTTGATTAGAACGACGTTTTTAATGTATGTGTAACCCCGAAGGGGCCTCCCTCGTCGGAAGTATCGAGGGTAGGCAGAAAATGGAAGCGCGATGGGGAGCATCACGCCAGAGGTCACCCAAGAGATTCAATGGATTAGGCTCGCGCAGGAGGGTGACACCGAGGCTTTCGGACCGCTTGTCCGAAAGCACGAGCGGCGTGTCTTCTCCTTGGTTTACCACTTGGTTCGAAGGCGGGATGAGGTGGAGGACATCGCCCAGGAGATTTTCATCAAGGCTTTTCGGGCGATTCGTAGTTACAACTTTCAGTCTTCTTTCAGCACGTGGCTTTGCCGCATTGCAACCAACCACTGCTATGACTACTTGCGGCACGAGCGTGCCTCGCGGGTCAGCTTCTATTGGCAGATGGGAGAAGACCGGCAGCGTGACCTGGAAGACAATGTCCAGAGCTTGCCGGAGGATGGACTCGATCACGAGGAACAAGTCGTGCTCCGCGACCTGGTCGGGAAGCTCCTGGATCGCGCCCCTGAGAATGACCGGCAGATATTGACGCTAAAGGAGTTGCAAGATTTTTCGGTGGAAGAGATTGCGGAGATCCTAAAGTTAAAGCCCACGACTGTGAAGGTCCGGCTGCATCGTGCCCGGAAGCGCATGCTTGAGGATTTGCGCCAGTGGCGGGAGGGGAGATAGGCCATGCGATGTAAGGATTTCCAAGAGCGCTTGGACGAACTGTGGGAGGGTGTTCAGGCTCCCGAGATTCAGCGGCACTTGGCCGAGTGCAAGGAATGCGGCCGGTATGTCCGGGAGATGCAAATCGTCCGGTCGGGATTCAGTGTGCTGAAAAGGGAATCCGCCCCCGAGCCTTCGCTGGGATTTCCAGAGCGCTTGGTTCGCCGCTTGGGGGAACTGAGCGAGGCTCCCAGTGTAGCCGATTTCTTTGAGTCCGTAGGGCGGCGCTTTGTGTATGCGACTCTCGTATTTACTTTCCTGATGTTGATGGCGTTAGTGCTGCCCTCCACTGGACCAGTCCGCGGGCTTGCTGCCACTGACGTGCTGATGCCCACGCAGGAGACCGCCCAAGTCCAGGTGGACCCCTTGGGTGAGAGTAGCCAGCAGGATATTCCGGATGCGATGTCGGGTGACGCTCCGGCGCCACCCGCCACGAAAGGGATGAAATGAGCCGCCGCGTTTACCTCTATTTTGCTCTGACGTTTCTTCTGGGGTTCATCCTGGGGGGGGCAGCCCTCTACTACTACGGCTGGTCCACAGGCCGTTGGCACCGCGGTTTCAATCCGGAGCGTGCGGTGAGGCGGCTGAAGAAAGAACTGAACCTTTCCGATACCCAGGTCCAACAGGTCAGCCAGATTTTCGAAGAGACTTCTCAGAGAATGAAGGACTTGCAGAAGCAAATGGATCCTCAGTTCCAGGCCCTCCACGAGGAGACTCGCAACCGCATTCGACAGGTCCTGAGCCCGGAGCAAGTGAAGAAGTTTGACGACCTGATGAAGCAGATGGACGAAAGGCGCCGGCGACGGGGGCCACCACCGCCGCCACCCCCGCGTTAAGTAAAGTGGCGCCGTCCCGCGAGGCGCGAGGGCGCTACTCCCTCGATCCCTGGGGGTCAGCGAGTTCGATATGCATCGTGCCATCCTCCCGTGGGTACCGCGACCCCGATGATGGCGCCGACTATCCCACCCAGCGGTGTCAGAGCTTCCTTGCCGAGGTTGTTCAACGTGGGGATGCAGAAGGCGGCCGCGGGATTACACCTGTGATCCAAGGCTGCCCCAACCCCGCGTCCGGCGCCCGCTCGAGCGGCCGCACCCTTGAGCGCGTTTCGCCCCCGGTGCTTCTGACCCTCTGGCGAAACGTGTAGAATGTCTTTCCGCGCAAGCCTCTGTGCACCCGCCGCCTCCCCCAGCGTATTTCCCTTGTCGCCGAGCGCCTGAAACTCGATTTGGCTTCGATCGACGCCGCCTGATTCTGTTGGCCCTCATTCTCCATCCGTTGGGCTGCTCAGGGAAGGCCCCGAGGTGCGCAAGGCACAAACCTTGTGCCAGATGCCGGGAGGAGGCAAGCAGGTGTATACTCGTCGGAAATCGGGAAGCGCAAATGGGTATCCCGGTTCACCAGGCTGAAGAGTCCGCGGGGACATGTTCACTGGGAGGGTCAATTCGTGGGCGCACTGAATCGTCGTGGCACGGCGTGTGGGGGAATCAAACCGGGCATCCTGCTGGCTGGACTTTCCCTGGCGACGGCTTTGGCGTCGCCAGGGGGAAACCCTTTGCCTGCGGCACGGCCGCGAGACCTGCCCGCTTCTGCTTCCCCCTCAACTCGTGGGATGGATAAGATCGAGCACGTGGTCTGGATCATTCAAGAGAACCATTCCTTCGACAATTACTTTGGTACGTTCCCCCATGCCGACGGAATTCCCCCCTCCACTTGCCTCCCGTCGCTGCCGGGAAGCAAGGAGTGCGTGAAACCTTTCCATATGCCTCAGGGGCAGCCGCTTCTCGACCTGGAGCACAGTTGGGAGACCGCCCAGGCGGCTTACGATCACGGCGCCATGGATGGATTCGTTTGGGTCGAAGGGTCGCCCTACACGATAGGCTATTACGATGAGACCGACATTCCCAATTACTGGCGGTATGCCCGCCACTTTACACTTTGCGATCGGTTCTTCTCTTCGGAAATGACCGGAAGTTCGCCTAACCATGTATTCACCGTCGCCGCCCAGTCGGGAGAGATCAACAACATCGGCACACTGGAACAACTGGAAGACGAGCTGGACGATCCCGAGGGTTTCCCCTTCGCGTCCATTGTAAAGCACTTTGGGAACCAGAACGTTTCATGGAAGTATTACGTGGAGACGCAGCCCAAGTCCCCGGATTGGGCGGAGATCAATGCCAGCTTGTCCCGGCTCGCTTTCCCCGACCCCAAGGGCTTTACGCTGTGGAATCCCATGCCCGGATTCAAGGCGATTCGAGAAGATGAATCTCGCATGAACCGGCTGGTCGCGCTGGACGAGTATTACGAGGACTTACAAGAGGGTACCCTTCCGCAGGTCGCGTGGATCATTCCCGACTTCCAGGATAGCGAGCACCCCCCCGAACCCCTGGATCAGGGCATGTGGTATGTAACTCGAATCGTTAACGCGCTCATGGGGAGCCCGTACTGGAGTCATACCGCGATATTCCTGACGTGGGACGATTACGGAGGTTTTTACGATCATGTGCCGCCCCCGGAAGTCGATGCCTATGGCTATGGGCCGCGTGTCCCCATGCTGGTGATCTCGCCGTATGCCAAGCCCGACTATGTCTCACACTACAACTACGACTTCACATCCGTGCTGAAATTCATCGAGGAGCGCTGGAATCTGCCACACCTGACGGCCCGCGACGGTCGGGCGAACGGCATGCTGGATTGCTTCGACTTCGACGCACCGCCGCGGGCAGCAGAGGTGATCCCTGTTCCCGCCAACCTGCACTCTCGGCTGCTGCCGGTGCATATTACTTATCCGCCTTATATTTATCTCCCCAGCCAGGATCGCTCGCAAATTAAGGGGACGCAGAATAAAGGGACGCCGGCGGTACCTTACATTCCGCCCCCTGCGCATTGAGACGAATATGCATGCCCGCGGGTGGCGCAGAAATCGTGGTTTGATGTCTGCGGCGCACCGGCAGACATGGTCGAGCTTCCGGGTCTGCTGTCGGCAAGATACCTCCCTCCTCGCCATGGATACCATACCCTGAATCTCAAAACGCGGGTGGCGCATACGTCCCGACGGTTTTTGTCGGGATGTGTGCGACCCAGGCCCCCCTCACCCCCGGCGCTCGGGGCCCCCTCCCTCCTTCGTCGGGCACCCTCCCGCGAGGGGTGAGGGCTGAAACTACTACTTTACAGGCTGCGGAAAAACCCAGTTTGGTAACGGTATTGCATCGAATGAGGCATGCGAGGAGATGATGAGAAGCAACCAGCGATGTTCAGTTACATCACCTTGGAGCGGCGGGTTCCTGCG
>Ga0187873_1000518_pt1 | contig 39508 bp, 28 predicted proteins | sample June2016WEW_16_1_2_FD_133012 | JGI IMG/M metagenome (GOLD analysis project Ga0187873, IMG submission 133012) | Peatland microbial communities from SPRUCE experiment site at the Marcell Experimental Forest, Minnesota, USA - June2016WEW_16_100 | ecosystem: Environmental > Terrestrial > Soil >...
GCCAGAAAAATGCAGATGCCGGGAACCGTCCAGCGGTCATTCAAACCAGCCGGACGGCCTTCGGATTCCGGCGGGCGGGAGTCTGCCATTCCCGGCATTTCACTGGCCGACGAAGCGGGCGCGGTCGAAAGCGCGGCAGGGACTTTTTTCTTTGATCTTCGACTCATTGACTTTCCTCATGGAAGGGGAGACATACCACCACCAATAGTCCGGGAACACACCGGCTGGTAAACGACGAGGCTCTTGCGTCCAAGAGCAATCCCAACAGCCAATCTCGATTCCAAAAAAAATGCAATGCCTCGCCAGTTTTCGCCAGCAGGTTCTCCTTCGCCTTTTTACCGCCTGGCCGCTTGGCGGCATTTCTGTTTTTCATGATTAGCTTCCAACCCACTAAGAAACGCCTTTCGATTGCGCCCTTTGGTCATATACACGGCACACCGCCGCAAACACCTGATCCACCCCGATGGACTGCAAACACAAGTTGTTGCGGCAGGGCGACTGGCGATTGTTGTAAGCGTTCACACACGGGCTACAGGGGATGTTGCCCCAAAGAACCGTGTTGCGCGGCGTGCGGGCCGCAAACAACACCGGCGTTTCCGGGCCGAACAGTGTGATGACGTAAATCGGCGTCAGCGTTGCGAAATGCGCCGGCCCGCTATCGTTGGTCACCAGCACCTCCGCCAATGTGTAAAGCACCAGCAATTGCCGCAACGTGGTTTTGCCGGCCAGCGAAATGCAGCGGTCGGAAGCAGTCCGGCGGACGAGTTCGGCGGCCGCCGCCGCTTCGTCTGGCGCGCCCACGAAGGCCACGAAGATTTCCGGATATTTCGCCAACAACAGACGAGCCAGTTCCACGTAACGTTCACTCGGCCAGCGCCGCAACGGCAACAGGTCGCCGCTGTTGGAATTAAGCAAAATCAGCGACGGGCAGCCGCCCGTCTCGTGGCGCAACATCTTTTCAACTTCCGCCATTTCGTCAGGGACTGCCGCAAACTGCGGCGGTTCGGCTGATGTCATCGGCGGCAACATTGGGAATGTTGGCAGGGTTGCGGGGTTGCAAAGAACGGCTTCCACAAGCATCAGAAAAGTCTGGCTGGCGTGAAGGTGCGGGTTGTAGAGCAACCGATGCGTCATCAAATTGCCGCGATACGGTCCGGCTCCAAAAAAAGCGTGGAAGCCGACGCGACGCTTCGCACCACTTAGAAAAGCCAAGGCAGCGGAACCGCGTGAAAAAAACTCCATATCAACAGCCGCGTCGAGTTTCAAGCGGCGAAGTCGCCGGATGGCCAAAATCATACTCCAAAGAAATGTGGGGAAATTTTTTACCGATACCGCAATGACGTTCTGTTCCGGGATGACGCCCAATGCGTCGAGGATGAACCGGTTGTCTTCGAACGCGATGAAATAAACATTTTTGTGGCCGACGATTTCCACCGCACGCCGTAGCGCCTGATACGCAAGCACGGTTGAACCCTGTTCCGCCAGTTTGACAATGAGCAGGCTGCGCGGTAGTTGGGAACCGTCCGGGGTCGAACGCCCGAAGAGAGCGCGCATGGCTGTGAATACGAAACAGAGTGGAATGCCCACCCATCGGTCGGATCGTTGCAGTGCCTTAACATTCATTGGTGAAAGCCTCTGCTGCTTATCACCACCAACAACACGCAAATTCTCTCGCGCTAATGCGCCCATTTTGATGAGCGGTGAACACGACGACGCTGGCGAGGACGAGACGCTTGAGATTCATTGCAACGAGTATGTAACGTCGCTCGAAATGTTGCAAGACGACAACTTGCGCTCACGATTCCAGTTTTGCATCCAGCGTTACTTTCGCATTGAGCAGACGTGAGATGGGGTGGCCGCCGAAAAGGCAAAGAGGAAATGAGATTTCAAAGACAGGATTAAGAAGATGGCCGGGCCATGGTTTCATTCAGCAACTGTTCTTCTTTGGGCAGGTTCATGGATTCGCCGGTTTACCTGTTCCTTTCATGGACTGGCTTTGCAAGGCGAGCGCCGCGTCCAGGCTCTGCCGGGCCTTTGCGTCATCGGGTCTGAGCTGGAGTGCCTTCTGGAAATGCCCGATGGCCTCCGCGTACCGGCCTTGCAGGGCCAGCGCATTGCCCAGATTGTAGTGCGCCTCCGCCGAGTCAGGGTTTATCTCAAGCGCCCGCCGGTAATGCTCGACGGCCTCCGCATACCGCCCCTGGTCGGCCAGCGCGTTTCCCAAGCTGTTGTGCGCCGCCACATAGCCAGGTTTAATCTCAAGCGCCTTCTGAAAATGTTGAATGGCCTCCGCAGATCGGCCCTGCTGGGCCAGCAAAATGCCGAGGCTGTTGTGCGCCTCCGCATAGTCCGGTTTGGTCTCCAACGCCTTCTGAAAATGCTGAATGGCCTCCGCGGATCGGCCCTGCTGGGCCAGCAGAACGCCGAGGCTGTTGTGCGCCTCGGCATTATCAGGCTTGTTCTCAAGCGCCTTTTGGAAATGCAGAATGGCCTCTGCGTTGAACCCTTGCGCGGCAAGCACGACGCCCAGATTATAATGGACACCGGCGAAGTCAGGCTTGATTGCAATGACCTGCCGGTAATGGTTGATCGCCTCCATGTTTCGGCCTTGCCGAGCCAGCGCAGCGCCCAGGTTGTAGTGCGCCTCCGCAAAATCCGGTTTGATCTCAATGGCCCGCTGGTAATGCTCCAGTGCCTCGGTGGACCGGCCGTGCTTGGCAAGCAAATTACCCAAGTTATAGTGCGCCTCCGCGTAGTCAGGCCGGATCTCAATGGCCCGCCGGTAATGCTCCAAGGCCTCGGTGTATCGGCCTTGATCGGCCAACACATTGCCCAAATTATAGTGCGCCTCCGCATAGTCAGGCTTGATCTCAAGGGCTTTTTGATAGTAGTCAATGGCTTCGCCCGGCTTGCCTTGCCGGTCAAGTACAACGCCCAGGTTGTAATACGCCTCCGCATAATCCGGTTTGATCTCAATGGCCTTCTGGAAATGGGCGATCGCTTCGTCCACATTGCCCTTTTGGAGCAGCGCGTCGCCGAGGTTGTAGCAGTCTTCCGCGTTATCGGGTTCGATTTGCAACGCCTTTTGGAAATGCGCGATCGCTTCGTCCACATGGCCCTTTTGGAGCAGAGCGTTGCCGAGGTTGTTGTGGGCTTCCGTGTAGTCGGGTTTGATTTGTAGCGCCTTTTGGTAATGAACAATCGCTTCGTCCACACTTCCTTTTTTAAGCAGAGCGTTGCCGAAGTTGTAGTGGCCCATGAAGTTGTCAGATGTGCAGGCGAGCGTGTGCGTCCACAGCGATTCGCTATTTCGCCAATAAGCAGTCTGCGCGCGCGCGCAGAAAATCAAAGCAACCAGAATGATCGTGGCGCAGCCGCCCAGCACCACGCGGCGGTGACGCCAGCCAGCACATAGATCCGCCGCCGCCCAGGTCAGGGCGACAGACAACCCAATCATCGGCAGGTAAGTGAAGCGATCCGCGTGCGCAAAACCGCCTACTTGAATAATCCCAATCATCGGCACCAGCATCCCCAGATACCATAACCAGCCTGTGGCAAGCCAGGGCTCACGTCGCGCCCGCCAAATTACCACCGCAGTTATCCCCAGCAATCCAATACCCGCCGCCATCGCTGCCGCCACCGGCAGCCTCACGGGCAGCGGATAGAAAACGGCCAGTCCCGTCGGCCAAAATGCCTTGCCGATGTAGCACACATAAGAGAGCAAGCCGTTGGCTATTCTCATTTCTGGCGGAAGATTCTCCAACGACACAACGGTCTCTCCACCACACTGCGCCCAATAGGTCACCACGCAGGACACAACGGCCAGCGCGAAAAATGGAAGTTTCTCCTTTAACAATTGGCCGGGAGACTTTTTGCTGTTCTCACCGAGAACCGGATTCACCCACCGCGTCCGCCCCAACGGCCAATAGTCCAGCAATAACAGCACAAACGGCACCGTCACCAGCGTCGGTTTGCTCATCAGCCCCAACGCAAAAAATAACAGCGCCAAACCGTAGAAAACCTTGGACTTTAGACACCGGACTTTGGACTCCTCCACGTACCGCGCATACATCAGCAGCGTCAGCATGAAAAAGAATCCGCTCAACACATCCTTCCGCTCCGCCACCCAGGCCACGGATTCCACCCGCAGCGGATGAATGGCAAACACCGCCGCCACGAACGCGCTGGGCCACAGCGCGCCGGCTTGCGGGGACGAAGCCGCTTTGTCCTGGCGAAGACCCGCCTGTGGGGTCGTAGCTCCAATGCTTTTATTGGAGCAAAGCCCCGTCATCCGCCGCAAAATGAGGAACAGTAGAACGGCGGAAGCCGTGTGAATCAGGACATTAGTGAGATGATAGCCGCCGGCATGAAGCCCGTGGAGTTGGTAATCCAGCATCAGCGAGAGCATCGTCAGCGGATGATAGAAATTGCACTCCACATGAGTGAAGGCCCAGGCAACGCCCTTCAGCGTCAGGCCTTTTACGACGTGCGTATTTTCATAGACATAGGGACCGTCATCGTAATTGACGAAGTCGTATCGCAACGTCTGGCCGAAAACCAAAAATACAGCTACAGCCAGCAACCCACAAATGACGATCAGCGTACCGCGGCTACCCGTACCCGCCGGGCGGTCCGGCGGCGGACCCACGGCCTTGTTTTCCAATTGTTCTCCTCCAAGCATGTTTACGGGCTTGATGGTTTCCCGGTCCCTTTCATGGACTGGCTTTGCAAGGCGAGCGCCGCGTTCAGGCTATTACGGGCATTCACGTCATCGGGTTTGAGCTGGAGAGCCTTCTGGAAATGCCCGATGGCCTCCGCGTACTTGCCTTGCAGGGCCAGTGCATTGCCCAGGTTGTAATACGCCTCCGCGTAATCAGGTTTGAACTCAATCGCCTTCCGGTAATGTTCGGCGGCCTCCGCATACCGCCCCTGGTCGCCCAGCGCGTTGCCCAGATTATTGTGCGCCTCCGCATAGTCGGGTTTGATCTCAAGGGCCTGCTGGAAATGCCTGATGGCCTCCGCGGATTGGCCCTGCCGGGCCAGCACCATGCCCAGGTTATTGTGCGCCTCCGCATAGTCAGGCTTGATCGCAAGGGCTTTTTGATAATGGTCAATGGCTTCGCCCGGCTTGCCTTGCCGGTCAAGTGCAACGCCCAGGTTGTAATGCGCCTCGGCATTATCAGACTTGTTCTTAAGCGCCTTTTGGAAATGCGAAATGGCCTCGGCGTTGGACCCTAGCGCGACAAGCGCGACGCCCAGATTATTATGGACGCCTGCGAAGTCAGGATTGATTTCAATGACCTGCTGGTATTGGTTGATCGCCTCCAGGTTTCGACCTTGCCGGGCCAGCGCACCGCCCAGATTGTAGTGCGCCTCCGCAAAATCCGGTTTGATCTCAATGGCCCGCTGGTAACACTCGTTGGCCTCGGCGATCCGGCCTTCCTTGGTCAGCAGGTTGCCCAGGTTGTAATGCACCCCGGCAAAGTCAGGCTTGATCTCAAGGGCCCTTTGATAGTGCTCCATGGCCTCTGCAAAACGACCCTGTTCGGCAAGCACAACGCCAAAGTTATTGTGAGCATCCATATAGCCAGGCTTGATCTCAAGGGACATCTGGTAATATTTCATTGCTTCCGCGGTTTGGCCACGTTTGGCAAACACATGACCCAGATTATTAAGGCCGACATAATTCCCGGACGTACAGGCCAGCGTGTGCGTCCACAGCGATTCACTGTCGCGCCAATACGAGGTCTGGATTGACGAACACACCATCAGTACCGCTATCACGGTGAATGCCCCGGCACCCAATACCTGACGCCGATAGCGCCAGCGTTCAAACACTTCACCTGTACCCCACGCCAGCAGGATGAACACACCAATGAGCGGCAAATACGTGTAGCGATCCGCCCGCGCCTGTTCTCCCACCTGCACCAGCCCGATCACCGGCACCAGCATTCCCAAATACCACAACCAGCCGGTTGCGAAATAGGGGAACCGCCGGGCAGTCCGGAATGCCAGCAGGGTTATAAAAAGCAGCAATATGCCGGTGCCCACAGTCTGCCAGTCCGGCACATCGAAACGATAGGGATAAAATACGGCCAGATGCTCCGGCCAGACCATCTGCACAAAGTAGGTGGCATAAGCCACCAAGGCATTGCCGAACCGCAGGGTGAACGGCAACATGATCGTTGACTTGATGAGTTCCTGTTGTGCGAGAACCGTTGCCACGCATGCGGCCGCGCTCAACAAAAGAAACGGCAGCTTCTCCCAAACCATCCGGGCGATGACCTTTCGTGAATCGTGAAGCATGAACCGCTGCAGCGGCCAGTAATCCAGCAGCAGCAAGACGAAGGGCAGCGTCACCAGCATCGGCTTGCTCATCAGCCCCAACGCAAAAAATAACAGGGCCAAACCGTAGAAAACCTTGGACTTTAGACACCGGACTTTGGACTCCTCCACGTACCGCGCATACATCAGCAGCGTCAGCATGAAGAACAGTCCGCTCAGCACGTCTTTGCGTTCGGACACCCACGCCACCGACTCCACATGCAGCGGATGCAGCCCAAACAGCGCCGCCACCAAGGCGCTCCGCCAATACGCGCCCGACAATCGCCTCAACAACAGAAACAGCAACACCGTGTTGACCGCGTGCAGGATGACATTGGTCAAATGGGGCCCCATGGGACCAGCGCCAAACAGTTGCGCATCCAGCATCAAGGACAACCACGTTAGTGGATGCCAGTTGGCCGCATACATGGTCCGAAAGGCCCACGCCACACCGCTCCACGTCAACCCGTGCTGCACCTGGGGATTGTCGTAAAAGTATTCTTCGTCATCGTAATTGATGAACTCGTGCCTCAGAGTCTGGCCGAAGACCAAAAATACAGCCACCGCCAGCAGGACGCACATGCCGGCCACCGCACTCCGCCGGTCCGGACCCGTCGGGCATTTCAATGGCCGGTCCACGGCCTTGTTCTCCAATGTATCTCCGCTGGGCATGTTTACCGGTTGATTTATTTCCTGGTCCCCTTCACGGACTGGTTTAGCAAGCCAAGCGCAGCGTCCAGGCTGTTACGGGCATTCACGTCATCGGGTTTGAACTGGAGAGCCTTCTGGAAATGCCCGATAGCCTCCGCGTACTTGCCTTGCAGGGCCAGCGCATTGCCCAGGTTGTAATACGCCTCCGCGTAATCACGTTTGAACTCAATCGCCTTCCGGTAATGTTCGGCGGCCTCCGCATACCGCCCCTGGTCGCCCAGCGCGTTGCCCAGATTATTATGCGCCTCCGCATAGTCGGGTTTGATCTCAAGGGCCTGCTGGAAATGCCTGATGGCCTCCGCGGATTGGCCCTGCCGGGCCAGCACCATGCCCAGGTTATTGTGCGCCTCCGCATAGTCAGGGTTGATTGCAAGGGCTTTTTGATAGTGGTCAATGGCTTCGCCCGGCTTGCCCTGCCGGTCAAGTACAATGCCCAGATTATAATGCGCCTCGGCGAGGTTTGGTTTGATCTCCAGCGCCCGCTGGTAATATCCAATGGCCTCCGCGAACCGGCCTTGGCCGGCGAACAGCCTGCCCAGGTTGTAATACGCCTCCGCGTAATTCGGTTTGATCTCAATGGCCTTCTGGTAATGTTCGATGGCTTCAACGGACCGCCCTTGAACGGCCAACCCATTCCCCAGGCTGTTATGGCCTACGTAATTCCCGGACGTGCAGGCCAGCGTGTGGTTCCACAGCGACTCGGTGTCGCGCCAATACGAGGTTTGAATCGAAGCGTACACCATCAAAACCGTTATCACCATGAGCGCACCCACGCACAACACCTGGCGCCGGTAGCGCCACGAAACAGTCAAGTCCCTTATCGCCCAGACAATGGCCAGATACAGTCCAATCTGCGACAGATACGTGAATCGATCGGCCCGCGCAACGATGCCCGCCTGGACCACGCCAATATTCGGCACCAGCATCCCCAAATACCACAGCCATCCCACCAGCAAATAGGGTCGCTTCGACCGTAGCGCGAGGACTCCCGCCGTTATGCCCGTCAGCAGCACCAGCGCCAGAACAATTTCCCACAGCGGCAGACCCTTTTCCGGATAAGGATATACGACCGCCAGACCCGCAGGGTAAAACATCCGCCCCAGGTAGACGACATAGGATACGGCCGCATTGCCGAGCCGGAGCGGGAGGGGAAATGCCCCGACCGATATGATCGCTGTCTTCTGCTGGGCAAGAACGGTGGCCACACACACGGCGGCGGATAGCACAAACAATGGAAGCTTTTCCCGGAAAACAGGCCAAAAAGTAAATCGTTGCAAAGGCCAATAATCCAACAGCAACAGCACAAACGGCAGCGTCACCAGCGACGGTTTGGACAGGAGCCCCAGCGTGAAAGACAACAACATCAATCCATACCAAACCCGGGACTTTGGACTTCCCGTCCTCCCTGGCAGCACTGCGGGAGATGGATGAACTTTGGATTTTTCAACGTATCGCACATAAGCCCCAAGCGTGAGCATGAAGAACAACCCGCTCAGCATGTCCTTACGCTCGGTTACCCACGCCACCGATTCCACCCGCAGCGGATGAATGGCAAACACCGCCGCCACGAAGGCGCAGGGCCACAATGTGCCTGCCGGTGTGGCCGCAGTTCCGACGCTTTTTTCGGAGCGAAGGCTCATCATCCGCCGCAGCACGAGAAAAAGAAGGACTGTCGTTGCCGCGTGCAGCAAAACATTGGTCAGATGATACCCCCCCGCGTTCAGTCCATAAATCTGGTCATCCAGCATGAGGGATAGCATCGTCAGCGGGTGGTAGAAATCACACATGATGTGAGTGAACACTTGGACAGTCCCTTGGAAGGTCAGGCCTTTGACAACCTCAGGGTTTTGGTACACATACAGGCCGTCATCGTAATTGACGAACTCGTATTGCAACGTCCGGCCGAAGACCAGAAACACCGCCACGGCCAGCAGCGCACACACACCGACTATCACACCCCGCCTGTCCGGACCCGCCGGGCGTTCCGATGGCCGGTCCATAGCCTTGTTCTCCGGTTGATTTTCTCCGGGTTGGTTCATGGGTTCGTTGGTTTACCGGTTTCTTTCACAGATTGGCTTTGCAAGCCAAGCGCCGCGTCCAGACTCTGCCGGGCCTTCGCGTCATCGGGTTTGAGTTGAAGTGTCTTCCGGAAATGCCCGATGGCCTCCGCGTACCTGCCTTGCAGGGCCAGCGCATTGCCCAGGTTGTAGTGGGCTGCCGCAAAATCCGGGTTGAGCTTCACGGCCTTTTGATAATTGGTGATCGCCTCCGCAAGGTGGCCCTGGTCGGCCAGCGCGTTTCCCAGGCTGTTGTAAGCATCAGAGCAATCCGGCTGAAGCTCGATGGCCTTTTGAAAATGCCGGATTGCCTCCGCTGATTGGCCTTGCTGGGCAAGCACAACGCCGAGGTTGTTGTACGCCTCCACGAAGCGGGGATTGATTTCGAGAGCCTCCTTGAAATGCTGAAAGGCGTCTGCTGACTGCCCCTGAGCGGCCAGCACCAGGGCCAGGTTGTTATGGGCGATGTAATTCCGGGAGGTGCAGGCGAGTGCATGCGTCCATAGCGATTCGCTGTTGCGCCAATACGAGGTCTGAATTGACGCACAGGCCATCAAAGCCGCAATCACGATGGACGCTGCAATACCAAATACCTGCCGTCGGTACCGCCAGGAACGAAGCAAATTGCCCACCCCCCACGCCACGATGATATAAATACCGATCTGTGGCAAATAAGTGTAGCGATCAGCCCGCGCATGCCCCGCCACCTGCATCAACCCGATCACCGGCACCAGCATTCCCAGATACCACAACCAACCGACCAGCAGATAGGGTCGCTTGTGTCTCAACCAGAAAAATGCAATGCAAATACCAGCCAGCAGAACCATGCCCAACCCGGCCTTCCAAGCCAGCATCTCGCTCGCGGAATAGGGATAAAATACTGCCAATCGCGCCGGATAAACCATTTTCCCCAGGTAGATGACATAAGAAACCACGGCATTATAGATGCGTAAATCAAGGGATATTTTTTCGATCCTTGCGATGTTGTGCGGTTGCGCAAAAACAGTCGCCAGACACGAACCGGCCGACAGCAGAAGAAAAGGAATTTTTTCGATCACCAGCCGGCTGGCTGGCCAGGTTGAAAGTGGAGGGCCTGCTCGCGATTCATCGGAGTTGAAAGTGGAGGGTTTTCCTGAAAATGAAAACCGCCCCAGCGGCCAAAAATCCAGAAGCAGCAAAACAAACGGCACCGTTACCAGCATCGGTTTGCTCATCAGCCCCAGCGCAAAAAATAACAGGGCCAAACCGTAGAAGGCCCTGGACTTTGGACTTTGGGCCTTGGACTGCTCCACGTACCGCGCATACGCCCCGAGCGTGAGCATGAAGAACAGCCCGCTCAATACGTCCTTGCGCCCGGTCACCCACGCCACCGATTCCACCCGGAGCGGGTGAATCGAAAAAATTGCCGCCACAAAGGCGCTGGACCACAAGGCACCAGTCATTTGCCGCAGCACGAGAAATAGAAGAACCGCTGTTGCCGCATGCAGCAAGACGTTTGTCAAATGCGGTCCTGCCGGACCCGTTCCAAATAAATCCACATCCAGCATCAGGGACAACCAGGTCAACGGATGCCATATCCCATCGTAGCCGGTCGTAAAAGCCCAGAGCGCGCCGGGCCAGGTCAAACCCGCTTGAACATGCGGATTGGAGGAGAAATACACGTCGTCATCATAATTGACGAAGTCGTATCGCAGGGTCTGGCCGAAGACCAGGAATACAGCCACCGCCAGCAGGACACATATACCGGCAACCGCGGCCTTGCCGTTCAAGCCTGTCGAACGTTTCTGCGATTTGGAGACGGCCATGCTTTCCAGACGATTCTGTCTGGGTGGGGTCGCGGATGCCATCCTTTTTCGGTTCTCACTGCGGATGTCTCCTGGTGAAACCATTCGTTGCGCCAGATTTGGACCGCTCTAAAAACCAAACAGGCGCCGGGAATTACCAGCGCCTGTTGCAGAGAAACCGTGAAACCGCTGTTTTAACGGCGCATCCGCCGCGCGAGAACCAAACCAAGCATTCCCAAACCGGACAACGCAAGAGTCACAGGTTCAGGCACAAGAGTGATTTGTTCCACTTCAAACTGCTGAATGTCGAACGTGCCAGCAGCTTGACTTGAAGCAGTGGGCCGGACTTCAAAGGTATCGTAGCTTAAGCCGTTCGGCGAGGTGTCGGTATAGGAAACAGATTCATAGCCTACGCCATTAAGACCACCATTACTAACTCCACCTGTCATGCTGGCGGTGATGTCCAGATAACCTGATCCATCCAATACCAGGTCCATCACAAAGGTATAAGACTCGCCCTGTTTAAAACCTTGGTTACCAGATGTGCCGGTAGTCGCCAAGTTAAGACCTGAAGTTCCATTTGCGCCCCAATTGGACGCGTTACCCAAGAGTGAGCCAGTACCAGCAAGGGTCCATTCCTTCAAGTTAAAGGTGGAGCCTAATGTCGTGCCCATGTTCATAAGCACGGAATAACCACTATATTGCTGACCGGTTTGCGAGCCGTCTGTAGTTTTTGGCGTCGGACTTTTGGCGAGAGCAATATCGAAGCCTAAGCTGCTGTTGTTTGCGGCCACGCCGTAGGGGGTAAAGACCAAAGTAGCCTTTATCTCATCTCCGGCATTTTGAAGAGTCACCAGCGGATTTCCCGAATTTGCTCCTGAGAAAATGGTCCACCAAGTAGCAGAAGTTGTACAGGCGCCTACCAGAGGTGGCATAGCAGTGGATAAGGTGCTCGTTGACGCAGCGTACCACGGCGTGTCATACCCAGTGCCATCCACACCAACGCTGGTGCGATTTCCGTCCGCCCAAGTGTCATTGACTATAATGGTGTCGGCGGCGTAGGTGGACATTGCGAACGCACATCCCGCTGTTAAAGCGAAAACAATTGAATTGGAATTGAAGCGTTTCATGATATTACAACTTTCTGTTAGGGTTCTCTGAAGTTTACTATTAATAGGTTATTGTTACTTGTTACTTTACCGGCTGGCGTAATCTTACCCCGTTTCCCGGATTTGTCACCATCTTTTTTTTGCAAATACATTTGAAACTTGGGCACTTCGGCTGATGTTCCGATTGAATTTTCTGCGTTTTTGTCCCATCAAAATAGTGAAAATTTTGTGCATAAGTCCACACCCTTTTGCACCCTTCTGAATGAAATACATGGTGAATTGACGATAAGGATTGTGAATAGATGTGAATAACATGCCATAAAAATCACCAAGCTTAATAATAGGGCAATAGGGCGTGCCACTGGGGCGAAAACCCATTGTAAAGTGCGAACGTACTCCACAATTGTCTTTTGATTTATTGGCCCGGCTTCCGGATTCCAACTGTCCGCGCCGCCGAGGACCTTTCCCGGCGTAGCGCGCGGTCTGGTGCGCCCCGGGGTTTTTCCAATCGTTCCAGCCTTCCGGGCGGACGACTTTGGACATTTCCGTGTTCAGGAAGATCGTGCCCGCGTCAATCCGCCAGGGCCGGCCGGGAAAGGTGCGCGTTTCCGGTTTGTCGCCGGTGATTGTTCAATTTGAGAAAACAAATCCGAACGGCTGGTCCACCGGCGTGACACGTCGGCGCGCAGTGTCTTCGTTCTCCACTTGGAAAGACTGGCTTGCCATCCGTAGCTCGGAACCGACGTTTGGAGGTTCCGAGCGAAGGATGGTGCGCGGTACAAGACTTGAACTTGTGACCCCTACCGTGTCGAGGTAGTGCTCTGCCAACTGAGCTAACCGCGCGTTCCAAGCAGGCTGCCAGTTTCAAATTTCCGATGTGTGTTGGCAAGCGCGAACTGACCCGGCTCAAACAGTTTTAACCCGAAGCTGCCTTTGCCTCGACACCCACGGCTTCGTCGGAATCAGCGGCTTGTCACCGGATTCCAGTTGTCTGAACCGCCAAGAACCTTTCCCGGTGTGATGGCCGCGGCTGCGGCCTTCGTCAATTGCTTTGCCCAGTCCACGCGCTGTTTTGGACTGCCGCCGGGACCTGTGCTGTTGAATTCCGCGTAACGCGCGGTCTGGTGCGCCTCGGGTTTTTTCCAATCAAACCAGCCTTCCGGGCGGATGACCTTGGACATTTCCGTGATCAGGAAAATCGTGTCCGCATAAATCCGCCAGGGCCGGCCCAGATAGGTCTGTGTTTCGGGCTTGTCGCCGGTGATGGTGCAATTTGAGAAAACAAATCCAAACGGCTGGTCAACCGGCGTGGAAGCGGCGGTAATGTAACCATCCCCCAAACATTGAATGTGGCACTTCTCAAACCACGCCGTCGCCGCGCCAAAAATAAAATCCACGTGGCCCGCAATGGTGCAGTTATCAAAATACTGCCGGCCACGATTGAGAAGAATGGTGTCCTGCCAGCCGAGAAAGCGGCAGTTGCGAAACCGGGCACGGTCGCCATCCACGCGGATGGCCAGTGCCTGTCCGACCGCGCCGGCGGAATTTTCAAATGTGATGTTCTCCGCCGTGAAATCATCCGCGTCAATCGTTGCCGTGGGGGTATGGAACGTGCCGAGGGGTTTGCCATCAAAATTGGTGAGCTTGGCATACAAATCATAGGTGAGCACGGTGGTGGCCGGGTCTTCGCCCACCAGCCGGAAAAAGCGTTTCTCGCGCTGGACATAAATCAACTCCTTGTATGTGCCCGGTTTGAGGTGAATGACCACCGGATTGGTGCGGCTGCCGGAAGGCACGGACATGATGGCGGCCTGCACATTTGTGAACTGGCCGCTGCCGTCGGCGGCAACGACGATATTGATTGGTTTGACCGCTGATTGGTTTGGCGCAGCCGACCGGCAACCCGGGATCAGGACCAGAATGGCCAACGCCCATAACGCTGTGGGCAGCGCAGTGGGTATCGAACAAATGATTCGTTTCATGTGAAAATTCATACTGGATTCAAACTGGTGGTTTTCGCCATGTCAAGGCGATGCTGTTGGGAGCATCTTCCGAGATGCAGTTGGACATCATTACCAATGGTAGGGCGGCGCTGCCGCGCCGCCTAAGTCCACTGACAGTGGGATCGGGGCAAACCAGCAGGTTTGCCCTACCTTTGTTGACGATGGTGTTGAATTGTGTCCTTGGCCGGGTGAGGACAATTTCCCGCTTTGAAGTCTTCGCGCCAAATTGTTACGCTGCGGCCATGTCACGGAAGACGCCATCGGATTCTGCGCGCGGCTTTGGCGACATTATCGGCGTTGCGCTGCTCGCCGCTGCGCTGTTGCTGCTGATCGCGCAATTGTCATTCGACCGCAATGACATTTCGTTCCTGACCACCCAGCTCAGCAATCCCACCCGCAATTGGATTGGGGTGCCCGGGGCTTATCTGGCATGGGGTTCGTTTCTCCTCCTCGGTCTGACCGGCTATCTTGCCCCCCTGCTGCTCGCAGCCTTTGGCCTGTCTTATCTGCTGAATTTTCCGAGTCACTTGCGCGAGCGTTTGCGTTGGTCTTTGGTCTGGTCAGTCGTGTTGCTGGTGTCGCTTACCGGCCTGTTTTACATCATTGACAGTGCCGGATGGCTCGGAAAAATTCACGAAACCATCGGCTCGCAAAGCGCGGGGGGGTGGCTGGGATGGGCAACTTACGGGCAGACACCTCATCACGAATACGGCTTTTGCCTGCTGGGCATCGTCGGCGCGGTCATTGTTTACCTGGCGCTGTGCCTCATCAGTCTGTTGTTCCTGACGAATTTCCGTCTCGGCGAATGGATTCGCGGTTTCATTGAAAAGGAATCCGACGAAGCCGAACCTGAATCCGCCAACGAAGGCGCGCTTGAACACCGGGCGCGCGAACTCGAAAGGCAGGCGAAGCAATTGCAGGAGGAAGTCGCACGCACCGGCCTTGGTGCGGATATGCAACCTGTTCCCGAACCGACTGTCCGCGATTTGAGTGTGTCACAGGCCAAATCCACCCGCGTTCGCAAAACCACTCTGCCCGGCGGTGTGATCAAGGAACCCGGGCCCACCGATGAAAGTGGGGCGGTTTCAGGCCAGGAAATTGCAGCCGCGACGATGGAAGACATCCCTGGCAAAAAACCGGCACTGGAAAAAGTCACTGAAGAAATGAGTGAAACACCCGCTTCCGGGAAAATTGAAGCGGAAAAATTTGGCGATGAAAAATCGGAGCCGACGGTTCACATTGCGCCGGTTTCCGGCGCCAAGGCCAGGGTGAGGAAATCCAGGCCGATTACGGTTGCTTCGACACCCCTCATTGGCAATTACCAGTTGCCGCCGCTGGATCTCCTGCAATATCCGGACACGACCGTCAAACCGACCGAGTCGAAGGAAGAACTGATGGCCAACGCGCGGCTCATGCAGCAGACGTTTGCGCAGTTCGACATCGAGGTTTCGCTCGGCGATATCACCAAAGGCCCGACCATCACGCGCTACGAATTTCATCCGGCGCCGGGCGTGAAGCTTGAAAAAATCAGCGCGCTCACCAATAACATCGCTGCCGCGGTCAAAGCCGAGCGCATCCACATCCTTGCGCCCGTGCCCGGCAAAAGTTCCGTTGGCATCGAAGTGCCGAACCCGACCACTTCCAATGTCATCGTGCGCGACATGTTCGAGTCCGAAGAGTGGCGCAACAGCAAGGCGAAAATTCCCATTGCGCTCGGCAAGGACGTTTACGGCCATCCCATCATAGCAGACCTTTCCGAAATGCCGCATTTGCTCATCGCCGGCAGCACCGGTTCCGGCAAATCGGTTTGCATCAATGCCATCATCACGTCCCTGCTCTACCGCTTCTCGCCGGACCAGCTCCGCTTCGTGATGATTGATCCGAAGGTCGTCGAATTGCAACACTACAACAAGCTGCCGCATCTTGTCGTCCCGGTTATTACCGACCCGAAAAAAGTCATTCTCGCCCTGCGCTGGGTTGTGAATGAAATGGAAAAGCGTTACCAGATTTTTGCGCGGGTTGGCGTGCGCAACATCAACTCGTTCAACTCGCGCCAAAAAAACAAGCCGTTGTTGGAGGCCGAACCTGAATTGCCGCTCAAGGCCAAAAGGGAAAAAGTCGAGCCGGGCGTGGAAGGTTTCGCCGTCGAAGTGGACGAGGAAATCGTCGTCCCGCGCGAGGGGGACATCGTCATTCCCGAAAAGTTGAGCTACATTGTCGTCATCATTGACGAATTGTCCGACCTGATGCTCGTCGCGCCCGCCGACGTGGAAATGGCCATCGCGCGCATCACGCAAATGGCGCGCGCGGCGGGCATTCATTGCATCGTTGCGACGCAGCGCCCGAGCGTGGATGTCATCACCGGCGTCATCAAGGCGAACATTACCGCGCGCATTGCGTTCCAGTGCGCGGCGAAGGTGGACTCGCGCACGATTCTCGACGCGATGGGCGCGGACAAATTGCTCGGCAAAGGCGACATGCTTTACCTGCCGCCCGGCTCGGCAAAGTTGATTCGCGCGCAGGGGGCGCTCATCACCGACCAGGAAATCAACGGCATCGTCGGGTTCATCGCCAAGCAGGCCAAACCGAGTTACGAAATGGAAATCCACCGGCAACTTTCAAAACCGACGAGCAGTTTTGAAAATGAAAGCGGCATAGACGAGGACGAGGAACTCATTCAGCAGTGCATCGAAGTCATCCGCAGCGAACAAAAGGCTAGCGTCTCGCTGCTGCAACGCCGGCTGCGCCTCGGCTACACCCGCGCTGCGCGCATCATGGATGAACTGGAAAACCGCGGCATCGTCGGCCCCGGCAAAGGCGCCGAACCGCGGGACATCTTGATTGATCTGGACGGCACGGGAATGGACGGCGGCGGGCAATCCGCTGTCTGATAAAAATCTTTCACCACAAAGAAACGAAGGAACAAAGCTGAAGACAAAATGCTTCTTTGTTTCTTGGTTGCCTGGTTGTTAATTTATTTTGCCGGATGCTGCCAGACCCACTTGGTGTTCCCTGGACTTTGGCGGCTCATTTCCATGATTGCCAATCGCGCGTCAAACGCGCTAAATAAGGGGAAATGTCAACGGTCGCCGAACAACTCCGCTCCGCTCGCGAAGCCAGGAAACTGACGGTCTATCAAGTCGCGGAAACCACCAAAATCCGCACCGACCACATCCGCGCGCTTGAAGAAGGAAATTACGAGATGTTTTCCGCGCCGATTTACATTCGCGGCTCGGTGAAAAATTGCGCCACACTGCTAAAACTCGATGTGCCGGCCGTCATGGCCGCGCTGAATGTCGAGTTGGGGCAAACGGAAAAATTCAAGGAGCCGCCGCCGTTCACCGAGGAATCCAACACCGTGGTTGACCGGTTGATGTTTTTGCTCGCAAGACTGAATTGGAAAATCGGGCTGGCCGGCGGCGTGGCGTTGGGAATCGTTCTGATCGTCGCACTTGCCGGTTTTGCGTGGCGGCACCACAAGCACAGTCATCCACTGGCTGGTTTGCCGCCGGCGGTTTATCAGCCCGCGAGCTCCAGCGAAACGCTGCCATTGCCGTCGCACCATTGAATGCAGAAGGCGGAATGAAGAGTGAAGAAGCGCATTTCGTTCAACTTCAGGGTTCTTTTCTGCATTCCTCCTTCTTCATTCTCCATTTGCCCTTAGACGTCGCTTAAATAAATCGCGCGGTTGCGCCACAAATAAATCAAGCCGGACGCCGCCGTCAACACGACCGTCACCCAAAGCATGATTTGCGCAAACACACCCACCCACAGGTGAAACGCATCGCGCAGCCACGGCCACCATTCATTGCTGGCGTCCATGACCAGCAACGCATTGATGGTCACGATTTGCGAGACGGTCTTGTGCTTGCCGAAGTTTTCCGCGGCCAGCACGACGTTTTTGGACGCCGCCAGCAGCCGCAAGCCGGTAATCGCCAGTTCACGCGCGACGATGATGATGACCATCCACGCCGCAACCTTGACCGGCGCACTTGGATTCAGGTGACTGCTCTCAACAAAAGCGATGAACGCCGAGCACGTCAAAATTTTGTCCGCGAGCGGGTCCATCAAAATGCCGAAGTTGGTAATGAGACTGCGATGGCGGGCGAGCCAGCCGTCGAGAAAATCCGTGGCACCGGCCAGGGAGAAGAGAACCAGCGCCAGCGTGTTATTAAATGGAATCGGCGAGAACAGCGCCCACAGAAAAAGCGCCGTCAGCGCAAACCGCAACACCGTTAATTTGTTCGGCAAATTCATGGCTGCCGAAAAGTTTACGCCCCAAACTTGTCGAACATCCGCGCGTTGGCTTGCATCAGGCGGATGAGGTATTTCGCCTTGAACACGCCGAGCGAGCCGCTGTTGGCGCCGGTTTCCGTGAAGCGTTCGAGTTTGTCCGAACCGCTCACCGCCGAGGTCAGCAGCACCGGCTGCGGATGCCAGGAATGGCCCTTGACCGCGCACGGGGTTGAATGGTCGCCGGTGATGGCGAGCACATCCGGCTTTTTCCTCAGCAAAATCGGCAGCGCGGCGTCGAAATCTTCAATCGCCTTTTTCTTCGCCGCAAAATTGCCGTCTTCGCCGTATTTGTCCGTATATTTGTAGTGGATGAAAAAGAAATCGAAGTTGCCGTATTCCTTGAGATATCGCTCGAATTGCTCCGTAATGGTCGCCGGGCCTTCGATTTTTTTCATGCCAACGAGCTGCGCGAGACCCTTGTACATCGGATAAACCGCGAGGCAGGCGGGCTTCAGCTTGTAGCGTTCCTCGAACAGCGGGATGTGCGGCTGGTGCGCGATGCCGCGCATAAGAAAACCGTTTGCCGGTTTTTCCTTCGCGATGATGGGCATCGCCGCCTTGTAAAAGTCGGCGATGAGCGCGGCCATCTTTTTCTGGCCGGCGTTGTTTTCATCGCGCGGCTTCACGGTCGGAATTGGGAATCCTTCGCGGTTTGGGTCGGCGTCAGTCAGCGGACCTTCAAGTCCCCTGCCGCGGAACACGACGACGAAGCGATGCTCCTTGCCGGCCTTGATGATGATTTCCGCGTCGCCGAGCCGTTTCACTTTTGCGGAAAGCATGGCGCACAGTTTCTCGCACGTTTCGGTGGGAATGCGGCCGGCGCGACGGTCGGTGACGATTCCTTTCGCATCGAGCGTGGCGAAGTTGGCGCGGGCGCAGACGTCGCCGTGTTTAAGCTCCAATCCCAAACCGAGCGCTTCAATCACACCGCGGCCAACCTGAAATTCCAGCGGGTCGTAGCCGAACAGACCGAGATGTCCCGGCCCGCTGCCGGGCGTGATGCCGGGCGCGACGGGGATCATGCGGCCTTGCGCCGAGTCCTTGGCAATCTTGTCGAGGTTCGGCGTGCGAGCAGCTTCCAGTGGCGTGAGATTGTCTTGTTCCTTGGTGGCGATGTCGCCCAAGCCGTCGAGCACGACGAGTACGAGCTTGGCGTTTGGCTTGAGTGTCAGTTCCGAATAAAGCGCGTCCAAATTCATCCGTTCATTCTGCAACAAGCGCGCTGAAGCGCAATGCGATTCCGAGTTTGGCGTTGTTCCGTAATTTTTTAACTTGGCGTGCTTCGCATCTTGGCGGTTAATGTCTGTGCGCATGAAACAAAAAGCTTACGCCCGCGCGGGCGTGGACATTGATTTGGGCAACAAGGTCAAGACGACGCTGCCGCAATTGCTCGCGGCCACGAATCGCTCCGAAGTGCTCGGCAAGGTCGGCGGCTTCGGCGGCCTGTTCGCGCTCGGCGTGAAAAAATACCGGGAGCCGGTCCTCGTGTCGTCCGTGGATGGCGTCGGCACGAAGCTCAAGATCGCCTTTGCGATGGGCAGGCACGACACCATCGGCGCCGACCTCGTGAACCATTGTGTCAATGACATCGCCGTGCTGGGCGCCGAGCCGCTCTTCTTTCTCGATTATCTCGGCACGGGAAAACTCGAGCCGCGCGTTTTCACCGAAATTATCAAAGGTTTTGCGAAGGCCTGCGCGGAAAATCATTGCGCGCTCATCGGTGGCGAGACGGCGCAGATGCCGGGCTTTTACCAAAAGGGCGAATATGACGTGAGCGGCACGATTGTCGGCGTGGTCGAAAAATCGCGGATGCTCAGCCCCAAAACTGTGAAATGCGGGGATGCAGTCATCGGCATCGCATCGAGCGGCCTGCACACGAACGGTTATTCACTCGCGCGAAAAATTTTCTTCAAGCGACTGAAGCTCAAGCCGAGGAGCTACATCCCGGCGTTGAAAAACACCATCGGCGCTGAATTGCTAAAGGTCCACATCAGCTACGGCCCGCTGGTGCAGGCGATGCTGAAGAAATTCAACCTCGCGCCTCGCGCCTCACGCCTCGCGCCCGTCAAAGCTTTTGCCCACATCACGGGCGGTGGGTTTGTGGACAACATCCCACGCGCGCTGCCAAGGAACTGTGATGTCGTCATCCGCAAAGATTCATGGGACATGCTGCCGATCTTCAAAATGATCAAAGCCAAAGGCGGCGTGCCGGAAGCCGAGCTTTACCAGGTGTTCAACATGGGCATCGGCATGGTGGCCATCGTGTCGGCGGACAAGGCGGACACGGTTTTGAAATTCATCCGCGCACGGAAACACAAGGCATGGTTGATTGGTGAAGTCGTCAAAGGCAAAGGCAAAGCGCGGGTGGTCTGATCGTCTCCACAAATCATAGCGGCTGACCTGAAGAGGCTCTCTGTTTTCGATTTACGATATATGATTTACGCCAAGCACGGATTTGTGTGGAAACTCGTCAATCGCCAATCGGAAATCGTAAATTCCTAGTAGCTCGTCCGGTCCAGTTTCACCTTGCCCCGGAAAATCCAATAAATGCTCACGGTATAGGCAATGACGAGAGGCATGCCAATGCACGCGATGATGAGCATGATGCCCAGCGTCTTCGGCGACGAAGCGGCATTGTAAATCGTCAGGCTGTTTTCAGGATTCGGCAGGCTGTAAACGAGGTTTGGATACATGTTGAGGCCGAACAGCGCCATCAAGGTAATCATGGCGGCGCACGACGACAGAAAGGCCCGCCAGTCACGTCCATGATGAAATTCACGCGGGATGTTGGCAATGGCCAGCATGTTCGCCAGCACGATGGTAAAGAGCCACGGATTTGCATGCACACGTTCGGTCATGTGCGGCACATAAAACAGTGTGGCCACCGTCGTGGTCGCCGCGCAAATCACAAAGATGAGAATGCTTCGCATGGCCCATCTGCGCAGTTTGTCATGCAACACACCCTCGGTTTTCAACGCGCCATAAATCGCGCCGTGCATCATGAACAGCGCGACGGTCGTGACGCCAAGCAGAAGCGGATAGGGTTTCAACAAACCGGGAAAAGTTCCGGCAAATTCGCCGCGCTCATCAATCGGAATGCCCCACGCGATGTTGCCGAGCGCCACGCCAATGAGCAGGCTCGCCACCAAACTGCCGGCGGAAAAGCCGATGTCCCACGTCTGCCGCCACCAGCGCATCGGTTGCTTGCCGCGAAATTCAATGGAGACGGCGCGGAAAATCAACGCCATGAGCAACAGGATGAACGCGAGGTAAAAACCGGAGAACACGGTCGCATAAACGTTCGGAAACGCGGCGAACAACGCGCCGCCGCCGGTAATGAGCCAGACTTCATTACCGTCCCAGACCGGGCCGATGGCGTTGAGCAGCGTGCGGCGTTCAGCGTCGTCTTTGGTGAACAAATGCAGCGTGCCGATGCCGAGATCGAAGCCATCGAGCATCACGTAGCCGGTAAACAGCGCACCGACGAGAACGAACCAGACCGTGTTGAGATCGAGGTGACCTAAATTCATGTGTTGGGTCGTGTTGGCAGAGCCAGTTTGCCGGCAGGTGTCAAATCGGCTTCATCCGGGCCGTGCCGGATTTTGTCGTTGAGCAAATAAATGAAAACGGTGAACAACAGAAAATAAATCACCGTGAATAAAATCAGCGACGTGAGAACAACATTCGCCTTCACCACCGCCGACAGGCCTTCCGGCGTGCGCAGCAAGCCATAAACAATCCACGGTTGCCGCCCAACCTCCGCTGCGAACCAGCCGAGTTGATTGCCGATTTGCGGGCCGAGCGCGGAGAAAACGAGAATCCAGAGCATCCAGCGCTTTTGAAACAACACATTGCGCCATAAATAAAAACAGCCCAGCGCGGCAATGCCAATGAGCGCGAAACCAATCGCCGCCATCCCATGGAAAAACAGAAACGACGCTTCCACCGGCGGACGGTCTGTTGGCGGAAAAGCGTCCAAGCCGGTCACGGTCGCGTGCGTGTCGTGGGCCACCAGCCAGCTCAACAGCCCCGGCCATTGCAAGCCGATGACTTTTTCATTTTTCTCGTCCACCCAGCCGACGAGCGTCAACGGCGCGTTCGAGGTTGTATTGTAAAGCCCTTCAAACGCCGCAAGTTTGGCCGGTTGGTTTTTCGCCACGCCGCGCGCACTGCTGTCGCCACTGTGTAATTGCAACAGCGAAGCAATCAGCGCAACGATCAAACCGATGCGCAAGGATGCCCGCGCGAAATCAGTGAATTTATTTTTCAGCACATACCACGCGCCCACGCCGATAACGAGAAACGCACCTGCCTGCCACGCACCACAAAGCGTGTGGAACAAGCGGTCCATCGAGGACGGATTGAACACCACCTGCCAGAAGTCCGTGATTTCGGCGCGGGCGTGCATGCCCTGGCCGACGATGTGGTAGCCCGCCGGCGTTTGCATCCACGAATTGGCAACGATAATCCACACCGCGCTCAAATGCGCGCCGAGGCAAACCATGCACGTCGCGAAAAAGTGCATTTTGCGGCTGACCCTGTCCCAGCCGAACATCAGCACGGCCAGAAAACCGGATTCGAGGAAAAATGCGAAGATGCCTTCCGCCGCCAGCGCGCTTCCGAACACGTCGCCGACGAACCGCGAATACGTCGCCCAGTTCGTGCCGAATTCAAACTCCATCACAATGCCCGTCGCCACGCCGATGGCGAACGTGAGCGCGAACACCTTCGTCCAAAATCGCGCCATCTGGTGATAAACCGGGTTCTTGGTTTTAAGCCATGCCGCCTCCATGATGACGAGTAGGACGGCAAGGCCGATGCTCAACGGCGGATAAATGTAGTGGAACGCGATGGTCGCCCCAAACTGAATGCGCGATAGCATCAAAACATCCATGACGGGATTCTTGATAACGTTTTGGAAAGCGGGGGTCAACGTCCGGATTGGCACCCGCTCTATGACGGCGGAATCTGCTGCGCCCGAGTGTTGCACCCGAGTGCGACTTGACGCCATTGCCTGTTCGTCCTAGCTTTCAAACATCGGGGAGCCGAGCGTTTCATATGAAACGCGGCTGAGAGGCCCGAAAGCGTTCGGGCGACCCGTTGAACCTGATCCGGATAATGCCGGCGTAGGAAGGTGCTTGCGCACCGCCACCAAGCGAGAGCCACCGGGGCCGCCTTCCTTCAAAAGCATTTTCCTGTGTTCGCTGAAAACTGAAATTTTTTTATGATCGCGACCAAAGAATCGCTCGACCCGCACAGCAGCGAATCCCGCAATGCGGGACCAAAGAGCAAACGCGTTTACGTCGCCGGCAAAATCCATGCCGACATCCGCGTGCCCATGCGCGAAATCGAACTCGCGCCCACAAAGGTTTTGAGCCGAGAGCCGAAAGACGAGGGTCGAGGGGGAAAAACCGGCGCCCTCGACACTCGACACTCGACACTCGACACACTTGAGGTCAACGAAGCGGTGCGTGTTTATGACTGCTCCGGCCCGTGGGGCGATCCGGATTTCAACGGCACAATCGAGGAAGGTTTGCCTGCGTTGCGTCGCAATTGGATTTTGAAACGAGGTGATGTGGAAGAAACAGGCCCGGGGCGTGAGGCTTCAGGCTTTGGGAAAATTCCCCGCGTCTCGCGCCTCGCGCCTCGCACCTCGCTTCGCGCCAAATCCGGCAAAATTGTCACGCAACTGCATTACGCCCGCGCCGGCATCATCACGCCGGAAATGGAATTTATCGCCATCCGGGAGCAAATGAACGTAGGACAGGCTTCCAGCCTGTCTCCATCTTCCAAGCCTCGCCTTGGCGATCTTTCCTGCGATAACGCGCGCAATGATTTATTGAAGCAACACGCCGGCAGCGCCCAACTCACAACTCAAAATTCAAAACTCAAAACCACGCCCAGCGTCTTTCGCCGTTTCCCTCAACGCATCCCGCGCGAAATCACGCCTGAATTTGTCCGCGCCGAAGTGGCGGCGGGCCGCGCCATCATCCCGGCCAACATCAATCATCCCGAGTCCGAGCCGATGATTATTGGCCGAAATTTTCTCGTGAAAATCAACGCCAACATCGGCAACAGCGCCCTCGCGTCCAGCATCGAGGAGGAAGTCGAAAAAATGCGCTGGGCCACCAAGTGGGGCGCGGACACCGTCATGGACCTTTCCACCGGCAATAACATCCACGCCACGCGCGAATGGATTATTCGCAACTCGCCCGTGCCCATCGGCACCGTGCCGATTTACCAAGCGCTCGAAAAAGTAGGCGGCAAGGCCGAAGACCTCACCTGGGAAATTTATCGCGACACCCTCATCGAACAATGCGAGCAAGGCGTGGATTATTTCACCATCCACGCCGGCGTGTTGCTGCGCTTCATCCCACTCACTGCCCATCGCATGACCGGCATCGTGTCGCGCGGCGGTTCCATCCTCGCCAAATGGTGCCTCGCGCATCATCAGGAAAATTTCACCTACACGCATTGGGACGACATTTGCGAAATCATAGCTGCTTACGACGTTTCATTCTCCATCGGCGATGGGTTGCGTCCCGGCTCGATTGCCGACGCGAACGACGAAGCGCAGTTCGCCGAGCTCAAAGTGCAGGGCGAACTCACCGAGCGCGCCTGGAAACACGGCGTGCAGGTGATGAACGAAGGCCCGGGCCACGTGCCGATGCACATGATCGAGGAAAACATGCACAAACAACTCGAGTGGTGTCACGAAGCGCCATTCTACACGCTCGGCCCGCTCATCACCGACATCGCGCCTGGCTACGACCATATCACCAGCGGCATTGGCGCGGCGATGATCGGTTGGTATGGCTGCGCGCTGCTTTGTTACGTCACACCCAAGGAACACCTCGGCCTGCCGGACAAGAAGGACGTGAAAGACGGCGTCATCGCCTACAAGATTGCCGCGCACGCCGCCGACCTCGCCAAAGGCCATCCCGGCGCGCAATACCGCGACAACGCGTTGAGCAAGGCCCGCTTCGAGTTCCGCTGGGAAGATCAATTCAACTTGAGTCTCGACCCCGTGACCGCGCGCGAGTTCCACGACGAGACGTTGCCACAGGAAGGCGCGAAGACCGCGCACTTCTGCTCCATGTGCGGCCCGCACTTTTGTGCGATGAAAATCACTGAGGATGTCAGAAAGTTTGCCGCGGAACAGGGAGTCGCTGAAGAACAGGCAATCCAAACTGGCATGAAACAAAAAGCTCGTGAATTCGTGGAAAAGGGTGCCGAAATTTACACCAAGGCCTGACCTGACTTGAAACTGAAAACTGAAAACTTGAAACTCGCGCGAAGCGCGGTCGAGTTTGTAGAAAAGGGTGCGGAAGTTTACGCGAAGGTCTGAGCGGTGTTGCGCAGTTCCTCGACGAATACTGCGAGCGGCTTGTCATCTGCCCGATTCGCGCGATAGCCGGCGGCGATGCGTAGCGGCTTCGGCGCGGGTGAAAGTGTTTTCAATCGGACGCGCTCTGGAACGAGGCGGCCCATGCGGGTCGCAACGAGGGCGACGCCCTGCCCCGATTCCACGGCGGCCATCAGGCTGTCAACGCCGTCGTATTCGCCGGTGATTCGGGGCCGCAGCCGGTGTTCGCGAAACCAGCCGGTGATGGTATCCCAATACTCCGGATAATCGCGCTGGCAGAAAACCAGCAAAGGTTCATGCGCGACTTCAGCGGGCGTCACGTGCCGCCGACGGGCGAGCGGATGATTGCGATTTACCGCGAGTTGCCACGGCGCGCGCAGAAGCGGCGTCCATTTCAGTCCCCGCGTGTCGCGTTCCTGCCCGACGGTGAGCGCCACGTCCAGCGTCCCGGCTTCCAGTCCGGCGAGCATTTCCTTGGTCGAAAGGTCGAACAACTCGACGCGGGCGTTCGGGTGCGTTTGCGTGAAGTTCTCCAAGGCGGCGGGCAACAAGCCGGCGGCGAGCGACGGTGCATAGCCGACGCGCAGCCTCAGTCCGCTTCCGGTGGTGCGCAGCCGTTCAAGCATCGCTTCGGCGCGTTGAAGAAATTCACGGGCTTCGTGAAGCAGCGCTTCGCCCACGGGTGTAAGCCGGATTGAATGAGCCTGCCGTTCCAACAGGCACTGGCCGATCTCGTCTTCGAGCGCCTTGATCTGCCGGCTCAATGCGGACTGCGTCAGGAAAATTTTCTTCGCGGCGCGAGTGATGTTGCCTTCCTCGGCCACGGCCACGAAGTAACGCAATTGTCGGAGTTCCATGCCGGGCAGCATAACTCAAAGTCAGCCTCAGGCCAAGAACATGGCATTAGCCGGGAACGCGGGGAGCGACCATCTTGTTCCCATGAAAACGACAATGACCGACCTGAACATCCGACGGGCCAACGAGCGCGGCCGAGCCGACCACGGCTGGCTGAAGTCAGCACACACCTTCTCCTTTGCCGACTACTACGACCCGGCCCAAATGGGCTTCCGTACGCTGCGCGTCATCAACGACGACCGAGTTGCGCCCGGCCAAGGTTTCGGGACACATCCGCACCGCGACATGGAGATTTTCAGCTACGTGCTGGAAGGTGCGTTGGAACACAGGGACAGCATGGGAAACGGCAGCGTGCTGAAGCCGGGACAGATTCAACTCATGAGTGCAGGTCGGGGCGTGACGCACAGCGAATTCAATCCGTCGCCAAGCGAGCCGTTGCATTTTCTGCAAATCTGGATTCAACCCCGCGAACGTGGCCTCGCGCCGAGTTACACCGAGTGGCATCCCACATCGAAACAAAGTGCCGCGCCGAAAGTGCTCGTCATTTCGCCGGACGGCCGGGATGGATCAGCAACGATTCACCAGGACGCGGAGATTTATCGCATTCGCCTCCAGCCCGGCCAGAGCGTCACGCACGAACTCAAGCCAAGGCGTGGGGCGTGGCTGCAAATCGCCGAAGGCGCGCTGTTGCTCAACGGTGTCGCGCTGGCCACCGGCGACGGCGCGAGCACCGAGGAATCCGGCACACTCACGCTGGCCGCGACCAAACCCACCGAGGCGCTGCTATTCGACCTTGCCTGAACCACAATCAAACCAACAGCCAACCAACCAAAAAAAGGAGATAACTATGAGCCAATACCACAAACTCTACACGCCGGCCGATACCGCCATCGTGTTCATTGACCAGCAGCCGCAGATGACCTTCGGCGTGGCCAGCGCCGACCGCGCGACTCTCATCAACAACACCACGCTCCTCGCGCGCGTCGCGAAGGAATTTAATGTGCCCGCCGTGCTCACGGCCGTCGAGACGGAGAGCTTCAGCGGCTATATCTGGCCGCAGTTGCTCGACATATTTCCCGGCCAGCCCGTTGTCGAACGCAGTTCCATGAATTCGTGGGACGACGCTGGTTTTCGCAAAGCCATCGAAGCCACAGGGCGCAAGAACATCCTGATGACGGGCCTGTGGACGGAAGTCTGCATCACCTGGCCGACGATTGAAATGCTCGGCGCGGGTTATAACATTTATGTCGTCGAAGACTGCTGCGGCGCAACATCGCCTGCGGCGCAAGAGGCCGCGCTTTCGCGCATGGTGCAGGCCGGCGCAGTCAGGTTGACCACTATTGCGGCCCTGCTCGAATTTCAGCGCGATTGGAAAAACCGCGAACACTACAATGCGCTCATGGGCATCCTCAAACAACAGGGCGGCGCTTACGGAGTGGGCGTGGAATACGCCTACACGATGGTTCACCACGCTCCACAATCGGCGCAGAAGCCACAAATCGTGCCGAAGACAGCGGCTCATTAAGTAAGGACTGCATCACCGTACGGACGATTTGCCGTCGTCCATGCGGTCGCATTGTTCATTTGCTTATGCCCATCCACATCGCCATTACCCGCCGCGTGCGACCCGGTTGCGAAACCGCGTTTCAGCAGGCGCTCCGTGAATTCTTCCAAACCTCGTTCGCACACGGCGGCGTGTTAGGCGCAAGCATGCTCACGCCTCCGCCCGGTTCGGACTCCCGCGAATTCGGCATCCTGCGCACGTTCGCCAGCGAGACGGAGTGCGATGCCTTCTATGAATCGCCGATGTTCAAGGCGTGGGAGGAGCGGGCCAGAACGCTTACGGAAGGCGAGCCGGAGTATCGCCAACTGCACGGACTCGAAGCGTGGTTTCGCTCCCCGCACAGTCCGCCGCCGCGCTGGAAAATGGCCGTGGCCACCTTGCTGGGCGTTTATCCGGTAAGCCTCCTGATCGGCATTGTGCTGTCGCCGACACTGGAGGAATTGCCGCTCTGGCTGAATTTATTTGTCGTCTCGGCAATCATCGTTGGCCTGCTCACCTGGGCCGTGATGCCGTTCGTTACGCGACTGCTTCACCATTGGCTAAACCCACCATCACAACAGAAAGAGAAGATTCCATGAATCCAAAAACCGCTCCCGATTTCATCCTCCACAACGGCCGTATCACCACCCTCGACCCGAATTATCCCGCCGCGACAAATCTAGCCATTAAGGATGGTCGCTTCGTCGGCGTGGACGACGCGGAGAGTTATGAGCGCGGGCCAAACACGAAGGTGATTGATCTCAAGGGTCACCGCGTCATTCCTGGCCTCAACGACTCGCACCTGCACGTCATTCGCGGCGGGCTGAACTACAACATGGAACTCCGTTGGGACGGCGTGCCTTCGCTCGCAGACGGACTACGCATGCTCAAGGAACAGGCACAGCGCACGCCGCCCGGCCAATGGGTGCGCGTCGTGGGTGGCTGGAGCGAATTTCAATTCGCCGAGCGCCGGATGCCGACACTGGAGGAAATTAATGCCGTCGCGCCGGAGACGCCGGTGTTCATCCTGCACCTGTATTGCCGCGCCCTGCTGAATCAAGCGGCACTGCGCGCGTGCGGTTACACCAAGGACACACCCGATCCACCCGGTGGTGAAATCCAGCACGACCACGCCGGCAATCCCACGGGATTGCTCATCGCTCGCCCCAACGCCACGATTCTTTACGCCACGCTCGCCAAAGGGCCGAAGCTGCCGCCGGAACACCAACTGAATTCCACGCGCCACTTCATGCGCGAACTCAACCGGCTCGGACTCACCAGCATCATTGATGCGGGCGGTGGCTTTCAAAATTATCCGGATGACTACGCCATCATCAACCAACTCCATGAGCGTGGTGAGATGACGCTCCGCATCGCCTACAATCTTTTCACGCAAAAACCGAAACAGGAAAAGGAGGACTTCGCCCGCTGGATCAAAATGACCGGTCCGGGCAAGGGCGACGATTTCTTCCGCTGCAACGGCGCGGGCGAAATGCTTGTCTTCTCGGCAGCGGATTTTGAAGATTTCCTTGAGCCCCGTCCCGATCTCGCCGCGTCATTGGAGAACGAACTCAAAGACGTGGTGTCGCTGCTGGCCGCGAACAAGTGGCCGTTCCGATTGCACGCCACTTACGACGAGAGCATCACGCGTTTCCTGAATGTGTTTGAGGAAGTGAATCGCGACCTGTCGTTCAAAGGACTGAACTGGTTCTTTGACCATTGCGAAACTATTTCCGACCGCAATCTGGAGCGCGTAAGAGCACTTGGTGGCGGCATCGCCATCCAGCATCGCATGGCTTATCAGGGCGAATACTTCATGGCTCGATACGGCAGACAAGCCGCCGAACGCACGCCCCCTGTGCGGAAGATGTTGGAGCTTGGAATTGCCGTCGGCGCAGGCACAGACGCGACGCGCGTGGCGAGCTACAATCCGTGGATTTCGCTTTACTGGTTGGTCACAGGAAAGACGGTCGGCGGCGTCTCGATGTATCCTGACAGAAATTGCCTCAGCCGAGAGGAGGCGCTGCGACTCTACACGCAAGGCAGCAGTTGGTTTTCCAGCGAGAGCGGCAAGAAAGGCGCGATTGCTACCGGCCAGTTGGCGGATTTGGTGGCGCTCACCGACGATTATTTCTTAGTGCCGGAGGAACAGATCAAAGGCATAGAATCCGTGCTCACCGTTGTCGGGGGAAAGATTGTTCACGCGACAGATGAATTCGCACCGCACGCACCACCGCCGATTCCAGTACTGCCCGAATGGTCGCCCGTGAAAGTGTTCGGTGGTTACGGAGCGCCGCTGGATGTCCGCAAAGCGGTGCGTGCTGGTGTGCCGGTGCAGCAACATCAACATGATGCCAAGTGTCATCACAACAGTTGTGATCACGCGGCGCATCAACTCCTGGCCGGCGTCAAAGCCGCCCGCAACCGCTACTCTGGATTCTTCGGCTCGGGCTGCGACTGCTTCGCGTTCTGAAGCGATGACCAAAGAAATGCGCGGCACAGTTCGAGGCGTCGCCCCGCGGACATTAGTGGTTGAACCGGGTTTTGATTGAGCGCGAGGACGGTTTCGGTTATCAAGCTTTGACCGAGTTCGCCGAATATTTTCCGCGAATTGAATTTGAATCCTTTTGCCCAAGTTGAATTAAGTCATGAGTGATTCAATGAAAGCCATTCAAGGTTACCATTTCATCAAGCCGGAAGACCTCTTCTGGCGGCCCTCCAACCTGATGAAAATCCCGAACGCGGATTTTCTGGAGCGCACCGGGAGCGAGAATCTCGGCGCGCGGCTCTGGCGGTTGCCGCCCAAGAGCGCGAACACGCTGCACAGGCACATCCGCGCGGAGGAGTTTTATTTCGTGCTGGAAGGCACGGGCCGCCTGCGCGTGGGCGACGAGACGTTGACCGTGCCGAAATACGGCGGCGTGCTGGTCGGCCCGGACCAGTTGCGCCAAGTGTTCAATGACACCGAAGCCGAAGTGCTCTGGCTCATCATCGGCGCGCCGGAGGAGCTGGAATTTCTTCAAGGCTCAAAATCCCAGATGGACCTCTCGCTTATTTACCCCGTTGACCCGACACAATTGCCCAAGGAATTGGCCGGCGTGGAGTGGCCGCCCAAAAGTTAATTTGTGGAAAAAGGTGCGGAGGTTTACGCGAAGGTGTGAAATTGGAGCGGCACGGACATAACTGAAAGAAAGGATTCAATTATGCAAAAGCGCAAACTTGGAAACAGTAATTTGGAAGTCTCGGCTGTCGGGCTGGGCTGCATGGGAATGAGTTTTTCCTACGGTCCACCCAAAGACAAACAGGAGATGACGTCGCTGCTCCGGGCAGCCGTGGAACGCGGCGTCACATTTTTTGATACCGCCGAAGTTTACGGCCCATACACAAACGAAGAACTCGTCGGCGAAGCTCTCGCGCCGTTCCGCAAGCAGGTGGTCATTGCCACGAAGTTCGGCTTCGACCTGAGTGGCAGTGACCATCGGCCGGGAGCGGCCGGTCTGAATAGTCGGCCTGAGCACATCAAGCAGGCCGTCGAAGGCTCGCTCAAGCGGCTCAAGGTGGAGGTCATTGATTTGCTCTATCAGCATCGGGTTGATCCGAACGTGCCCATTGAAGATGTGGCCGGTGCGGTGAAGGAACTGATTCAGGCCGGCAAGGTCAAGCACTTCGGCTTGTCCGAAGCAGGCGTGAAAACAATCCGTCGTGCGCACGCCGTTCAGCCGCTCACTGCCCTCCAGAGCGAATACTCGCTGTGGACGAGAACACCGGAGAAGGAAGTGATACCGACCCTTGAGGAACTCGGCATCGGCTTGGTTCCCTACAGCCCGTTGGGCAAGGGTTTTCTCACGGGCAAGATTGACGCAAAAACGACCTTCGACAGTTCCGACTTCCGCAGCACGCTCCCGCGCTTCACGCCGGAGGCGCTCAAGGCGAATCAAGCCCTGATTGATTTGCTGGCCAAGATTGGAAAACGGAAGAAGGCGACACCGGCTCAAATTGCGCTGGCGTGGTTGCTGGCGCAGAAGCCGTGGATAGTTCCAATCCCGGGCACAACGAAGCTGCATCGCCTGGACGAAAACATCGGAGCCGTTGCAGTCGAATTGACGCCGGACGACCTTCGTGACATCGAAAGCGCCGCCGCGAAGATCACCGTGCATGGTGCTCGCTATCCGGAAAGGCTGGAGCAAATGACCGGTCGCTAAGTTTGGGCGGCGGAGCACCACCACTCTACCGCAATCTGATTTGGTAGGTCGAAGCTGCTGCTTCGCCAAGGCGGCGCGGCAGCGCCGCCCTACCGATCAATCAAGGAAAGGAAATTGAAAATATGGAAATCAAACGAAGTGGTTCACAGCCTTCCAACAAAGGACCGGCCGATTGGTTTACTGGCACGGTGCGCATTGACCCTCTATTTCAGCCAAGGGAACCGGCCCGCGCAGCTGGCAACAACGTCACGTTCGAGCCCGGCGCCCGAACAGCGTGGCACACCCATCCGCTGGGTCAGACCCTGATCGTGACCGCCGGCTGCGGGCGCGTCCAGCGCTGGGGCGGCCCGATTGAGGAAATCCGGCCGGGTGACGTGGTCTGGATTCTGCCAGGCGAGAAACATTGGCACGGCGCTGCACCAACCACGGCCATGACGCACATTGCCATTCAGGAACAGCTCGAGGGCAAAATGGTTGATTGGATGGAAAAGGTCAGCGACGAACAATACAAAGCGAAGGTGTGAATTAGTTTGGGCGGCGCAGCAGCGCCGCCCTACCGGTAATTTGGTTTTGGTAGGGCAGAGCTGCCGCTCTGCCCATTCTGGCGGCGGAGCACCACCGCCCTACCACACAAAACATCTTTCCCGTCCACCAACGTTGCGATAGAAAAATGCCATGGGCGAAATCCCCTTCCTCGACCCCGGTCGCCGCACGCCAGCCAAAGGGGTCCACATATCGCTCGGCGGACCGAACTGGGTTTTCCTCACCGTCTGCACCGAGAAGCGCGAGCGTTGGTTGGCGCAGGCATTGGTTCAACGTGCGCTTCACGACATCTGGGAACACACTGCAACGTCGTGGCTGGTGAGCGATTATCTGCTGATGCCCGATCATCTGCATTTGTTCTGCGCGCCGCACGATTTGAAATTCACCATCGAGCGCTGGATTGGTTTCTGGAAAGATCGGCTTGCGAAATCACTCCCCGAAGCAGGCATATTTCAAGCCGGCGGGTTTCATCACCGATTGCGCGACGGTGAAAATTACCGACAGAAATGGCAATACGTCCGCGAAAATCCCGTGCGTGCCGGATTGGTGGCGCGGCCCGAGGAATGGCCATATTTCGGACGCGTGCATGACATTCGTTGGTCGGGGCATTGAAGTTTGGGCGGCGCAGCAGCGCCGCCCTACCAGTAATTTGGTTTTGGTAGGGCAGAGCTGCCGCTCTGCCCATTCTGGCGGCGGAGCACCACCGCCCTACCACGATCAACCCGGCAGGGCAGGAACAGCGTGAGAGCAAATCGCCGCCCACTTCACCAACATGCGCTCGATGCGGCATCGGGAACCAGCCGAAGAGGGCAACTGAACTGTCACGCTTCTCGCCAGAGCTTTGGTCTTGAAACTGGTTGAACGGGCGGGATACTCACCGCATGAATCGCCGAAATTTCATCAAACTCGGTGTCGTGGGCGCCGGAGCGGCATTGGCCGGCGTGGAACCGTTGCAGGGCAAAGATACTCCGACTCCGACTTCACCCAAACCAACCGCCACCATGGTCGGCATGCCCATCTGCGTGGCCCCGCTCGCACAACGGGAACTGGATCCAATGTTCGACGACATGCGGGAGCGTGCCGGTGTGAACGCGCTGTTTCCATTCATCTACTCCCACGAGCTGCATCGCGCGGGAGCGCCGGCGGCGGGCTTCCATGGCGGGAATTATGCCACGCCGCACATGCAATATTACAAGGACACGCTCCTCACTTTCCAGGACATGCACGCGCCGGAGTTCGGCGATATTGACGTGCTGTCCCGCGTCATCCCCGTTGCGCGCAAGCACGGTATCCGGACCTTTTGCTTTCTGCTCGAGGACAATACCCTGCCGGCCGCCGTGCCGCATTGGGAAGCGCTTTATGAAGTTGACCATCACGACCGTCGCACAAAGGGCCACCCGGGCGGACCGTGCTTTAACAATCCCCTCTACCAAAATTTCACGCTGGGACTTGTCGAAGATTACACGCGCTCGTATGACATCGGCGGCATCATGTGGGGTTCGGAACGCCAGAGCGGCCTGCTCAACACCCTCAGCCTTTCCCAGAGCAGCGGGCAGGATCCCGGCCGCACCACGTGCTTTTGCGAATTCTGCCAAAAAAAAGGACACGACCGCGGCATTGATGTCGAACGCGCACGTCGCGGTTTCGACGAGGTGGAGAAGTTCGTACTCAACGGCCGCGCCGGCCAGCGCCCGCGCGACGGTGATTTCACCACATTCTGGCGTCTGCTTCTGAATTATCCCGAAGTGCTGGCGTGGGAAAACCTCTGGGTCAGCAGCCGCCATGAATTCCAGGCCGCGCTCTACCACAAGGCGAAGTCCATCAATCCGGCGCTGCCGGTCGGCTGGCACGTCTGGCAAAACATGTCGTTCAGCCCGTTCCAGCGGGCCGAGGAAGACTTCGCCAGCATGACCGGGTTCTCCGACTTCCTTCGTCCGGCGCTTTACAACAATGCCGCGGGCGGGCGGTTTCTGAGTTTCGTCAAAGGCGCGCGCAGCGCCGTCTTCGGCGATCTGCCGTCCGAGCTGACGCTCGACATGCTGTACCGGGAGTTGAATTACGACGAGGCGCCCTCCGACAAACTCCTCGCAACGGGACTCTCGGCCGATTACGTGGAGCGCGAGACGCGCCGCGCAGTGGAAGGTGTGGCCGGGCACCCGACCCAAATCTGGCCGGGGGTGGATATTGACGTGCCTGCGGACAGTGGCGCAGGTCATTGCACGCCGGAAAGCGTCGGGCAGGCGGTGAAGGCGGTGTTCAAGGGCGGCGCGCAAGGCATCATTCTCTCGCGTAATTACATTGAGATGAAGCCTGAGAACCTGTCCGGCGCCGGCGCGGCATTGCGCGAACTTGGCGTGATTTAGTCATTCAGGCAACCGACCGGCTTTGCCGGGATGGCGATGGTAACCGGAGAGTCAAGGGTGTCGCAATTGCCGCAGCGACGCTTGCGTGACCGGAAAAGAGCCGGGAGTGCCGAACAATCGTCCATCTGCTTCAGCCAAAATTTTCTGGATTTTGCGGCGCGATATGTGTAAAATTACATAAAGCCATGGAACTGGATGTGGGCGGGAAGGCGACCGCTTTCGTGCCATGGCCCACGAGCAGAGTCGTAAAGCCTTCAGAAGTAAAATTCATATGTGCAAACGAACAACCTTGGTTGCCAGGATTCCGGCAGCACGCAATAAAGTCACGCGCTCATCCTTTCACTTTGGGACTCCCCGCCGAACCGGCATTTTCGCGGTCATCCTGATCGCTCTGGTGCTTTACACGACAAATACGGCCAAAGCCACGCTCCTGGTTTACGAAGGGTTTAATTACCCCGCCGGCACCGGACTGACCAACGCGTCTGATGCGTCCGCCGGAGACAGTTTTGGCTGGGCGTGGCGTTGGGCGGGAGCCAATGTGCCTATTGCCACCAATGTTACGGGCAGCTTGGGTTACACCGATCCTCAGGGCAATTCCCTTGCGACGGATGGCGGAAGTGTCATCGTAGGAAATCTTGCCGGCAGTACCATTAATGCCCAGCCCAGCCGCAGCCTCGCCATCGGCACGTTAAACGGGAGCACTTATAGCGGCCTGCCGAGTGGAACGTATTGGGTCAGCTTCACGATGCAATGGATCGGATATCCGAGCAGCATGAGCACCTCGAATCTCTACTGGCGCAAGGGAGACATTGTCTTCCGTTCCGGCTCCCTTACCAACGCCAACAGCACCGGCACCGAATTGGTGGCCGCTGGCCGCCCCAATGCCAATCAGTTCCCATTTACACCCATTGACACCTGGACGCTCTGGTCCGGCGGTGACGGCGGCGCAGCCGCGTCCGGGGTGGCGACAACCAACCCGCTGACGAGCGCTTCATTTATTCTGATGCGGCTTGATGTGGATGGCAACACGTCCACGCCCGACACCGCTTACTTGTGGGTCAATTGGACGAACCTGACGGTCGAGCCGTCAATTTCCACGGCCAATGCGACCAATACCATCGCCAATCTCACAGGCATGAACAACATCCGGCTTGATGCGAACAACCAAAATGCGTCCGGCACCAATACCGTCATCCGCTTCGACGAATTCCGCCTCGGGACCGCCTTTGCCGACGTAACGCCACTGGCATCAGTCCCACAGCCACCGGCCATCACGTCCCAGCCCGCCGATACGACCGTCACGGTCGGCGATACCGCGATGTTTTCCGTGAGCGTCACCGGTGACCTGCCGTACAGCTATCAATGGTATTTCAACACAAACACGCCATTGATGGACCAGACCAATGCGTCATTGACCATCCCGAACGTGCAAACGAATGACGCCGGTGGCTATTCCGTGGTCGTCAGCAACAACAATGGATCGGTCACCAGTGTTGTGGCCACCCTCACCGTCCTCCTGCCGGTTCCGCCATCCATCACGGCCCAGCCTCAGGATTGGACCAACGTCGTGGGGTTTGCCGCCACCTTTGCCGTAGGCGCCAGCGGCTCGGCGCCGCTCCGTTATCAATGGTATTTCAACACGAACACCCTGTTGGCGAACCAGACCAATGCTCTGCTGAATTTCACCATTGCCTCGACGAATGACGCCGGCGGCTATTCCGTAATTGTCACCAACAACTTTGGCTCGGTCACCAGCGCGGTAGCCGTGCTGACCGTCACCCCGGGAAGTCCTCCCTTTTTGCCCGCCTTTTCAGGCGCAGATGGTGCGGGGAAATATGCGACTGGTGGCCGGGGCGGAATTGTTTATCACGTGACCCTCCTGGATAAAAACTTCAATGACACCCGGCCCGGCACCCTTCGCTACGGTTTGGCCAATGCCAATTTCCCGGCTGGCGTGCCGCGCACAATCGTCTTCGACGTAGCCGGTGTTTTTTGGTTGGGCCTGTACGGGGCGGAAAGCAATTACGACAACGGCTGGAATGCCGGCCAATCCCGGTATGATTTCCCCGGCAACGCCACCATCGCCGGCGAGACGGCGCCCGGCCCAGTCATCATCATGGGCGGAACCGTCCACTGCAACAGCGCCAACACGATCGTCCGCAATATCACGTTCGCCCCGGGCTATGGCATGCAGGGTTTTCATTCGCCGCCCACCCCGCCGACCCCCGGCACTTTTCCCGATTCTTACGCTTATGATGCGGTTGACGTCCAAAATAATAATGTCATTTTGGACCATCTCACCACTATATACGCGACAGACGAGGCGATTTCGTGCAATGAAATGGCCAACAATTTCACCGTCGAGAACTGCAATATCTCCCAAGGCCAGAACTATCCGCAGGCGGACGCCGAAGCGAGTTCGTTAAGCTATGTGGGGCATGCCTTGGCACATCTGTTGCAGGCCGGCTCCAACGCCAAAATCAGCGTCCTGAACAATTTATACGCCCACCAAAAAGGCCGTCTGCCCCGCGTGGGTACCGAAGCGAGCGCGTTGACCATCCCCGGTGTCGGCGCCATCAATGATTTTCGCAATAACGTTTTTTACAACTGGTTCGACACCGCCGGGACCGGCTCCAGCGGGCAGCCAAGCTGCAACAATTTCATCAACAACTTCTACCTTGCCGGCCCGGGTGGCGACAATCCAGTCGGCGGCACCAATTACGCCCTCGTCTACAAGGCTGGTGGCACGGGCATCTTCAACGGTTCGGATTCAACCCTGACGCGCGCCTACGTATCCGGCAACCTCAAGGACATCAACAAAGATGGTGACCCGAACGACGCCGAAGCCACAACCGCCAGTTCGAGCAGTTCCACTTCCTATGACTACCGCAGTGTTAATGTCCAGTCGACCGCCTACGACGTGAACATTGGTTTGACCCTGAGCGCCCAGGACGCATTTACGAACGTCCTGCTTTATGTCGGTTCCCGCTGGTGGGACCGTCCGTATGTCTTCACGCTCGGCAACACCGGTGATATCACCACCAACAATATCGCTGCCTATGTTGATGAACGTCTCATTCACGAGACCATTACGGGCACGGGCAAAATCATGGCGTGGGCGGATGACCCGTTCAACGATGACCCCAACGAAGGCGTCGAATGGAGGAGTCTCCTCGCGCTGCGCGCCGACCCGGTCACGGGCGCGGCACCGTTCAACCGCCCGGCCAATTGGGACACCGATGGAGACGGCATGCCCGACTGGTGGGAAATTGAACACGGGCTCAATCCGAATGTTCCCGACGGCAACGGCGATTTCGACAACAGCGGCTACAGCAACCTTCAGAAATACCTCCAGGAGATTGCCGCATGGCCGGCGCCGGGTGTCATCGTCTTCACCGGTGCCAACAACAACCGCTACGCGGAAATCTTCAACTGGCAGGTGAGCGGTGTGGTGGTCAACATCGGCGGGACCAATGTCACGACCTCGTCCCAGTGGAAGCCGAGCCGCTTCGACACGGCGGTCATCAGCAACGCCACCGTCGTGGTGGATGCGGTCGGCCAGCATGCAGGCACCCTCCGCCTCACCAACAATGCCACGCTGAACATCACCAACGGCTGGCTCAAGATCGCTGATCAACTTGAGATTGGGACCAACTGCACTGCGGCCGTGATACTCACCGGCACCTTGGAAGTGGACACCAACCTCGTCAACGACGGCACGCTGCGGCTGACCGGTCAAGCCTCACTCAATGTGCCAGGAAGTTTCACCAACAATGGCCTGCTGGACATCATGACGTGGACCGGCACGCTGCCGGCGGGGTTCATGAACAACGGCACCGTGCTGGATCGCAGCTTGATCCGGGTGGCTTCGGCCACGGCGAACGGGCCGGATATCCAGGTAACGATCCAGGGCTATACGGGCCACAACTACCAGCTACAATATCGGGACAGTCTGTTGGATGGGACGTGGCAAAACATCGGATTGTCCGTTGCGGGAGCCAATGCGCTCATCACCCTGACCCACACGGGTGGGGCCACCGCCCAACAACGGTTCTACCGCGTGGTGGTGGATTAGCAAAAGCCGAACCGGTGCGGGTGCCGGCGACACGATGGTTGGCCAAAAGATATTTCCGAATAACCCTTGCTATTGCCCGGAAAGGTGCGACACTTCGCCCGTCTGTTAGATAGCACAGAGCTTCCACGGCATGGTGAATCTTCAGGTGAACCTGGTTCAGTGATGATTTGAAATCCGATTAACGGGAACAGTCTGGTTAAAGCAAAGTTCAGTCTAGGACAGTAAAACATCACATGAGTAATAAATTGTTTGTAGGAAATCTATCCTTCGAAACCAC
>Ga0187873_1000524_pt1 | contig 39015 bp, 29 predicted proteins | sample June2016WEW_16_1_2_FD_133012 | JGI IMG/M metagenome (GOLD analysis project Ga0187873, IMG submission 133012) | Peatland microbial communities from SPRUCE experiment site at the Marcell Experimental Forest, Minnesota, USA - June2016WEW_16_100 | ecosystem: Environmental > Terrestrial > Soil >...
GTATCCACCACCAGCCGGATGGCGCGCCAGATGTCAGCTTCCAGCCGCCCGTAGTCCGAGTAGGGATCCTGATAGAATCCCACCTCCTTGCCCAGCCGCTCGGCGTAGAGTGCACAGCCCTCCTCGTAGGCCGTATAGCCCTCGTGCTTGCGGAAGGTGGGCAGCCCGTCAAGCTCCTGCGCGATGGAAATCTGCAAATGGTGGCCGGGAACTCCCTCGTGGTAGGCGATGGCCTCCACCGCGTAGAGGTTGCGGTCGGTAGCGTTGTAAGTATTGACGCGCAGGCGACCCGGCCGGCTGCCATCCGGCGTGCCCGGCTCGTAGTAAGCGGGATACATGGTCTTCTGCAGGTAATCGGGAACCGCGACCACCTCCAGCGGCGCTTTGGGCAACCGTCCGAAGAGCTGCGGCAGCTTGGCCTGCATCTGCGTTTTATAGCCGCGATAAGCGTCTATCAGCGCCTCGGGCGACGCCGGATGCAGCTTGGGATTGTTCTTGAAGCTCGCGCGGAAGCTCTTCAAATCTGCGAAGCCCAGCTTCTGCGCGATAAGTAGCATCTCCGCCTCGTCGCGCTTCACCTCGTCCAACCCGATTTGGTGAATCTGCTCCGCGGTCAAATTGGTGGTCGTCTCACGGCGAATCTGGTAGGCGTAGTATTTTGCTCCATCGGGCAGCGCCCACACGCCGGGCTCCGCGCGTCCCGCGGGAATGTAGCTCACCTCAAGAAAGCGCGCAAAGCGCAGGTAGGCGGGCAGAACTTCTTTGCCGATGGCGCCCAGCATCTCCGCCTTGATGCGCTCCTGCTGGGCGGGGGTGATGGCGGCGGGAAACTTTTTAAGCGGCGCGGCCAGCGGCGAGTCTTCCGGCTTTTGGTTGGCCAGCAACTTGACCTGCTCCAGCGCCTTGGTTAGAAGATATTTCGGCGGCACGCGATGGTCGTCCATGCCGATGGACATATTGGTGGTGACCTGGTCAAAGGCGTGTGGAACGGCGTGCAACCGCGCGATCCAATCGTCGTAGTCCTTGACCGTGATAAAGCTCAACTGCGCCGCCAGGTTGGGGTAAGCGGTATAGATGCCGCCCAACTGGTTCAGGGGCATCTCCCACTCCTTGAATTGCGCGCCCTCCTCGTCGTCGGCAAACTGGCGCAGCAGCAACTCGCGGCTGATCTTCTCCTGGTCGGTCAGCCCGGCCGGGTCGATCATCGCCAGACGCATCAGGAAGCTCTCTTCGCGGGCCAGCCAGTCGTTCTCCGCCTTCACGGAGTGGTCGTCGATGCGGTCGTTGTAGCGCTTGTCGCCCAGATACGAGGCATACTCCGGCGAGCGCTCCATCACCGCCTGCCAGTACTCCTCAAAGAGGCCATTGAGAGCCTTGCGGTTGGCCTCAACCGAGGCGGCTTGAGCGGGAGGGGCAGCCGGAGCCTGCGCGGACATCGCGGGGGCAAAAGCAAGCAGCAAAAACGCGGCAACAAACAGGGCAGTAAGCGGGAATCGTTTCAAGGGAGCAATCCTCGGTTTGAAGTCAGGGGGCGAAATCGCCCTGTATCGAGTGTAGAAGATTGCGCAGGCCCATCCCGATTGCTGCTCCGGGGATGTTTCAAAAATTACTTTGTATCAGGGCGCGGCTGGCAGGTTTTAATCTCGGCAGAATTATTGCCGCAAATGCCCAACTCGGGCTTTGTATCAGGGCATGGCTTTATTGAGGTCTGCATAAGTAATGTCCGCACAAACGCGCCGGAGGCGCAGAGTTGGTTAGCCCCGCGCTTCACCGGGGTCCCCAAGAAACGATCTTTGTTTCTTGGGGTGGTAGCGTGGGGATAAGGGATTCCACAAGTTCGTTACGGAGTCCTGTAGGGACGTCGCAAGGACATTATTTATGCAGGAACCAATAGCCGTGCCGCAAATCAAACAAAATGAGTGCGGGCTTTAGCCCCTGAGGGAATATCCCGCTAGGAATCGGATTGAATCAGAGGTTCCTTTGAAATCAGGGGGCGAAATCGCCCTCATCTTGAGTGTGGAAGATGGTGCAGGCCCATCCCGATTGTCAGCCGGCACAAACCCGAAAAATCTCCCCACCTCTCGGTTTAATACTCGGCGATTTCGCAACAAACAAAAATCCTCCTGGCGACATCGGCGTTTATCGGGTACCTATCCGATTAAACGTCCTACAAGCCGACTTCTGGCCCGGAATAATTTCAGATTTCTCGCTAGTCCGGGCTCGACAGTTTAGGTCGCCACCAGCCCTCGTAAAATAGTCGCAGCGTTTTTCCCGTGATCATTGAATGCTTCTGACATAGTCCTAAAATATCGGTGTCCCTGCCGTTATCTTCCGCAAACAGTCCTGAGTTGGTCTAGAAAGATGTATGAAAAATCGTTTGGTGCACTTGGTGCAAGTTCCAGTCGCATCCATTCAATTGTCGCAGCAGCAATAGTGGGGAGAGACAAGGAAATCCGGCGAATTCGCTCGTGTTCAAACTCGCATTTCTGGAGAGTGCCAACTAATGTCTTGGAAAACATGATTAGCCGCCAGGCCCATTCCTGCGCCTTTTCATCGGAATAATGCAGAGCAACTCCCGTCATGGTCGATAGGTAGAGAAGAGGGGCAATCCAAGTAAAATCAATCGAGAATCTTGATTTTGATACTTCGGCCGCAATGCCATCAAAAACGGACATCGTTCCAACCAAGTCTGCCTCGATTTCGGCTCTGAATGGTGCCGGAAAAGGCAGAGTCTGAGATGTGATAAGGAGTTTTCTTGGATGGAATCCTGTGTGGCCAAGGTAAATGTGACCCATTTCGTGGCCTATCACAAATGTCGTCATAGCGATCTGAAGTATTCTGACAACAGTCTGGGTCTTGGGGCTAAGATCCTCTATTCGGCCGAAAGGTGGAGGGAACCAGGAAATATCCTCAGAACATTGTTGAGGATATGCCCCGCGCAGCATTTCGGTGTCAACAGGGAAGCGCCGATCTCGAAACCTTACGGCCAAAACCTCCAGATCCTGAGTTCGGGCGACATCATCGAAAGCTGCGATTAGCCCTTCTTTGTCGCCGGCTAGTACCCAGGCGAAATGGTTTGCAAGAACCTTTACAAAATTGATCAGACCTATATTGACCCAGATAATGTGTCGGCAGACATTACCGACGTCGTCGCGGCTTACGTGGTTGCTATGTTCGTTACAATAAGCTGCTAACTTCTGAGAAGGATCGCTCGCGATAAGGAACTGCGTCGCTGGAAGTGCCCACTTCGACATTTGCTGCATGGTCTGGATGTGCGTAGTAGCTAGGTAATAGAGGGGTACAAGTTCAACAAATTCAAATCGAGAGGGAGACCACCGACTAAGCGACTGCATACCGTCAGTCTTCCAGTCGGGGAACTTCTTTCGAAGAGCGGATAACTGCCGCTCGAATGTCCAATCAGTCGGTTGATAACCGAACCGCTTAAGAGCCTTAAGGTGCTCTTCTTCGATGCGATTACGAGGTAGAATTTGCATGTTGACTATCGGGCGGGAGGGACGCCCGAATCTCGCGTTCGATGATTAGGTGGAGATCCTTTTCGGTCGCAAATGCTTCAACTCGCTCCTGGATTGTGATCTTCTTATTGAGGGAACTCCACTTCGACCGGAAGAAAGTGTTATATAGCCAATGCGCTAGAATACCGGATGTGACAGCACTCCCTAATTGGAGAACGAATGTGAGAGCAACCTGTCCGGATCCATCGAAAGACATGCTTTTCATCATATCCTTAATCGTCACGCCTTCGGGAAGGTTCATGCCATCTGCAGCTTGCCCGGCTTCAACGGACATAGACAATCGTATTGTTCTATTCATATACCCTCAGTAACAAAGAGCCTTCTTAAGGATTCTCCGAGGAGGCACCCACCACTAGGATAGCTTAGCTCAGGCGAAGAAAATAGTAAAATAATGGATCGTCAGTTCGTCGTTGCCGCGCTTAGGACGTTTCTCGGCTATTGGGAACTGTCTACGTACTGGCTTCGAGGAAGTTGGCCACATCGGTACCGAAAAGTCGGCTTCTAGGAATCAACAGATAGCGAATAGTTCTCAATTGGCGAGGACAGCCCTTAGCGTGAAATAAAGATAGATCTTTCCGCCTTGCCAAAGGCCTCTGCCTGGACGGCCTACCCTGATCCCTAATCCCTAATCCCTATTCCCTATTCCCTATTCCCTGTCCCCTGACCCACGACCGTGGTGAATAGAAAAGCGAAAGAAAAGGGAAAATAGTGCGCTCTGACGCTTCCCAAATTGCCCAATTTTTCGCAAAAAGTGTTTATGTATAAGTGAACTATTTTTGGTTCGCGTAGCCTGAAAAACCCGGCATTTCTTCGCTGTATGTTCTCTGACCACCGACCCCTGATCACTGTCCACTGTCCACTGTCACTAGTGCGCCAGGATGGCTTCGTTGCCCAAGATGCGGTAGAGGGTGGAGCGGCTGATGCCCAGTTGGCGGGCGGCGCGCAGCTTGTTGCCGCGGTTCAGGTCGAGAACGTATTGCACGTGATGTTGAATGACGGAGTCCAGATTGAGACTGTCGGTGCGCGCGGCCGGACGCAGATCTGACAGATCTGAGGGAGCGGCTTCCAGGCCGGAGGGCAGGGCCAGGTCATCGGGGCGGATGATGCCGTTAACGGCCTCCAGCAGGGCAGTTTCCAGCACCGAGGCCAGCTCGCGCACGTTTCCCGGCCAACTGTGTTGCAGGAGGCGGGCCAGGGTTCCGGGAGCCATGAGGACGGGGCGCTGCTGGTAGCGGGTGCAGATGCGGTCGAGCAGGGCCTGAGCCAGCACGGCAATGTCTTCGCGGCGCTGGCGCAGGGGTGGGATGGCGAAGCGCACGGCGGTGAGGCGGAAGGCCAAGTCGGGCAGCAGCAGGCCCTGGGCGGCCATTTGGCGCAGCGAGGTCTGGGAGGAGGCCAGCATCACGAAACGCCCCGGCGGGCGGTCCTGGAGCGATTTGAGCACGCCCAGCAGCAGGCCTTGGCCGGGAGGCGCCAGCAGGTCCACGCGGTCCAAATAGGTGAATCCGGCCAGGGTGGCGGGGTCGGCGTCGGAAACCAGCCATTCGCGGGCGTCGCGCCGCTGAAAAGCGCCGGCGGCCAAGGGGGAGCGGCTGAAGAGATAACGCGCCAGGGTATGCTTGCCGACGCCGTGCTCCCCCTCGATGGCTGCCACCTGCACATAGGGAGCTGCCATGTCCGCCTGCATCAACAACTTGCGCCATGCCGCGCTGACCCCCACAGGCTGCGATTCAGGAGGCGCTTCGACATCCACAAGGGAGAGACCGGAGACGGATGGCTGATACTGAGCGGCGCTCTGCATGGCTCTCAACGTGCCTCGCCTCCAGGGGCCAAACGATAATTCCAAGGCCTACAGAAGTTTCATCGGCGGAAGGGGAAAAAACATGAACCGGAAAGAGTTGGCATCTTTCCGGTTCGGGAGAGGGCGTGATTTTGGTTTGTTTCAGGCTGTTCTTGCGCTTTAGCGGTAGCGTTTGGAGGGTTTGTCGGAGTCGATCTGGCCGTCGTGAAGATGCACCACACGATGCGCATAATCTGCAATGTCCGGCTCGTGGGTGACCAGCACGATAGTGTTTCCGTTGGCGTGCAAGGTGTCGAGCAGAGCCATAATCTCCAGGCCGGTCTTGGAGTCCAGGTTGCCGGTAGGCTCGTCGGCCAGGATGATGGAGGGGCGGTTGACCAGCGCCCGGGCAATGGCCACGCGCTGGCGCTGGCCGCCGGAGAGCTCGTTGGGCTTGTGGTACATGCGCTCCGCCAACCCCACGTCGGTCAGCGATTCTTTGGCCCGCTCAATGCGCGCCGCGGCCGGCGTGCCGTTATAGATGAGCGGCAGCTCCACGTTGTGCAGGGAAGTAGCGCGCGCCAGCAGATTGAAGGTCTGGAAGACGAAGCCTATCTCCTTGTTGCGAATGCGGGCCAACTGGTCGTCGTCCAGCTCGCTGACCAACTGCCCGTTGAGCCAGTAGCGGCCTTTGGAGGGGGTGTCCAGGCAGCCGATCAGGTTCATCAGCGTGGACTTTCCCGAGCCGGAGGGCCCCATGATGGCCACATACTCGTTGTGATTGATGCGCAGGGAGATACCTCTGAGCGCCTGCACCTGCTGCTCAGAACCCATGTCATAGGTGCGCCACAGGTCCTCGACGACGATCATGTCGCTGCTGGGCGGAGCCACTGATTGGGCCTTGACAAGGTCTTCAGTACTGGTTTCGGTGGTGGTGTCGAATAGAGCCATCCGCATCTCTTTCCTGGGCGATTATTAAGAACTTCCGCCGGTCGACGGGGTAACCGGCTTGGAAGTATCCCGCTTGACCAGCGCATTGTTTTTGAGGCTGCGCAGAGTCTTGTAAGGGCCGATGGCAATTTCCTGGCCCTCGGTCAAGCCGCTGAGCACCTCGATATCTGTGGCACCGGTGATTCCGGTAGTAACAGGCACAAACTTTGCCCGTAGCTTGCCGCTCTTGTTTTCTATTACGTAGACGCCCTGCTGCGGTTCTTTCTTGGTAGTGGATGAGGATGGATTGGAAGCCGCCTGCACGCTGTTCTTGGCGGTATCAGCCTCGGGCGTATACATGGTCAGCGCCTGGATAGGCAGCGTGAGGATGTTCAGCTTGTGCGCCGTGGTGATCTTGGCAGTACAACTGAGTCCGGGGCGCAGGTCGCTGGTTGGCGTGTCCAGAGTGACAATCACCTTGAAGTCTTTGGCCTCCTCGGTGCCGGTGGTGGACTGCAAGGTGGCCACGCCGGTGGAGCGCAGCAGGGCCTGATCGCCGGCCAGGGTTACGTGGCCCTTGAAGATCTTGCCGGGGAGGGCGTCGACGGTGACTTCGACGGGCTGGTCGATGCGGATGTTGACGATATCGGTCTCATCCACCTTCACCTCGGCGGTGACCACGCTCATATCCGCCAGGGTCATGAGCGTTGAACCCACGGTGTTCTGGATGCCTGGGACCACCGACTCTCCTTCGCGGACGGGCTCGTTGGTGACGATGGCGTCGAAGGGAGCCACGAAGATGGTCTGGTCGAGCAGATCCTGGTTGGAGCGCAGGGTGGCCACCTGGATTTGCAGGCGTCCGCGCAGGGACTCGGTTTGCGCGCGGGCTTGATTCAACGCCGCGATACATTGATTCAGAGTGGCCACGTCGGTGTCATAGGCCGCCTTCTTGAGATCGTAATCCGCTTTAGCCACGATTCCGGCTTGGTAAAGGGGCTGTTCGCGCTCCCAGTCCAGCCGCTTTTGCTCCAGATCGGCCCTGGCTTTCTCGACGTTGGCTTCGGCGGTCTTTTCCGCGGCTGTGCTGGCGGCAATATCGGTTTTTGCGGCGGCGATGGCGGCCTGCTGGCCATTCACACCGGCCTGCTGCTGCACATTTTGGATGGTGGCCACGGTCTGACCTTTTTTGACCAGATCGCCTTCCTTCACAAAAAGGTGGGTGACGCGGCCCATAGCAGTGGCGCCCAAATTAGCGTAGGTCTTGGGCTTAATCTGGCCGGTGCCGCTGACCACCGTGGCCAGCTCCTGACGCACGACTTTGCCAGTGAGAACCTTAGTGTAGCCCGCCTGCTGCCTCCAAATGAAGAGGATGACGAGGGTGACAACGGCCACAGCGGCGAGAATGATTAAAAGTATCTTTTTCATGCGAGGTACGCGCTCCGGAAATCCCCAATTTCAGTGTACGCAATCGGCGTTGGAGTAGTTCCCGGCAGATGCCAACCAGTCTGCCGGAGCCAGATCAAAAAACACCCTGAACACGCGGCCTGCGGGCAGGATGTAGTAGCGTTGCAAGTGCATCAAAACAAAAGCGTCAGAGCAGAACAGGACATAACAGAACAAGCGCGCCTGTTTGCCGGACAGAGGGCGTGGCACAGAGGGTCTCAATACCCATCTTATAAACAGTTTAGCAGTTCCTTGGGGGGTGATTCACAGCTTACCCTGGCTGTCATCCGGCGTCCAATGGGAAGCCGACTCCCTACGGAATCTTGCCCATCCCTTTCCAGACCCGTAGAATAGGGAATCGCAGGAGTTTTCAAGGCAAATGATGCTCAACCGCTATGGTCTTCTCATTGTCGCACTGGGTTGCGGCCTTTATGTTGTTCCCGCCGCCAGAGTTTATGCCCAGCAGACGGACAATCCGCCAGCACAGGCGCAACCGGCCAACAGCCAGAATCAGGAAGTAGACCCTCTCAAACGGGAACGCTCCGACAAGGAGAAGTTTGCCGCCCAGAAGGCGGTCCGCCAGGAGCTGAAGGGGGCTTACAAGACGTGGCTGGAACAGGACGTGACCTACATCATCTCCGACGAGGAGCGCAAGGCGTTCCGGACGCTTAGCAACGACGAGGAGCGCGACGCCTTCATCGAGCAGTTCTGGCTGCGCCGCAATCCCAGTCCGGATTCACCGGAAAACGAATTTCGCGAAGAGCACTACCGTCGCATCGCCTACGCCAACGAGCACTTTGCGGCAGGCAAGCCCGGCTGGAAGACCGACCGCGGCCGCATCTACATCGCCTGGGGCAAGCCCGACGACATCGAATCGCATCCCTCCGGGGGCAACTACCAGCGGCCCATGGAAGAAGGCGGCGGATCAACCTCTACGTTCCCCTTCGAGAAATGGCACTACCGGTATCTTGAGGGCATCGGCGAGAACGTCGAGCTGGAGTTTGTCGATTCCTGCATGTGCGGCGATTACCACTTCACCATCGACCGCAGCGAGAAGGACGCTCTGTTGCATGTGCCCAACGCCGGCGGGACTTTGTATGAGGATATGGGCAAGGGCAGCAAGGCCGACCGCTTCAAGAACGGTATGGAAGCCCTGGGCGCGGGCCCGGAATCGCAAGGGCAGAACTCCAGGGAGTTTGACCGCATCGAGCTGGCCGCCAAGATATTTACCCCGCCGCCAGTCAAGTTCACGGATCTGGAAAGCTTTATCTCCGAGCACAAACTGCTCTCCGGCCCGATCTTCCCCTTTGACGTTCGCACGGACTTTGTCAAGGTGACGGAAAGCACGGTTCTGGTCCCGATTACTTTGCAAATGAAGAATCGCGACATCACCTTTGTGACCAAAGACAACGTGGCCAAGGGAGTAGTGAATATTCTGGGCAAGGTGACCACCCTTACCCACAAGACGGTACAGACCTTCGAAGACACGGTGGAGGTGACGCAGCCGGCCGAGCTGCTTGAGAAGAGCCTTGACCGCCAGTCGGTTTACTGGAAGGCGCTGCCCCTGCTGCCCGGTCTCTACCGCCTGGATATCGCCGTCAAAGACGTGAACAATCCCGACCACATGGGTTACTACGGTCGCAGTCTGGAGGTGCCGACCTATCACGACGAGAAACTGGGCACCTCATCACTGATTCTTGCTGACCAGATGAACACGGTCGATTCGCACTCGATTGGCAGCGGCAACTTCGTTATCGGCAACACCTTTATCCGGCCTCGCGTGAGCCCCAACCCGGCCACCCCGGTGAAATACCACCGCAACCAGCAGCTCAACTTTTGGATGCAGGTCTACAACCTGACAATCGACGAGGCTACCAAGAGCAGCCAGGCGACGGTAACTTACCAGATTGTCAAGACCGGCGCCGCCACAGCCAGCACCCCCGCTACAGAAACGGTGATTTTTGAAAAACAATTGGATTCAAAGGAGTTGGGCTCGCATAGCGATCAGATGACGGTGGAAAAGTCGCTGCCCATCGCAGGGCTCGACCCAGGGAAGTACAAGGTGACGATCAAAGTGAATGACGCACTCTCAAAACAAGAGATTGCGCAATCGGCGCCTTTTGTCGTGGAATAATAGTATGTATCCCGCACCACAGGGCTAGCGGACGCAAGATCCGGAAGTCCGTGCGGGCTTGATTGCAGTTAAATTGCCAGGGACGCCGCCAGGTCACCAATGATCTTGATGACGCGCAGGGTCCATCTCGTTGTTTTCGCGGCGCTGATTGCCTTGGGCAGCGGCCCGGAGAGCGGAGCCGCACCAGGATCGGTTTCGGGGTCGGTTTCGGGCCAGGTGCGCGACTCTGCCGGCGTTCCACAGATCAGCGCCCAGGTGCAGTTGCTGCGCCCCGATCTGACCGTTATCGCCAGCGTCTACACCGATTCGAGCGGCCGCTATTCCATCACCTCGATCCTACCGGGCCGTTATGCGGTCAAGGCCATGGGCGCCTGGTTTCTGCCTTCTCTGCGGGAAAACGTCCGGGTGCACGCCAATACAGTCGTCAACCTCACGTTGAACAGCTTTTACGAAGCGATGCAGTGGCTTCCAGCAGAGCCGCGAGCCGGCAACTCTCAGAAGGACGATTGGGCCTGGACATTGCGCTCAGCCGCCAACCGCCCCCTGCTGCGCTGGCTTGAGGACGGTCCTCTGGTGGTGGTGGCCGACGGCTCCGGCACGCATCCGCGTTTGAAGGCACGCCTGGTGGCCACCGGCGAGGAAGGAACCTTCGGCGAATACGGCGAGCGCATTACGACGGCAGTCGAAGAGACGCCGTCTGACAGCCGCGAGCTGCTGGCCAGCGTTGATTTCGCTCCCGGCACCAATGGAAGCATGGAGTCCATGCTGGGTTTCCGCCAGGATCTGGGCTTTGCCGGCTCGGTGCAGTCGGTGGCGGCCGTCGCCCTCCGCCCGGAGGTGGCCGCAGGAGGCGCCGAGGGGTTGGATGAGGTGGTTATCCGCAGGTGGGAGACAATGCATCTGGGCGACGAGTTTGAGGGTGAAGCAGGTTCCGATCAGGTTCTGGCCCGGCTCTCTTCGACCTCTCCGCAAACCGTAGCAGCAGTGCTGCCCTTTGCCTCTGTGGGCTGGCGGGACGGCAACTCCACGGTTCGCTATCGCATAACCACGTTTCTGCCCGGAGGGCCGGACGCTGAAGATAGCGAAGCCCGTTCGTGGCTGCCCGGTCTCTCTGCCCACAACGGCAAGCTGGCCATCGAACACGGGTTGCATCAGGAACTCGGCTGGGAGCGGCGAACCGATTTGTCGGGAGTCGCCGTTGTGGTCTTTGCCGACCGAATTGACAACCCGGTCATCGAGGCCATGAGCCACTTTGCGGAGGGCAATTCCAGCTCCGCCGCAGTGCTCCTGGACCCTTCCAGCGGCCTGCTTCACGCTGCCGGCCCGGAGTTTTCCACAGCCGGGCTGGAGGCATCCATTGAACGGCGCGTGGCCGGCAGGAATCATCTCCGCGTCAGCTACGCCAACGGCAACGCCCTTGTACTTGCTGCCGCGCCTTCCTCACCACAATCCGCAACGCTAGCCCAGGTGCTTGCTGCTGCCCATCCCCGCCGCACCCAGACATACGCGCTTTCGCTATCCGGCACCCTGGACGGCACCAAAACGCGCTGGCGGGCCAGCTACCGCTGGCAACCGGAAGATACCATCACCCAGGTTGCGCCATTTGCCGTGGACGCCGCAGCGCCCTGGTTCAGCCTGCACCTGCGCCAGCCCATTCATCTTTGCCGCAACGGCTGCGGTGACTTCGAGGCGCTGTTAGATGTGGGCAACCTGATGGCCCAAGGTTACCGCCCGTATCTGTTGAGCGACGGCTCCCTGCTGATCTTTGCCCAGGAGCAGCGCAGCATCCGCGCCGGACTGGCCTTCAACTTTTAGAGCGCAGAGCCGGTCCATCCGTCTTCAGTTTTGAGCAGGCACCGCTGCTGTGCTATATTCATCAAGTGACAGCAGAAATTTCTATCTGCTCGCACCGTGTGAAAGCCATTCCTCGGCACGGTTTTTTAGTGGCCAGGACGCGTAGCTCAACTGGCAGAGCATTCGGCTCTTAACCGACAGGTTGCAGGTTCGATTCCTGCCGCGTCCACCATTTAGAATCAATAACTTAGACGCATTAGCAACTTCCACCCATCTTCGACTGTGGGGACTTTTGTGGGGACTCTGTAACGATTTCATCCAAATTTTCAAAATATTTGATATCGCCCTCGGAGAACACGGGGCGAGCCATTCCACTCAACACACAGCCACAACTTTGAGGGATGAAACGGATATTTTCCGGGAGCACACAACGCTCCTTTTGGCCATCCAGTGGTTGTAATCGGTGAAGAGCTTTGTGGCGTCGAACTCGAGATATACTTCGCAGACATCTCAACGGGGTGGGACGGATAACAGGTCAAGTTTCACCGTCAAGATATGCCAGGCATGGATGCACAAGGCAGGGCAGGTTAGCAATAAATTGCACCAAGGAGGTCTCTGCCGACCGAACAATCGATCACTACATCAGGAAGGCCGGCCTGTTCTCCCGGTCCCAGCGAAAAATCTGTACAATTCAGGTCGACGTCAGGCCCTTAGTTTGGTGCGCTGATTTGTCGCCGTTGTGATTCCAAGAAAGACGGGGAATCGAGCGCCGAGATCGCAATCCGCTTCGCTTCGTTCCGGACATGCGAATACCGCTCCATCATCTTGCGGCTCAGATGGCCGGCGAGCGCCATGATTGTCGCGTCCGATGCCTGGCCCTCGGCCATCTTGCTGACAAACGTGTGTCGCAGGTCATGCCAGCGACAGGCGACGCCCGCCTTGGTGCGAGCGGCTCTCCATGCAGTACTCCAAGAGCCGATGGCAACATCGGGCCGGATGGAATAGGGCAACAGCTTTCCATCGGTGTACCCCCTTTCTCCATCCAGTCCGTATCGCTCAGAAGGAAAGACATAATGAGCCGGAATGGCATTGGGGAAGTTGCTGCGCCACTCTTGCAGACATTGAAAGGCGGTAACGCTCAGAGGGATCTCGCGACCCTGGCCACCGGCTGTCTTTGATTTACCGACGGTCAGCTTATGCCCGATTAGATCAATCTGGCGCCACCGGAGCAGCCTCAACTCCTGATTCCGTAAGCCTGTATGAAGGCTCAGGAGCACCGCGGGATACAACGACCGTGACTGGCTTGCTTTGCAGACCGCAAGCAGACGATGCTGCTCGTCGTCAGATAATGCTCGTCCCACCTCATCCCGCACAGTAAGCATGCGAACGTCTGGCTGGATGTTTGCCCAAAGACGCGCTTTACGCAAGATCGCGCGCAGGGCACCTATCTCCATGTTGATGGTGCGCGGGCTTGCACATTCCTTTTTTCGATAAGCCTGGTAGCGGTTGATGTCATCGGCCGAGATGTCCGACAGGAGGAACTTACCAAAGAACGGCAGCAGGTGACCAACGTTATATCCCTCAATGCGCGCATTACTTGCGCTCCAGTGTGGTTTGTTGGTATCGAGCCAATCTCGTGCGGCAATGCTGAACAGCTGCGGGTGCTTTGTCTGCTTTAGGCCAGATGCGCCTAATTCCAGGGACCGCCGACGCTCGCGTTCGATGCGCTGCGCCAGGCTCTTGCTGCTGGAATAACTGCTCTCCCGGATACGTTGACCGAGAAACTGGAACTCATACCACCAAATGCCCCCTCTTTGATAGACAGCCATTTCCTTTTCTCCTTAAGGGTGTTTCTTGGTCTGACGGCGCCTTTTAGACGCCTTGAGTTTCTCAGCTTCACGACGTTTTTTTGCGTATTGACGTTTACTCCAGAGTGCCTGGTGTTCCGGATTACAGCACTCGCTGTTTATTTGTAAGGGATAGAAATATTTGGGACAGATCCTGCAGGACCTCCAGCCATAACCCCGCCACGTATCCAGCCCAAACATATCCCACATTGCCGCCCAAAGCGAGGTAACAACTCGGGTGGGACGGAACCCCATACCCTCTTTTTCATCGAGTTCTTTCCAGCCAGGGTAAATTCCTTGAAATGTCTGCAACATCAGTTCGGCACAGATTATTTCCCGGGCATGATCGCGGAGTACTTGGTGATCCAACATTGGATCACCATCCTGATCCAGCATTGTATATTCCTCCAGCTGCCAAAAATTGACAAGGCGAGCGAAAGGCTGGTTTTTGTGGGAATGAGGAATCATTCCCAATCCTGCAGGCCCTGCAGCGTCTAGGATTTGCCTTCTTTCAGCGATATCTACGACAGCGTTCCTCAGTTTTTCGCAATCGTCTAGCGTTTCGTAAAGCCGAACAACTGCCACATAACGCGCGTGCTTTCTCCAGAAGTCGTTGAGGTCGATCCAAACGATTGGCTTGCGAGTCATATCGTCCTGGAAAAGAGGGCCACATTCCAGGATGAAGCCCAAAGCAACTGCGTCATTTTCTGGGGCCAGCCTCCGGAATCTCACATGCGGCGCAATCTCCGGATCCCGTTCTCTCTGTGCTTCTTCAAATTTCTGACGAAAGTCATATAGTTCATCCAGTTCGACAAGTACCCACGGGTGGACTTCGTCATATTTAAAACGTACACGATGTAACCAGTCCTTTGGCAGGGTTGGGCCGACAAAATGCACCCATTCTTCATATTCTCGCGTGAACTCTGGTCTTCGCTCAAACGCGCACTTGCCATCCGGGCCCTTGACAAGATTGTTTTGCGCCCAAAACAGATCCTCTTTGGTTAGCGATGACCGCCACCAAAAACTATCGAATTTGTATTCAGTAGAAGTCTGTAGAAGTTTTCGGCGGCCCACTTTTCCACACCCCAAAAAATAGCTCCGGAATGCTGTAGTATCCCGGGAGAAGAGTTCAACGAGGACTATTCTATGCCACAAAGTACCCCTGAGTAAACAGGAGTATGTGGAGGGAAAGAAATGCTGAGCGAAACACTCTCCGTTGAGGTACCTAATCTCAACATAAGCGAAATGCGGGTGCGAGCGAAGGCTTTTAGTTGCACGGGGACGCGGCGTCCCCGGACCAGAATCTGCAGTGAGAAAGGGAGATCCAGATGACAAAACTCTTGAGAGTTCCAGAAGCGGCGGAATTACTGAACCTTAGCCCGAAGACGATCTGGGCAAAGATTTCCAGGCGCGATATTGAAGTTGTTCGGATCGGTCGCTTGGTGCGGATTCCACAGAGCGCGATTGACCGGGTGATAGAGCGTGGGACCGTACCCGCTACACGGCAATAAGTGCAAGATGTGGATTTGAATGCGGGGGTGCGCCCATTCGAGATTGGCGCCAGTGAGAGGACCATCATGATCAATAGGCTTTCGACCGCTTGTGAGACAACAAACAATTCGGTGCCCACTACCGAACTGCCTCGCAGAAGGCCGAAATCAGAACTGATCGAGTTTTCCTCTGGTGGCGCTAGTGATGGTGCGGGAGTCCAACCTGGTCGCGCACGATACAGGGTGCCTGTGTGGACCATTCGGCAATGGGCCTTCCGCGGCAAAGTCGCCTCGGCGAAACTAAAAACCCACCTGATAATGCCAACCAGCGAATTGAACCGCATCATCGCTGAGAACCTGCGGCCGGCTCTGGAAGATCCCCAATCAGCGCCGGCCCTCACTGAGGAAAGGCTCGCCGATGCCCAGCGATGACCAGGGCAGTCTCTTCCCTGACCCCCCGGACACTGCCGGTGGCTCCCACGGCACACTGCTAGCCGGCGAAACTGCCATCGCCGCTCCAGCCGAGCATACAGCCATCCTCCAGCCTTCCCCGGAGGCATCCCCGGACGGCTTTTGCCTGACCCCGCCGCCGGTCCGACCACGCATATCTTTCGTGAAAACCCAAGAGATTCACATGCACCAAGCAGTGCGTGCCCTGGACTGCGATCCGACCGAAGTCGAACTCGAACAAGTTCGCCAGCACTGGGAAAAAGCTCGCTCCGAGCCCCTGATTTTAACTCACCAGAGAACCATCATCGACGGCCATAAGCGGTGGGTCGTTGCCCGGGAGCGGCAGATCGCCACTCTGCCATGCGTGATACTTAAGATCTCTGAAGACGAGGCTCTGGACATGATTCTGGCCCGCGCCTCGGCCAAGAACTCGTGGAACCTCTGTCGCCGGATCGCCCTGGCGCTCACCCGGAAGGAGGCCCTGCGCGAGCGGGCGCGTGAAAACCAGCGCGCCGGCGGACGCAAGAAGGATCCGTCAACTTTGACCAAAGCTCAGCATACCGACGTCCGCAGGGAGCTCGCCCGGATGGCCGGCGCCGGTACTGGAAGCGTCACCAAGTTCGAGAAGATCTTCGAGAGGGGCTGTCCCTTGTTGAAGCAGAAAGCGTTGCGGGGCACCATCAGACTCCACGCCGCTTGGAAGATTTCGAAGCTTGACCACGATGAACAGATGCGCGAATTGGGACGCAGGGCCTCCGAACGCCGCGGGAGAAAGAGGGTCCAGGCCCTCGGCCGGGCAACCGCCATCAAGAGCGAACGTGTCAGCGAACACCCGAGGGAGCGGTTCGGACAGATCCGGCAGTGGTTCGACGAGCTCACTCGCTCCGGTCCGCTTGAGGAGTTTCGTGATCCGGGCCTCGAGTTGCTGGCCCGGATGGAAAGGAAACTTGATGTCTACGAATCGGATGCGGCAATGTCCCGGGTTTCGGCGCCGGCAGGCAATACTGCAGAGGCTGATTGAGTACATTCGGCCTCTCTGGGATCACGCCGGCGTGCGGGCCCACGCGCGGGCCACCCTGAACAAGATGCTGCTTTGCGGCACGCTGGCCCTCGGCGCCGAGGTCTTCTCATCGATCGACGGCAAGACACGTACTTTCTACCACACTTGCAAGACGCGCGCCTGCCCCTCCTGTGGCTACTTCCAGACCCTCCGCTTCCAGCAGGAGGTGGTCAACCACTTGCCCGAAATACCATATCGCGGCCTCATGCTCACCATTCCAGATCGATATTGGGAGATTCTGCGCTTGAACCGCCAGCTTCTTCCCGATCTTGTTGCCCTTGGCGGCGGCGTGATGAGCGATCTGGCCCGGGAGCGCCGCCAGGCCGAAGTCCCCTTGATCGCGGTCCTCCATACCTTCAACCCCGAGCTCAAGTTCAAACCCCACCTGCATGTCGTAGTGGGTCTTACCGGACTGGATCTGAATGGTAACAGGTTAGTCGAGAACATCTTCTTTTCAAAAGACATGCTCCAGAAGCGCTGGCGATACGAACTACTGGATCGACTGGAACTGGAGGTGCGCCAGGGCAAGCTGCGCTCGGATCTGAGCCAGAAGCAATTGCTTGAGAAGATCGACTATGAGCGGGGAGCGCTCTGGCACATAGAGGAACATGGCTGTACGAACAAGCACGCGCTTCTAGCCTACGTCGCCCGCTACATCGGGCGCCCGCCCATCGCCAACAGCCGCATCCTGGAGTTTGACGCCGACTATGTGCGGTTTCGCTACCGCGACAAGCGGGACGATAATCGGTTCCACGAGGCCACCATCTCCACACAAGAGTTCAGCAATCGTCTGATCGAGCATATTCGGGAGCCTTACCAGCACGGCGTCCGGTACTTTGGTCTGCTGGCGCCGCGAGTCAAGTCCACTCGCTACCATGCCTTCTGGCGTCTGTTGGGCCAGCGCGAGCCGGATCCTGTGCACCCGCTACGCTGGGCCGAGGGGCTGTACCTCTCCTTCGGTATCAATCCGCTCGTCGACAGCCGGGGAAATCCCATGACCTGGAGCCACAGCTTGCCACCCCAGCTTCCCGTAATTGAATCCTGAACCAGGAACCTCACGACCGGATTCGGCGCTCAATCTTGCTGAAAACCCCTCGCAGAGAAAGGCCGGCGTGTATCTCGATCGCGCCGTGGGGAAAACGGGAATTTGACGGAAGCTCCAGTTTGGACCGCTCATCGAACGCGTTTCGATCAGCTTTCGACAAAAGTTACGGCGGTTAATGACAGATTCCGCTCTCTGCGAACTCACCTTCACGAGGCGGATCGCCGGGATCATCCTCAGATTCCGTGATCTTGATTTTCCTAGAGTGTAAATGAGCAGTCATAGCCAGTGCGGACAGCGCTGGAGATATCGCAGCCAGGCACTAGCAATGGCCCATTCGGGTTCTGGCGCGGGCAACGGCAAGTTGGTATACTGACACAACAAGTTGGTATACTGACACAAGTTGTTGCAGCCAACTGTCTTTGGATTCGCCCACCAGCTCCGGCGATGCCGGCATCCGCGCAGGAAATTGCAACGCGAAATGTGCACTGAGGCCAGGGAGCTCAGTGGAGGAGCGAGGCTCTGAAAAGGCCGGCGTCGGCGGTTCGATCCAGTCACTGGCCAATAATTTAGATTCGGATACTTAGAACCTGAAACGACACGCCGGGATGGCGGAACTGGCAGACGCAGCGGACTCAAAATCCGCCGGCCCTCGCGGCCATGGGGGTTCGACCCCCCCTCCCGGCACCATTTAACTCATTTATAATCAACAGATTAATATATTTTCGCCTGCTGTCCTTGCTGTATGCGGATGGTACATGGGGTGATCTTTGCTCATCGGCGGGCGAGTTCTCATAGAATGCTGCTGGCCAGTGGAGCATCGATTCCATGGAGCGTAGAAAGACGGCCAGGACCAGCAGAAGCAGGATCGCGGTGACAATCAGGAGCGTTCTGCGCGTGCGACGGCTTATGCTGGGGCGACCGGGGGCATCAGGATTAAGCTGACGCCTCCGAGTCCGGCGCGAGTGCTATTACGGCTTCACCGGGTCGAGTTCAGCGGCGATGGTACGCAACTCGCCGGCCCCAATCTCGATGGAGCGGACCCAGGGCTGGAAGCCGGTCCTGGTCATCTTGATGGAGTGCGTGCCCGGCTTCATCTTGATCAGGCTGGGCGCATTCCCAACATAGTTGGCGTCGATGCTGATCTCGGCTCCGTCCGGGGTGGAGGAAAACTGCACGGAGGACATGGCGGCAGGGGCCGGCGGCGCGGATGCACCCGGTACGCCGGCAGCCGCCGGTGATGCTGGAGCCGATCCTGGCGGCGCGGGCGGGATGCTGGCCAGGTTCACAGTCTTGAGCGCTACCATGATCTGGTTTGCCACAAATCTGGAAGAGAATCTGATTCCCCTATCTACTGTGAGTTTTTCAGGCGCATTCGAGTATGTGCCCTTGAAGGCCGTGGTCTTGACCAGAGCGTGATCACTGAGGCGATAGATGCTGACATCTCCCTCCACATCGCCAGGGGAAGAGAATCCTCCTTTATGGGCAGCTGTGAATCTCCCCTCAATGACCAGAGAGTTAGGGGCGTCAGCGGCGGGAACCGCCGCCGCATCCTCTACTACCTGGCTGGCAGCATGGAACGAGAGCAGCCAGTCGCGCAGGGTGTCGCAATAACCATTAATGAAAATCGACGGGAAGTTGATTCCGTTGGGATTGGTAAAGTGTTGAACCACAATGTACTTGAAGCTGAGAGGCTCGTTCGTGGCCCATAGCTGCGGCACAGAAGCGAGAAGAATGAGTGGGAGCAGATACAGGACGAGACGTTTCATGGCGAATCTCCTTTCGCAAAATGGTTGGCGATCGCGTGGGCGTTGGCTGACAGGTGCCAGGATGGTCTTGCCCGGCCAACGCACGCTTTCGCCGGGGTGGTTATGGTTTCGCCGGTTGCAGCTCCGGCGTAAACGTGCGCGATTCTCCGGCCACAATCTCGATGGAGCGCACCCAGTCCTGGTGGCCTGCTTTGGTCAACTGAATCGAGTGTTTGCCGGGATTCATCTTGATCTGCGCCGGTGTACTGCCCGCATAGTTGCCGTCGATGGTGATTTCTGCGCCGGTAGGGTTAGAGGCGAACTTGACCCATACTGTTTCCGCAACGGTTGCCGGCGCTGCGGAGGGCGCGGCTGTGGACGGAGCAGCAGGAGGTGGCGGGGCGGGCGGGATGCTGGCCAGGTTGACGTCCTTGATTGCCTTGCGAATCTCGTTCCCAACCATATCCGCTGTCAACTGCGCGACATGCTCTTCCTTGTCCATGCCCTTGTAGTCCGCCTTGGCAGTGAACGTCTTTGCCAGCGCGTGATCGCTGGCCCGGTAGACACTGATCTCCGCCTGCACGTGCGCAGTATAAAGCAGAGATTTGCTCGCATCGCCGTTCAGTTTGCATTCCAGTACCAGGGAGTTGGGTGCATCCGCTGAGGGTATGCTGGCGCCCTCCTGCAACACTGTTTCGGCTGCCTTGTGCTTCATCAGCGATGCTCCAAGCTCGCTACAAAATGTAGTGGTGAAGTACTGCGAGAAACCGGTTCCGTTTCCGGCGGCGCAATGCTGGACGAGGAGGGCTTTGAATTGCGGCTCGGCTGCCCTGCCGGCCGGGGGCATCGCCAGCAGAAAGAGAGTAGAAAAGAGGAATAGGAGAGCATGTCGTCTCATTGTCAATCACCTTTCGCACTACAGGTACGGACGCGTTCGAACAACTTTATTGCTGCGCTGGCTGCAAGCCAATATAGCACCAGTTGCATTCGCTCGCAATATTCTTGCATCGATATAAAGGCAAAGCCCCGGACAAGCCCGTCAGGGCCGTTACCGGGACACAGAAAACTTGAAGGCATGGGCGCGCTGCAAAGACCATTTCCAGAACTTGCAGACTCGTTTTCCAGCGCTTGCCGGTTCAAGAAATGTTTCCCTTCCCAATCGTAACTATCGTAACCGACATCAACGGAAGAGGATTTGACCCTTTCGCGTTGGAGGGTATAAAGTGATTGGCAGTGCGGTTTTGATGTTGAAAGCTCGCTTTGCCGGATGACAAAATGTGTGGATATGCGTCTATTGCGAAGGCTGGTCTGATGAGATGAGAAGAAAAGGCGCCGCGCGGAAACGGGCATTGACTCCGCCGACGCCATCTCTCAGTGGCAAACCACTCCTGAACATCTTTTTCGCATCAGGGTGACCATTGAGCTGGATTGAAACACTTGATCGGACACCGCGTGAGGACACGCGCTCCGGTTTGACACGTTGGGTTTCTTTCATTGAAAGGCACGTTGAATTGCACAAAAACGACAACAAAGAAGCAATCGGTATCTGCAACTACCAATTGAAGCACTCTTTGTGCTCAGGTACGTTTTACCCCGGGAGCGACTAATGCATAGGAATCCGTGGCATGTTCTCCATGTGATTTCGAATCATGAAAAGCGAGTTGCGCAGCACCTTGATGTGCGTTCGGTGGAGCACTATCTGCCGCTCTACACTGAGCGTGTAAAGTGGACCGACCGATCCGTCATCGCGGAGCGGCCACTTTTTTCGGGGTATGTGTTTGCCCGTTTCTTGCCTCAGAATAGGCTCTCCGTCATCTCCACTCCCGGCGTGCTTCGCCTGTTGGGCGAAGAAGCAGGGAGCATGGTGAGTTGTGAGGAACTCGACAGGATTCGTGACGGACTGGCGAGCGGACTGCTCCTGCGGCCTCATCCTAGCGTCAACGTGGGAACACGGGTGCGAGTGCGTGACGGCGTTTTTGCGGGAGTTGAGGGCGTGGTAACCGAGCTCCGCCGTCAATGCAAGGTTGTCATTGCCCTTGCTGCAGTTCGCCAGTGCTTTTCGCTCGAGGTAGAACTCGATGCCCTCGAAGTTCTGAAGAAGCCTCTTCCCAAGACGGGGCTGAAACCGATCCCGACATATAGCTACTGATTCCTTGTGAATATCGACCGACTGCGGACATAAAAAAACCTGATCCAGGGGCCTGGATCAGGCGTGAGTTTCGGGCAAGCGCGTCAGAGCGATGCTAAGTGTAAGGACCGATACCGGAACAATAACATAGACGTAAAACGACAATAGACCACGCCACCCGCTTCTGCGTGTAACGTGGTCTATTCAGTTTTGTACCTTATAAGCAATCGCTGTCGCTTATTGAATAGAAGTCTTCCTGGGTGGCATTAATCTGAATGTAGCCGCCGAGTTTAATTTCTGCGCTTTGGCGATGGAAAAACAATCGCGAGAAATGATGCTCATCATTAATAATTGCGATTGTGCAGTCGCGCGAAATATCTGGCGGCAATATGTGCAAACAGCCTCTGGCAGCCGATGTCGTGCGTGACGGTGAAGATGATGGTCAAGTCAGAAATATGCAGAACCTCGGGATGGAGAGGAGGCAGCCGTTAGCACATGAGGGTGGGTGTTTGCATAGGCTGATTGAGCAGGACGTCTACAATACGTTCAGCCGCATGGCCGTCCCACTTTTCCGGAATAGTTCCAGCGCGTGCATGACCATCGAGAATCGATGTCGCTTCTTTCACAATGCGTTGCGGATCCGTTCCGACGAGCACGTTGGTTCCGATTTCGCATGTAATTGGCCGTTCCGTGTTCGGACGCATTGTGAGGCAAGGGATTCCCAATACTGTGGTCTCCTCTTGGATTCCGCCGCTGTCGGTCAGGACCATCTGTGAGCGCGCAACTAGGCCTAAAAAAGGCAGATAGCTCATCGGCTCAACGATTCTGATGCAGGGATGAAGGTTGAGCTCCCGCAGTCTGGGCGCTGTACGGGGGTGGACAGGAAAGACAATCGGAATGCGATCTGCAATGGTGTTCATCGCCCCGAAAATGAGAGCTAGATGGTCAAGTGAGTCTACGTTGGCCGGTCGATGCAATGTGAGGACAGCATACTGCCCCGCTGTCAAGCCGTCTAGCAACGGTAGATTACTGATACGACTGATTTGTTGGCGAAGGGTGTCAATCATGGTATTACCAACAAAATGGATTTTTTCGGCGTTGATACCTTCATTCCGCAAATTCTCGCTGGCCAAAGTATCCGTTGTGAACAGGAGATCAGAAATGGCATCCGTACAAAGACGGTTGATCTCTTCTGGCATTGACATGTCACGTGAGCGCAATCCCGCTTCAACGTGAGCAACTCGAATGCCTAGCTTCTTGGCAGTCAAAGCGCAGGCAACCGTCGAGTTAACATCCCCCACAACAATCACCCAATCCGGGCGATGTTCCAGACATGTTGGCTCAAAGCCCATCATGATGCGCGCAGTCTGCTCGGCATGTGAGCCTGACCCCACCTCCAGGTTGATGTCGGGCTCAGGAATATCAAGATCGCGAAAGAAGTCGTCTGACATGTTATGGCTATAGTGCTGACCAGTGTGAACCAGCAACACATGAGTGTTTAAATTCCCGTTCTTCTTTGAAGAGAACGCACGCAGGATCGGTGCAATCTTCATGAAGTTGGGCCTAGCGCCGGCAACTAGTAGATATTTCATTTGAACCATCGAAAGACTACGAGAATAGAAAAGGCTTAAGTTTAAAGAGCTGTTGCAGTTGTACGCCGGCCATCTGGTTTAATCACACGTTTCAACAAGTGGGTACTGGGGCTGTAGTCCAGAACGAACTCTTTGAGGGTAACGACCAAGCGGCCGATGTCGCGAGCTTCACAAATCTCATGAAGGGAATCGAGCCAGCCTTGGACATCTCTTTCTGGCTTGTTGTTGCCTACGAAGATGCGGATTTTTTCGTGATCCGTCGGGACCGTGTCCTCAAGGAGCGTGCTGAGCTCTTCGTAAAGCTTCTCGCCAGGACGCATACCTGTAAACTCGATCCTGATGTCTTCATCGGGCCTGAGCCCCGACAGCAAAATCAGGTTCCTGGCAAGATCCACGATCTTTACCGGCTGGCCCATGTCGAGGACACAGATTTGACCCCCTTTCCCAATTGCCGAGGCTTGCAGCACAAGTTGACAGGCTTCAGGAATGGTCATGAAGAAGCGCCGCATTTCGGGATGCGTCACGGTAACAGGTCCGCCAGCCGCGATCTGCTTTTTGAAAATGGGGATGACACTTCCGTTGGAGCCGAGTACGTTGCCGAAGCGAACGGCCACGTACTTGGTGCGACCGTCTTGCAGGGCGAGGAGCACCAGTTCGGCGACGCGCTTGGTGGCGCCCATAACATTGGTTGGGCGCACAGCCTTGTCAGAGGAGATCATGACAAAGTTCTCCACCCCGTGCTTCGCTGCAGCCACAGCAACGTTGTAAGTTCCGAATATATTATTCTCGATCGCCTCGAAAACATGCGCTTCCATAAGAGGTACATGCTTATACGCTGCCGCATGATAGACAACCGATGGCTTGTATTGACGCAGAACGTCGTCGAGGCGAGCGCAATTCTGAATACTTCCAACCTCCGGATGGAATGGAACCTGCGGGAACGACTGGCGCATTTCACGATCAATTTCGAACAGCGGAGATTCAGCGATTTCGAAGCCGACGATCCCGGCGGGACTGAAGTGTGCAATCTGCCTGCAGAGTTCCGAGCCGATTGATCCTGCCGCACCGGTGACAAGGACAACTTTGCCTTCAAGCGCGCCACGAATCTGGTTCTCTTCAAGATGGACAGGGATTCGACCCAGAAGATCCTCGACGGCCACCTCACGAATCTGTCCAGCGAGGCCGTTCCCCTCAATCATCTCGCTCAACCCAGGCACAGTCTTGCACTCCACTTTAGCTAATTGGCACAGTCCCAGGATCCGTGTCATCTCGCTACCCGTGGCCGAAGGAATGGCAATCAGAATGATCTCAACATTGTGCTTTTTTACTAGTGACTCTGCCTGTTCCCCTCCTCCTAGCACCGAAATGCCGGCTAGGCGCAGACCCTTCTTGTCCGGCCGATCGTCCAAAAAACCAAGAACACGATACGACAATCTTGGATTATTCCTAATCTCTCTGAGAAGAATAATGCCCGCGTCTCCCGCTCCGTAGATTAGCGTGTTCTTATCTACAAGCCTTTCGCTCCGCGCATACGAAGCAGTTTCCAATATCAATCGCACGATCAGTCGAAGCCCGCTCGTGGCCAGAAAGCAGATCATCAGATCAAGAACATATATGGAGCGTGGAAATCCCGAAGGTGCAATCACCCGGATGAGAATGCAACTGATAGCTGAGGCAATAAAGTTGCCGAAACCGAGCCGGATGAGATCAGCCATAGAGACGTATCGCCACAATCCCCGATCAAGCTTCGCCGCGCGGAACACGGCAATTTTGACTACAATCCAAATCGGAAGTGCATAAGCCAAATGGCGAAGATACGCCGGCGGCAGGCTAAAGTCGAACCGCAGTAGAAATGCCGCCACTCCGGAGAAGGCAAACATCCCAATCTGCGTCGACCATACGATCAGCCGATACATAGCGTTGTGGCGATCTATGAATCCCAACTTCTTATGCATATTCAACTTTCTTACTCCGCAACCCCCTTGGGCTCGGCTTCCGCGATACACTCCGTTTGGACCATTTGCGTCAACACATTCGCGCCTGCCGCTTTTCGAACATAATTAATGACGTACAACTGATCTTCCTCGGACAAGCTGCTCGAACTTGGCAAGCATATCCCTCGCCTAAACAAGTCCTCGGCCACCTCTCCGCCATAGCGTTTACATCCCGCATACAACGGCTGCAAGTGCATTGGCTTCCAAACTGGGCGGGACTCTACGTTTGCCTCATCTAATGCCCAGATCAGTGCGTCTCTAGATGAGCCGAATCCTCGCTCGTCGATGAGGAAGCAGCTAAGCCAGTTTGTATGGAGGCCGTAGGGTGCTTGGGGCATCAGAGTGATACCGGGAAGGTCGGCAAATGCATCGCGATAGCGAAACGCAATTGCGCGGCGCTGTTTGATACGCATATCGAGGACTTCGAGCTGACCTCGACCAATACCTGCCAGCACATTGCTCATGCGGTAGTTGTAGCCCATCTCTGAATGTTCGTAGGCGAGACCGGGGTCACGCGCCTGCTGGGACCAGAAGCGCGCCTTTTCTACCCAGGCAGCATTGCGAGAAACGAGCATTCCGCCGCCGGTTGTGGTAATAATCTTGTTCCCGTTGAACGAGTAAACCCCGATGTCACCGAGTGTCCCAGCCGGCTTTCCCTTATAGAGCGTGCCAACTGCTTCGGCGGCGTCCTCGATCACGATGACTCCATATTCGGCGCAAGTAGCGAGGATTGGTGCCATGTCCGCACTCTGGCCGTAGAGATGAACCACGACCAGCGCTTTGGGGAGCCTGTTCGCAGCCGCCCGCTTTCGCAAGGCACTTGACAGAACATCGGGATCCAGATTCCATGTTGCGCGGTCGCTATCCACGAAGACCGGCACGCCGCCCTGGTAGACGATTGCGTTGGCGGCCGCGACGAAGGTAAGGGTGGAACAGAGCACTTCATCGCCGGAACCGACCCCCACCGCGCGCAGCGCGAGATGCAGCGCAGCAGTTCCGCAGGACAAGGCGACAACGGGAAGCCCCACACGAGCCCCGAATTCGCTTTCAAAAGAGGTCAGATTGGGGCCGACGGTGGAGAGCCAATTTGTCGCAAAGGCATCGCGCACGTAGATTTGTTCCCTGCCGCCCATGTGAGGCACGGAAAGGAGTACACGCTTCAAGTGGTCTTAACCTCCATCCTCAATTTGACTTCTATAACTTCTCTATGCAAGAAGTTACATTCGGGCAGCACGGCCGCCGCAAGATCCAGCACGAATTCGTCGGCGTTGTCTGTCGCAACAAACCCAAACCGGGGCAAGAGGTCCTCTACGAGTTTGTTCTTTGCAGTAGGAATGTAGTAGGCACGCAAGCGTTGAGCACCGCTGCGCTGGGCATGTTCAACCATGTCTCGAAACATGAAGTCTTCGACGCCGCGGCCAATAACACGGCAACTCATCAACCACGTATCCACAGTCCACTCGCTGGAAGTCATTTCAGCGAGCAGAATGCCAATCAACCCGTGGTCCGCAAACCTATCTCGGAGGCTGTACCAGTGGAACCATGAGTTCGGCGAGATCATCCTGCGATGAACTTCCTCCAGGCTGTACCGCTTTGTGGTCAGATTAAACTGATTGGTCTTATTAATCAGCTGCGTCACGCGCATGCAGGTATCGGCATCGACTGGCCCATGCTTGATCTGCATGCGAAGATCATTCAGATACTGATGTAAACTCCCACTGCTCAGCCGGAGCTCTTCTTGCTTAGTGCGGACCAAGTAGGAGGCGCTGCGCGCCGCATCTTCGCTCGTCAGCCGAATCGCCTGAAAGTATAATCCCCGTTCCAGTGCCGCGATCGATTCGGAAGGCTCGCTGGAGATCTCAGGTACTATAACTTCCGGAAGCTCTTCGCGCACCTCACTACGCTCGGCTGGATTGTCATCCAGAAACACTAAGCTATCCAACCCAAGCTGCAATTCCGATGCCATCTGCCGTATGTTACTGGGCTTGTCGAGCCAATTTGCCTTGAACGATACAAAGTCTTCCAGCCGTAGGACACTGCCTTGATGGCGCCGAAAGACTTCAATCGCATCTTCGGGATTGTTTTTCGATACCACGCCAAGCAGGACGCCCCGCTGTCCAAATGCCTTGACATACCGCTGGAATTCCTGAAATCGCTCGCCGCTTGCGGACGGAGGGCCCAGTCGAATACCGTCCAATCCATCTTCTCCAACGACTCCTCCCCAGAGCGTGTTGTCAAGATCAAGAATAAGCACCTTTCGGCTGAGACCGAGTTCGGCGCGAACGCAAGCGACCATGTGCTCTGCAACGTTCGGCAAGACTCGCGGCGCTGGATAAACTTTCGCCGACGACCAAGAAATCGAGTCTTCCCAGGGACAGGCATTACTCGCAGCTATGCGTTCGGAGTCGATGAGTGTCACACGCGCCGGTGCATGTTCAAGAAGCGCCTCGTTGATCTTCTTTATTGTGCGTGCACGGCCGGTTTTCATAACCGAACTCAGTGCGTTGTAGGAATCTTGTAGCGGCGGAACAAAGGTGAGTTGAATGATTTGAGCCGAGGTACGGTCCATGGCTGCTTGCCAAGCCTCAGTCACACGGGATATTGCATCGGCTGCCAGTCCGTCCTCGCACACGTTGGGGAGCCCAAGATCGCGCCAATTCAACAGTAATACGATGAACTCCGGCCTGAATTTAATAAGCTGCGAATCGCGCTGTAGGAGTTCTTGCATGTAGGCGCCAAACGGTGCTTCGTAGAACCCCGACTCCAGCCTGTCGCGAAGGAATAGCAACTCCATCAAGCCACGAAGTAGGGTTGTGGTTGAACTACCAAGTAACGCGATTCTAATCTTGCGGTGACATCCAAAAGCCGGCTTGCATTTGCGGGTAAGTGTTTCAGCTCGAAGGAAGAAATCGTAGTCAGCTGCACCCTGAAATGCCAGACGAAGCAACGCCGCCGCTTTGTCTCTATCGCTTCCGCGAAAAGCTGCCCGGGCGCGATGCAAAAGTGCATCAGGGACCTCGCATCCACTTTGGGTCACAACGTCTTTCCAATACGAAGAGGCTGCCTGCGACCCCTCCATGGCTTCCGTCAGAATGGCCCGCAACCAACGGGCTCCTTGGCTAGTTCTAGTCTCAAGCGTGCGCAGAACCTCGCGCTCCAAGCCGTGGTCAACTGTAATAGCAAATGCAACCTGTACAGCGCGTCGCAAATCAGGCCCAGCATTCTCGACTGAAGCCCGGATGACCTCAGCGGTGGTAATCACGCAATCTCACCTTTTCCTCTCGTCAACGCAGCGATAAAATCGCCAACACAATGCAAACTGCTCACTTCCTCGGTTGTGAATCGAGTTCCAAAGACCTCCTCGACGGCAAGTACTAGCTTGACTTGCGCTATCGAATCCCAATCAGCGATATCGCTAGGGCTCGTCTCGGGTCGCACGACAAGGGCGGGATCATCGAAGATTTCTTGAAAAATTGAGTTTAGTTGGTTAATTGCAGACATGCTAATTCTCTTGTCGTCTGGTCCTGCTTACCTCCGTTAAATCGCAGCTAGGAAGACGGTGGTGAGTTTACCGCGCACAATAACTTCGTGACCTTTGAGCATCGTGATCTTCAGTACAACAGAACGCATCGTTTCTTGCACCTGTGTCACTTCTGCGTGGACATCGACACGCTCTCCTGCTATGACTGGCTTTACGAAGTCAATCGATACCGACGCACAAACCGCATGCTCGAAGTTTGTTCCAACGACGCGAGAGAGAAGACTGGCCAAAAGAAAGCCGTACTGCACTCGGTCAGAAAAGCCGAATCGCTTTGCTGTTTCCGGATTGGTGTGAATGGCACTGTGATCACCGCTAAGGGCAGCAAACTGATCCATCTCTGAGTGGCAGAACTTCTCAGACACGTGGAACACGCGGCCGACTTCAATCTGCTCGAACCGCACTTGCGTGAAGGTTCCTACTAGTGGCATGTCAAACCCCCATCGATGGTCAGACACGTCCCAGTAATCCATCGCGCGTCGTCACTTGCAAGAAATGCGATAGCGGCGGCCACATCCTCCTTACGCCCAAACCCGAGCAAGTGGCGGGAACGAACAGCTTCGCGCTGTTCGGGAGTTAACTGGCTCAGCCATCGGTCTGACATCGGTGTTTCTACCACTCCCGGCGCTACCACATTGATGCGAATTCGCTTCGCCGCAAGTTCCACGGCTACGCTTCGGCATGCCGATAGCAGCGCGCCCTTGCTGGCGGCATAGACGGCTTCACCAATGTTGCCGATCAACGCGGCCGCCGAAGACAAATAGACAATAGAAGCCCCTTCCGGCGAAGATAGCTTCGCCGTCATCTTTGTACATAGCAGTGCTGATCGCACATTGGCCGCAAGTGCTTCGTCGATATGGGAGGCCTTCAGTAGTTGCAGCGGCCTCAGCGAATGTTGGCCAGCACACAGAATCGCTGCATGAATTGCACGCTTCTCTGACTTTAACTGAGCTGTGGCATTATCCACTTCAGCCTCATTTGCAGCGTCAAAAGGCAACGCTAGATGTCCACTTCCAGGTAGACTAGCCACGACTTGATTGAGGCGCTCTTTCGTTCTTGCCGAGCAAATTACCATTCCGCCCTCTTCGGCGAAGCGTCGTGCCACAGCTAAACCGATTCCCGATGATGCGCCGACTATTAAGACCGTTTTTCCTTCAAAGCGCCGCACTGAGCATCTCCTCATCCGAAACCACAGGGTCCAGGTCTGGTACTGGGTTTGCATTTTCAGGCCAACGAATTACTGCCACCCCCCACGATAAGCCGGCCCCAAACGAACACATAAGAGTTCGTGAACCAGGCAAAATCCTGTGTTGACGCCACGCCTCAGCTAAAGCGATTGGAGTCGATGGGCCACTGCTGTTTCCCATTTTCTGTAGACAATAAAATTGCTTCTCTGGTGGTACGCGGAGGCTTTTGTAAATCAGGTCCATCATTGTTTTGTTTGCCTGATGGAGAATCACCATGTCGATATCATCAATGGAAAGTCCGAGTTCACACAGTGAACTCCGAATTACCTCAGGTACCTTGTAAACCGAAAAATGAAATACCGCTGGCCCGTTCATTACCAGGTTCTCGTCTGTGCGAATACACCCCGAGGCGTCTGTTCGTTCGATCTTCGTTTCGGGACAACAGGGCATGCGGAAACCGCCGGCTGGAACCATGAGATGTTTTGCTCCAGTGCCATCAGTGCCAAGAATGAAGCCAGCGAGACCGTAATCATAATTGCACGGTCCGAGAATTGTTGCTGCAGCCGCATCACCGTGTAGCACTAACAGACTTCGATCTTGCGGGTGAATCAGTTTAGTCAGAGTATCGGCATTCAGAACGAGGGCGTTTCTAACCATGCCGCTAGTGATCATAGCGTGCGCAATACTCAGCGAGTACGGATATGCGCTACAAGCTTGGTTAACATCGAACGTTGCACAACTCTCGCGAAGGCCAAGCTTGCCATGCAGAACAGATGCAGTGGTTGGAATCTTGTAGTCCGAGGTTTGGGAAACGAACACCAGCAGATCGATTAGGGATCGATCAAATCCCATCTGGTGAAGGAGCCGCTCGGCTGCAGTGAGGGCCAAGTCAGATGCATGCTGGCTGGCGCGGGTCACTCTACGCTCTTGAATGCCGGACATTTTGACCGCAGAGGCAATTTCGTTCCCCCCAAATCGGCGGGCGATCTGCTCGTTGTCTAGGATTCCTGCCGGCAGGACGCCTGCAAGCCCCATAATTGTCGTGCCGCTACGAACTGCGCCCATTTGTCGAACTGCCTTTCACCAGTGTAAGAATATCTCCGTATGTGCGTATCTGATCCAAGGCCGTAGGTTCCAAAGGCTTACCTATAAAATCCGACAAGCACACGAGTAATGAGAGCCGAGCAGTGGAGTCGTAGCTCTCAAAGCTGTCTAGCTCGTTCTCTTCCTTCAAATCCTCCGGTGCAACTTCGAGTATTTCCGCCACCGCTTTCCGCAATTCATGCTCGTCCATTTATTCCGCCCTCCTCTGCAATCGTCTGGGCTCATTCTTGACCCTAGAGACCGCTCTTGCTGGACACCCTATTGCTGTCACCCCTGGCTCAACCTTTCGGACCGCATGTGAGTTCGCACCCACCACAGCACCCTCGCCTACTGCGACCCCGGGAGTGAGACTTGCGTTCGAGCCAAGAAAGGCGTACCTGCCGATACGGCATCCGCCGCTGATTCTTGCTCCTGGACACACCTGTGAGTAGTCCTCAACCACGCTGTCGTGTCCCATTGATACGTGGGTATTGATGATGACGAAATTCCCCACGTGGGCCCTCGGGCAAACAACGCAGCCGGGGGCGATATATGCGCCAGCACTAATCACAGCGTCGTCCGCCACAATCACTGAAGGGTGTACTAGAGTGGCGGGAATCCATCCGACAGATTCAGCGGCATGAACCAGCTTCTCTCGCGCGTAGTTGTCGCCCACGGCAACGGTGAAGACAATGTCTTGTTCAGTAAACTTCTCGGCAGTTTCCTTAATGTTACCGTACACGAGATAACGGCCGAGGCTGGTTCCTCGTTTTGTCGGTTCGTCGTCGGCGTACCCGAGTATCCGCCATGGCCGGTGGGCAGCGCCATTACGATTAGCCACTTCGTTCATCTCCTCGGCAACCCACACGAATTCGGTTCCTAAGCCACCTGCGCCAACAATCACAATCGATTTTGGCGGAACATTCAACATGTGATTCACTGGATCACCTCCCTAATCAGTACAAATACCTCTGCCGCTTCTTTGCAAGCTGTAGAGTCGTATTACGAGGCTAGCACCCTTAGACAAACCAGCGATCGAGGATGTGAAGCGTTCTTGATCTGTGAGACTACTCCAAGATATCTGTAGTATGCACTCCAGCTGAGCGGCGATGTCAACGAAAAGCGCCTAGTGAAATACTCATTAGCCTGACACGCTGGTAATCGCTAGCATGCTCACGCTCGCCAAGGGCAAACACGCTAACAGCGAAGTCCGTACTGACAGAAAGTGAATAAGCAGATCATGAAACTCACCATGTCGACGCCTATCCGTATCACAGCCGCTCCTTCTGCTTGCTGCTATCAGCGTGTAGGCCCATGAATTCCGGCATCGTAGCGTGTCCCTGTTGGTTGATACCTTCACGCCTTAGCACCTTTTGAAGAGTCAACCAGAGAATCTTCACATCGAGCCAAAATGTTTGATGGTCTACGTACCAAATGTCAAGATCAAACTTTTCTTCCCAAGTAAGGCCATTGCGCCCATTCACCTGTACCCACCCCGTGATACCTGGCTTCACCTCGTGACGTCGGCGTTGGAAGGGGGTGTATCTGGGCAGGTACTCAGGGAGTAAAGGTCTTGGACCAACAAGGCTCATATCGCCCTTGAGAACATTCCAAAGCTGCGGCAACTCATCGAGACTACTCGATCGCAAGAACCGTCCGAGCGATGTCAGGCGTTGCTCGTCGGGCAAGTGCATGCCGCTAGAATCGTAGGCCTCCGTCATTGTGCGGAACTTGAGAAAAGTAAAGGGCCTCTCTTCGTGACCGATACGAATCTGCCTAAACAGGATAGGCATGCCCAATCGCACGCGGACCAGCCACATCAGCGCGAGTGTTAGTGGCGAGAGGATTATGAGCCCAAGGGCTGCAAGACTCCGATCAATTAGGTTCTTGAACATCGATAACCGCTATTGCTGCCGCGGGCGATTACCCGCTGGCCGTCACTAAACCTGTAATCACATCCAGATACCGGGCGGCGAGAGCATCGCGGCTTGCATTCTCAAGGACCCAGCGCCGTCCGTTTGCAGCCATTTCAGCTCTTATTTCGGGGTGATCGGCTAGGAATCGAATCGCTGAAGCTATAGCTTGGCCGTTTTCTGGCTCGGCGAAAACCCCGGCCTTTGCTTGCTCGCAAACCAATGTGCGAGCAGCGCCGTCAATGGCGAGAAGGACAGGACGAGCACATGACATATAATCAAATACTTTATTTGGATATACGGTTCGAAAGGTCGGATTATTCTGTAGAACCGCTGCTCCGGCGTCACATGCATTGACGATTTCGGGCATGGAAGCTTTTGGCCTCGCACCATAAAACCGAATATTTTTAAGACTACGCCCTTCTACTTCTTCCGTGAGTCGCTGTCGATCGGGCCCATCGCCTATGCAGGCAATGAGAATATCAGCTCTGTCCTGTAGCTCCGTTGCCGCTTCTATTAGTTGGTACAGGGCGTTAGCCCGGCCGTGAGCGCCTGCATACATTACAACAAATTGATCACCCCAGCCAAGCTGTCTTCTGGTTTCATTATCGCGTGGACCTGGAAAGAAAGCAACGGTATCCGCTCCATTCGGCACGAAGCAGAACTTGGTAGACGTCGCCAAGGCTCGCTTTTCCATGTCGGATTGAAATGCTGGCGTCAACACATTTATCTTGCATGCGGTTCGACAGGCCCATCTTTCGAGCGCATACAGAAGTTTGGTCAGCAGTGACCCTGCCCTCAAGACTCCGGTCGTAACAGCGCTTTCAGGCCATAAATCGCGAACCTCAAATATCCATGGAACGGGGTGCCTAGAGAGTCGAGCTGCGATCCAGCCGGGGATCGCAGCTACCAGAGGCGGCGAAGTAGCGATAACGATATCGGGCTGAGGAACTCGGAGAGCGGCCGTCGAGGCCGACAAGGTAAAACCAACAAACGCCCACATGCGTCCCAAGTAGCTACAAGAATAAGTCGTTGGAACGTGGCAACGATATACAAGCACCGCGCCATCGTTCTCTTTGGATATCCAATGGCCATCGTACTGTTCTGGCCTTTTTCCAGAAGCATGGTCGACAGTACCAGCAATGACGGTGACTTTGTGGCCTTGTTCGGCCCAAATTCGCGCCATGTCGTTGAAGCGAGATCCGCCCGGTTGGCCGGGCATCAAATAATACTGATGGACTATCAGGATTTTCATGAAGGGAGAAGCACAGGAGTTGACGAGCGCGGCTGAATAGTGCCATTCAGATTGAGTTCAAACTCGAGAATCCGGTCGCCGACCATGACAGACCACAATGAAGCCGAAACAGAAACAGATGGGGCGTGAGGACCAAGGATTGAAACCATGGTGATCGGAAGCCGTTGGGACGGCTCCACTGTAAGCGAAGGGACCGTTACCTTTTCGCCGTAGTATCGGGAAAGCCATCCGCGTGGAGGATCATCCTGACCGGCAACAATTTCACCGGACAGAGGGTTTCCGACCGCATTATACACACTCACATAAAAAGAACCGTCTGGTGTTTCCAGTTGAAGTGAAGGTTCCCCGTCCAGACCGGGGCGGTATGGAAAATCGCCTCCGAGCCAATGGAGGCGGACGCGATGAGCACCTTTACCTTCCACACGATCCACTACGATCCAGAGGTCGTCCTTTAAAAAAAGCACGGAGCGCCGGTGGATGCATCGCCCTTTATGTCGTGGGTAGCCATAGTGCTCGCCCTCACAAAGAGCCCAGTCAGCATTGTCTTCGAAGCGGAGTAGCTTGGCTCTGGTCCAATACAGGCACTTGAACTTCCGGTAATGAAGCATCTGGTCACGGTTGTCCACCTGAACCGTGTTATGACTCCCGGTGCAAAGAAAATGGTCGTGCCATTTTTCCGGTCCGTTGTATAGGTAGCTGCCGGGATCGACCAAGACGTTGTGACCACGCCACCATACATCCAAGTGCAACATGTCAATCTGAGAAAAACGATCGAGGATGGTTCCACATCGAAAGGCAGCGAAGTTCTCTGGTTGGTGGCCGCGCAAGACATGATACCCGGTGTGCGAGAAGGAGACGGAGGTTCGGCGAGCCTTTCGAAGTGGAAGGTCCAGCGCGGAAGAGCCACAGAACCAAACGGCCATTTCGTCCCATGGACCACGATGAAACACCCTCTCCTGGCGGGTCATGATGCTCGCCGTTTGGAGGGTAGGCCGAAAATCAGAGAAATCACAGCTAGAAAGCGGAAGTGGGATAGCCCCATCATTTGCGCCGTAATTCGGAAGGCGACCATCTAACGGGTTCTGATGAGCGAGTAAAAAGTCAAGCGAGCGCTCAAGCGCATAAAGCCAATCGGGTGGAATCGGGTCAGAATATGATTTTGCAAAATCGATAGCCCACAAGTAGATCTGAATCGCGAAACGGTGGTAATTATGCGACTGCTGGATGTAAGCGCCATCAGGGTAGAACTGATGGTTTGCCTCCTGCTCCAATAATCTCCGCCCCTCTAAAACCCAGGCAGAGGCTGAGCTAGAGCCAGGCAGGATGCGGCCAGCGGCATAAAGGGCCAGTGCTTCTGATAGTAGATGATTATTGTAGACAGAATCGCGCGCATACTCAATATGATGGGCGATATGTACTCCACAATCAAACAAATGTCTGCCAAGTTCTGTCTTAAAATCAACGGGAATCGTGCCATCATGGAAAAACACGTTAAAGGCAAACAGCCATGACATCAAACGCAATGCTATTTCCTGACCGGAGTTCCAATGGATTCCTTGGCCCACCGGGTTACACTCCAAGAAACCTCGAACCTGCGAGAGGAAAGTAGATGAAAGATCTAGTGCGGTTTCGGGGAAGAAAGCGGCACAGCGAGCCATGCTGTAAGCCTGTGGAAAGCGACCTACTTCCCAACTGAGCTTGACATCTCCTACTCGCGTCTCGTCGGCAAGCACACGGGACCAATGGGCGTCAGCTGGCCAACGATTGTGGTTGAGGGAATTGCAATGCCAGTCTATAGGGTTGCCAAAATCAGACATCCACTTCCCGAAGCATAGAATACGACCTCGAGTCGCTTCGGTGGCCTGAAAGACGAGGTCCGATAGGCTGTCAGGGAGCAAAAGCGGACGAACCGCGTTCGCTACGACTGAAGGCTCGGAAAAGATTGCCCGGAAGACCACATTGGTGTTGGTGTTGGTGTTGGTGTTGGTGTTGGAAATACTGGCTAGCCCACTCCGCGTCTTCAGTTCCCACGAGCTACGAGCCAGCGTCTTCTTGACCCCGAGCTCACGGCCCTCTTGCCAGAGTTCGCGTAGTCCCACTTCAAGGGGGATGCGCTTAGCGGCCATGCCAGCGGGGTTCATAGGATTCTTGAGGACGTATGGAGCGTTTGGTATAGATGCGCCACTAAAGGAGCCATCCAAGAAAATGGAAGCCCATACTTCAATAGAGAGAATCTTCCAAACAATGTCAAACCAGCCAGAGGCGCCCTGGTGGGACAGTAGCGTTTCAATTGTCGCACTGTTCCAAAACCCACGCTGTCGTGCGTGTTTTGATAAAAGCATATCGCGGACGAAGCCGGAGTGCTGCTCCTTTATCCAGGACTCGACAGGAGTGTCAAAACCAACTTTGCGGCGTGTAAGGACACTCTGGGGGAGGATATCCGACACCGCTTGACGCAGGATCCACTTGCTGGCTCCGCCCCGAAACTTCATGTCAAAACCGGTCCGGAATGCGAAACGCACAAGACGAGGGTCTGCAAGGGGTACGCGGGACTCCAGACTGACAGCCATGCTCATCCGATCATCCTGGTGGAAGAGACCAGTGAGATAGGTCTGGGTGTCCCAATGCATGACTTTGTCTGCCGGGTCTTTTGCGGGGGAGCGGTTCACGATCTCGTGGAATAATTGACGACAACGCTCCCGACAGTAGAAGTCCGGCGACTGGAATACTTGTGCCCAAGACGCTTCGGGGACCTTAGCAAAGTTTTCGAAATAGCTCTTTTCCCAATTTATCAAATTACCCGTGTTACGCAGCAGACGATAGATCGTGTGTGTGTCGGAGAATTGGCGTCGAAGGTTGCCGCCTACATCGGTAGCACGACCATTGTGCTTGGCTTGGCCGCGGCGCCCGGTAAACCAAGACTGTATCACTTGAGATGGTCGGCCCAGAGCATAACGGGCGTATCCGCCAAAGATCTCATCAGCCCCCTGGCCTCCAAGGCATACTTTAACTTGACTTGCGGCGAGCTGGCTGACGTAAAACATTGGGAACATTGCAGCCCCGATTACCGGCTCGTCTTGATGGTACATAAGGCGAGTCATGTCATCCGGGAATGAAGAGCCGTTCATGGTGATCAATTGCAAATCCAACCCGAGCGCACGCGCGGCAGTTTCCTGATAGGGCCGCTCATCGATGACTCCCTGTTCCGTAAAATGGACCCCAAAACACACAGGGCTCTTGCCACCGCGAGAGGCATAAGCGGCAACAGCACTGGAATCGATACCACCGCTAAAGAAAGAGCCCACTGGGACATCCGACATTAATTGGTCTTTCACAACGTCACCTAGTTGATTGCGAAGTTCCTCGATGAGTTGCTCTGGAGTTTCGCCCGAACGGGTGAAATCTCGGACTGACCAATAAGAGCGCAGCTTGGCGCCGAAGCGTCCGATTTCAAGGTATTCTCCAGCACGGAGTTGGCTGATACCTCGGAAGAAGGTCCTTTCAAATAAGGCGGTGTGAAAGTGTAAGTACTGATTAATGCCCTCAAGATCTGGGTCGCGTGGAACATTCAGACAGAGGAGTAGAGCTTTGATTTCGCTCGCGAAGACGATACGGCGGCCGTCGTCGTGGTAATAGATTTGTTTGACGCCGAGTGGATCGCGCGCCAGAGTAAGGCGGCACGTTCTTGAGTTCCAGAACGCGAATCCGAAGATTCCGGCTACGTCGGCGAGTGCTTCGGGCCCAGTCTCCTCCATGAGATGGAGCATGGTCTCGGTATCGGAAGAACCCCGGAAGCGATGGCCCTGTGCAAGAAGGCGCTCTCTGAAGGAGGCGTGGTTATAAAACTCGCCGTTGTAGGTGATCCAGCATGTTCCGTCCTCATTCGACATGGGCTGGGCACCGGTGGGGGAGAGATCGACAATGGAAAGCCGACGATGGCCGAACCCGAGGGGACCATCAATATGGAAGCCTTCGGCGTCTGGCCCGCGGTGAGCCAAAATCCGAGTCATACGGACCAACAGATCGCGATCTACCGGGCGATCTGGTTCTGCGTAATGGAAAATCCCAACTATGCCGCACATTCGACTTAAGTTTCTTCTACATGAGATTCAAGACTGAAGGGAGATCCTTCTCGTAAGCTACGCATTGCCATCAACGACGCCCACGTGACTCCGTAAAGTTGGTCCCACGGGATAGGCGCCGAGCCACCGTTTCGGCAGGCGGAAAGAAACGAGGCAAATTCTCCCTGATGACCTTTGTCCTTTTTCGCTGACAGACTTGCTAGCTTTCCATTGCGCCAGAGCTCCACATTCCGCCATGCGTCGATAACGGCCGTCAGCCCGCCTCCCAGAACTTCTATTCGCTCTGCGGGAAACGCGCTATCTCCCCCCGTTTGGTAAGAAATGGAGGAAACGCTGCCGTCTGCATGCCGCAGCGTAATGAACACCCGATCATCGCTAGTCTCAATCCCGCCACTCTTGGCAACCGACTCTGCATAAACTTTGACCGGGGGCGATCCTGCGATGGCTACGCATGTGTCAATAGCATGGCAAGCTTCGCCTACAATTCGACCGCCACCAACCTCTTCGTCTTGCGTCCAGTGGTCGACAGGAATGTAGCCCGGCGAGAAGCGATATGAAATGCTCAGCGGCTTTGCCCCTGCAAAGAAATCTTTTACACGCTTTGTCGCTGGTGCAAATCTCCGGTTAAACCCAACCGTCAGCAACGGGCAGTGGTCACCTAATTCCTCGATACAAGCAGCTATGCGCTCAAGCTCTTCAGCACGTATGCACAGGGGTTTCTCCACAAAAACATGCTTCCCGGCTCGAAGTCCAGCGACAACCAACTCAGCATGCAAGTCGTGCTGGGTAGTAATAAATACTGCAGCTGTATTGTTATCGTTCCAGATTTCGGCGGCGTCCGTAGCGGCAAATTCAAATCCAGTGCCGCGTCCGGTATGCTCAGCATGAAACCCCTTGGCTGTGCAAATTCCGCGCCAGGCAATGCCGTTCATTTTCATGAGCGCTGGCAACATCACTAAACGGGCGAAGTTGCCCGCGCCAATCAAGCTCAC
>Ga0187873_1000526_pt1 | contig 38855 bp, 30 predicted proteins | sample June2016WEW_16_1_2_FD_133012 | JGI IMG/M metagenome (GOLD analysis project Ga0187873, IMG submission 133012) | Peatland microbial communities from SPRUCE experiment site at the Marcell Experimental Forest, Minnesota, USA - June2016WEW_16_100 | ecosystem: Environmental > Terrestrial > Soil >...
CGGTTTGTGGATTGGCGACGCGAACGAAAACTTTCTTGGCACGCTTGCGGCCGTGTGGGCGGAACGCCCCAGCGAAGCGGAATTTCTTGGCAACCCGGCGTTTCACCGCCTGTTCCTGCAACCGCGCCAGCTCAAGCCGCGGCTCGTGGTCAAAGGCAGCGGCATTGACTGGCTTTCCGTCTCCGCCGAATGGGAAGCGGAGGGGATCAAACTGACCAAGGCCGATCTCGAACGACTCGCCGCCTCCACCAGCCGTTTCGTCAAACTGCCGAACTCCGGCTGGGTCGAACTTGACACTGCCGCCGTGCAAGGCGCGCATGAAGCGATGGCAGAAATGGGCGTGGACGGTCTCATCGCCGTGCCTCAAAAAGTCGGCATGGAGCACGTCGCTCATTTGGACGCGAACGAACTTGCGCGTTTCGCCGATACGCAGGAGGCGAAGGCATTGCGCGAACGTGTCCGCGAATTCAAAGGCGTTCCGTCCATGCCCTTGCCCAAAGGCTTGCAAGCCGAGTTGCGTCCGTATCAAAAGGACGGCTTCGACTTTCTTTGCCACCTCACGCAAATCAAACTCGGCGGCATTCTCGCCGACGACATGGGCCTCGGCAAAACGCTGCAAGCGCTCGCGTGGCTGGCGTGGCTCAAGGAACGCCACGCAAAAAATCCCAAGCCGTCGCTCGTCATTTGCCCGGCGTCCGTGCTGCACAACTGGCGGCGCGAAGCGAACCGGTTCACGCCGAATTTGAAGGTGCTCGTGCTCGAAAGCGGCGCGGCGCGGCATAATTTGCGAAAACAGATTCCGCAGCACGATTTGATCGTGACCAACTACGCGCTGCTGCGGCGCGATTTGGAGGAATTTCAAAAGTTCGCATTCCGGGCGGTGATTTTGGACGAGGCGCAGTTCATCAAAAATCCGGGCGCGCAGGTCACTCAGTCAGTCAAGCAACTCAAGTCCGAGCATCGCCTTGCGCTCACCGGCACGCCGCTCGAAAACCGGCTGCTGGATTTGTGGAGCATTGTGGATTTCATCCAGCCCGGCTACCTCGGCAATCAGGAACAGTTTCTCGAAACCTACGAGCCGCGCGCACAGGTCACCGAAGAAACCGCTCCGGTCGAGCAGTCGCGCAGCGAGAAAACCGAGTCGATCCAGCGCATCGCGCGCAAACGGCTTTCGGCCAAATTGCGCCCGTTGCTGCTGCGACGTCTGAAAAAGTATGTCGCGAAGGATTTGCCCGACCGCATCGAGCAGCGACGCGATTGTCCGCTCGGTGATGAGCAGCGGAAACTTTACCTTGCTGAATTGCGCCGCAGCCGCGACCAAATCATGCAGACCGTTGCGGAGCAAGGCCTCAACAAAAGCAAGATGCACGTGCTCGCCGCGCTCACGCGGTTGCGCCAGATTTGCTGCCATCCGCGGCTCGTCGGCAGCGACACCGCGTCCGGCAAGACCGAAACGCTCTTTGAACTGCTCGATCCGTTGATCGCCGAGGGACAAAAGGTTTTGGTCTTCAGCCAGTTCGTCAAGATGCTGCAACTGCTGGAAAAGGAATGTTGCGACCGGCAAATCAACACGCACATTCTCACCGGCCAGACCAAGAATCGGCAGCAGGTCGTCAGCGCGTTCCAAGGCGACACAAACCCCGGCGTATTTTTGCTGAGTCTGCGCGCGGCGGGAACGGGCTTGAATTTGACGAACGCCAGCTATGTCGTTCTTTACGATCCGTGGTGGAATCCGGCGGTGGAGGCGCAGGCCATTGACCGCTCGCACCGCATCGGCCAGACGCAGACCGTCAACGCCTACCGGCTCATCGCGCCCGGCACCGTCGAGGAAAAAATCTGGGAACTGCAACAAAGCAAGGCGCAGACGATTGCCGACGTGCTGGGCGAGGAAGGTTTTGCCCGCAGCCTCACCACGACGGATTTGGAGTATTTGTTCGCGGAGGATTAATTTATTCGTAATGCAGCGACTCAATCGGATCGAGGTTTGCCGCTTTATAGGCCGGGTAGGTCCCGAAAATAATTCCGACCAGCGAGCAAATCATCAGCCCCAGCACAATCCAATCAACCGGTATCGCGGGTGGGGTTTTCATATACCACGCCAGGGCGTTGCCGCCGAGAATGCCGAGCACCACGCCAATGACGCCGCCGACTTCGCACAAAACCACTGCTTCCATGATGAATTGCGTCATGATGTTCCGCTTCTTGGCGCCGATGGCGCGGCGGATGCCGATCTCGCGCGTCCGCTCCGTGACCGAGACGAGCATGATGTTCATGATGCCGATGCCCGCAGCGAGCAGCGCAATCGAACTGATGACCGAAACGCCGATGCGCACCGCGAAGGTGAACGAGTTGAACTGCGTGATGATAGAGTCGTTCGAGAAGATTTCGAAGTCGTCTTCCACCCCGGGCGGGACTTTGCGGATGACGCGCAGGATGCCGCGCACCTGTTCGACAGTATCATCATAACTCTCCGCGTCGCGCGCCTGAACGAGGATCATCAGGCTCGACGACCAGCGTCCAAAGCGGCTTAGTCCCGTGGTGATTGGCACGACGGCGAAATTGTCCTGTTCCCCGCCGACCGAACCACCCTTGGGCGCGAGCACGCCAACCACGGTGTAATTGATACCGTTGATCTTGAGGCGTTCGCCGACCGGCGAGCCGAATGGAAAGACGGTTTTTGCCAGCGCACTGCCCAACACGCAAACATCGCGGATGTTGTCCACATCGGGTTCCGTCAAGGCACGGCCTTCGGCGACGATCCAATTGCGGGCTGGAAAACTTTCCGGCGTCTCGCCCAGCAACTGCACTGTGGGCGGAGTTTTCTGATAGCGCGTCCCGACCTGGCCGCCCCAGAAATTGCGTTCGACGCCGACGCTGCTGGCGAGGGTGGCCTTCTCCTGCACCCGCCGTGCCTGGGCGAGGGTGATGTAATTGCGCCGCCAGTATTTCTCGGCCCCCTCCGGACCACCGATATAAATCGCCGGCCATCTCTGGATCGCGAAGGTCCGGCCTCCCAACTGACTCAAGTCCGTCTCGATGTTACGCTTCAACACACGCATCGCCGTCATCACAACGATGATCGAGAACACGCCGATCAATACGCCGAGCAGCGTGAGCGCCGAGCGCAGCTTGTGGGCGACCAGCGCGTTCATGGCCATGGAGAAACTTTCGCGGACCTCGGCGAGCAGCAGTGTTGGCCGGTGCAATTTCATTCGCTTCTCAACGCATCCACCGGGTTCATGCGCGCGGCGCGCCAGGCGGGGACGAATCCCGAAACCACCCCCGTCACCAGCGATACGAGCAGCGCAATGCCCACGACCGTCAATGACATCGTCGTGGGCAGAAACCGCTGCACCACGAGCGTCAACGGCCAGGCAATGGCCAGTCCGATCAGTCCGCCGAGCATGCAAATGCAGGCGGCCTCGGTCAGGAACTGCAGCAGGATGGTGCGTCGCTTGGCGCCAATGGCCTTGCGGATGCCGATTTCGCGGGTCCGCTCGGCCACCGACACGAACATGATGTTCATGATGCCGATGCCGCCGACGAACAGGGACAGGCCGGTAACGAACAGGCCGATAACGGCAATGGTGCCGGCCACGCGATCGAACATCTGGACGAACTGATCCTGCTGGTTGATGGAGAAATCGTCCGGCTTATCCGGCGCGATCCGGCGGACACGGCGCATGACCTGGCGCAGTTCCTCGCGGGCTTCGTCCAGTTGCACGAGGTCCTTTGCCTTGACCTGGATTTCGATGTCCGGGTTGCCCCAAAACGTGGCGATGAGTTGTTTCAGCGGAATGATCACGCGATTGTCGAGGCTGAAGAGGCCGAGAAACGATCCCTGTTTTTCCATCACGCCGATGACTTCATAAGACTGCGCCCCGATCTTGATTTTATTGCCCAAGGGCGGTTCCTGTTGAAAGAGATTGGTCGCCACCTGGGTGCCGATGACGCACACGGGCCGGCCGCCTTCGGCGTCCGCGGCGGAAAGAAAGCGGCCTTGTGAAACGCCGACGCCGCTGGTGTGCAGGTAGGTGTCGGTCGTGCCGATGACCGTCACAGTGCTGACACTGCGGTTCTTGTATTTTAGCGGGGCGTTTATGTCCACGGTAGGCACGACGGCCTCGGCGAGTGTCAACTGGTTGGCCAGTGCCCGGGCTTCCACAAGCCGGATCGGGCGACGCTTCTGCTGTTTGTTCCAATCTTCGTAGGTTCTGTTAAGCCAACTGAAGCGTTGGACATAGAACACGTCCGCGCCAAGGGACGAAATGCTTTTGAGAAAAGACCTGTTTAATCCCTCGATGGCCGTGCCCATGAGCGTGACGGTGACGATGCCAATGACGATGCCGAGCGTGGTGAGTACGGAACGCATTTTGTTCGCGCGGATGGCGTTCCACGAGATGCCAAAGCCTTCACGAAGTTCAGCGAGCAGGTTCATGGCGCAGGTTGGTCGCCCCGCTTCTCGTCGCTGGAAATCAAACCGTCGCGGAGACGAATGACCCGGCGGGCCTGCCTGGCGATGTCTTCCTCGTGCGTGACCACGATGATGGTGTTGCCTTTTTGCGAAAGCTCCCCGAACAACGCCATGATTTCGGCGCCAGTTTTGGAGTCCAGGTTCCCGGTCGGCTCGTCGGCCAGCAGGATGGACGGTTTGTTGACGAGGGCACGGGCGACGGCGACCCGCTGGCGCTGGCCGCCCGAAAGTTCATTGGGCTTATGGTGCATGCGGTCGGCCAGACCGACCTGGGAAATCGCTCCCAGCGCAATCTTCCGCCGTTCGTCGGCGGGCACACCGGCGTAAATCAGCGGCAACTCGACATTGTGCAAGGCATTGGAGCGGGGCAACAGGTTGAAGGTTTGAAACACGAAGCCGATTTCGCGGTTCCGGACCTCCGCCAGTTGATTGTCATTCATCTCGCCGACGTTGATGCCGTTCAATTCGTAGCGGCCGGAGGTCGGCGTGTCGAGACAGCCGATGAGGTTCATCAACGTGGATTTGCCGGAGCCGGACGGCCCCATGATGGCGACGTATTCACCACGCTGGATTTCGAGCGACACGTCACGCAAAGCATGGACGGTCTCCGCGCCCATCTGGTAACACCGCGAAATATTCTGGAGGCGGATGAGCGCCACAGCTTAGTCCTTCTTCGGCGTTTCAGGGGTGGCAGCGCCTTTATGGATTTTTTTGCCGTCGTCCAAGTCGCGGCTGATGGCACGGTAACCGCCGGAGACAATTTCTTCGCCGTTGGTGAGACCGTCGGTGATTTCCCAGTAATTGTCGTCGCAAATGCCGATTTTCACCGGCACGGCCTTCACGTGGTTGCCTTTCACCACAAACACGACGTCCAACATCTTGGAGGATTCCTTGGATTTTTTGTCGGCGGCCACGGCGTTGGTGGCGGAAGAAATATTGGTCACACTGGATTTGACCGCATTGGTGCCGGAATCCATTTGCTTTTGCGCTGGTTTTGGAGGACGGGTGGTGACGCTGGCCAGTGGAACGGTCAGCACGTTGGTGCGGTAACTGGTTTCAATCTCGGCGCTGACGGACATGCCCGGGCGAAAGGATTCCTTGTCGTTGAGCCGGATGCGCACCTGGAACTTGGTGGCTTCCTGCGACTGGCTGCTGCCGCTGGAATTGTCCTTCGATGAACTGGCAACGTCCGTCACCATACCGTTGAATTTGCGGTCCTTGAACGCGTCCACGTCCAGCCAAGCCTTCTGGCCGGGCTTGATGTCCACCACGTCCATTTCGCCAACGTCCACGCGGGCCTCCATCTGGTTCAGGTCCGAAATGATCATGATGACGGTCCCGGCATTTTGCACGGTACCCAGCACACGCTCGCCGAGTTGCGAGTTCAATTTGCTGATGGTGCCGTCGAGCGGGGAAACGATGGTGGTTTTGGCGAATTCCTCCTCGGCGCTGTCCACGGTGGCCTTGGCCACATTGACTTGGTCGTTGGCGCTGTCGAGTTGCGCCTTGGCCACGTCGCGGGCGGATTTGAAACCAATAAAATCCGAGGCTGAAAGCAGCTTCTGGTGGAACAATTCCTGGTTGCGGTCGTAGTCCGCCTGGGCTTTTTCCAGGTTCGCCTCCGCCGAGGCTTTGGTGGCGAGCGAGGATTCGTAACCGGCCTTCGCCTGGTTGACCGCGGCGATATAAATGTCCGGGTTGATCTTCACCAGTAGATCGCCTTTCTTGACCTCCTGGCCTTCCTTGACTGGCAGTTCGATGATTTCGCCGCTTACTTCCGGGCTGATCATGACCTGCACAACGGGCTGAATTTTACCGTTGGCCACAACAATGTTGGTGAGGCTGTGGCGCGCAACCGGTTCCGTTTGAACCGTAATAGCCGGTTCGTGTTTTTTGAAAACGGCTACCAGCGTCAACGCAACGAGCGCCAGGCCGATGACCGAAGAGATGATGATCTTCCGGCGTTTTTTAGGTTTTGCCATGGTATTTGGTATTAAGACATCGCCAAGATGAATTCGTTCCGCAAAATCAAGGTTTTCGCGCAAGTTTCATAATGCCCACTGTCCCAGACCGATGGCAATGAGCAACAGCTCAATCAGCACCCAAAAGCCGAAAACGACTGCAAAGGCCTTGGTTATCGACCCACCTGAAAGTTTGGCCAGCCCGATGGCCAGCACGCCCGTGTGCCAGAGATAGATTAAATTGACCGCGCCCAGCAAAAGGTGACCGCGATTCTTCGGATCAAAATTGTCCACCAACAGCGCCAAGCTTGGCCCGACGTAGAGCCGGCCGAGGATCACGGCGAGCAGTGTTGAGATGACCATGCCCAGGGCAAAAATGACGGAGGACAACCCGGCAACCTCAAGCACCTTCATGTAGTCAAATTGGGACTTGAGGAGCCAGCGCCCGGCCAGCCACAACACCAACGCCCAGCCGAAAGCCGAGACGAAGCTGTAGATGACGAGGCCAAAGCTGCCGAAGATGGCCAGCATCGTCGGCCCCATGAACTTCTCCATCACCTGCAAAGCCTTGTCTTCCTGGGCTTGGGTCATTTTGCCTTGTTGCACCTGTTTATCGAGCGCCTTGACCTGCTGGTCATGAATGGTCTGTTGGATGGCGGGTTGGGCAAACATAATACACACGGAAATCACGCCCACCACGGCGTAAATCAGGATCGGCACGAGCCAGTTGCCGACGCACGGTGGAGCAGTTTTGATTTCGTCGAAAACATCGCCCGGCGCGGCAAAAACATTCAGCAACCGTCCGGCAAGTGACGTCGCAGACGGGTGGGATCCGACCGGCTGCAGTTCAGGAATGGACGGGGTGGATTCCATATTTTGTAAAGGTCTTACCCGTTACTTAGGCAAAATCCGGCCAAGGTTACAAGAAATGTCGGCGTTTTTTTGTCAGTCACTAATTTGTTTTTGGATCAAGGCGGCGGTCGGTAACGAGATAATTGCGAACGTAATCGCTCACGGCGTCTTCAAGCGAAGTAACGGGTGCAGTATAACCGGCAGCGTGCAGCCGGGCAAGGTTCGCCTGGGTGAAATACTGGTATTTGTCGCGAATCGCTTCAGGCATTTCGATGAACTGGATGTTCGGCTTCCGGTTCAACGCAGCGAAAACGGCTTTTGCCAGATCAATCCACGTTCGTGCCACGCCGCTGCCGATGTTGAACAGACCGTTGGCTTCTTTGTTGGCGGCCAGATACAGCGTCATCGCAACGGCATCCTTTACGTAAAGAAAATCCCGCTTCTGTTCACCGTCGGCATAATCCTTCCGGTAACTTTTGAAAAGCCGGATGACACCTTCGGTTTGCACCTGCCCGAAACTTTTGTGGACGACCGACCGCATGTCGCCCTTGTGATCCTCGTTGGGACCAAAAACGTTGAAATATTTCAGCCCCACGATTCGGTTCAAAAATCCCGCGCGTTTGGCATGTAAATCGAAAAGATGTTTCGAACAGCCATATAGGTTCAACGGATGCAGCTTGTCGAGTTGCGAATCGTCATCGTCCATGCCTGCCGAGCCGTCGCCGTAAGTCGCAGCAGAGGACGCATAAACAAACCGTGTTTTTTGGCCGAGCGCCCAATCGGCAAGGTCTTTGGTAAACTCAAGATTGTTGCGGGTAAGAAAACTTTCATCGGTCTCGGTCGTGGACGAACAGGCGCCCATGTGCAGAACCAAATCAAATTTCCCCAGCGCACCGTTTTGCAGGCGCGACTGAAGCGCATCGGCCTCGACATAATCGGCGAAGCGCAGCGACGCAAGGTTGCGCCGTTTTTCATCCATGCCGAGGCGGTCACAAACGACGATGCGTTCGCAACTGCAGCGGTTCAGCGCCCAGATGAGCGCGCTGCCGATAAAGCCCGCGCCGCCGGTGACAAGCACCCGCGCATCGGAAAAATCATCGGGCTTCACAAATTTTGACCAGCATGATGCGAGCCGGGCGCGAATTCAAGCCAATGGTGGGATCCGTCAATTCACTGGTTGATGTGCACCACGGTCGCCGGCGGGAAACCGTTGAACCAGGTCGAAGAAGCGTGGCTGTAAGCGCCGATTTGTTCGCTGTAAAGCAGGTCGCCCAGTTGCAGGTCGCCCGGCAGATTCTCCGCCATCGAGACCACGTCGAGCGCGTCGCACGTCGGCCCGAACACCGAGCAAATCTGCGTCGGTCCGCGCTTGAACGATTTCAGGTGGTAGTGGCAATGGTCGAAGATGACGCCGGAAAAGGTGTGATAGACGCCGTCATTGATGTAGTAGCAGAGTTTGCCTTCGCGCATGGCCTTGCCGATGATCTTCGAAACGGCGGTGGCGGCGGTGGCGCAGAGGAACCGGCCCGGCTCGGCGAGAATCTGGATGTTCTTCGGAAAGAGCCGGTTGATTTCGCGGTTGATGATGCCGGCCAGCTCGCGGAACGGTTTCACCGTGTCGTCGTAGGGAGCCGGGAATCCGCCGCCGATATCGAGCAGGTTCATCTTGGCGTAGCCGCGGTCTTTGGCTTCCTTGAAGATGTTGGCGGCGAGGTTGATGGCGGCGACGTAATTCTTGAAATTGGTCGTCTGGCTGCCGACGTGGAAGCTGATGCCTTCCACGGTCAGCCCCACTTTGTCCGCCGCAAGAATCAAGTCCACGGCTTCACCGGGCGCGGCGCCGAACTTTGACGACAGTTCGACCATCGCGCCGGTGTTGGGCACTTTCAGCCGCAACGCGAGACCGGCCTGCGGGGCGTACTTCTTGATTTTGCGGATTTCTTCGTGGTTGTCGTAAGTGACCAGCGGTTTGTAGGGGTTCAACTCCTGCAGCGTCTCGTTGGCCTTGATCGGGTTGGCATAGATGATTTTGTCCCAAATCCAGTCCTGCCGCTGCTTGTTGGGCATGTCCTTGATGTATTCATGGACGATGTGGAATTCCGGCATCGAGGCCACGTCGAAACTCGCCCCGGCGTCGAACAGGGTCTTGACGATGGCGGGATCGGGGTTGGCCTTGACGGCATAGTAGGCTTGGACGCGCGGCAGGTATTTTTTGAACGTGGCGTAGTTGCGGCGTAATTCGTCGTGGTCCACCACGAACAACGGCGTGCCGTGTTGTTCGGCCAGTTTCTTCAGTGTGCGTCGTGGAATCATCTCAATCTCCGTCGGTAATCAGGAAGTTTTTGAACTGCCACGGATCGTCCCGGTCAATCTGTGGATGGTTGTGCCCGTTGAACGCGTTGTTGTAGTGCTTCAGCGGCGTCCAGTCGACCGGCTCGGAAATCCATTTACCCAGATATGGCTTGGAAATTTTCAGAATGTATTCGTGCGGCAAATCGTCTGGCACACAAACGCCTTTGGCCGGATTCTCAATCATCCACATGGCCGCCGCGACGACCGAGATGGCGACCTGCATGGTGGTGGCGTTCTGGTGCGGCACCAACCGGCGTGATTCGCCGATGCTCAAATCGCTGCCAGTCCACCATGAATTGTAAACGTGGCCCATCAACAGCGCGCCAAGGATGTCGGAGCCGCTGGTAATATCGTCGTTGAGAATGCGTTGTTTCTTCTGGAGTTTGTAATTGTAGCCGCGCAATTCGTTCAGCGACACGATGGCCACATCGGCCGGGCAATAGGCATAGTGTACCGTGGGCCGATAGATGGCTTTACCGCTTTCCCAGACTGTCAGCCTGTCTGAAATGGTGAACGCCTCGCCATGGCGCACGACCATGCCGTTGATGCAGTAGTCCGGCACCCACGACGAAACCCAGGTGTTAATGCCCATGCGGGCGAGGCAAATCTGGTTGCGCGGGCCTTCGGCATGTTCATACGCCAGCGGCGGCAACTCCTTTTCGTGCGTACCCCAACCCATCTCGGCGGTGGTGGTACCTTCCTCGCGGAAGCCTTCCACACTCCAGGTGTTGACGAATTCGTCCACCTGCTTCGGTTTGTTGGTGATTTGCGTATCGCGCTCGCTGCAATGAATCACCTTCACTCCGAGTTTCATCGCCAGCAGATTAAATTTTTGTCCGGCGATGAGTTGTCTGATTTCATCAGCGGCTTTACCTGTGATCTTCCTGTCCTTGATTGCCCGGTTGGCGATGTCAATCAAACCCTGCTTGGTGAAGTGCGAGATGAGACCGGGATTCGCGCCGTGTTCGAGCACCGCGGTCGGGCCGGGCCGGGCCCATTTGCCGATCATGCGCCGGATGTTCATGTGACGCCAGTACAGGGTCATCTTCTGCGGCGTTGCGGCTCTGGCATTCTCGTACGGGTCCCACAGCTCAACCGAGGTATTGACGTAGAGCACGCCGCGGTCATGACACCACTGGAGGATTTCGCAACAGTCAATGTTCCAGGCCAAGTCAATCAGGACATCGCCCGCCTCCAGATATTTGCCCAGTAGCGCGCCCATGTTTTCGCGCGTCACGCGTTTGTGCGCGAATTTCACGCCGTGCTTCAGCCACGGCGCCAGCACGTCACGGCGATCCTCGAAGTCCATGACCGTGATGTGTTGGTACGGCGTCTTGAGGTGCTTGACGAGAATCGGGAGGGTGCATTGCGCCACGGCCCCGTAACCGACGAACAAGATTTTGTTCCTGAATTCGAGCATGGCAAAATTGTTTTAGCGCGGCACTTTGTCCAAAAATTTTTCGCGTTACAAGAGTTTATTGAAAAATACATCGTTGCCGGTCATTAAATTCAAAATTTGCCACCGCTATACAAAATTATTAAGCTTACGCGACATTTATGCCGCGACCCAAAAAAGCGAATGGCGCCATACCGGCTGAACTCGGCTTTTCGATGCCCGCCGAATGGGAAAAGCACGAGGCCACCTGGCTCGCCTGGCCGCACCATGAGGCCGATTGGCCGGGCAAGATGGACGCCATTCGCTGGGTCTATGGCGAAATGGCGCGCAAAATTTCGCCCGGCGAAATCGTGCGCATTCTCGTCCGTAACAAGGCCGAGCAAAAACTTGCCGCCAACCATCTCAGGCACGCGGGCTGCGATTTGAAGAAGATCCAGTTCATCGTGCATCCGACGAACCGCGCCTGGATGCGCGATAGCGGGCCTATTTTTGTCAGGAAATTTATTGGTAGGGACGCCGCGCCGTGGCGTCCGCGGACGGCTCGGCGAGCCGTCCCTACCACAGAAACCGCCATCGTCCATTTTCATTTCAATGCGTGGGCGAGACACGACGACTGGCAGAAAGACCGCAAAGTGCCGGAGATGGCGGCGCGCGTTTTGTATAAACGGCTCTTTCACGCCGGGTTTGATGGCAAACCTTTCGTCGTCGAAGGTGGCGGCATCGAAGTGAACGGTCGCGGCACGTTGCTGACGACGGAGGAGTGTTATCTTCATCCTAAGATTCAAATCCGCAACCCCGGCATGACGCGGGCACAATACAACGAAACGTTCAAAAAATATCTCGGCGTGAAAAACGTGTTCTGGCTGCGCAAAGGGCCGGCTGGCGATGATACACACGGACACATTGACGACATCTGCCGGTTTGTGAATCCAAAAACGCTCGTGCTCATCAAGGAAACGAATCAAAAAGACATCAACTACCGCCCGCTTGCAGAAAACTGGGAACGCATCAAGGATTTGCGGCTCGAGAATGGTTCCAAGCCCGAAGTTGTGCCGCTGCCCATGCCCGCGCCGCTTTATTTTGACGGTCGCCGCTTACCAGCAAGCTACGCGAACTTTTACATCGGCAATGCCTGCGTCATCGCCCCGACGTTCAATGATCCAAACGACCGCGTTGCACTCGGCGTTTTGAGTGAGTTGTTTAAAGACCGGCTGGTCGTCGGCATTCATGCGGTGGACCTTGTGGTCGGTTCCGGTTCACTCCATTGCCTGACCCAACAGCAACCGGCTTGAAATCACGTCCGTATTGCGCCGGTCAATGCCGTGCTGCTATTCCCTGGCCCGATAGAAACGATGCGAAAAACCCGTGGCCGAAGAATCCAGAAATGGCACTGAGCCAACCACCGGCGGGTTGGTGAAGATGGGCGTCCAATTCGCCAGATCCGTCGAAGCATAAATCACCACCGGTGTAATCCCGTCCGCGCCGTCCACCTGCAGTTGAAAACCGGCGGCGGTCATTTGCAGGTTCGGCGGGACCTGGTTGAAAACCAGCGGAGGAATGGTCGGCATCGAAACCGCCAGACTGTGATAACCGCCGCAGGCAATTGCCCATACTTGAATCAGACCCGGCGGCAAGTTTGTCTGGCCGAAAAAATTGTTTCCCCAGGCGACCATTGTGCCGTTGCTCTCCGACGACAAACTGTGTGCGCTGCCACCGGCAATGGTTGTTGCATTCGTCAAACCCGCCGGCGCGTTTGTCTGGCCGTAGGTATTGTCGCCCCATACGACCACCGTGCCGTTGTTCTTGACGGCCAGACTGTGAAACCAGCCACAAGCAATGGCCGCCACACCCGTCAACCCCGCCGGCACATTCGTCTGGCCATAGGTATTGTCGCCCCAAGCGGCCACCGTGCCGTCATTTCTTAGCGCCAGGCTGTGCAATTCACCGGCGGCAATCCCCACGACATTCGCCAGTCCGGCCGGAACATTGGTCTGTCCCCAGCCATTGTCACCCCACGCCACGACGGTGCCATCATTCCTGAGCGCGAGACTGTGAATCCAGCCGCCGGCGACGGCCCTGACATTGCTCAAGCCGGACGGCACATTCGTCTGGTCAAAAGAATTGTCACCCCAGGCGACCACCGTGCCGTTGCTTTTCAGCGCCAGATTGTGATACCAGCCCGCGGCAATGGCCGTCGCGTTCGTCAGATTGGCCGGCACATTGGTCTGGCCGTAAGTATTGTCACCCCACACGACGACCGTGCCGCTGCCTGTGAGCGCGAGGCTGTCATAAGCACCGGCCGCGATGGCCACCACGTTTGTCAGACCCGGCGGGATTTCAATCTGGCCGGCGGAATCATAGCCCCATGCGACAATCGTGTTGCCCGATGCTCGTTGTCCCAAAATCAGGATGAGCGCCAAAAGTGCAATGGCCGGCACGAAGGTGTTATTCTGGAAACTGTTTTTCGAAATGTTCATTTTGCCGTTGGTTCACAGCCAATAATTAGCCCCGGCTTTTGACTCTTTTGCATATCGTGATAGCATAAGAGATAAATGTGTTTTTTTCAATGAGTTCCCCGGAATTTGTTGTTTCCGAACCTGATTTCACTGTTAAACTGAGGGCGTCATGATTTTTTGCCGGCACTCAAACGAAGTTGGCAACCAGACCCGTTCGCGGCGGTTTTCGTCCGCGATGGTTGTAACCGCTTTGTCCATCGGTTTCGGTCTGCTGGTCCCGACGCGGCTGGCCGCCCAGACCAGTCCGGGCGATTGGTCGCGGGTGACCAACATTCTCTCGCGTATCATTCCGCCGGCTTTTCCGGCGCAGGATTTTGTCATCACCAGCTACGGCGCGGTGGGCGATGGCTCAACCGATTGCACGGCGGCTTTTTCCAGTGCGATTGCGGCATGCAACGGGGCGGGTGGCGGGCGCGTGGTCGTGCCGGCGGGGACATTCCTGACGGGCGCGATTCATCTGCTCAGCAACGTTAATTTGTATGTCGCCCAAGGCGGAAAAATTTTGTTCAGCATCAACACGACTGCGTTTTTGCCGGTGGTTTTCTCGCGCTATCAGGGCATTGAGTTGATGAATTATTCACCGTTCATCTACGCGTTTGGCCAGACGAACATCGCCATCACGGGACCGGGAACGATTGACGGACAGGCGCAAAACTCGGTTTGGTATAATTGGAAAAACCTGCTCACTGCCGACGAGCAATTGTTGTGGAACATGGCCAGCACCAATATGCCCGTGGCGCAGCGCATTTTTGGATCGGGACATTATCTGCGGCCAACTTTTATCCAGCCTGTTCGTTGTCAAAATGTATTGATTGACAGTGTCACCATTCTCAACTCGCCGATGTGGACGGTGACTCCGCTGTATTGCACCAACGTCACCATTCGCGGCGTAACGGTCAACAATAGCAGCACCAGCCCGAACACGGACTCCTGCGATCCAGACTCCTGCACCGACGTGCTGATCAAGAACAGCTCCTTCAGCGACGGCGACGATTGCATCGCCATCAAGTCCGGCCGCGATCAGGACGGTCTGCGCGTCAACATTCCCAGCCGGAACATTGTGATTCAAAACTGCGTTTTTGCCGACGGTCACGGCGGCGTCACCTTGGGCAGCGAGGAATCCGGCGGGGTTACCAATGTTTTTGCGGAAAATTGCGCTTTCAACAGCACCAGCTTGCAGTACGTCTTCCGTTTCAAGAACAACACAGCGCGGGGCGGTTATATTGCAAACATTTACTTTCGCAACTGCATGACCAAGACTGTCAGCAAGACCGGCATTCACATGACGATGCAGTACACTTCCTCTTCCCCAGCCGACACGGGCACGAACACACCGGTCATCCGCAACATCGACATCCGCGATTGCGCCTTTGCCAATGTGGCCCAGGCGGTTTATCTCCAAGGATTGAATTCCGCGAACCGGATCACGGACGTGACCGTCGCCAATTGCCGGTTCCTGAACACTTCCCAAGCCAACTCTTTCAGCAACACCAATCGCATCAGTTTCATCAACAACAAAGGCGGCGGGTTTTAGGCGACAATCAAGGGTGGCGGAACTATCGCCCGGCCTGAAATTCCTTCACTGCAGCAATGCAACGACCGCAAATCGTCGGATGCTCCTTGTGCGAACCAACATCCGTTTCCCAATGCCAGCAGCGCTCGCATTTCTTACCGTCGGCATGGACAACGAGTTCTGCTTTCGGGTCATTCGTAATCTCAAATTGTGAAACATTTACCAACTCACGAAACTCTTCGAGTATCTTTCCATCTGAAACCAAATCTGAAAGTTTTTTGGCTCGTTCGGGAAACCAATGGATCTTTGCTTCAAGCGATTTACCAATTACCTTCCCTTTTCGCTTCTCTTCTAGCTTGAGCAGCAGAATATCTCGAAGAGCAAACATTTCTCCCCAAAAAGTTGCCTCCTCGCTTGGACGGATCAGCCCCATTGGTTGCCAAGCCGTTTCATGGACTGACCCAACCTTTCCAGGAATCAATTCCCACGCCTCATCCGTGGTGAAAGCCAGAATCGGCGAGAGCATTTGGCACAGGCCGGTCACGAGCCGGTATAACGCGGTTTGCGTCGAGCGCCGGCGATGCGAATTGGCCGGGTCGGTGTAGAGGCGATCTTTAATGATGTCGTGATAGATAGAGGACAATTCAACGGCTATGAATTGACTCATCCATTGATAAACGGCGTGAAATTCGTAAAGGTCATAGTGCCCTTGTTTCTTTGAGACTATTGCTTCTTCGAAAGTTTTCCATGCTCCGAACACCTGTTGTTCGAGCAAGGAGAATCTGGCTAAAATCCAGCGGTCAAGGCCGGTGAGCTTGTCATCGGCAACGGTGTGTTTCGCCGGATCGAAATCGTAAAGGTTCGAAAGTTGGTAACGCAGCGCGTTGCGAATAACGCGGTAGGTTTCCGCGATCTTGTTGACGCGTTCCTCGCTCACGATGATGTCGTTGCGGAAATCCTGCGACGAAACCCACAGACGCACAATATCCGCGCCGTGTTTTTTCACGTAAGCCTCGGCAGTCTGCGGTTTTTCGTAGCCGCCCTGGCTTTGTTTGCTCTTGGAAATTTTTTCGCGGTCGGCATCCACCATGAACCCGTGGGTCAGCACGGTCTTGTACGGTGCGGCCCCGTTGCCAGCAAGCGACAGCAACAGCGACGATTGAAACCAGCCGCGATGCTGGTCGGAGCCTTCGAGGTAAACGTCGGCTTGCCATTGTAGGACAGGCATCTTGCCTGTCTCTAATTCCTTTTTAGATGGAGACAGGCTGGAAGCCTGTCCTACGCTGTGATGCAATTCCGCCCGCCGCATCAGCACACTTCGCGACGAACTTCCCGAATCAATCCACACGTCGAGCGTGTCGTTGGATTTGGCGGTGGGGGTAGCGCCTTTCCAATTCTTCGGTTTTACCAGTGACCAAAGTTCTGCAGCGGATTTTTCGAACCAGACATTTGAACCATGCTTTTCAATCAAATTTGCGGTGTTACGGACGATTTGCGCGTCGAGAATCGGATTTCCTTTCGCGGCGTAAAACGCCGGAATCGGCACGCCCCAAGTGCGTTGGCGCGAGATGCACCAGTCGGGACGGGTTTGCACCAAGCTTTTGATGCGATTGATGCACCAGTCCGGCACCCATTTGACGCGGTCAATTTCTGCCAGAGCACGGTCACGGAATTTCTCATGGTCAATCTCGATGAACCACTGATCCATCGCGCGGAAGATGATGGGCGTCTTGCTGCGCCAGCAATGCGGATAGCTGTGGTTATAATCTTCCTGGTGCAACAGCGCCTTGCGAATGCGCAGTTCATGCAGCACCGCTTCATTCGCTTCACTCTTGCCATGTTTTTCGAGGATGGATTTCCCGACCATCTCGGCGGGCATTTGTTGCTCGATAGGTAAATCGTTCGTGTGCATGAACTTGCCATCATCATCCACAGGCGAGTAAATTGGCAGACCGACAGACAAGCCGAGTTGATAGTCCTCCAAGCCGTGGCCGGGCGCGATATGGACGAAGCCGGTGCCGGTGTCGCTGGCAACAAAGTCAGCGGGATAAAACCTGCCAGTGCGATTACAGAACGGATGCTGAAACTGCAGCGCAGCAAGTTTTTCGGTTGCGAACGACGTTTCGGTATAACCGCTCCAGCCGCATTTTTCCGCGACGGCGGCCAGCAGCCCCCGGAATAAAATGTATTTTTCACCGCCGACTTCGACCTGGACGTATTGAAATTTGTCGTTGTAAGCGACGGCGAGATTCGCCAGCAAAGTCCATGGTGTCGTCGTCCAGATCAGCACAAACGTGTTCGGCTGGCCGACGATGGGAAACTTCACGTAGATGCTGGGGCTGACGTGATCTTGATATTCAACTTCGGCTTCAGCGAGCGCCGTGCGACAGGGAATGCTCCAATAGACCGGCTTTTTGCCGCGATAGACAAAACCCTTTTCTACGATGTCGGCGAACAGACGCAACTCGTCAGCCTCATATTCCTTGTTCAGCGTGAGATAGGGATTGTTCCAATCACCAAAGACGCCGAGACGCTTGAATTGCGTTCGCTGGATGTCAATGAACTTGCGGGCGTAAACTTCGCAAGCTTTGCGAATCGCGGACGCCGAAAATCGATCAGAATCCAACTTCTGACTTCCGACTTCTGACTTCTGGCCTTTCCGCATCTCCTGTGAAACCTTGAATTCGATGGGCAATCCATGGCAATCCCAGCCCGGAATGTAGGGCGCGTTGAACCCACGCAGGGTTTTGTATTTAACGATAATGTCCTTGAGAATCTTGTTCAGTGCCGTGCCGATGTGCACGTCGCCGTTGGCGAACGGCGGACCGTCGTGCAGAACAAACTTTTCCTTCACATTGGCGTGGTCAGCCTGGATTTTTTCGTAAAGCCTCGCCGTCTCCCATTTTTTCAACCGGTCAGGCTCGCGCGCCACCAAATCGGCCCTCATCGGGAAATCAGTGTGCGGCAAATTCAATGTGTTTTTATAGTCCATTTTTAGCTTCTGGAAGGACGAAAGCTAACAGCCGGGGAAAATGGTGTCAATGAACGCACTTTGCCCGGCATCAATCTGCTTGCGAGAAGATTCCTGTTTACAGTGCGACATTCGGTGCTAATATCAGTCCACAAACAACCCGGGCAAACGCATGAAAAAAATCGAAGCGATTGTCAAACCATTCAAGCTTGAAGAAGTGAAAGATGCGTTGGCCGTGCTCGGGATTCAAGGGATGACGGTCATCGAGGTGAAGGGATTCGGACGTCAGAAAGGGCACACGGAAATTTACCGCGGCAGTGAATACGTCGTGGACTTTCTGCCCAAGGTAAAAATTGAGGTGGTGCTGGCCGACAATTTGGTGACCCCGGCAGTGGAAGCCATCATGAAAGCCGCCAAGACTGGAAAGATCGGCGATGGGAAAATTTTTGTAAGCAACGTCGAGAACGCCATTCGCATTCGCACCAACGAAACAGGTGAACAGGCGGTTTGAGTGACTTCCTTTTGAGGGAAAATATCCGTTGAAAGTATAATTTTGACCGGGTGCAAATTCAGAAAGCGATTTGTAAAGTAATTGTAAATCATTGATTTAATGGGTCGAAAGGCCGATGTGAATAACTCGTGAACAAAAGTTAATATGTTATACTCGAAACGTTCGGCTCATTCACATAAAACCCCCGTGTAAGTATGAGTTGGTCGCGACGTTTTAGCATCTGTGGGAAAAGCGGGATGAGGGTTTTGATTTTTTGATTTGTAACATATTGGGAATCAGCATGTTATTTTAATGCTTGGATGAAGATTTTAATTAATAAAAGCGTGTATACGAACCCTTTAACGAAACAATAGGTTTTGAGCGGCGCGGACGGGCACGGCGGGCGGGGTTAACCGCCAATTTTAGGGCTAAGTGAATAAAACGCTTGAAAAACGGGCTTTTTGACAAAACGCAAATGCAGCTTTCAGCAGAAAAAATTTGGAATTCGGCGCGGGAACATCTCCGTTCCAAGTTGAACGCAGACACTTACAACATGTGGTTTGCTTCGTTGCGAGCCGATGCGATTGATCCCAACCACGTCACTTTGGAAGTGGCCAACGAATTCTGCGAAGTCTGGCTTAAGGACAATTACCTCAGCCTGTTGCAAGATGCCCTGGCTGTAGCCGCTGGCCGCCAATTGCAGGTAAAATTCAAAATTGCCAGCGGAAATGCCCACCCCACCGCTGCGCTTGCTCCAGCACCGGTGAAAACAACAAAAGCCGCTGGCTCCAGCCACGAACGAGCGACACATAATGGCGAATTTGGTTTTAATCCCAAGAACACGTTTGAAGCCTTTGTTGTTGGTAATAACAATAATTTTGCCTACGCCGCCGCGCTCGCCGTCGCCCAAGCGCCCGGCAAATCCTATAACCCGCTTTTCCTTTACGGGGGTGTGGGTCTCGGCAAGACACACCTGCTTCATGCCATTGGCCAGCATGTTGTCAGCAACAGGAAAGGTGCGCACGTTGCCTATTTATCCTCGGAGAAGTTCACCAACGAATACATTGACGGAATCCAAAACAACCAACTCGTCAAATTCCGCAAAAAATACCGCCAGACCGACGTGCTGTTGATTGACGACATCCAGTTTCTAGCCGGCAAGGAACGGATTCAGGAGGAATTTTTCCATACCTTCAACGCGCTTCACGAATCGCACAAGCAAATCGTGCTCACGTGCGACCGCCCGGCCAGCGAGATTCAGGGGCTCGAACACCGCCTCGTCTCGCGTTTCGAATGGGGTTTGGTGACGGATTTGCAGCCGCCGGACGTCGAAGTGCGCCTCGCCATCCTCAACAAAAAGGCGCAGATCATGGGCGTGACACTGTCGGACGACATTATGAATTTTCTGGCCAACCGCATCCGCACCAATGTCCGCCGGCTCGAAGGCGCGCTCATCCGCGTGGCGTCCTACGCTTCGCTCACCGGCAAGAAACTCACCATCGAGGTCGTCGAAGGCTTACTGCGTGAAATCCTTCACGAAGAAGGCCGTTTTTCCATCAGCATCGAAGTCATTCAGAAGAAAGTCGCGGAACATTTTGATATTCGCCTTGCCGACATGACCAGCAAGCGCCGCCCGGAAAACATCGCCTTCCCGCGCCAAATCGCCATGTATCTCTCGCGTCAGATGACCGAAAGTTCGCTCAACACCATCGGCGAAGCCTACGGCGGACGCGATCACGGCACGGTGATGCATGCCTGCCGCCTCGTCAAAGACCGCATGGAAGTGGATCCCAACGTCCGCCAGGTCGTCCATTACATCGAAAAGCAGTTGATGAGATAAGTTTCAAGTCTGAAGTTCTCGGTGTTCGGTTTTAGAACTTGAAACTCAAAACCTGAAGCTGAAAACTTCCTCGATGCCTGTTATTGAAGTCAGCGGTCTCACCAAGACCTTTCGCACCTACAAAAAGCAACCCGGCTTTGCGGGCGCGATCAAGGGATTGTTTCACCGTCGATACGAACAAACCGTTGCAGTCAACGACGTGCATTTTACGATTGAACCCGGTGAACTCGTCGGTTTTCTCGGCCCGAACGGCGCGGGCAAGACCACCACGCTCAAGATGCTCGCCGGTCTGCTTTACCCGACAGCCGGTTCGGCGCTCGTGCTCGGCTATGTTCCGTGGGAGCGCCACGACGGCTACCGCCGCCAGTTCGCACTCGTGCTCGGCCAGAAAAACCAGCTTTGGTGGGACTTGCCCGCCCGTGAATCGCTTGAACTGAACTCAAAAATTTACGGCATTCCCGCCGACCGCTTCGAGCGCACCGTCGCCGAAATGAGCGAAATGCTCAACATCCGCGACAAACTCAACATCAGCGTTCGTGAGCTTTCGCTTGGCGAACGCATGAAAATGGAGCTGATCGCCTCGCTTCTCCACCAGCCCAAGGTTCTGTTCCTCGACGAGCCGACCATCGGCCTCGACGTGGTTTCGCAAAAGATCGTCCGCGAATTCATCCGCCACCACAACGCCGGGCAAAAGACGACGATCCTGCTTACGAGCCATTACATGGCTGACATCCAGGCGCTCTGCGAGCGTGTCATCATCATTGACCACGGCAAGATTTTCTTCGATGGTAAATTGAGCGAAATCGTGGATCGCTTCGCCGACTTCAAGGTTGTAACGATTCAATGCGAAAAGGCGAACGATTATCCGGCGGAAAATCTGGCGCGTTACGGCGAAGTCATGGAGAAAAACGTCGGTTCCATCACGTTCAAGGTGAAACGCGACCGTGTTATCGCCGTCTGTAAATCGCTGCTCGACGATTTGCCGGTGAGCGACATTGACATTCAGGAAGTGCCGATTGAAGACGTGATCCGCCAGATTTTCGCGCGCTAAAATTGGTAGGGTCGCCTCGCCGAGGCGACTGGGTTGGGAAGCGGAACTTCCGCCGGACGCGCGGGCCGCGTGTCCCTTACCTTGCCGTCGTATAAAGAAAGTGTTTCACTCCGTGCATGGATGTTTTCCTGCAAGCAGCCATTGAAGAGGCCAGAAAAGGCTTGGCGGAAGGCGGCATCCCCATCGGCTCGGTGCTTGTGCTGGATGGCAAAATCATCGGGCGCGGTCACAATCAACGCGTTCAGCGCAGCAGCGTGATTCATCACGCGGAAATGAATTGCCTCGAAAACACTGGACGGCTCAAGGCGTCGGTCTATAAGCGTTGTGTTTTGTATTCGACACTCTCGCCGTGTCCGATGTGCAGCGGCGCGATTCTGCTCTACAAAATCCCGCATGTTGTCATCGGCGAAAACAAAACCTTCCAAGGCCCGGAAGAATACGTCCGCTCACAAGGCGTGAAGGTGGAAGTGCTCCAAGACCCGGTGTGCATCCAACTCATGTGCGATTTCATCAAAGCCAAGCCAGAGCTTTGGAGTGAAGACATTGGCGAATGAATTTTGCACCCTGACGACAACGGAGAATCTTTCGGCTTGACGTTCCGCATCAGTCGGTATAGTAACCAGCCAATCGGAGCAAACATGAACACGCACTCATTCTTTAGCCGACTCTGTCATGCCTCAATTCCCCGCCTCGCCGTCGTCACGCTGGTCGCGCTGGCTTGGAGCAGTCTCGCCTTTTGCGGCGAGATTCATGACGCGGCCAAAGGGGGTGACTTGGGAAAAGTCAAGGTGCTGCTCAAAGACAATCCTGATTTGGTTTTCAGCAAGGACAACGACGGCTGGACGGCTTTGCACTGGGCGGCGTTTGGTGGCCACAAGGCCATGGTGGAATTGCTGCTGGCTAACAAAGCCGAGGTCAATGCCAAAGACAACAATGGCGTGACGCCTTTACACGTAACGGCGGTTCTGGGTGAGAGGAATGTGGCGGAATTGCTGTTGGTCAACAAGGCTGATGTCAATGCCAAGGACAACAAGGGCTTGACACCTTTGCACGTGGCGGCGCTTAAGGGACAAAAGGATGTGGTGGAATTGTTGCTGAGCAGCAAGGCCGATGTCGATGCCAAGGACAACGACGGCAGGACACCTCTGCACTGGGCGGCACTTTACGGACAAAAGGACGTGGCGGAATTGCTGGTGGCCCATAAAGCTGGGATCAATGCCAAGGACAAAAAAAACGGCTTTACGCCTTTGCACGCAGCGGCGATTGGTGGACACACGGACGTGGCGGAATTACTGCTGGCCAACAAAGCCGAGGTCAATGCCAAGGACAACGACGGCTTTACGCCTTTGCACGCGGCAGTTGCCAAGGGCCACACGGATGTGGTGAAAGTGCTGCGCCAGCACGGCGGCCACGAATGAGCTGTATAGAAACTAAACGAAATGGCGCAACCTCACGCTGCTTCCTGACACTGTTTGCGCAGAATAATTCTCTTGTCGTCAAACCGCCACGGAAGTTTTTTCAGTTAGTCCCGCGATTTCCTTGCGCGATTGCACAACTTGATCCACGAGGCCGTATTCTTTCGCTTCCACGGCGGACATGAAACGGTCGCGGTCGGTGTCGCGCGTGAGTTCCTCGACCTTGCGCCCGCAATGTTTGGCAAGAATTTCATTCAGCCGGTCTTTGAGCCGCAGAATTTCCTTGGCCTGAATGCTGATGTCTGAGGCCTGACCCTGCACGCCGCCCCACGGTTGATGAATCAGGATGCGCGCGTTCGGCAGCGCGTAGCGCTTGCCCTTCGTGCCCGCCGCGAGCAGCACGGCAGCCATGCTTGAGGCCTGCCCGACGCAATAAGTGTTCACGTCGCACGTGAGATATTGCATCGTGTCGTAAATCGCCAGCCCGGCCGTGACGCTGCCGCCCGGCGAATTGATGTAGAGATGAATATCCTTCTTCGCGTCGGACATCTGGAGAAAAAGCAGTTGTGCGATGACGATGTTTGAGACTGTGTCATCCACGGCTGTGCCGAGAAAAATGATGCGGTCCACAAGCAGGCGCGAGTAGATGTCCCACGTCCGCTCGCCGCGACTGGTCTGCTCGACCACAATTGGAACCAGGAAATTTTGCATGACTGAATAACTACTCCATTTTCGGCACAAGTAAAGGCGCAACCTCACGCAAAGCCCGCAAAGAAAGATTTTAGCTTGGCGTCTTCGCGCCTTTGCGATTTTGCGTGAGATATAATTCCCAAATCAAAACGAATGCACTGGCGAATTCCTCCGGTTTTTCAGCGATCCAGTGCGTGACTTTTCCCGGCGCGAACCAACCGCCACGTTCAATTTCGTCAGGATGCAACTGAAACGGCCCTTCGGCTTCACAGTGATAAACCCAGACGAATTCTGCGTCCGTTTCCTTGCACGCGGCGATTTTGAATAATCGTTGCGGTGGCCGCGCAATTTTCAGATCAATTTCCTCACGCAATTCGCGCACCGCACAGGCATCATAATCCTCACCGGAACCCACGTGACCGGATGCCGATGAATCCCATTTGCCAGCTTCCCGGTCTTTTTTCATCGAGCGTTTTTGGAGAAAAGTCTCGCCGCGCGAATTAAAGACCAGCACATGAATCGCACGATGCTTCAAGCCCAGCCGGTGCACTTCACTGCGCGGCTGGTGGTCAATCACCTCGTCGCGCTCGTTAACGACATCAAAAATTTCTTCGCTCATGATTCAACACATGGGAGGGACAGCGTGCCGCCGTCCCTGAAATTTTGGCCGGCAATATGCCGATCCTCCCGATTTTTGGATAAAAACTACTCCGCCAATATTTGAGTTAACTCAATAAATTGTTCCAAGCCCACCGCTTCCGCTCGCACTTGTGACGAACGCTGTAAGTCTTCAAACGCCCGCTCCAATTTCTCCGCCAGCCAGTCTTCGCGCAGCAGTTTCAGCATCATTTTACGCCGCTGCGAAAACGCCCGCTTCACAATTTTCACAAACGCCGCACGCTGGCTTTCGGGCAAAAGCGGCGTGGCGCGGCGAATCAAAACCACGCATGCCGAATCCACGTCCGGTTCCGGAAAAAAGCAACTTGCCGGAATCTTGAATCCCGAAGGCTTTCGGGATTCATAGTCGAGTTGAATCAGCAACGTAAACACGCCGTAATCCGCATCACCGGCTTTGGCCGCAAGCCGCCGCGCGACTTCGAGTTGCAACGTTGCGACCATCCGCTCCGGTCGTTTGGGCGATTGCGCCAGTTCGACGAGAATCGGCGAAGCGACGGAATACGGCAGATTGGCCACGAGCTTCCAATCGCTCCAATCCCTTTGCTCGCGTTTCAGAAATTCCAGCGCATCGTCGTGAAGCAGTTCAAATTGCGAATTGCGAATTGCGGATTGCGGATTGGAAAACCGCTCGCGTAAAAATTCCACGAGCCTGGCGTCCTTTTCGATGGCCAAAACCTCACCCGCTCTTTCCAAAAGCAATTCGGTGAGCGGCCCAAGTCCCGGCCCGATTTCAAGGACTTTGTCCGTCTTTTTTAATTCCGCCGCCTCAATGATGCGCCGAAGTTGATTGCCGTCGTGTAGAAAATTCTGGCCGAGGGATTTTGTCAGTTGAATCCCTCTCGTCGTCAAGAGTTCCCGCATTTCAGAAAGTTTCACTGGGAACATTTAACCACGGATAAACACGGATGCACACAGATGAAACGCAAAGGTGGGGCGGGGTTACTTGATGAGCCAAATGGTTCCACACCAAGAACGGCTCGCGGGGACGCTCGCCCCACCAGCCTGAAAATTCGTGTTTATCCGTGTTCATTCGTGGTTCAAAACCTCCGCGAGCGTGCTGACGGCCTTTGACAGTTGCGCCTTGGCAATAGTAAGCGGCGGTGTGAAGCTGATGACGTTGCCATGCCCGCCTTCGGGCAAAAGAATGAAGCCACGATGCAACATGTTTTTGATGGCCCGCATTGTGGCTTCGGTGGCAGGTTTGCCGTCGGGCAATCGCAATTCAATGCCGGCCATCAGACCCAAACCGCGTGATTTGCAAACAACTTTGGATTTTAGACTTTGGATTTTAGACAACTCCGCCAAAAGAAATTCTCCGAGTTCCGCGCTTCGTTTGCAAAGGTTGAGTCGCTCGATTTCCTTGATTTGCGCCAACGCCATTGCGCAACCAACAGGATGGCCGAGAAATGTGCTGGTGTGAATCGCCTCGCCGCGCGAAGCCGGCCATGCGGCATCCATAAGGTCGGCGCGACCGACGCACACCGAGAGCGGAAAGCCGCCGGTAAGCGCCTTGCCGAGGCAAATCAAATCGGGAACCACGCCGTTGTGTTCACACGCGAACCATTTTCCGGTGCGGCCAAAGCCGGTGTAAATTTCATCGAGAACCAGCAATACGCCGTGTTCGTCGCAAAGTTTTCGAAGCAGCGGCAAAAATTCTTTTGGCGGAACATTGATGCCACCGCGAGCTTGGACCGGTTCGACCAGAATCGCGCCAATGCGTTCACGCCGAAAAAAGTGGCGGATGCTGAACTCCACGGAGGCAAGGTCGCTGGCTTTTGACGGAAACTGGACGAAATGCCCGAACTCGCGAAGTTGCGATTGGAACGGGCCGCGGAAAAAATCGCGGTGCGTCGCGTTGAGCGCGCCGTAGCCGAGTCCGTGATACGCGCCGGTGAACGCAATGACGCCCTGTTTGCCCGTGGCGAGAATCGCGGTTTTGAGCGCGGATTCGACGGCCTCGAAGCCGGAATTGCTGAAAATGACCTTTCCGGAGGGCGGAGTTCCACGATGCCCTGATGTTGGGGACTCGCGGAGCTCGTCCCTCCGAAAACTGGCCCAATGTTCGAACGTGATGCGGCTCAACTCGCGCGCGAGTCCGGCTTTACCTGCATGCGGATGCACGTCGCCCATCGCGTGGAGTAACCGCGCCATTTGTTTTTGACCGGCCTTGACGACGCGCCGGTTCGCGTGGCCGGCAGCGGCAACGCCAAATGCCCCGGACAAATCGAGATATTTTTTCCCGTCAGCGTCCCAAACGTAAACATCTTTGGCGCGTTCCCAAATGATGGGCCAGGAGCCGTCCGGCTCCATGAACACAATGTTGCGGGACTCGTAGGCGCGCAACAGGTCGAGAATTTGTTTCGTCTTCATCAGAATCAAACACCACGTTGCTCCGGCGGCCAAATTACTTTGTGCATTTGAACTTGGAATCGAACCGGCAGCGCGTCGGCAATGATTTTTTCCGCAAGTTGTTGGCGTGAAATGGGCTTCTGCCCCAATGGAACTTTTTTTAGCGATTTATCCTGCTGCTCTGGCGCGAGCGGCTGCACCCACGAAATTAACAACGGGCAAATGGTGTTGAGCTTGTGCTCGGAAATTTTTTGTTTTGCCCAATTGTAATCCTGCTGCGTGCCAATGACGAATTTGATTTCATCGGTGGCCTTGAGGCGTGGAATGTTCTCAAGACGACTGCGCTCAACTTCGCCGCTGCTGGGACATTTCAAATCCATAATTCGGCGAACCCGGGCGTCCACTTGAGAAATGTCATGCGCACCGCCGGTTTCGAGGAGAACGATGAACCCATCGTCGCAAAGCCGCTTCATCAACGGCAGGGAATTTTTCTGGAGCAACGGTTCGCCGCCGGTCAGCTCGACTAGTGGTTGTTTTGGATTTTGAGTTTTGAGTTTTGAATTTAAAAACGGAGCCGCCAACTCTCGAACTTTCATTCGGATTTCGTCGAGCGACATTTTTCTGCCTTCGGTGAAGGCGTAGGCGGTGTCGCAATACGAGCAGCGCAAATCGCAGGCGGTGAGCCGGATAAAAACGCACGGCAGCCCGGCGAAGGTGCTTTCCCCTTGCAAGCTCAAATAGATTTCGTTGACAACCAGCGTGTCGGACACGCTGGCAGTGTAGCGCTCCAGCGTTAAAAGGAAATGGCTGTGATTTGCTTTGGTGCGATTCGCGGCTATATTCTAAGAATCCGCAATCACCTCAAACTTCAAATGTGAGGTTGGAATTGGGGCGTAAAATTTGCGGCAAAAAATGAAAATCTCATGAAATTGCGCGGCGCACAATTCCTCCTGGCCTTCGTTTTCCTGGGGCAAATGGCTGCCCGCGCACAGAATCTCGACACCATCGGCGTTACGCTGTTGTGGGCGGTGACGACCAACGTCAATGGCTCGGGCATTCGCGTGGCGCAGCCCGAAGCTAATGCAGACAGCAATACCAATCATCCGAGCGCCTTTGAAGTCAATCCCACCCCGGTAAACCAGCCGGCAAGCTGGTTCACTTACATTTCCGCCGCTGGCACGACCAACACATTTCCAAACTCCGTGGGCAACGAATCCGGCCATGCCGACGGGGTGGGCGGATATTTTTATGGATTGTCTGGTGGCGTGGCGACCAATGTGGCGCACGTGGACAATTACGACGCTGAATTCTTTTACACGAATTATGTTGCAAATTCATTGTTGTCGGACAGCGGCGATTCGGTGGTCAACCAAAGTTTCACTTTTGGCTCGCTCACGGTTTCAGACCAGCAAATGGTTGATTCGCAATACGACAATTATGCCGTGCAAAACCACATGCTTCTTGTCTCCGCCGCCAACAACGGCGGGCCGGTGTGTGCGCCGGCAACGTGCTACAACGGCATCGGCGTCGGCGCTTACGGCGGCAGTTCGAGTTTCGGGCCGACGATCGACAATGGCCGCGCCAAACCGGACATCACCGCCCCGGCAGGCGTCACAAGCTTTTCCACGCCGCAGGTTGCGGGCGCGGCGGCGGTGCTGATGCAGGCGGGATTGCGCGGCGACGGCGGCAGCGACACGAACTCCGCCGCCGACATCCGCACGGTAAAGGCACTGTTGCTGAACGGCGCCATCAAGCCCGCTGATTGGACAAACAACGCGCCTTCGCCGCTGGACACACGCTACGGCGCGGGCGTATTAAACGTTTTCAACTCCTACGAGCAGCTCACCGGCGGCAAGCATGGTTACATCGTTTCAATGAGTGTTTTCACCAACAGCCCGCATCCACCGACCGGCGCCACCGGAACGGTCAGTGTGTTGAGCGGCTGGGATTTCAACACCAACACCAGCAGTTCCTCGTCCGACGGGGTGAACCATTATTATTTCAACGTCACCAATGGTGTGAACAGCGCCACTTTTACCGCCACCATCACGCTCGTTTGGAATCGCCACCGGAATTGCACCAACATCAACAACCTTGACCTGTTTTTATACGACACGATTTCCAGCAACCTGATCGCCCGCAGCGCGAGCCTGGTGGACAACGTCGAACACATCTGGGTGCCGCATCTGGCGCAAGGCCGTTATGATTTGCAGGTCTGGAAAGCCGGCGGGTTCGGCATCGTCAGCACCAATGAAACCTACGCGCTCGCGTTTGAATTTTTCTCGACGCCGTTGAACATCGCCAGCTCCGGCACCAATATAGTTCTCACATGGCCGATTTATCCGGCGGGCTTCGTGCTCCAAGCCGCCACCAATCTGGCTGCGCCGGTTTGGAATACAAACAACCCGGCTCCCACCGTGACCAATAGTCAAAATTGCGTCACGCTCGGCGCGACGAATGGCAGCCAGTTTTTCCGGCTGCAGCGACCGTGAAAATTTCGCGCGCTCAAGCAAAATGTCCGAGCGCAAAATGTTGCCCGATGCGATAGCTTCGCGCGATGGCGTGAGTGACGTAGTGTTTGGCAAGTTTTACCGCATCAGACAAATCATGCCCCAACGCAAGCTCCGCCGTGATAGCCGCTGAATACACACAACCGGTGCCGTGCGGGTGGACTCTTTTCACAAATGGCGCGGTTAACAGCAATTCCGTCCGGCCATCAAAAAAAATGTCCACCGCCTCACACCCTCCACGCAAATGACCGCCCTTCACCAGCGCCGCGCATCCAAAATGCGCGTGAATCTCACGGGCGGCGGCGCGCATATTTTCGATGGATGTCATTTTACGTCCGGTCAAAATTCCGGCCTCGTGCAAATTGGGCGTGACCAGCGCAGCAAGTGGCAGCAGGTGTTCCCTCAAAAGTTTAATTGCCGCCGGCTTCAGCAACATTGCGCCGCTGGTTGAAATCATCACCGGATCAATAATGAGCGGCAGGCGATCCCTTTTTTTGAAAAAACTGGCGACAACACGGACAATTTCAGCAGAAAACAGCATGCCGGTTTTCACCGCCCCCGGTCGCAATTCTTCAAACACGGTTTCGATTTGTTGCCGCACGATTTTGGGTGAGCACGATTCGATATTGCGAACGCGATTTGGATTTTGCGCGGTCACACAAGTGATGACGCTTGCGCCATGCACGCCAAGCGCGGCGAACGTTTTCAAGTCGGCCTGAATGCCCGCGCCGCCGCCACTATCCGAGCCGGCGATGGTCAGCGCGACGGGTAATTGTTTCCGCTTCGGCATGGCGCAATTAAATCGTGAATCGTGAATGGTGAATAGTGAATTGTGCGCGCCTTCGCCATTCACAAATCACCGCTGACCGCGTAGATTAGCGGCATGGACAAGGACCAAGTTGCGGAAATCCTGGTCGAGATCGGGACGTTGCTCGAACTGAAGGGCGAAAATCCTTTCAAGACGCGCGCCTACATGAATGCCGCGCGCACGATTGAAGGCTTGAGCGAGCCGCTGGCAAAAATCGTCGCTGAAAAACGGCTGGGCGAAATCAAGGGCATCGGCGAGGCGCTGGAAAAGAAAATCACCGAGCTGGTCGAAACCGGCAAACTTGCCTACTACGACGAACTGAAAGCTTCGATTCCACCGGGCCTGATTGCGATGCTGGAAATTTCCGGACTCGGACCCAGGAAAATCCAGGCGCTCAACAAAAAACTCGGCGTGGATTCGGTCGGGAAACTTGAAGCCGCGTGCAAGGCAGGCAAAGTTGCGGAACTCGACGGCTTCGGCGAAAAGACACAGGCCAACCTTCTTGAAGGCATTGAGCGTCGGCGGACTTACGCTTCCAAACATTTATTGAGCGACACGCTGGCTGCCGCGGAGCCATTGCTGGAAAGCCTGCGCGAGCATCCCGGAGTGATTCGCTGCAGCGCGGCGGGCAGCTTGCGGCGGTTCAGGGAAGTCATTGGTGACATTGATTTGCTCGCGTCGTCAAAAAAACCGGTGGAAGCGATTGAATTTTTCGTTTTGCAACCCGGAATCATCAAGGTGACGGCGAAAGGCGAAACGAAGGCAAGTGTGATTTTGGAAGGCGGCATTCAATGCGACCTGCGCGTGGTGAGCGACAAGGAATTTCCGTTCGCGCTCGCGTATTTCACCGGCAGCAAGGAACACAATATCGTCATGCGCCAGCGTGCGATCCAGCGCGGTTTGCGGTTGAATGAATATGGGCTGTTCAAGTCAAAGGAAGAAACCCGCGACCCGAAATTGCTCGTGCCATGCCGGGATGAAGAAGAAATTTTTGCGAAGCTCGACTTGCCGTTTGTCCCGCCGGAATTACGCGAAGACCACGGCGAATTTGCCGCTGGCGAAAAAAATGCACTGCCACAACTCATTGAATGGACGGATTTGCGGGGCGCGTTGCATGGCCATTCGACCTGGAGCGACGGGCATAATCAATTGGGCGAAATCGCCGATTACATGGAGGAACTCGGCCTTGAATACTGGGCCATTACCGACCATTCAAAATCGTCGTTTCAGGCGAACGGTCTCGATGTGAAGCGGGTTCGTGAGCAAATCAAGGAAATCAAAAAAATCAACGGACAACTTGCCAGGCGCGGTGGTGAGTTCCGGTTGCTCACGGGCATCGAAGTGGACATTTTACGCGACCGGCTGGATTTCGACGACGACCTGCTCGCGGAACTGGACGTGGTGGTCGCCAGTCTGCATGTTCCGTCCAACAACGAGGCGGAAAACACAAAACGGTTGATTCGCGCGGCACAGAATCCGTTCGTTCACATGATTGGTCATATGACAGGCCGGCTGTTGCTCGAGCGGGAGGCATATCCTGTCAATGCGCAGGCAGTGATTGACGTGTGCGCGGAAATGGGCACGTGGATTGAACTGAATTGCAATCCGCATCGGTTCGATTTGGACTGGCGGCTTTGGCCTTACGCGAAAAGCAAAGGTGTCAAGTGCGTCATTAATCCAGACGCGCATCGGAATGAGCACGCGGGTTTTCTTCGGTTGGGCGCGGGGATTGGGCGAAAAGGCTGGTTGGAGAAAGTGGATGTGGTAAATGCGTCGTCATTGAAGGTGTTGTTGAAGGAGTTAAAGTCCAAACGGCTTGAAGACAAAGGATTTTAAGCGAATCAGCGGGATTTTTTGAATTGAAAAATTGGAAATGGGTTTGACAGAATTTTCATCTTGTCGATACTTCCGCCGTAGTCATCGGTTGTTTCTGTGTTCGTTGGCCGTCCGGTGTTTTCAAGCAGCAACGTGAAGAAAAGCATATTATGAGGAAGTTTTTTGTCTCTGTGGGGCTCATTGCTGCTGGGACGGCCAGCCTTCAGGCTGCCTATGCCCCTGACTGGGATTCCACGTCGGCTTCCATGTGGAGCCTGTCAGGCACCTTGCGCGGTTTCTACGACGATAACTACAACACCGCGCCGGCGGGGCCAAGCAAACGCGGCAGTTTCGGATTTGAAGTCAGTCCTGCTTTCAGCCTGAATGTGCCGCTTCAACAAACGGAATTTGGACTGCGCTACACTTACGGTTTGTATTATTATCAGGATCGGAAGACCCTCGGCGAGAATCCGGTTGACCAGACGCACCAGTTTGATTTGTGGGTGGATCACGTATTCACCGAACGCTGGCAGGTAAAAGTGCAGGATTCATTCGTCGTGGGGCAGGAGCCGGAATTGATTGATCGCAATACCTCTGTGACTACCCGCATCGAGGGAAATAACATCAGCAACATGGGCAGCCTAACTCTGAACACGATTTGGACGCGGCTGTTCAGCACCGTGTTGGGCTATCAAAACACATTTTACGATTACGAAAACAGCGGTGCGGTGGTTAATGGCTTTACATTCCCATCTACTCCTCCCGTTTTTGTCGCAACCTCAGTAAACGCCAGCCTTGCCGGCTTGCTGAATCGGATTGAACAATCAGTGTGGCTGGATTTGCAATGGCAGGTCCGGCCGGAAACCATGGTCCTGGTTGGTGGCAACTTTGGGCTGGTGAATTACACAGGAAATGAACCTGTGGCTACGGCGTTTCCATCCGCCAACATCATTTATTTCAGCGACAGCCGCAATAGTCGTTCCTACATCGGCTATCTTGGTTTTCGACACGCCTTTCTGCCGAATCTGTCTATGAACGCACAGGGCGGCTTTCAATATACGGTGAATTACAATGATCCGCTTAGCTTGCCATCGCTGGCTCCTTATGCAGTCATGTCGGCAACCTACACCTATGCTCACGGCGGCTATGCGCAGATTGGTTTCACGGAATCGCAGAGCGCAACGGACGAGATTACGCCGGACGCCAAAGGGCGTATTACGCAGAGCCAGGAAAGTTCCACGGTTTACGCTTCCATCAACCACCAATTGACATCCAAGCTGCTGGGCTCAGTCATTGGGCGCTGGCAACACGCGGTGTACAACGGGGGCCTTTACAACAATCAGGCGAGTGATTACTATAGTTTGGGTGTGAACCTGTCGTATAGTTTCAACCGGCATTTTTCAGTTGAGGCCGGCTATAATTTTGATGATGTTGTTTCTCAAGCTGTAGGAAACAGTGTCTCTCAAATTTCAGGAAACGGTTACACGCGCAACCGCATTTATTTGGGAGTTTCAGCCGCCTATTAGCCAGCCGTGTTAAACCAAATTGTCGGGAGTATGTATTTAACGCAAACCGCGTTATTTTTAGGCAAAAATCAACATTAACGTGCCCGCTGCGGCCAAAATCCAGCTAAACCATCCAAAAGCCAAGCTGGATAATGGGGTGATTGTTCCATAACAAGAAAGGACGGTGCTTTAAGGCATTCAAAGAAACCAAGAACTAAACCGGGGACAACGACGCATATATCTGGGTAATAGAGGCTTAGTTTGTTGCCGGCGCGTTCTGGGTGGCATCGTTTTTGCTGGCAAAAGGCTGAAGCGACATTATGAATGAAGACCAAAAAATGGCAGCGGAACTCCGTAACCGAGTTGCGGAGCTTGAGAAAGCAAATGAGGCCCATGATAACACAATTGCGGAGTTGCAACTTCAAAATGGCGAGACGCAGAGAGAGCTTGACCTTTTGAGGCGACAAATAATCGAGATAGCGGAGAGCAGCAAAATCGAGATAGCGGAGAGCCAGTGAGGTCTTGCCCCTTTCCGGGCAACAATCCGCACAGCATCACCGCTATTTGCGCTAACTACATACTCCGCAAATTGTTTTGAACGTTTGGACGGGAGCCGGGTCAATGGCATGGCTTCCATTATTGTTTTCCGACATATGGATTCATTACAAAATCAGCCGCCGCAACAGGAAACCATGCTGCACTTCCTGGACTATTGGCGCATCCTGCGCACCCGCAAAACCATTGTCATTACCGTTTTTTTGATTACCCTTACCGTCGCTACGGTGGTAACGTTCATTCTGCGGCCGTCCTACGCCAGCACCGCGCGAATCAAGATCGAACCTGATATCATTTCAGACGTTCAAGGAGTTGGAACAGGCGATGTCACATATGCCCCATACGATCCGTATTTCATTCAGACTGCATTTGAAATCATTCATGACCAAGTTGTCCTCAGCAAGGTCATCGAAAAGCTCAATTTGAATGTTGTGTGGGGCAGGAAATATAACGGCGGTGTGCCACTTGAGACCTCCATCACAATGGAGATGCTCAAAGGGCGAATGTCTCTCAACCCCATTCGCAACACTAAATTGATCGAAATCACCGTGCGCGACGAGGACGGCGATTTGACGGCCCGCATTGCCAATGCCACCACCGAAGCCTATCGCGATTACCGGATCAACCTGCGCAAGGAACAATCGCTGCGCGGCATCAAGGCTTTTGAAGACCAGTATCAAGCAGACGAACAGCAGCTGGATGTCGTCGAGCAGAAAGTGGATCAATTGCGCAAGGAACTGCGCATTCACGACTACGATCCCAATGCCACCAGCCCCACCCCCACGCTGACCTCGGAGCAACTGCACAACTACAACAACTTGATGATCGAAGGCGAGGCGCGCTACATGAAGTATGAAAAACAGTTGACCGAACTGCAACCATTAAGCCCGGAAAAATTGAGGGAGGTTTTGCCCACGACTGTTCCTGATACTGCGCTTTCTGATTTGTTGAGCAAACTGCATGAAGCCCAGCAGAAATTCGTCACTTTGACGAATGATTATTCGCTTGCAAACCCGGATGTCACCCGTGTGCAATCCTTGCTTGACGAGTTGAATCTTCAGATTGATGACCGGGTCAGCGGCATCATGGCTGGCCTTGGCAGCCAGGTGAAATCCGAGAAGGCCGCGCTTGATGCGCTCACCGACGCGGTTGACGAAGCCAAACAGAAAGATCAGGAGGAAGCCTCGAGAGGACAGCCTTACTGGGAGGAAAAGCGCAAATTTGAGAACATGCTGGAATTCCATAAGTTGCTCGCCGCGAAAATTGAAGCGGAGAAGCTCGACTTGGAAATTCCAAGAACGGCGATGGTGGAAATCATCCGCCAGGCCGAACCGGCTAAAAATCCCATTTCTCCAAATAAAAAACTGAACATCACTCTCGGCATTGTCGGCGGTTTGGTGCTTGGCATCGCTCTGGCTTTCTTCATCGAATATCTCGACACCAGCGTCAAAACCATTGATGAAATCGAGCGCGTGTTTCAAGCGCCAGTGCTTGGTGTGATTCCCCAGAACGTTGGTTGTCTGCTGGACGAAGGCCCCGAGAGCCAACATGCCGAGGTTTATCGCATCTTGCGAACCCATCTTTTGTTTTCTCGCAAGGATGACAAGCTCAATACGATTGTCACCATCAGTGCCGGTATGGGCGAAGGCAGATCCATCACCGCCCTCAATTTGGCTACAGTCTTTGCTCAAGCTGGCCAGCGTATTTTGATCGTGGACTCGGATCTGCGCCGCCCCACCCTCCACAACTTGCTCCGCGTCAGCAATAACATCGGCCTGACCAATTATTTGCTGAAACAAAACACACTTGAAGAAGTCATTCAAACCACCAGTGTGACGATGCTTGATTTCATGGCCAGTGGCAAATTACCAAGCAGTTCCATGAGCATTCTCAATTCGCCGCAGATGAAGGATTTAATTGCGGAATTGAAACGGCGCTATGATTTCGTGTTTTTCGACTCACCTCCAATCCTAGGCGTGAGTGATGCCGCCATACTGGCCAGCGAAGTGGACATGGCCGTACAAGTCATACAATACCGCCGTTACCCACAACAGATGAACATGCGCGTCAAACAGTTGGTCGAGAAGGCGGGTGGTAATCTGATCGGCATCGTCCTCAACAATATCACCATGTCGCACGACGAGGGTTATTACTACTACTATTCGCGCAATGAAGATAAACAGGAAACGCCAGCCCAAAATGTTCCCGGAGAATCCGATGAGGCCGGGATCAAACAAAAGTATTGATTCTGCGGCGAATTTGGCAAGGATTGGTGTTCACATGAAACTGTTTTGCAGACCGTTGTGTTTGGAATGGTGCGCATGCGGGCTTTTGCTGTTTGGGCTTGTGCTCGGCGGCTGTTCATCGTCCTCAGACCGGTCATTGGCTTCCAACAAACCTAAACCGCCGCTTTCTTTGGCCGGGCCATTGCCGGAGGGTTCGACATCTGGTAATCCAGCCGCCAACGGTTTACACGTGGGCGAAACTGTGATTGTGGATCTCACGGGCACAGTCGATCAAATCCCCGAACATTCGGAGCCCATCAAAGAAGACGGCACCATCACGCTTCCCTACATTGGCGCGGTTCAGGCGGCGGGCAAGACGACCGGTCAACTGCAGAATGAAATCCTCAACCTTTACGTGCCCAAATACTATGTCCGGCTTACTGTGACCGTGAAATCAGACGACCGCGTTTATTACGTTGGCGGCGAAGTCAAGCAACCCGGCCGCCAACTTTATGTAGGCGAAACCACCGTAACCAGAGCCATTCAATCCGCCGGTGATTTCACTGATTTCGCGAACCGAGGCAAGGTGTGGCTTGTCCGCGCCAATGGGAAACGCATCAAGGTCAACTGCAATAAAGCCCTTGAAAACCCGTCTTTGGACCCGCCTGTTTATCCCGGCGACCAAATCCAAGTGCCGCGCAGCTTCTTTTGAAGATTCAACTTCACATCCTTGCGGGCAGGAAGGCGGGCAATCAATGGGTTGCCTGCCGTTTTCCTTTTCGTATCGGCCGCGCGCATGGAAATGATTTGCAGTTGGATGATGATGGTGTCTGGGATCAACATTCGACGCTTGAATTCAACCCACAGCAAGGCGTCATCCTCGCGGCAGCGCCGAACGCTCTGGTCACCGTGAACAGTCAGCCCGTGCAAACCGCTCTGCTCCGCAATGGCGATGTCATCACTCTCGGTGCTGCCAAACTCCAATTTTGGCTCACTGCAGTTCGACAGCGCAGCTTGTGTCTCCGCGAAGGGTTCTTTTGGGCGCTTCTGGCCCTGGTTGTCTTGTGTGAGCTTTTTCTAATCTACCAGCTGATTCATTAATGCCGGAAATGGCGGATGCCGGTGAATGCCATCGCCATATTCCGCTCGTTCGCCGCCGCGGTGACTTCTGCGTCGCGCACCGAACCGCCCGGCTGAATTGCCGCCGTCGCGCCCGCTTCCGCTGCGGCAATCAAACCATCGGGGAACGGGAAAAACGCGTCGCTGCAAATCACGCTGCCTTTCAGCGAAAGCTTTGCCTCCCCCGCCTTCCAGACCGCAATCCGGCTTGCGTCCACGCGGCTCATTTGTCCCGCGCCAATGCCCAGCGTCCGGTCGTCCGCTGCATAAACAATCGCGTTTGATTTCACGTGCTTGACCACACGCCAGCCAAACAGCATTGCGCGCAATTCACTGTCCGTCGGCTGCCGGCGGGTGACGATTTTCAGATCCGCGCGCGTGGCCGTTTTCAAATCACGCTCCTGCAATAAAAATGAATTTGCGCCGACGCTCCGCAAATTGAACTCGCTGCCGGCTGTTGGCGATTTCAACATTTTCAACAAACGCAGGTTCTTTTTCTTTTGCAAAGCCGCCAGTGCATCTGCGGAAAAATCCGGCGCGATAATAACCTCGCTGAAAATTTCAGCGATGGCTGCGGCGCACGCGCCATCGAGCGGGCGGTTTGTCACGATGATTCCGCCAAAAGGCGCTTGTTTGTCCGTTGCGAACGCCTTGTTCCATGCTTCACACAAACTTCCGCCCTGTCCGACGCCGCATGGATTTGTATGTTTCAAAATCGCCAATGTCGGCATGTCGTTCGCAAATTCCGTGATCAAATTTGCCGCTGCCGTCAGGTCCAAAATGTTGTTGTAGGAAAGTTCCTTGCCGTGGATTTGCTGGAAAAAATCGCGAAATCCGCCATAGAGTGCGGCGGCTTGATGCGGATTTTCGCCGTAACGCAACGGTTGGACAAGTGGTGCATAAACAAAAAGTGTGTTCGGCAAGCCGGCGCTCCGCACGTCAAACGTTTTATTCAAATGCGACGCGATGGCGGCATCATACGCCGCAGTCCGCGCGAACACTTTTGCGGCCAGTTTGCGGCGCAATTCCAGCGTCGTATTGCCGTTCGCACTGATTTGCGCGGCGACTTCGGCGTAATCCGCCGGGTCAACCACGACGGTGACGCTCTCATGATTCTTTGCCGCGCTGCGAAGCATCGAAGGTCCGCCAATGTCTATGTTTTCAATTGCATCGTGTAATGTTGCATCCGGCTTCGCAACGGTTTGTTCGAATGGATAAAGATTCACGACGACCAGATCAATCGGCTTAATCCCGTGCGCTTGCACAGCGGCCTCGTGGCTTTCGTTCCCGCGAATAAAGAGCAGACCCCCGTGAACCTTGGGATGCAGCGTCTTGACGCGGCCGTCGAGCATTTCAGGAAAACCGGTGTATTCGCTGACATCCTTCACCTTGAATCCCGCGTCGCGAAGGATTTTGGCCGTGCCACCGGTTGAAATCAGTTCGATGCCCGCCGTCGCAAGGATTTGCGCCAGCGGAATGAGGCCGCTTTTGTCGGAAACAGAGAGCAACGCCCGTTGAATGTTTGCCATGACGTGACAAAATCTTCCAGACCTGCCGGTTTCGTCAACGGCAAATCACGGTTTATTCGCCGCGGTTTGAACCATGTCCTCGCCAATCGCGCGCTCGAGCCTGGCGCAGGCGGCGGTATAATCGTGCAGCGCCTGCACCTGCGTTGTGCGCGCTTGAGTGAGCGATGTCTGGGCGTCGAGCACGTCGAGTTGAGTGCCGGTGCCGGCGGCAGCGCGCGCCTCGGCCTCACGCAAGGCTTCC
>Ga0187873_1000533_pt1 | contig 38606 bp, 32 predicted proteins | sample June2016WEW_16_1_2_FD_133012 | JGI IMG/M metagenome (GOLD analysis project Ga0187873, IMG submission 133012) | Peatland microbial communities from SPRUCE experiment site at the Marcell Experimental Forest, Minnesota, USA - June2016WEW_16_100 | ecosystem: Environmental > Terrestrial > Soil >...
CCCGCCTGCCGGAAAGTGCATGAGGTAGTTGTGCGCCCCGGAGAGCGCATGGCCGGCCTCATCCACTTTCGTCGTCCAGTACATCGCCTCCTGCGGTACGTTGATCGGGCCCGAAAAAGTGATGGCGCACGCGCCGCGCAAAAGGATCCCATTGCCGGGCTCGCCGCATCCATAAATGGTCGTCCAGCCGTTGACCTTCGTGACGTAGGCTTTCGGGAAAATGAATATCGTGATAAACGCCAGCCCGGCACCGATCAGGATGCCCTGGATGACATCCAGGAAGACGGTTCTTTTTGAACTAAAATTCCACATGAAGATAGATTTCATACTCATAAAAGAATTATATTCCCTTTCGGCTATTATCGATCAAGAGGTTCAGTGGCATGAGCTGAATCTGTTTCGTAAGCCCATGAGCAGTTGACACGTCGCTGTCGATTACCACGAGCATGGGTCCGATCACGAGGATCGTTCACCACTAGGCAGTTCAGGTTATCAGCCCCCTCTCGACTTACTATTATCCGTATATACAGTACCCCCTTGGGAGCACAGAAATTAAGGGAATAAATATTCTTCCCGAACTTCTTCTGCAGCTTATAGATACTCCTACGCGACCAAATCTAGGATAGGCCATTGTCGTTATTGTGGCAGAGAGGTCATAGTAGATGAGTTGCCGGATTCTATTTCCAGGGATGCTTTTGAACAATTTGGAATATATTTGAACTGCCAATGGGGGATATATATGCAGAATGGTATAACAATGCTAAAGTTAACGAAGTTCCGTCAAATTTATCTTCCAGTTTGGGCGAAAATGATGGCGAATTTAGTTCGACATGGAATCTCGGTATAATGAAATCATCAGGCGCAGGAGGCATAAAATGCGAAAGTACATATCGCTGTTTATTGCACTTGCTCTGACTGCTTGCGGAGTTGTTCAAAATAATCCAACTCCCACTGAACAAGTCAGCACTACAGAGACACCTATTGTCAACCAATTAACCGAAACACCCATTGTCATCCCACTGACTGAAACCCCTTTGGTTCATACAACTGTAGATGCATCCACGATGGAACACAAGTTGTTGATGGGTTATCAGGGCTGGTTCAGTTGCCCCAATGATGGATCGAATACAGGTTGGTTTCACTGGTTCGCAAACGACGTTCCCGCGACTACAAACTTCCGCGTGGATATGTATCCAGATGCCAGCGAATTGACCCCATCTGAGCGTTGCGAGACTCCCATGAAATATCCAAACGGGGATTTGGCTTACCTATACTCCGCGGCCAATTCTAAAACAGTGATGCGTCATTTTCAGTGGATGAGTCAGTATGGCATCGACGGGGTGTTCTTGCAAAGATTCGTCACCGAATTGGCTCTTCCAAACTTCTTTAATCAACGCAACATCGTTACTCAAAATGTGCGTGCCGGGGCGGAGGCGTATGGCCGGGTCTTTGCAATTGAATATGCCATCTCCAATGAAGATGCTGATCCAAATCTTGTTTCAGAGATCGAGACAGACTGGAAATACTTGGTAGATGTGTTGAAAGTGACCGAAAGCCCGTCTTATTTGCATCATAAGGGTAAACCAGTATTGGGGATATATGGTCTTGGACTCAATCAATATAAAGTTCCTCCTCAAGATGCAATGGAGCTGGTTAACTTTTTTGAGAACAACCCAGACCCGAAGTACCAGGTCACACTGATGGGTGGGGTGCCCGATTCGTGGCGTACCCTTAATCATGATTCACTTACTGATCCTGCTTGGGCCAATTACTACTGTGCGCTTAATATCATCAGTCCGTGGACTGTGGGACTCTTTAGCACCGATGCGCAAGTAGATCAATACAAATCGAAAATGATTACCGATATGGCTAGAGCTAAACAGTGTGGGGCGGAATATATGCCTGTGGTCTTCCCAGGCACAGCCTTTCACAACACTGCTGGCACTCCATTCAATCAAATTCCACGCCGGGGTGGCAACTTCTACTGGCGACAAGTCTACAATGTCGTTTCACTTGGCGCGCCGATGATCTTTAATGCCATGTTTGATGAAGTCGATGAAGCCACGGCCATGTATAAAATCGCCGCGACCACAAACGATCAACCTGCCGGTGTTCAATTAGTCACAATGGACGTGGATGGCACAAAGTTGCCCAACGATTGGTATCTGCGTCTGGGCGGGGCGGCGACAATGATGCTGAGAGGTGACATTCCCTTGACAGCGAAAATCCCACTCAATCCGGATGGCAGTCTTGTAACGTCATTCCCGACGCTCGAGCCAACCCCACCGGGCCAGTATCACATGCGAGTACAAATTACTACCTCTGCAGATTGGACAACATTTGGCTTTCTCAGCGGCGGATTGTGGAATGAGGCGGTGCTTGTCTCTTCCAGTCCTGAATCTACCAACACCTCTTTGGGCGCGTCACTTTTTTCTTTGAATCAATCGCTGGATCGTGCCAAATCTGGCAAGCAGGTCGAGATGGTAGTGGATGTTGTGCTGTCAGAAGTTAAAGCTGGACAAACGCTGTCCTTTGAAATCAAGCGCGGTTCGATTGGCGAGACGACGGTCACGCTGATGAATTCCAACGGTGCCACTCCAGTCACGGTGAAAATTATCAGCTGGGCGGGTTTGGATAGCTCAGGCCTGAATCCTATGCAGTTTACTGTTCCAGCCGATGTGTTTATGACTTCAAACCCCTGACATTGATTGGTTGTTTACTTGAGAAAAGAATATTAATCACGGAGACACTTAGGCAGGGAGAAAACCTTTATAAAGAAACTCAGTGTCTCTTTAGCTCAGTGGCTCAGAGGGGGGAGCAAGGGATGATGAGGTTCTACACTAAGATATCAGAATATAGTTTCCTATACACGGCTAATTCTACTTCACACAAGGGGTTGTACTAACCATTTTTAGTACAGCTGAACATCCAGTTCAGCAGTATTGAACGCCGCCAGAGTGGTCTTGCCGAGTCCCGGTCCGCCATAGAACACAACGTGCTCCAGGGTGGCGGAGCGTTGGTGGGCGGAGTCGAGCATAAGCCGCAGCGTCTTTTTCAAGGCGCTCTGGCCGATGAAGTCCTCCAGCGTTTTGGGGCGGAAGTTCCGCTCGTCGGAAATGGAATTGCTTGTTTGATGGGTGGTCATTATTGACATACCTCCTTTTTGGGATTTTTGCCGCTTGCGCGGCATAATGTAGAACGACCACTGTCGTTCTCAGGGGCAAAGGAACCTGGCTCTGATGTCTTTGAGAGCGGCGGTGGAGGTTAGCGGAGGTTATATAATGGGAGCGTTCTTACAGGTTTCTATTTCCTCTGCTGCTGCTCGCTCCGTAAAAGGCTAATCTTGATTAATAGATGGCATAACGAATAATAACTTAAAAAAAGAATATAGCTTTGGGTGCATCACAAGACCTTGAAGTAAACAAGAAAAGAAGCACAAAAACGTTGGTAAGGCAAGCTTTACCAAGCCCGTAGGATTCCATGATATTTTAGAAAACTGATGAGCGGGATCGCGCTTACTTACTTAACCCCCATGGTAAAGAGAACTACTATTTAGGTCTGATAAAAATAGAAATAATTGAGGTTAAGTAATGTTCTGGATGGTCGAGTATAAAGAAGCTCCTCCCAAAGCAACTGCTTCATCCTGGTCGACCAATCCACCACTTACACCAATCGCCCCAACTAGCTTATTATTTTGCCAGAGCGGTAATCCACCGGGGAAGATCACTAACCTTCCATTTAGATTATTCTGAATACCGTACAACGGGGCTCCAGGTTGGCATTGAATACCTAGCTCGCGAGTAGTCATTCGAATTAATGCAGATGTATACGCTTTATCTATTGCAATCTGTATCGAATCTAGTGTTGTGTCACCTGTCCGAACAAATGCTATCAAATAAGCATTACTATCCATTACCGCAATACACATAGGCAAGTTCATTTCATCCGCTTTTTTATGCGCTGCATCAATTATTTTTTTCGCCTCAGCAAGATCCATGATGTTTTCTCCTTTGATTGGTTCAATCCTAGCCACCCGAGCTTGCTCGGAAGAAGCATAATTCATCGCCATCTTTAAGGAGGCGATCGAGATTCCTTTCAAGCTTCTCATTCAAAGCGCACACGGAATTCTGTGGTAGGCCAAGTTGCATCTTTACATCCTGGATCGTGGTGCCCTCCGGCAACTCCAGGTTCTTTCTTCCATGCGCCTCGGGTGGAAGCTTCTCTCTTAAAAGAGCATAAAGGACAATTTTACAGTTCAATCCAGCCCAGCTCCAGTTCTTCTAATTTATGATGGGTTGGGTTTCCGGTATTGATATCCCAACCAGCCAATTGATAATAGACATCTTTATTATGTTCTAATTGCCCTTCATCCAAGTACACCCCTGCTGTCGGGCCTGTTCCCTGCAATGGACGAAAAAATTTCTTTGGCAGGGTATCGCGCGTGCGGTCAAAACCTTCACGCAAATTGAAAGCCCGCATCATATTTAATCGCCGCTCACCCACCTTGAGAAATTCATTCACGGTCACATCCCAGCCTGTGGCAGCCTGCAGAAGCTCAACAGTCTCATCCGCTGAAAAGAGATTCCAAGCGGGTCCAAAGACGTATTGGCATAAATTATAGGTATCAAGAGCTGAATAGTACAGCTCAGTGATATAAGTAAAGCGCACTTTTTCATCATTTAGGCTGCCCGGAGGTTGAATCTTATCTAATCCCAATTTGGCGAGGCGGTTTTTAGCCAATTCGCTGGTGCCTTCTTCGTATACCGGGTCATGTTCATGTGATTGATGATCAGCACCAAATGGATTTACTGCATAAATGATGCTAAGCGTCTTTTTTGCCTGCGGCATATGGGCCGGAACCTCCGTACCTTTGACGGTGATGAGGTAATCACTAGCGTTGCCGCCAATCTTTTCGGCAGCGCGATTTGAGCCTTCTGCCAGGACATCTCCAAAACCTTTGCGTGAGGCAATCCGTTCAATCATCTCCACCATGGCATCAGAGTTGCCAAAACGTAGTTCGATGCCATCTGTCTCCTGCGTGGTGATCAAACCGTGCTCAAAGCATTCCATAGCAAAAGCAATTGTGGTACCAGTGCTGATCGTATCCAGACCATAACTGTTACATAGTTGATTCCCTAAGGAGATGGCTTTTAAATCGCCCACTCCGCAATAGGAGCCCAGGGTGCTGATCGTTTCGTATTCGGGACCACCGTACACTGGGAGAACTTTTTGGTTATTAAATTCGGTTTCAACCACGCGCTTGCAGCGAACAGCGCAGGCATAGCAGGTGTCACGATTCTTCAGGATCGTGTCTGTCAGGTACTCACCGGTCATCTTTTCCCATCCAGCGAACTGCCCCTCGTTGAAATTGTATGATGGAAATGTCCCCGTGGCATTCTGCGTGCTGACCAGGCCTGCTGAGCCGTACACTGCAACCGTATTTACATCGGGATTATCCGGCAAGAATTTTACCCCCCATTTAGCCCACTGACTGAGTTTCTTCATATCAGCAACAGCGACCTTAGTTTTTCCTCTTGCCACCACTGCTTTTAGTTTCTTGTATCCCATCACTGCGCCCAACCCCGTTCGCCCACAAGCGCGGTTTGCCATAGTCATAATGGCAGCATAGCGCACAAGGTTCTCTCCAGCTATACCGCATTGAAGGATTTCAATTCTTTCATCTCCAATCTCTTTTTTTAAGATCTCTTCGACATCTGCTGTAGATTTTCCCCACAGATGGCTGGCTTCGCGCAGCTCAGCTATTCCTTCATTCAGGTAAAGATAGACGGGGTTTTCAGAACTTCCTTTGACCACAATGCCATCAAAACCTGACCATTTGAGCGCTGCTGGAAAAAATCCGCCGACCTGGCTATCGCCAATGGCGCCGGCGGCGGGGGACTTGGCGTTGGCCGACAGGCGTGAATTACCCGAAACTGGTAGGCCAGACAGAGGGCCGGAGAAAAGGGTCAGAACGTTTTCGGGTGAAAAAGCATCTGCCTTGGGGGGCATTTCCCGCAGGATGTAGTACATCCCCATGCCACTCCCACCTCCGTATTTGCGATAAAATTTTGCATCCGGGTGTTCAATTTCCACTTGTTTATTGGTCAGATCGATGTGTAAGATTGAACCCATCCAGCAAGGCGCTTCCTTCATCGTTCACTCCTTTGCCCTCATTCGGAAATCTCATCGACTTCTTTGTACCATTTCATTCTGTCGCCGATCTTGTTCCGCAGATTCCACTTTGAAGACTTTGGAGCTGCCATGATCCGATCAAGCAGTTCTTCGATCCGACTAATGACAACCTTACGGTCAGATTCTTCCAGCCAGCTGTATTCTTGCGAGATATCGATCACCTTGTTGAGATTCATGGTTACCGTGCGCCATAGGCCCCAATCGTTGGCGCATAGCGTGCTGATTCGACCGGCATTGATGGTTTCATTGTCATTATCGCCGATGGGATGCTCACGGGTCAGCATGATGGAGTCAATGATGTCTTTCTCGTTAATCTTGACGATCTGCATTTTCTCCAGGACCAGTTCCGCCAGAGGAATGGTTGGATTGTCCAACTTTAAGATCCCATTCCAGTAGATCGGGTGGCAAAAATCCAATTTTTCGAAGAACACATCCACATGCAGGCCGGTTTGCGGATGGTTGTACACCAGCCGGCTGCGGGCGTAGACCACGGCCACTTCGCGATCTTCGACGAAACCGAACTTGGAGAATGACCGGCGGATGGCATCGTTCTGGCTAAAGCTGGCTGCGAAGTCCAGGTCGGTAAAATGCCGGTTGGCCTTTTCCTGGAAATAGCTGAAGGCTGGGCAGTGGATGTTGAACGCCACCGCGCCCAGCAGTCGAATTGAGGCTCCTTGTTTTTGTGTTTCACCTACGATTTCGTTGGCATTGCTGATGAATTCTTTATCGTCCATCTTCATTTCTCCGGTCGAACCTGATAAGACTTACTTGCAGAGCTACCATTAAGCACAGCGAGCCCAAACAGTCAAACGGTCATCCCTGTATCGGTTGGAATGATTTTACGCTTTTCTTGTCCAGGCTGATTAAATAACCGGCGAGTGCACCCTCGGTATAGTTGCTGCCAGGATTAATACACAAAGTTGAACCGATGTAAGCGGATCCCTTGGCTTCGTGGACGTGACCATGCAACCCCAGCAGCGGTTGGTAGGTTTCGATCGCCTTCCGCACCGCGGTGCTACCCACCGGGACGTAGGTGCGGCCACCATCCACTGGCCTTAGCGTGTTGTCCAACAGGGGAGCATCGTCCAATTTGGAATTGTATGGAGGTGCGTGCAGGTTAAAGATTGAATTATGCACATCCTTCAACTTTTCAATTTGATTTTTCAAAATCTCGTAAAGGCTGTCTTCGTCCACCTCACGATGTGTATGCCAGGGTGTTGGGTTGGAATAGCCTTCGTTTATCATCTCGTGATATTCGTCCAGCATCACCACCTGGCGCTCGACCATGCTGACCACGCTCGAACCATTGAAGGTGTCATTGATAAATAAAGGATCGTCGTTCCCCGCAGTAACCAGGATGCGTCGCCCAGATCCTTTCAGCTTTCTATCCGCGATCTCCAGCCAGTTCTGAATGGTTTTAATCATCAAATCTTTGAAGATAGATTCCTGCATTTCGTCCGAGGCAGTAAATTGGGCATATTCCTCCGGTTTGATCCGGTAGGGATAAAATCCTGCATTGCGAATTTTCGACTCTGCCTTTGCCAAGCCTTCTGCACTGTCAACCACGATCTGCTCACCCAGGAAATTGGTATTCCAAGTACCAATAGGGTTCTCGAGCAGGGTTTGGACACCTTTTCCGGTCAGATCCCCTCCCAGGATCACTGTGTCCACATCGTAGAAAGGTCCGGAGTTCACCAGCTTTATCCAGCATTTTTCGGAACCGTGGATATCGGTAGCAAAGAAAAATTTAGTAAGTTTTTGTTTCTTTAATAACACTGCGACCTCCTTCGCAAACAACCAACCCTCACCATGAGAGCAGGCGGATTATCATTATAAACACAAAAAAGGTAAACCTCAAGCCATCTACTCCTTTTTTGGGCGCAACCTGGCATTGCTTGAGGCTGCCCGGGAGGATTCAGCTTAAGGGAACCTCCCGGGCATAATATTGGCCCTCTGAAAATTAAAGCTCTCAGGTCGACTTAGGTTAAATCCGGCCCTTACTCGGAAGGAATTTCCTTGTAAGTCAGGTCCGTATTGATACCCTGGCGCTTTCGGAAGATGCGGTAGCCAAAATAGATCAAGGCGCTGACCGCAATCGAGCCGATGATGTATTTGATCGAGAGTGGATCGTTCGTCCCATAGCGACCATCCGTGATGTACAGGTAGAACATGAAGCCAAAGTAGATCAACCCCAGAACGCCGGCGATGCTAATCAGGGGGATACCGAAGAGCTTGTATTTCGAAATCGGGGAATCGGCATAGATCTGCTTTGTCGATTTGAGATAGGGGAATAGGGTGCCGACCAGGGTGGAGGCGGCAAAGGCGATCGAGGTGATCAGGGGCATATCTAGGGTCAATTTCGCAAATCCAGTGAAGAAGTAAAGCCAGCCCATGATCAAGCAACCAACGTAGCAGATGAGAATTGCGGTGATGGGAGCTCCCCAGCGACGAGAAACACGGGCGACAAAGCCCGGGAGCATGCGGTCATAAGACATGGCAAACATGACGCGGGTTGACATCACCATGTTGTTCGTTGGCCAGATCCAGAACCAGGCATTCAGCCCGATGGCTATCCAGAGCCATATCCAGGGGCTCTTGGTCAGAGACATCAGGAAAATACCATAATAGGGTGCCACGGGCATATCGCCGGAATGGCCAGAAGCCCACAGGAAGTTGGCAGAGGTGAAGAACTGGTTGCCAACGCGGGAGATCAGCAACCACAGGAACAGGGCGCAAATAACCATCGAAAACAGGTTCCCTCCCCAGAACATCTTGAATGAGTTTTTAAACTGGTTGACGCCGCCAATTTCACCAACCAAGGTACCTGTCCAGGCAATGTACATGAATGTGTAGGCCAGGACCGGTCCAATCAGGAAGCTTGAGCCGAGGTGGGTCTGCGAGAGAGAAACTCCGACAAAACCATTTGTCTTGGCCATGTTCAGGATCTGTTGGTAGGCCGCGCCCGCGCCCCAATGCATCGTGTTTAACATGAAGCTGTTAAAGGCCTGCTGGAAAGCGGTAGAGGAAGTGAGCAGAAGCATGACGAACCAGGTGGCAATGGCAACCATGCCTATGTAAAAGCTCCAACGCTGGACACGGGCATAGATTTTCATACCCAAGGCCAGGATCACGGCACCGATAGTGCAATAGAAGGCATAGAAAAAGAATGTGCCGGTTGTGGTGGTCAGAGAAACAGCGAAAGTTATAAGCCCTGGAATGTGAAGGATATTTCCCAGGCTGATAAAGAGCGGTGCGACCACCATGGTCGAACCTGGAGCGACGTTGGAGGCCATGTAAAACCAAGGGGCGAACAGCAGGGGAACAAATGTTAGGATGTAGCCCCAGAAGCCGCCAAATGCACGGCTTTGCCAGATGTAATCGCCGCCGGCCCGAGGCATCAGAGAAGTCAGCATGGCATAAACTGTGAAGCAGGGCAGGAATGCAAGACAACAGAGCATAATGCCAAGGGGGATGTTCGCATCCTTCCAAGGCCAGCATAGAGAATACGTGAGAGCGGCAGCTACAACGATCGAATCAGCATAAACACCATATAAAAAGCCGTCGAAAATGGAAAACGCGCGGACCAGTCCCGAAGATCTGCGCAAGAACAATCCACCCCTCTTACCCGGGGCAGGTTGGGACGGGGATACTTCTGTATTTTCAGCCATTCTATTCTCCTTCCAAATTTTGGTGTGTAATCCAGAAATGAGCCGAGCCAAGCTCGTGTTCAATTTAAATGCATTTCAACTTGGGGGGTTGTGACCTTTGGGTTCTGCTATGGGGGGGCTGGACCATACCTGAGGGCCAATCCGGTTGTGCCGGGAGGCAAAGAAAGAATCCATAGCCAGATTCCTATAGAAATGATCTTAGGATGAACAGAAAATCCAGACAGATTTATCATCTCACATGCCATAAACAGGTGATCAACATTCAGTGCTGTTGTCTTTATCCCGGCGATCGAACTTGGATGATCATCCACAAAGGTTTTTTCTTATCTCATCTTTTCCAAAGACGAAAAAACCGGATTATTAACTGTCACTATAATTTTAGCAATGAATCAAGCCCGAGTTTATAGGGCAAACACACGGATTTTAATGTTTTTGGTGCTTCTTACGAGAATATTTTTATGTAAATCAATGGATGGCGAAAAGACCGAAAGCCAGAATAAAATTTACTGCCTGCCCAAATCGATCTCCTGCAATGCCTGGAGGTATCCAGGTTCAGCTGTCATCCGAGTCAGGTGTGCCAGGCAGGAGCCGACCCATATGGACATCTGTCGACGGATAAAGCATATTTTCGCAAGCTGCATTCCCATCCATCGTTAACAGGGGACTGATATATAATGTAGCAGGTCTATGCAAAGAGCAGCAATCTGATCAAGGACAAGCTGGCAATTTCAGAGAAACAGCATTTCAAAGCGGTTGAATTTGTTAGTTTGTCTTTTATCAATAAAGGTGTTGAATGGCGATTCTTAAAGAAACTGACCTAGGCGGCACGTGCACAATCAGAGTTCTCATTCTGGATGACCAGTTGGTCCAACGAGAAGGGATTGCCAGGATTGTTGAAAGCACCGGAACGATGCACGTGATGGTCGCAGCCGGGACAGCCGAAGAAGCGTATAAAGCATTTCAGATAACCCCGATAGATCTGGCCCTGATAGACCTCGTTTTGAGAGAGCAGAACGGGACCCTGATCGGCCGGCATTTGCGCCAGCTACACCCCAATCTCAAGGTAATCATCTATACACGCGAAAAGAGCATGGTACTGGCGGCTGAAATTATTAAAGAACGTAAAGATATTGCCCAGCCAGGCTTGCAGGGCTATATCCTCACCCGTAACATATCCAGCATCCAGTACCTGCAAAGTGTATATGAGCAGATCCTTGAAGATGGCTATTTTATTGATCCGGATGTGCTACGCTGGCATTATGAGCTAGCAAAAATCGAGCCATTGACCCGGCGGGAAGAAGAATGTGCATTAATGCTTGCCAATGGGGTGAGCAATCCGGAGATCGCCAACAGGATGTGTATATCCATCCGCAGAGTTGAAAATATGGTCAGCAACCTGTATCTTAAATTTCAAATCATAGGGGATCCGGGAGATCCGGCCCGGCGGGTTCTACTGGCCGAAGGAATAAAATTGCTCCAAGGTCGTATAACGGTCCTCTCAAGCATAAATGTATTGATTGTCGACGATAATCAAGAATATCTAACCTATCTAAACCAAGAAATTAATGGAAAAAACCGGCTCAAAGTGATTGGGACCGCCAAAACGGGTCAGGGAGCCATTGATTTAACCATTCAGCAGTCGCCTAACCTCGTGCTGATGGATATCAATCTGCCCGACATGAATGGCTTCCAAGCAGCGCGGCAGATCCTCATTGAACGACCCAAGACGAAGGTAATTTTACAAAGTGCGGATCCGAACGAAATATATCAGGAGGAAACTCAACGGACAGGCGCAATTGGCCTGCTGCACAAGAACAAGGTGACTGCCGATAGTGTTATTGAGCTTTATTCTCCTCTCGTTGAATGACCTTTCGTGAACTATTACTCCCATTCTGTCGGGCAGGCACGATCACTTCCATGGTTGTTCCACATCCATTCTTCGACTCAACCCGGAAACTACCTTTCATTTGTTGAGAGCGGATCTTGATATCGTGGAAAAAGTAATGCCCGTTTTTAATAAATTGTTCAAGCTGGTTCGTATCAAAACCGCAGCCGTTATCCCTTACCTGCATTTTTAACATGCCTTCTTTATATTCTGCCAGGATTGCCACCTGGGTGGCCTTTGCATGCCGGTAGACATTACTGACGGCACCGTGGGCAAAGCGGTACAAAAGAAAGACGCAAGCAGATTCCAGATCAGGTAACTGGTCAAGAGCTGCCAAATCCATTTTCAGTTCAATTGGTTGGGAAATTGGGTAGATCTGGGGCAAGGTTTCTTGAATTAATCGTCGAAGCTCAATGCTCAGATCCTGCAATATCGGTACAGATAAATCGAAGCGAAGCCTTCTGATGCGCTTTTCCAGCTCTTTTGCCGAGCGGATAATAGTGGGGTTGTCCTTTTCTTCCCCCGCCTCTATTAAAGTGTCCAAGGGGCTCAGGATCTCGTCGTGGATAAAAGTGGTCATGGCGAATCGGGAGTTATCCTCCGCCGCGATCAACTTAGTCCCGGCGATTTCCAGTTCAACCTGGGCGAGCTTGAGCGCCTGGTTGGCCTCGGTCAGTTCATTCACGCGGATTTTAAGGTTATCGGCCATTTGTTCCAACTCCCCATAGGAGTCATTGAGGTTGCTTTTCATCCGCCGCAATGCCCTTGCCAAAGTGTTAACCTCATCATCCACTTTACCCTCCCCAATATCTACATTCAGATCACCAGCTCCGATCTTTTCAGCATTAATAGTCAGTTTTTGAAGAGGGCGGATAAATGTCCAATCCAGGTAAAAATAAACAGCCAGGGAGAAAAAAATCCCAGCAATCAAAGTGATATAGAAAAAATTAGGAAACCCCAACGGGAAAGCCACCACATTAAACAAACAGGCGATCAGGACAATTAACAGCAAGCGCGTCCTCAGCGATGCATGATGTTTTAGCTGAGTAGCATTGTTGGTTGCTTGACGCAAAGATGGAGATAAGATCAAGCCCAAATTCTGAGCGACTTGGTTGTTTATGAATAATACTTTCTCTGATGGTTCTTGTAGAGGGATGGCCTGGGGGTTTTCCCCTCGCAGGATACGGTCGATAATCTCCGCCAACTGCTTGCCAATGCCGCGCACATCCAGGGCAAGTAACGAGCCGTTTCTTTCCAGTTCATCGGAGGTCAGGCCGACATAAGGAATAAAATGCTCATGGGCCACGGCGCCCATTAGACCCGCCATCGATTCAGTGGTTGGATCCGAAAGGCGGAAAATGACATGATCACTCCTTGTTTTCAAATCGGCAAGCTGGGATTTGATATCTGCCGGGCTGCAGGCAGGATGGGGGATCAATTCCAAGCCAAGCTCGTTCGAGGCACGGCGCAATCTCTCCATTTCGGTCACAGCGACCAGCAATTGCGGGTTGTAAAATGAATGGACAACGTTCAATGGGGGGGTAACTTGTGTAAGCAAAGCCAGTCGCTCTCCGACCATATCCTGCCAGATATCGCATATGCCGGTGACACGGCCGGCGGTAATCAATCCACGAGATTTGAATTCCTCAATCTGCAGTTTTGATATATGGGTAAAAATCAAGGGGATCCCTGAATCAACCGAAGAGGCCAGGGCCACTTCTAGGGCGGGGGCCGTCATGGTTACAATCAGGGAAACACCAGCTTCCATGTAGCGCTCAATCGCTTCCTGGCAGCGCTCTCGATCCTTGTAACAGCGGCATAACCAAATTAATATCGCATTCTCTTCGTAATAAAAATCGCCAAGTTTTGTGGTTTGCAGCTTGCTTCCCATCTGCTCGATGTGGACGGGGTAATTCATCCGATCAAGGGCCTGATTAAGCTCAGTCACTTGATTAAGAACTTGTTCTGAGAAAGCCACAACACCAATAGTTCGCATTGTTCATTCCTTTTTGGAGGCGGTTGGTTCGAGATCAAAGATTTTACAAAACCTAATGTCTATGATCTAATAAATCGAGGTAGGTATATCTTTTCCATATGAGCTGAAAATATTTAGAGGGGTTTATATTTGGACATAAAATAAGCATTATTCTCCTTGTATTCTTTGCTTTCTCCTTCGGTAGCGGCAAGACAATGGAATTAAAGACTTGTTTGGACCCCATTCACTTCTAAAAGACAATTTTATCATTTATTCTATTGCTAAGTGATTTCATCCTTATCTGAAGGATGGTGCTAATGTCATCGGGTGCGATTCGGATTTGTGAATAATGCAGGATTGGAATTTATTTTTCGAGGGAGAAAGGTTTGACGTCAGCATTCTCGGGCAAATAAATTTTCACATCGAAAACGGGTATATCTATCCTGGCTTTATCCTGTCGATAGGCTCTCGACATAACCTTGACAGCGATGTTATCGGGATTCTTCTTTCGTTCTTTTCCACAGTATTCGATCGCGGTCACAACCTCATCACGAGCACTTTGTTTTGCGCCTTCAGTGCCTTCACTTTTGTATATTTCTGCCAATAAGCCATGTTTCCAGGCGCACTCGATATTAGAGTCTGAAAAGATCCTTTCCAACCAGAATTTCGCTTGAAAGATCTTTCCAAGTTTTAAATACGCCCACGCCGCAATTATTTTTGAGTTGTTAGAAATCCGGCTGATATTGCTATCCAGGAGTTCCAACAGCTTGAGTGCTTGAAACGGGCGATCTTGCGAACGATATGTAACCAGTAAGTCATTCGCTTCCCATACTGCGGCCTCGTTATATGCAGCCTGGATTAAGTGGAAGATTCGGTTCTCGTTGATCGTCGTGGTCATCTGAAGTGATTCATGGTCCAATAACTCCAGGCAATCCAGGTGAGCCTGGCGCACCGGGTCGGTGATTCTATTATTTTCAGGGTAATATTCTTTACCGTCGTGGTGAGAACTGGGCCCGCTTCCGTGTCGATAGATAGCGCTTCATTGCCTTCCCAATCATAATAGGACAGCATGCTTGAGTCTGTTTCCGATGACAGCGGTAGACGTTTTTTGGTAATACAATTTTTGAAAAAGTACCCAAATCAATACCTTCCGGGGACAGGACAGGCCTTTGAACCACCCGAAAGCGTGTGAAACTGCGTTGATATTGTAATAGTCAGGTACATGAAGTACGCTTTCTTGAACAGCGGAAGACACGGAAACACTCTGTCCCCTCTATGCGTTAAAACTGGGGTTAGCCGCTTTATCGCCTCCATATTTCCAAAATTTTAGGATCGCCAACGAAACAACCAACCCGAAAGGCATTTGAGCCACCGACCGGCCCACTAAAAGTCGCCTACTCTGCTAGCCAATTCATCAGACGCAACCCGCTTATACGCTTGAAATGTTTTGTGTTATTCGTTAGAAGCAATGAATTAGTTTCGATAGCAATACTGGCAATTTGTAAATCCAGGTTGTCCAACGGCTCACCCTTGGATTCCAACTCGGCTTTCAAAGTGCCAAAGCGCCATCCAGCTGGTTCATCGAAAGGCAGGATTACCAGTGCTGAAAGCAGCACTTCCAAACGCGCAAGGTTATCATCGCGGTGTTGGGAGCGATTTGCACCATGTGTCAATTCCGCTACACTGATGGCAGTGGTTGCCAGTTCTTCGTCGGGAGAAACATGCTCGCGCAAGTCCAACTGCCGGCGCAGAATGGCAATACAATGGTCAGTATCAAGCAAGTTCATAGGTCAACCTTGGGCCTGGTTGAGGGGCGCTGACGATTATTTTTTATCGTTTCTTCCAAATCGGCGAGATCGTTCTCGTCTTTCCACAATCCATAAGCGGCCATCGCAGGATGCGCTTTGCCAGTTTCGATGCTTTCCAGCAATTTTTTGGATTGTCCCAAGGTTTGTGCCAAGCGGTGCACGATTTCAGCAGAGCGTTCCAAACGCGCAAGTTCCCCGGCACCGATGATCGCCGCCAGTGGACGCTCACGGCGCAGAATGACAAAACGCTCACCGCTGGATGCCCGGGATAGGAATTCTGAAAAACGGCTTTTAGCTTCCGACATACTAATATTTTCCATGACTACCTCCAAACAGGTCATTATGACCTGTTCTCATTATATCATAATGCAAGCTCCCTGACCAAATTTCTAGCCAGACAGATCCATCGATACCAACTGACCACAGAGAAGATGGCAAATCCTGTATCCGCCGTGTATACTTATTTTATGGACAGTCTATCCGGATCCGTTGAGCGTATCACCTACTACAATTCCGAAAACGGATACACCGTCCTGCAGTTGCGCCCGGAAGTTTCCCGCGGGCTGCGAATTCCCGGGCTGAGCTACGATGGGCTGGCCACAGTGGTGGGCAACCTGCCGGAGCTTTCCCCTGGAGAACATCTGCGTTTGCAGGGAACCTGGGATACCCATCCAAAACACGGCAAACAATTCAAGGTGGAAGTCTGCGAACAGGCCCTGCCGGCTACGGTTGCGGGAATGGAAAGCTATCTCAGCTCTGGCATGATCAAAGGGATCGGGCCGAAGATGGCGGAACGCATCGTGGGAGTCTTCAAAGAAGCAACCTTCGAAATTATTGAGCAGCAGCCCGAACGCCTGCTGGAAGTGCCCGGCATCGGTCCAGACCGAACGGGGAAAATCGTCGCCGCTTGGCAGGAGCAAAAGCAGGTCAAGGAGATCATGCTTTTTCTGTACACGCATGGTGTCAGCACCAATCTGGCGGTCAAGATTTACAAAATGTATGGGGATGCTGCTCTCGAGATTGTTCAAAAAAATCCGTATCAGCTCGAACGCGACATCTACGGCGTTGGATTCAAAACCGCAGATCGCATTGCCCAGGCGCTTGGACTGGCTCCAGACCATCCTTCTCGCATCGAAGCCGGCATAGTCTTTGCCCTGAATGAAATGGTCAATGACGGACATGTCTACTCCCCCACAGACATTCTCACCGCACGGGTCATTGAACTCTTGGGGGTTGCCCCAGAATTGATTCCCCCTGCCCTGGAACGCCTGGTTCGGGATGAACGCATCCATCCCGAACTACTCCCCCTCCATGGCAAAAATAATGTGTCTTCCGCGGAAAGAGATGGCCTGCCGGTCATTTACCTGACCCCGCTCTACTTTGGGGAAAAGGGGGTTGCCGATCGCTTGAAGGCGCTGGCCCGCGCACCTGTTGCCTTCAGCCAAAGCTCTTTCCCAGACACGAATCTGACGATTGAGCAGCAGGACGCTGTACAAATGGCGTTGAATCATCCCGTCAGCATCCTGACCGGCGGACCAGGTACTGGAAAGACCACCTGCCTGAAAGCCCTGATTACCGCGCTCGAAGCACAACACAAGAGTTACGCTCTTGCATCTCCCACCGGACGGGCAGCGAAGCGTCTCTCAGAAGCAACAGACCGCCCGGCCAAGACCATCCACCGCCTGCTCGAGCCATCCTCCAACCGGGATTTCAAGCGCAACGAAGAGAACCCACTTGACGTAAAGTTCCTGGTTGTGGACGAGGCCTCAATGCTTGACCTGCTCCTGACGAACCACCTGCTCAAAGCTGTTCGACCGGGCACCCAGGTGTTGTTTGTAGGGGACGTGGATCAGTTGCCATCGGTTGGGGCCGGGGATGTGCTGCGCAACATCATTTCCAGCGGCGTGGCGCCGATCACCCGCCTGGTCACCATCTTTCGTCAGGCGGCCAATTCGCAGATTATCACCAATGCACATCTCATCAACCAGGGCAGGATGCCGATATTTTCAAAAGAAGGCGGCGACTTCTTTCTCTTTCCTGCTGAGGACGCAGCTTCAGCTGCTGACTGGGTCGTGAAGGTGGTTGCTGAAAGAATCCCTCAGAAATTCAGTTTTGATTCCGTGCGCGATATTCAAGTATTAACGCCAGTGTATCGTGGGCCGGCAGGGGTTAGTGCACTAAACGAGCGCTTGCAGGAAAGGCTCAACCCGACGACGCCCAATAAGCCCGAACGCAGGCTATTTGGGATAAATTTCCGTTCCGGCGACAAGGTCATGCAAACCCTGAACAATTATGACAAGGATGTCTTCAACGGCGACATCGGCTTTATTTGCTCAATCGATATCATCGAACAAGCTCTCTCTGTGGACTTCGACGGCCGGGTTGTGACATACGACTGGAACGAAGTGGACGAATTGACACTTGCCTACGTTATCACCGTCCATAAAGCTCAAGGGTCAGAATTCCCTGTTGTGGTCATGCCCATTGTCCCCCAGCACTACATGCTGCTCCAGCGCAACCTGCTCTATACGGCCATCACCCGCGCCCGCAATCTGTGCGTTCTGACCGGCAGTCAAAAAGCCATCAACATGGCAGTGCGGAATAACAAGGTGGCCCGGCGCTTTACGGCCCTGGAGTGGCGGCTAGGAAAATAGATCATAAGAAAACCTAAGAGCCCCGATCAATTCTGGTGGCTCTTAGGTTTTATAACTCACTACTGGCGCTTCCCGAAAGTACTTCCATTCTGCCAACTCCGTGAGGATAAAATCTGCCCCATCCGAATGAAAGGGCTGTGTGCCGGGATCTTTACCGTCATAGCCTACACAGTATTTGCTCGTGCGCGGGCCAGCCTGAAAATTGCACTAACATAGGAATCCATTTGCTCAATTACGAGTCGAAGGGAGGTTGCGAAGGAGACGTCAGGCTTGTGAAATTATCCGCGCTCTGCCTATAAAATTTCCTGCTCAAAAAAGTATGGAATATATGCGCCCAATGGTTATACCCCCAAGGGGATCAAACCTCTATTATTTAATAACAATAGGATTTTTATCTAAATTCGTGTCATAATAATAATGTAATCTTTTCCAAGAAAAATTATAAGCTTCGTAAAGAGAAAGGGGTCCTTATATACAGATGTCCTTTATGCAACCAGGAAGTCGATAAGCTACTCTACGAAAAAATCACCGGACTTTGGAAAGAACGCCAAAGGCTTGAAGCAGATCTAAAGCTTAAAGCCAAAAATTTATCTGAACGTGAACAAAAACTTCGTGCATCCTTTGCTCTTCAAAAAAAGAATATTACAACGAAAGAGCGAGAAAAATACCAGATTCTCCTAACAGAACAAAGACGAGCTCTGGCAGTTAAGGTAGAGAAAGAGAGAAATGCATTAATTGCCGAAAGACGCAACCTTGCCACAGAATACAACAAAAAAATTGCGAATGAAACCAAAAAGATAATTGCCATCCAAAAAGCTCATTATAAGGAGCAGCACGATAAATTCAAACAGCAGTTTGAACAATCCGCTAGTAAGAAATTTGAACAGGAAAAAGTAAAAATTGAATCCGCAAAATTACGGTTGGAAAAAGAGAAACATCTACAAACTAATAGATATATCATGCTAAATAAGCAATTTGCAGCATTACAATCATCAAGCGGGAAAGAACTTGAGAAGAGAAATCGAAGGATAGAATCACTTGAACAACAAATAAAATCAAATCAAACCCCTCAAGTCCTAGGCTTACTAGAAGAAGGGATTTTTCTGGGAAAACTTCAAGAATTATTCCCTCATGATAAGTTTGATCACCCTGGTAAAGGCGGGGATATTATCCACCACATTATAGAAAACACAAAGGAAATCGGTTTAATAGTTTATGAATTAAAAAAAGTCAATAAATTTAGTCCTGCCCATATTGAACAAGCCTATTCTGCAAAACAACAAAGAAGAGCTGATTATGGTATCTTGGTAACCAATGCCAAGAGAAATGCCAAGGATTCTGGTTTCTCAATATCAAAGAGCATAATAATTATTCACCCCGCTGGTGCTCTTGTGCTGGTTGGAATTATTCGAGATCATTTAATAACCATGTCTCGATTAAAACTCAGCAAACAAAAGCGCGAAGCTACAATAAATGCTGTTTTAGACTATATTCAAAGTCCCACTTTTAAGAATGGAATTGATAGTGTAATTCAAGATACTATTGAGCTCTATACAGACTTACAAAAAGAAGTAAAAGAACATCTCAATACTTGTGCATTCAGGTTTAATAAATATCGGAATATTAATTCCCAGGCAGATAGAATTGAATCAAGAGTCATCAATCTACTTATAACCGAAAAAAATCCACAGGAGGTACAAAAGTATATCGATATCAAACCAATTGAATTACCATCAGAGATCGATTAAACAACAAAACAATAGGAGAAATAATAGGAGTAGGATTATTCTGACGCGGACTCGCCCTCCCTACTTTGCAGAATTAAAAATCTTGCGAATATCCCCTTTCATACTTACAATACAATTATGGATGACAAAGTTATCTCGTCAAAACTCATCGTTAGTTATAGTGAGTGTCATCGAAAAGCCTTTTTGCTACTGGATGGCAATCAGGGAGAATATTTGCCCGAATACGAAACAGTTATCAACAATTTGCGACAAACCAATCGAGACAGACAAATCCAAATTTTGAGAGAGCAAGGGAATGTTGTCAAACCCTATGATAATGAAAACCAACTATTTGAAACAGAACTTTACATTACTAATGCAAATATAAAGGCAGAAAAGTTTGAAGCCTATTGTGATATTGTAAAAATAAGCCAAGGTAAAAATATTCCGATAATTGTTTCAGCCACAAATCGTATATACGATGAACAAAAACTGGAATTGTATTTTGCGAGCTTCGTTATTGGCAATTTACTGAAAATCATTCCGCAAAATGGCATCATCGTTGATGGAAGGGGGAAAAACCACAAAATTAATTTATCAAATAGCACAAAAATAATATCTCCAGCAATAAATACATTGACAGAATGGGCAAATTCGCGCCCAGTTGAAATTCATCCAGTTGTATTAGGAAAAGCCTGCTCCCATTGTCAATATTTTTTGTCCTGTAAAGAATTAGCGGAAAAGAATGATGATTTAAGCCAACTGGATAGGCTTACTCCCAAACTGATCAAGCGTTATCATGAAAAAGGAATATTTACCTTAAAACAATTGTCGTTTCAATTTATGCCTAGGCGAACTCGTAAACGAAAACCGAGAGAAAACGAACTATACAAACCTGAATTACAAGCTCTTGCAATACGTACTGGTAACATCTTGATTCATGGCATTCCAAAATTGTCTGAATCGTCGCACAGAATATTTTTAGATATAGAGGGCTTGCCAGATTTAGGCTTTTACTATTTGATAGGATTACTTATATGCAGTCCAGATTGTGACAGTTATCAATACTTCTGGGCAGATACTCATATTGACGAAGAAACGATATTTCGACAGTTTTTAGGTGTTGTGAAAAATTACGATTTCCCCATCTATCACTACGGGAGCTATGAGCAAAAAGCACTTCGCCAGTTAGGAAAGCGCTACCAGATTGAAACCGAGAATGTTCGAAAACAGCTTATAAACCTGAATACTCATATTTTTGGGAAAATATATTTCCCTGTCAAATCGAACAGACTAAAGGAAATAGGAAGTTTTATAGGAGCATCTTGGACAGCCAAAAATGCGTCTGGACTCCAAAGCATTATCTGGCGATATCGCTGGGACGAAGCGAACGATAGAAAATTCAAAGATTTGTTGATTGAATACAATCGAGAGGATTGCCAAGCCGCAAAACTTTTGGCAGATAAAATCCGAGAAATAGCAGATAAAGCCGAACTACAGTCAAATATCGATTTTATTGACAATCCCAAAAAACGCACAGACGATATTGGCAGTGAAATCCATGGCCAATTTCAGGCAATTCTTAAGTTTGCTCATACTGGCGGGTTTGATAGAAAGAAAATCGAATTTGAAAATACGCAAACTAATGAACAACCCAAAAAACGAGGAGCTAAGCTGGGACACGTTGGAACCAGAAGGTCAGTGCCATTAACGGAAAATGTAATAGTTCGTGAACCGCTAAAAATATGCCCAAAATGTAATTCGGATCTAATAAAGGAGCAGGGCAAAATTTCTGAAAGAACTTTTATAGATTTATGTTCTAAAGAAGGTGGTTATTCAAAGGAAATAACAAAGATTCAGGGAACAAAAGGGTATTGTAAACATTTTTATCGATACTATGGCTATGATGATTTACGTGGAGGAGTTGTTTTTGGGCATGGATTTCAATCATGGATAATTTATGAACGAATGTTCCTACGCTTGCCCTATACAAATATTATTGAATCCTTAGATGAACAGTTTGGAGAAAAGATTAGCCCAGGTTCAATCGCTATAACCATAAGAAAATTTGCTAAGTACTATACTGAGACAAATTCTCTTATAGCTAGCCGTATATTAACAAGCCCATTCATTCACGCAGATGAGACAAAAATAAATATTCAGGGGGCAGAGTATTACGTCTGGGTATTTACTGATGGACAACATGTTTTGCTAAAAATGAGCGAAACTAGGGAAGCCACATTGGTGATAGATCTCCTAAAAGATTACAAGGGGATATTGATTTCGGATTTTTACGCTGCCTACGATTCTTTAACCTGCTTACATCAAAAATGCCTCGTTCACTTGATTCGAGACATGAATGATGATCTATGGAAATTGCCATTCGATTATGAGTATCAAGAATTCATTCGAGAATTCAAGAATTTAATAGTTCCAATCATCAAAACAGTTCACGCGCACGGATTAAGCAAGGCACATCTTAGTAGCTTTTCTGCTGAAGTTGATATTTTTTACGAAAAGAATATTTTCGGAAAAACATATCAATCTGATGTAGCCTTGAAATACAAAAAACGTCTAAAAAAATACAAAGATTCCCTTTTTAGATTTATTCACTATGATGGGATACCTTGGAACAACAATATGGCCGAAAGAGCGCTTCGCCACTTGGTTGTTCAAGAAAATATATCCAATACCTTTTTCAAATCGATATTTTCGGATCATTTATTGTTGCTGGGGATCATGCAAACTTGCCGATTTCAGAAAAAATCTTTTTTGAAGTTCTTAATTTCCGGCGAGAAAGATGTTGATTCTTATAACGAGTGAGCCAAGAAACATGAAACAGATTGATGCTTCTATTCATAAAATCTCTATCCATAAAAGTGCAACCGTTTTTCTAACTGTTATTTCTGCGAATCGAGAAGACTCTGAATAGTGCGTCCTAGTAACCTTACTCTTGTAATAATGTAGAGAGTGAAGTTGTTATATCTGTAGAGTTTACAATATAATATCCCCTTTCCCTCAATCGGTCTTTTCTAGTCGGCTCGTGAGCCGTCGGGCGGGTGCATTATGAAGTTGATAAGGTTCTGGGAAATATAAAGTTGAATGGAATCACGAATGCCCGTCAATTTGACAGGCGTTCGTATGAGTTCTTCCTGCGTTGTGAGCTGGATTCTCTTGATAAAAAATATCGCGGGTAGTTTGCATGCTCATCAGGTCCATTCAACCTTGACGGACTTGCGAACACCCGTATATAGTAGTGCCCCCAAGCGGACCTGTTCCGAACCGCACCCTTCCCTGGAATCTGGGGAAAATACAGTACAACGGGATTACAGTTTTCAAGAATGTAATAGAAACCATGAGATTCGTCAAGGAATATCAGCGTTACCTATTCTATAATCTTATTGATTTGCCTGCTCATGTCTTCCCAAATCCGCATTGGATTGCAGCAATCACCAATGAACAACCTGCCGGGGAATTTCCCCGGCAGGTTGTTCTGGAACATGTAATTAATAAATCGCTGGAGCCAGCAGATGTAGCTGTCTCTTCGAGTTTTCTCTTCTCGATCCCGGCGTACATCTCATCCCGCTTTGACTTCTTCAATAGTGGATAGAATAACAATACCACGACCGTAACCAGCGCCAGGATCAGGTTGTGCAAATTCTCCGGCGTGTGTTGGTCGGTGTTCAGCATCCGTTTTGAGAGTATTGCAACACCTCAAACTGAGGTACCTGTAACAGCACTAGGAAGTTCACCAGAATGGGATCCGGAGTCGTCGGATTAGATACTGCTGAGGCATCATCCAATCCGGTAATCCACCATACAATTATTTTGCCAGTTCCACCGTAGTGTGGAAGGTATCAGGATCAACCAGGTGAGTGATGATAAAATCGGCCACGTCGGCACGCGGGATGGAGTTCCCGAATACCAGGTGCTTGTTGATGGCCACTTGATATCGCCCGGTGCGCGGTTTGTCCAAAAGGCGTGGCGGACGCACGATCGTCCAATCCAGATCACTGGCCTTGACGACGTTTTCCATTCGCAGCAGATCGGCATACATGCCCCCGTATAACCGCCAGAGGATTGGTTTGATAATCCAGCGCTGCCACCCGCCTGGATCGGTTGCGCCAGCGGAGACGCAAAGAAGCCGGCGCGCCCCGGAGGCGCGCATCGCCTCCATAATGTTGTTCATACTGGACGAATAGAACACGGTGGGTTCTTTCGTCAGAATTCCAAGCGCCGAAACCACCAATTCCTGCCCAGTCAATGCCTGTTGAAAGCTGGCCAGTTCTAATGCATCGCCGCGAACCACCCGTAAACGTTCATTCTGGATCGTTATCATTTCCGGACGGCGCGCCACCGCGGTGACTTGATGACCTGCATCCAGCGCCTGCGCAACTACTTGACGGCCGATTCCCCCGGTGGAACCAAAGACGATGAGTTTCATTCGATTTTCTCCTTCTGAAGCCACGACATCCCGCCTATCCAGAGGAACTCGGCCGGGGTCCCGATCATGCGAAAGAATTAATACCTGGATTGCCGATTGATCGCCAGGCTGCCTAAAAACAGCATAACAACGGTAAAAAGCGCCAGGACCAATACATCCCGACCGAGCAGGGCAGCAGAATTGTAAAAGACCGCCATCTGTAATGCGTGGTTACCGTAAGTGAGCGGTACGAAAGCGGCAATGGACTGCAGCCAGGACGGCTCAAAAGCCAGCACGCTGATCCCGCCCGACAGGAAGAACAGATAGAGGGAAATGAACATGGATACACCAATGACCGGCTGAACGTGCCGGAAAGCTGCACCGATCGTGACACCCAGGCTGGAACCCATTAATGCGATCAGGGCAACGATCAGGAGTGTAGTGAGCCAGTAAATACCCTGCGGGTAGATCCAGCCCAGCAGATAAGCCACCAATAATACCAGCACGCCCAAAAAGAAACTGGTCACAAACCCGGCCAATACCTTCCCGGCAATCACCGCGGAGCCAGGAGCGGGTGAAAGTAGCAGTTCCTTAACGGTATAGGTTTCCCATTCACGGGCAGTCGCCAATCCACCAGTAATCAGACCGCTGATGAGGAGCAGCAGTACTATGGTGGGCAGCATCGCATATTGGAACAGCTGGATATCCCGCTGGCGCAGATCACTTTCATTCACCGTGACTTTGATGGGGCTGGCATCCCCCTGAGTCAGGTAGTACTGTGTTACTGCATCAGGGACGGCCCGGCGGATATCATTGGTTAAATCCAGATTCAGGTTGTTAATGGTCACATCCACCTGCGCTGGCTGATGGGCCTGCAGGCGCGTTGTAAAGTCGGCCGGGATGGTCACAATGGCGACCACATCCAGGTTCTTGAGCTGCGTCTGGGCCTGGGCTGCATCGACTTCATGCAGGCGGAATACATCTGCAGAGCGGATCGCCTGGGCAATCAGAACGCCCTGGGTGCCTGTGTCCTGCACGACGAGCGCCACCGGGCTACGACCCACCGCCTGAGCTCCCAGCGCCTGTACGAGCAGTACCACCAATGCAGGAACAATTGTAGCGGCTATGTTGGCTGGCTGGCGCAGCCAGATCTGCAGATCCTTGCGCAAAATAAACCATGTTGTGCGGAAAAAATTTCTAATCATTTTATTTATCCATCCTTCGCTTTTCAAGGGTTGCTCTACTGGACTCAATGGCTCACGGTCGTGCGTTGTAAAGCTACGGTCACCAGGATGATCAAAACCAGAGCATAGCCGATCAGGATGAGCGTATTACCGCCCAGGCTGAGCGTATTCAATGCAAACCCATGAAACGCATGCTGCAAGACCACGATCTGATAATAAATCGGGAATATCCTGGCGATGACCTGCAACAGCGGCGTAGTAAACGAAATGGGGGCAAATGCTCCGCTGATGAAGAAGAGCGGCAGGCTTATTCCCATGCTCAAGGCAATCACCGGCTGGCGAATTTTAATTACCGTTCCCAACAGCGTTCCGGCCGTGTTGAAAATTACCAAACTGAGCAGGGTAAAGCCGAACATCTCTCCCCAATTTATGGGGACCACGCCAACAAACACGATCAATACCAACAAGACGATCACGGTTGATCCCAGGCTGACGATAAACGAACCTAGCATTTTTCCTTCCGTAATGGCCCAGCGACTAGCGGGGGATAGCAACAACTCTTTGATGGTCTGGTTTTCCCATTCTTTGGCCGCGGCTGTGCCCGATTGTAGTAACCCACCCATCATCAGGGCTATGACCAGGATCGAGACGCCAAGATAAGGAACGTAACCGGTATCGTGGGTATATAAATCTTTTTCCTGCACGCTGACACTGACCAGGTTGGGAAAGACCTTGGCATAAAAACTGGTGATGGAGAGCGGGATGGCCCGGCGGATGTCGTTGGTGAAGTCCGTGTTAAGGTTGTTGATCTTGACTCCCACCTGCACGGGTTGGTCTTGTTGGACTTTGGCGTCAAAGTCAGCCGGGATGGTGACGACCGCCACGATCTGCCCGGCGGTGATCAGGCGTTCCGCTTCGGCTGCCGAGTTCTTTTGCAGACGGAATGAATGGGCCTGGCTCATGGCCAGATAAAATGCCTGTGCGTAAGGTCCCTGGTCTTCCATCACCACCGCGGTCGGGGCATTGGCACCCGCCAGGACAAACAGGCTCATCAGAATCAACACATTGACCGGCACAAACAGACTGAGTATGGTGAACAACCGGTCGGTCAGCGCCGCATGAAAATCTTTTTTCGCGCAGGCCCATACTACGCGTAGTTGGTAACCAAGATCGTTAAACATTTCTCATCTCCTTAGTCACGCAGAGCGGTTCCGGTCAGATGAAGGAATACCTCATCCAGGTTAGGCACACGCACTGCAATTTCGTGAATCTCGCAACACTGGGCTACCATATTGATGATCTGTGGAACCACATTTGAGCCAGACTGCGTAGTGATCTTCAAGGAGCGGCCTTCCTGTTGGACATCTTCAACACCAGGCAGTGCGCGCAACTCTGTCATCATCTCGAAGGGGCGGACCGATTCGATTTCCACCACGCTGCCGCCGAAGCGCTGCTTGAGTTTCTCCGGGGTATCGAGCGTGACCAGCCGACCGCGGTCGATGATTGCAATTCGGCTGCACAATTCCTGCGCTTCTTCCAGATAGTTGGTGGTGATCAAGACTGTCTTGCCCTGCTGGCGTAGTGCCAGGATGTAATCCCAGATGGCGCGACGAGACTGTATATCCACGCCAAGAGTCGGTTCATCCAGGTAGATCAACTGTGGGTTGTGCAGCAGAGCACGTGCCAGAGCCAGGCGGCGCTTCATCCCGCCTGAATAATCGCTGACGCGGGAATCCTTACGGTCAGTCAGTCCAACCAGATCAAGCATGGCCTCAATGCGGGCTTTCTTCTCCCGGCCTGGAATGCCAAAGAGATCAGCGTGGAAATCCAGGTTGGTCCAGGCCGAAAGCTCTTCATACAGGGCGGTTTCCTGGGGCACCGAGCCAAGCAGCTGGCGCACCTGGCGGGTGTGCGTGCCCAGGCCGTACCCCATCACACGCACTTCCCCACTGGTCGGGGCGGATAGTCCGCTGATCATGTTGACCGTGGTGGTTTTGCCCGACCCATTAGGGCCCAGCAGTCCAAAGATCTCGCCCGGTTCCACTGTCAAGGACAGGTCGTCCACTGCGGTGAAATTTCCAAAACGCTTCACCAGGTGAACCATTTCAATAGAAGCAACATTGGTTTTCATTATTATTCTCCATCAACCAGAATAAAAGTAAGTACATGCTTATCTTCGGGAGGCATAAAGAGCCCATCCATAAGACAGGAACGCGACGATGGTCGCGAATGCCATGACAAGCGAATAAGCGGCAACTTGGGATGTGACGAACTGTGTTCCTCCAAAAATGGCGGCAAGGATGCTGATTAAGCCGGCCACCGAGCTCACGATCCAGGGCCGATTGTTCTGCTGGGCAGCGAGGACCACCAGGACGATCGCGCCGGCCAACAGGAGAGTGCCGACCACGATATGAGCTAAGGTAGGGAACTGGGAACGGGCAAATGCCCAAAGTTGATCGGCCTTGGTAGTATTGGGAAACTGCACGAATAAATTCGCCAGCATGCCCAGGGCATACTGGATGACAAGAGCACCGATCATAAGGATGGCATTTACACGAAGGCCATTTTGTATTTTGGTTGTTTCTGATGTAACTTTCATTTGAATACTCCTTTATTGATGTTGTTAGGTTGATTATTCACATTTTGTCAAAAGATTGTGAACTGTTTATGATGCTTTCGTGGAGTTGCTGTGAAAGCTTTTTGGCGCCGATTGCGAGGATGATCAGGGCAGTTGGGGGTTGTTCATATCTTTTTCCATATCCAATCTTATTATTGATTAATCGACCAATTAATATACGGGTAAAAAAAATTAACCTGGCAATAGCGCATTTAAGGCGAGGTCGACCACACTCTCAATGATCTGCTCCTGGGAATACTGCAGCGCGAGCGGATCGTGCAATATGTTGCGGAGAAGAGCGATATTCATGACGCTCCCCATCACTAAGCGCGTTACCAGGCCAGGATCCATTTTGCGAAATTCGCCGCTTTCCATTTTTGCCGCCAGATAACCCTGCACAAATCGGGTCCCCTCTTCGAAGTTGGCGATTCCTATTGGAACTGTTTCGGGATGATAGATGACTTCGGGGAGATATATTCGCAACAACTGCTGATATTTGGCATCTTCCACCACGGTCAGCATTTGCCTGACCACAAGATGCAAGAATTGCTCAGGGGGCAGGGCAAGGATTTGCTCCGGGTTCGTACGGATGATACGCTGGGGAGAGCTATCATCCATGATTGCTTTCAGCAGCGCCTCTTTGCTCTCGAAATAATGATAGATCAGGCCAGGGGTGATGCCGGCTTCGCGGGCAATATCTTTGTTGCTTGCGCCAGCAAAGCCTTTTTTTGCAAAGACCTTGAGTGCGGCTTCCATGATCTGCTCGCGGCGATCTTCAGTGATTTTTACAGTTCTAGCCATAGATGAATATACCTGAAAGCTATTAATTAACCAGTTAATTAATTATACATCCTATATCCAATTTGTCAAGTAGTAACTTGTAAAACTGAACATAAAACGAACGAAAAATCCCCTGAGATTATGGGCGGGAAGCGCTGCCAGTATAGAGCGAGCGCATCTAGATTCTTAAGGAAAGGTAACGGCCACAGAAACAGTGGAAACAGGGAAAGGTATTCTTCTTGACGAGTGCTGAATCATAGAAAGTCAATTGGTAGTCCCACCAACTTATTCCTTTGCTCAAAATGCAAACCAGCCAGAAATTCCTCGATATCCAAGGAATTCTGACTGGTTTCGACTAAATCCAGTGCCCCCAAGCGGACTCGAACCGCTGTTTTTCATCAATTTCATTGGGCTTTACCAAACTTGGAATAACCTTGCCCTCTAAAATAATAAACACCAGGTAATTAACGCCGGGCGCACTGTTTACGGATATGGGGATTACGAATTGTAGTGCTAAAAGCAGTTACCCCGATGGAGGCTCGAACGATAATAAGCCTTTTACTTATTTGATGTCCATTTTTAAGAATCTAATATTGATGGGCTCACAAGGAGCTACGATTATTCAAAAATGGCTTTGCTTCGATTGAATCTCGCTGATCGATACAGGATAACAAAATAGTATATAACTGTTGCCCCTATCCCGGCTATCGATATGATGAAAAATGGTATGGTCCACAATTTGCTGAGATTTGTTGCTCCGAGAGCAACTATTCCCATGAATAAACCAACCCAGTCAGCGAAGAATAGGGTTAACCAATGACTCCACAGTATCCATGTAGACTTTTTTAAGTCATTCTGAAAATTAGCAGAAAACTCTAGATGACTGGTTTCTTTACACGTATTTTGCCAGATAGATACTATGCTGTCTATTTCGTAATGCAGGAACACCAGCCAAAATAACGAGCCCATAAATAAACCCCAAGCGAATACTTCGCCCAGTTGCTGTAGAGCAGTTCCCCTAACAAGCAAGAGGAGGAAAAGTATTGAGAACCAATTTCCGAGATCCGATTTGGAGTAATGTTTGAAAGATAGCCGAAATTTATTGAACATGTCACTTATTTTCCCAGTGCGGCGCGAAGAACACGCATTATGCGCTTACGCTCGTTCTCGTCCTTTGTTTCTAGAATTGTTTTCACAAATTTATTGAATTCGGGATTTTTTTTGCTATATTCTCGAATGCGGTCAATAAGTTCTTCGTCTTCATCTAAAGTAAGCCAGCCGATCATGTTGTATAGTTCAACTCGCTGTGTATCAAAGAAGTCTGCAATTGCATTGCAGACATCAACGCTGATGGGACGCTTGCCATTCAAGATGGCAGAGAGATGTGACGAACCTATCCCGATGCCGGCGGCTACCTTGCGAAGAGAGAGTTTCCTTTCCTGGGCCTTTTGGATTACAAAATTTTTAATAGTCTCGTTTTCGTTCATAGTTCATCTCTTTTCCCTTGCAAAGATAAAAAAAGAACGATATAATGGATGCGTACAAATGTGCGCAATCTACGTCATTATATTCGCATAAATTTGCTGCACTAATATCTCTAGAAAGCATACAAATCCTTTTACCGAACTCTCCGATATTTTCGATAACATTCGTACTGCTAACAATGCGACGTTTGCCACCTTTAAACCCGACCTTAACATGTACCTGGAATATCTGAGTGGCAGACTATCCATTGTCGAATACGGTTTTACTAACCACGCTTTAAACGGATTTGCCCATGGAACAAAATATTGATTTTACTGTCAACATCTTGAAAGAATTTCAAATACACCTGGATACAAACCTGGGAAAAGCTTTCCAAACAGGTGTCAGTTATTGCAGTCATGCTAGACAATATATCGATTTTTTCTATTTCTCTCATGATGCCGCTGATCCTCTGACAATCTCACAGGATTTGTTTGAAAGTTTTATAGGCTGGCTTCGAGAAAATAAATATGCGGAAGCTACGGTAGAAGCACGAGCCTTTGGGGTTTATCGTTTCTGGAAATTCCTTTACAAAAAAAAGAAGATGGCACCAGCTCCCGAACCATTTGAGTTTATGGAGATAAATTTCCATAAGGAACCGAATCTTGCAAAGCCGATTTCAAGGAATGAGTTCTTTACACTGATAGGAGGCCTTAATGAGGCATTACGAAGCATATGGTGAATTCGTGGCGTTGAGAGAAATCACGATTAGTACCTTTGTCCGTTCTGGTGAGAGTAAACTTCATGAGGTCGTGAAATTACGCAGAAATGAGATGAATCTCCAGGAAAGTTCCTCCACGTTCCGAAATGATCACGTGTTTACGGAAAGATGGGTACATGATTTTCTATTGCTTCGAGATACGCTTTTCCCTGCCAGTCCATGGCTTTTCCCGAGTAAGACCGGGGAATTTTGCGATGCCAGCCGCGTACCATATCGTATAAGTAGTTTGTTTTGCCAGGCAGGGATCCAAAATGTTCCTTGTGCTCCGGAGTCGCTTTCACCTGATCAGTGGCTAAAACTTACAACCGAAGTAAGGTTCTACTTTCAAAGACAGAGATATCAAGTCGCCCTTGCAGTTGCTTTCTTGAGCTGCGATGCTCTTCGACCGGGAGAATTAGCCTCCTTAAAAAAATCCAATATTGACATCGATCAATTCTGGATTTGCCTTCCCCGTCCAAAGAAAGGGCGGCCGGAATATATGCCTCTCCCAGCCTTCCTGATCGAGCCATTGTCCAGGTATATTTCGCATCTCAAACTTGATGATCGCCTCTTCATAAACCTTCAGGGGACTCCCTGGACGCGCAAAGACATTTATCGGGTTGTTAAAGCTCATGCTGCTGAGTTGGGCATAAACGATGTTGTGCCACGCAGGGTTCGGGCTACCGTCGGGCGCCTCTTGCGTAAGAACGGCGCCACATTAGATCAAACCCGAGAGTTTTTACGCCACGTAGAACTGCGGACAACTGAGCTACATTACGCACCGGATAATATTGAAGAGCGGCAGCAGATATTCCAGGAATACCATCCCCTGAGTTCGAAGAATATTTCACGGAAGGTGTCGTGATGGCTCTTGTATTCTTTTTTCAAAGTACAATGTTTCTGTCTTTAGAAGAAATATCTTCAGGCTGGCCTATAAGCCGCATTCTGTCCGGCGGTTGTTCTGGTTTACGCTAGAAACGCTTCATCCCGGAGCGCGCGCCTGTGCGATCATCTCTCTAAGCAGCCTACCCGGGACTAATAATGAAGCGAGCCGCTTCTCGTCCCTGCTTGGCCTTGCTCCCGGCGGGGGTTACCTGGCCGCCCGCATTGCTGCGGACGCCGGTGGTCTCTTACACCACCTTTTCACCATCACCTCTGCACAAGGCAGAGGCAGTCTGTTTCTGTGGCCCTGATCCGGCAGGTTGCCCCGTCCCGGGGTTTCCCCGGCGCCGTGCCCTATGGAGTGCGGACTTTCCTCGACTCTGCGCTTACGCGCAAGGCCGCGACCGCCCGGCCAGCCTGAAGACAACGGTATCATACCGTCTATGAAGCGGCGAGTCAATCTTGAAGAAAGAAAAAATTTAACCACGATCCCGCGGAAGACCAGCGCGGGACAGGCGTATACTAAGGAAGAACTTTTTTTGGTTTCCTTCGTGTCCGTTGTGTCCTTTGTGGTTGAGCGTTTTTCCCTGCAAAAACAAAAGAACTAAGATACAATTTGAGGAGATTTATCACCCCGGAATGATGACCATTTTATAGCGGTAAAGTCCGCAGAATATGCTTTAATGTATAAGAAAGGTAAATCATCCTAATGGAGGTAAAAATGTCCAAGAGCGTTGATAATTTGAAGACGGCCTTTGCAGGCGAGAGCATGGCCAACCGCCGGTACCTGGCGTTTGCAAAGAAAGCGGATCAAGCCGGATTCCCGCAGATTGCCAGGCTCTTCCGTGCCGCAGCCGCGGCGGAGACTATCCATGCGACCAACCACCTGAGGGCCATGGACGGCATCAAGGACACGGGCGAGAACCTGGAAGTTGCCATCGCCGGTGAGAATTACGAGGTGGTCACAATGTACCCGACCATGCTGGCCGAGGCCCAGACGGAAGGCGATAAACGGGCCGCCCAGTCCTTTAATTATGCGTTCCAGACCGAGAAGATCCACGAGGCGCTCTACCGCGAGGCGGCCGAGACGCTCGGAAAAGGCAAGGACCTGCCCGAAGTCGAATATTACGTTTGCCCGGTGTGCGGCCACACGCATGTCGGCCGGATGGACGGCGGCAGGTGCCCGATCTGCAATACGCCCTTCGAGAAATTCGAGAAGATCGTATAGAACTTTTGCCAATCCAGAGTTAATTTAACCGGAGATACCCCCAGGGGACGGGTACGGTGTCGCCGGGGATGAATGTTTTTTTGGTTTGATAAACAACGAAAGACTTGTTTTTCAGGATTTGAAATTCTGTTTATCTCTGTTCATCTCCGGTGAATTTTTATTTTCGATGGCTTTCGTAAAACCGGAGGGTGGTAAATCTGGACAGATTCCCCGGCGTAAAGTAAAATACTGTGCTTTGGTAGCAGGTTCCTGCGTGCTGCCTGTTCGTTTGAATTATCAAATGAATTGAATGAAAGGCAGAGGCTGCAGTATATGCACTCCGCCGGGCAATCGTATTATTTATGGAGGAAGCAAGTGGCTAATATCAAGTCCCAGATCAAGCGTAACCGACAGAACGATAAGCGTCGTCTGCGCAACCGTGTTTACCGCGGCACCGCCCGCATCGCGGTTAAGAATGCCCGCACTGCCTTCGATTCCGGTGTACCCGAATCGAAAGCTGCCCTGGCCAGTGCCATCAGTGCATTGGATAAGGCGGCCGAGCAGGGTGTCATTCATAGAAATAATGCCGCCCGCCGCAAGAGCCGCCTGGTGAAGGCGTTTGCCAGGATGGAGCCGGTCAAGGTGGAGGCCGAGCCCGCAATGGTGGAGCCGGCGGCTGAACCTGAAGTAAAGAAAGCTGCGCCGCGCAGGCGGGCCGCCAAGGCGGAAGCCAAAAGTGAGCCCAAGACTGAACCGAAGTCTGAGCCCAAGGCTGCGCCCAAGAAGGCCGCCGCAACCAAGTCCACGAAAGCGAAGAAGGAACCTGCCACGCCCAGGAAACCACGCGCAAAAAAGGAAGAGTAAGCGTTCACGGCTTGCAAAAACTTTGAGCGGGAGCGCCCAGAACGAATGGGCCTCCCGCTTTTTTGGTGCTATTGAATGAGATATAATCCTGACCAAGGTGACCATGTTCCAGTCTGAACAGCAAGCCATCGAAGACAAAATCAAGAACTTTGCGTCGGCGCAGGGCATCGCTCTCGCCCCGTTGGAATGGAAGCCCATCCCTTTCAGCGGGGAGTGGGGCATTTCCACTTCGTTTTTTGCCAGCGCCGCGCTCGCTGTGCTCGAAGCACGTGAGGGAAAAAAAGTGGTCGTGCCGCAGCGCGCCCAGGAAATCGCCTGGCAGGTCAGGGAGGCGCTGGTCAATGCAGCCGGCATCAGCCGGATCGAGGCAGTCAAGGGCTATCTCAACCTGTACTTCGAAACGGCGGAATATGCCGGCCGGGTGGTGGAGACGGTGCTGGAACAAAAGAGGCGCTTTGGAGGCGGGCCCGCCACCGGCCAGCGCGTCATGATCGAATTTTCCCAACCGAACACGCATAAGGCTTTCCATGTCGGCCACCTGCGCTCAGCCATCCTGGGGGATGCGCTCGCCCGGATCATTGAATTTGCCGGTTATGAAATAGTGCGAGCCAACTACCCCGGCGACATGGGACTGCACGTGATCAAGTGGTTGTGGGCATATTTGAAATACCACGCCGGCGAAGAGCCGGGTACCGACATCACCCAGTGGATGGGAAAAGTCTATGCAGATGCCAGCCGACGGCTGGAAGAAAACCCCGACCTGGAAGCCGAAGTGCGGGCTGTCTACGCCCGTTGGGATAAACGCGATCCGGAGATCGTGGCGCTGTGGGAGAAGACCCGCCAGTGGTCGCTGGAAGGTTTCAACCAGATGTACGACCAGCTCGATATCCGCTTTGACAAGTATTACTTCAACAGTGAAGAAGAAGACCCGGGCAAGCAAGTGGTGGAGGCACTGGTCAGGCGCGGCATCGCTACGGACGAACGCCCGCAGGGTGGGGCGGTGCTGGTCAAGATCGATGACCTGCTGGGACTGACGAAAGAGCAGTATCGCACCACGGTAGTGCTGCGCTCGGATGGCACCGCCCTATATGCCACCGAAGACCTCTCGCTGGTGCTGCACAAATTCCGGGATTACCCGGACCTGTTCCGCTCCATTTATGTGGTGGATGTGCGCCAGTCCCTGCATTTCACGCAGATCTTCAAGATCCTGGAAATTGCCGGATACGAACAGGCCAGGAAATGCGTGCATGTGGCTTATGAACTGGTGACCCTGCCGGGGAACGTGGTGATTTCCAGCCGCGAGGGAACGGTGGTGCTGTTGGAGGACCTGCTGCGCGAGGCCATTAGCCGGGCACGCGCAGAAGCCGCCAAGAAGAACCCCGACTTGAGCGGGGAGCAACTCGAGGCCGTGGCCAAGGCGGTTGGGCTGGGTGCATTGAAATACCCGATACTGGCGCGTGAGAATACCAAGCTGGTCACCTTTGACTGGCAGGCTGCCCTGGATTTCAACGGTCAGGCGGCTCCCTACATTCAATATGCACACGTGCGCTGCAACTCCATATTAAAGAAGGCAGGAGTCGTCATCGGCGACCTTCCGCCGGCTGAATTTACTTACAAATTGGAACCGGCTGAAATCGAACTCATCGATAGCATCAGTCGTTTCCCAAATGAAGTGCAGCGGGCCGCGGCCGAGTACAAGCCGCTGGTCATAGCCAGTCTGGCCTACGACATCGCCAAAGCCTTTGCCGGCTTTTACGATGCCTGTCCGGTCGTGCAGGCCGATCCGCCGGTACGGGCGGCGCGCTTGCGGCTGGTGGCGGCGACCAAATATGTTCTTGCCAATGCATTGGCGCTTTTGGGCATCACAGCCCCAGAAGTGATGTGACGCACTGACCGAAGGTCAGTGCGAAAATCAGCGCGTTCCTGCTTCACCGCAAGGTGCCAGAGCAAGTACAGGAGCTCCGAAAAAGCGCAGGAGCCTCCCGGCTGTCGCCGTTGTAAGCCAATGGCAACGGCTGCCGCGGTGAAATGAAGAACCTGGCTGAAATTCATCTTTTCTGTCAAGGAGTTTAGTTATGTCACCAGTTCGTACTCTCATCATGGGCGCCGCCGGGCGCGACTTCCACAACTTCAATGTCTTTTTCCGTGACAACCCGGACTATGAAGTGGTGGCATTCACCGCGACCCAGATTCCCGACATCGAAGGCCGCACGTATCCGCGCCAGCTGGCCGGGAAGATGTATCCGAAAGGTATTCCGATCTATGCCGAAACCGACCTGCTCAAGCTGATCAAGAAATTTAAGGTGGAACAGGTCATCTTTGCGTACTCGGATGTGCCGCATGAAGTGGTGATGCACAAGGCTTCGATGGTATTGGCAGCCGGAGCGGACTTCCGCCTGATGGGCGAGAAGCTCACCCAGCTCAAATCCACCAAGCCGGTTGTCTCGGTCTGCGCCGTGCGGACCGGTTCGGGCAAGAGCCAGACCACCCGGCGCGTCTCATTGATCCTGCGCGGGATGGGTTACAAGGTGGCGGCCATCCGGCACCCCATGCCGTACGGCGACCTGGTCAAGCAGGAAGTGCAGCGCTTTGCAACCTACGCCGACCTGGACACACAGGAATGCACCATCGAGGAGCGCGAGGAATACGAACCGCACATCGATAACGGCGTGATCGTCTATGCGGGGGTGGACTATGAGAAGATCCTGCGCCAGGCTGAAAAAGAAGTGGATATCATCCTGTGGGATGGTGGCAACAACGACTTCCCGTTCTACGTCTCGGACCTGAAGATCGTGGTGGCCGACCCGCACCGCGCCGGCCATGAGAGCACCTACCATCCCGGCGAGGTCAATGCGCGTGATGCAGACGTGATCGTGATCAACAAGGTGGATACGGCTGATCCCCAGGCGGTCATTAAAGTGCGCGAGAACCTGCGCCGGCTGAATCCCACAGCCACCGTCATCGAAGCGGCTTCCCCGCTGTTCGTGGACGATCCTGCCGCAATCCTGGGCAAGCTCGTCCTGGTGATCGAGGACGGCCCGACCCTGACACACGGCGAGATGGCCTATGGGGCCGGCTACGTGGCGGCCAAACGCTTCGGCGCGGCCGAGATCGTCGACCCGCGCCCGTTCGCGGTGCGGTCGATTGCCGCCACCTACCAGAAATACCCCAAGACCGGCCCGATCCTGCCGGCCATGGGCTACGGTGCCGCCCAGATCAAGGACCTTGAAGCCACCATCAGGAAGGCGGATGTGGACCTGGTCATCATCGGTACGCCGATCGACCTGACGCGCGTGCTCAAGATCACCAAGCCCTTCCAGCGCGTGCGCTATGAATTGCAGGAGATCGGCCACCCGACGCTGGAGGATATTCTGAAGAAGAAATTTGGTAAGAAGAAATAAAGGGGCTGAGAACAGAGAATAGAGAATAGAGAACGGTGAATAGTCAGTAGTAAAGGAGTCGGGCAAATCCATCGCCCGACTCCTTTACTATAATATTCATTTTTCATTATCGTAGAACCCTGGGGAATTTATCAGTGTTCCATTAGTTTCAATTGCGAGTAGGGTAACCTTTGCCTGGTCATCTTTGATTGGCTGGACATGGTCTTCGGGCATGAACCAGGCGATTTGGGCCTGAATTTTCAACCCGGGACAGTTAAATTCCTAAATTTAGTAGTAAGTAAGATAATTATAAATTGACTTACTTATTAGTATATGGTATATTTAATCTACTATTACAGAAGGAGATTATTATGGAGACCATTGCTACATCCAAAGGACAGGTGGTCATCCCATCAAAGATCCGGCGCAGATTGGGAATACAAGAAGGTACCTACATCCAGATTGAAGTGGATGAAGCCAACAAGCGTCTTATCCTGACGCCGGTGACGCGCGAATATATTCACAGCCTGCGGGGAAAATATAAAGGCAAAGGATTGATGAAGGCTTTAATGGCTGAGAAGAACCGGGAAAAGGAGCTTTAAATGCCGCGCAAACCGAAGGCGCTGGTGTTGGATAGCTGGGCGGTGATTGCCTATTTGGAGGACGAACCTTCCGGCCAGCAGATCGCCGATTTAATTGCCGGCGCCAATGAAGAGAGGATTCCAGTATATATGTGCGTTGTCAATGCCGGCGAGGTCTGGTACATCATTGCCCGGGAAATCTCGGAAGAGGAAGCCAACAACAGTATCAAAGAACTCCACGACCTGCGCATCCAATTTGAAGATGCAGATTGGGAATTTACCCAGGAAGCCGCGCGGTTTAAGTCAAAAAACAAAATGTCGTACGCAGATTGTTATGCAGGTGCGCTTGCAAAGGTAAAAAAGGCGGATTTGGTGACAGGGGATGGGGAATTCAAGGCAATTGAAGAGCAAATTAAAATTCAGTGGGTTTAGTTGCGGATTCTGGTCATATCGCACACTCATTCCGGGGTTATCCGCACAGTCATTCCGGAGCATTCCGCACAGTCAGGAGAGGGGAAACGCTGGTTGAATATATTGTACCTTAGGTGTGCGGTA
>Ga0187873_1000540_pt1 | contig 38371 bp, 30 predicted proteins | sample June2016WEW_16_1_2_FD_133012 | JGI IMG/M metagenome (GOLD analysis project Ga0187873, IMG submission 133012) | Peatland microbial communities from SPRUCE experiment site at the Marcell Experimental Forest, Minnesota, USA - June2016WEW_16_100 | ecosystem: Environmental > Terrestrial > Soil >...
ATCACTACTCGGCCCAACCATCCATTGCCGAGGCAGGACTTGCACCTGCGAGCATGTCAACTGTTGAAGGCTGCACACAGGAACTCGTCTTCTTCGCGCGGTTGTTTGCCGACTTGACGGCGCCCCATCCCGACTACGACGCCCTGAAGCAGGTTTATTGGAATCGAGTTTACGGCATTTACGACCGCCTGCCCGACCACGTTGATCCGCGTCCGCGCGGCAACACCGAACGCTTCGTGCGGCATTTCATGGATTGGACCTAACCGGCGCCCGGACCGCTACGGGTGGATTGGAGTAAAAAGCTCTTCCCAACTGCCACGCCGACCACCGTTCCGAGCCGTAGGCTGCCGAGCGCATGGTCAACACGCGCGAACCGTCGGGGCCCTCCCAACAGTACGGCAAGGGAACCTCCGGTTGGGAACACCTCTCGTTGGGCCCCACATGGAAGAATTTTACCCCCGCCTGGGCCAAGATCCTCGCCATGACCCGGGTATGGGAAGCGACGTCGGTCATCCTGGCCGCCGTCGGCAACGGTTGCACAGGCGCGCCATCTCCACAGAATACCGGAACCCGCGCGCCGGGTCCTCCAGGTCCAGTGATCGACATGGTTCTCATAAAGGCTCCTTCACCTCTCCAATCCAGTGTTCGACTCCTCTTTGATTGGTCCCCAGCCTATGGCTAGGCCGATGTTACCTTGACCCGGATAGCGGGGCCAAACGCCTTTCCAACGCGCACCTTGGGTGTCTGGCCGCGGACCGTGACCTGCACGGTCTCGTCCCTCCAGCTCCAATCCACCAGGCCGACGCTCGTCGGCAGCGCGCGGACCCGCACCGGCTTGCCGACCCACGACACGGGCACCCCGCCGCCGATCACCAGCACCGGCTCGGTCCCGGACTCGTCGACGTAGGCGAGCATCTCGACCTGTAAGGCCAGGATCTCGCCGGCGGTCCAATAGTGTGGCGTGACGCACGGCGGATTCACCCAGCCGCGCACGTCCTGCCACAACCCAAACGTGTTCTCCTCACGATTGCCTTCCCACCAGGTGTACAGCCCCGGGGAAGTCTGCTCGTTCCAGAACCACTGGAGGTTCTCCCAGACTCGCTCCGGCTCGTCCAGCCAGAGCCACTGGTGGGTCACCGCCGCGCTGAAGTAGGTCCAAGGCAAATATCGTCGCGGGTCGGCTCGCTGCTGGAGGCGCTCTCGATAGGCCGCCTTGTCCGGGGCCGCGGCCCACGTCGGCCAGAGCCCCGAGATGTAGGTCCGCTCTTGCTGCCACTGCGGGGCCTTCAGCCACGCCCGCTGCAAGCGGTCGGCCGCGGCCAGCCAGCGATCGGCTTCTCCGGTGTGTTTCAGCCGCCGGGCCAGCGACGCCGCGCCACGCAGTCCGTGGCAGCTCACGGCGGTGATGTACGACGCCGGCCGGCCGAAATCCATGCGCCCGATGATCAGCCCGTCGCGGGCCGGCTCGCAGATCAGGTCCAAGTCGCTGCGGTGGCGATGTTCCGGAACGATCGGCCCCGCGTACGGGAGTCGGAGGGGCTTGTCGGTCGAGGCCATCTTCAGCACGAGATCGGCTTTGCGCTGGACGTGCGGCCACAGCCAGCGGTCGAACTCCGCGTCGCCGACGCGCACGGCCACGTCTTCCATCACGCGCAGGCCCTGCCCCGGGGCGTCGCCTTCGGACCCGAAGCCGCCGAAGAAATCGTTTTCGGCGAAGTACCTCGCAAGCTCCGTGGCAACCTCGAGTTGGCCCGCGCGCACAAGTCCCGCGACGACCGCGGCGCCGTCGCGTTGCCAGGCCAGCGGATAGTTGGTCGGCTCGCCCGGAGGCGTGCGCCGGTCCAGCAGTCCCATCATCAGGTGGGCGACCTGGGCGTGCAGACAATCGGCGAAACGCTGCTCCGGCAGGTCCATCTCGATCGTTGCGCGCACGGCGGGGTAGTGAAGCGGGTTCGGCCTGGCAGGCGCGGAATCACGCAACACGAGCCGGGCTGCGCGCCCGGCCGCCAATTCGATGCGGGCGCAGCCCCACCCGTCTTCGCCCTTCCACTGGCGGGTTGGCCCCCGCTGGTCCTTCCAATTCGGACCCCCTTCGCGGCCCACGAAGACCGCCGCGGGCGCGGGCTCGACGGTCAATGTCCAGCGGTCGTTGATGTTCAACTGCTTTCCGTTCCACGCGATCTTCTCGATGGGACCGCCAGCCGGCCCGACGCTGCGGATCGCCAGCTCCAGCCGCTCTAGGGCATTGCCGCGAAGCTCCAGCTCGAGCGTCGTTGTCGCAGGGGCACTCCGCGACCAAGCCGCCTCGTAGTGCGGGGTCGTGGTTGCGATGGCGGGAACGCCCTTCGGGTCAGGCCAGCAGAACCGCTGGCTGACTTGGTCCATGGGCACGGCATCACTGGTCGTCCTCAGTTTGCCGGCCGGGTCTCGGACCCAGATCGAGACCCCAAAGCTGCCGACGGCGGGGCTGAAGCTGCCGCCCGGCTCGTGGTATCCCTTTTCGGGCTGCTGGCTGCCCGGAAGCCCCAGCAGGACGTGCGCCAAGCCGCGCGGCCAGGGGTCGTCGGGGCGCTCGACCATGGCACGTTTGACTGTTTCGCGCTGGGAGATCGCCGCCGGCGCGTGAGGGGTTTGGGCGAATGCGGTCGCCGTGGCGCCGGCCACCGTGGCGGCGCCGAGTTCTCCCAGGAACGAACGCCGGGTCAGAGTGCTTTTTATGAATTATCCTCCAAGCTCTTCGGGCCCAGGGCCTGCTCGTCGATTTCTGCCATGCCGCCAGGCTATCGGGATGCAAAGCCTTTGTCGAGCCCGTCGAATTCTGAAGCAGATTGGATCACGTTCCACCCCCGGCTATGAGGCGATGCCGAGTCGGGACCATCCACCGATTCATAAGCACAATGCGACTTGCCAGCAGGGCCGATTCTCTATATGTGCTCCAGTGCAACAACCCTATGCCAGAGAAACGATCGCCCAACGACTTCAGGGTCTTGATGGGAATGGTGGCGGTGTTGACGATGCCGTTGGTTCTCAGGCCCATGACCATCGCTCAACCACGGGCGTCCCGGACAAGCGACCCGTAAAAACATGTCGCAGCAACCGGAGAGCAATCAGGTGAGGGCGGGCCGATCGCGACGAAGCGGCTGCGGGGGAGCCACGAAAGTGCCGCGCGGGCTGGCGCGGGCGAACTTGGTCCTGTGGCTGCTCGCGTTCGCGCCGTTGTGTTTCACGGGGCACGCTGCTGACACTGAACTGCGTGCCGTGGCCACCGAGACCAATGGCGTTGTGGGCATCGAGTATTGTTCGGGCAGTAGGCGGATCCTGGGCGTCTCGGCATCAGCGCCCGCGGGCGTGGAGCTCCTGCTGCCTGGGTCCAAAGCGGCCCCCGTAGAGTTCCACACCAGGACCGGGCGCGCAGGAGTCATCGAACTTGGCCCAACCAAGGTCGGCGCGCTGACCCTCCGGTGGCGGCTTGATCAAAAAACGCCTTCGCTGGTGCAACGCACGCTGGAAGTGAGCGCGGATGCGCCGCAGCGATTCTCGGTGACGTTTCCGCTCGAGGTTGCCTTGGAGGGCGAGTTCGCCTCGTTCTCCGGTCCGGCGAAGACGCGCATGCTCTACGACACGGTACGAGGCTCGGCCAGGACCGAGACCTTCCCGGTCGTCATGGTTCGGACAACCGGAGAGGTCTTCGGCCTTGCGGCCGACTCCCCAGGATTGTGGGAGAATCGCTGTCAAGTGCTCCTGGATCCCCCGGCTCGTCGGCTGGGCATACTGACCGGTGATGGCCGCGATCCCTATCCGCTCATCATCAAGCCGCCGGAGGACGCGCGCGACACTTACCAATACCAGATGGACGGTTGGCAATCGCTGGTCGCGGGCGAAGCCCGGTGCTTCACCACCTGGGTTTTCGCCAGCCCGGCGCGCAACCATTATGACGCGCAGGTCGCCGCCCATCTGGCCGTCGCCAACGCCAAAGGTTGGAGCTCCTCCGTCGTCGAAGCCATCCTGCGCAATACGTCGCTCTTCCTGCTCCGACGCAATCTCGCCCTTGACGCCGACAACCAACCGCGGGCTGGGCGTTACATCTTCATCTCCGGCCCGGGCTACGGCTGGAAGCAATGGGTTTCCGACGGCTTCTACACCGCCCTGGGACTTGGCGACCCGGAAAAGACCATCGAGGCCAATCGCGCGGTCTTCTGGACGCGGATGGATTACGAGGACAACGCCCAATATTATCTGATCTGGGCCGTGCTGATGAAACGTGCCGGGGGGCTGATGAATGAAGCCCTCGTCCGCCAGGCCTATGAGTTCCTGCGCCGAAACGAAAAGGACGGCCTGTTCATCCCGCCCCCGCTGCCGGGCGCGTCCAATGCCAAGGGCTGGAAGACGTATCACGACGTGCTGCCGTATGACGACGACGACTCGCCCGCCAGCGACCAGGGCTTCCACTGCGGGGCGCTACTCGCAGCACAGGAGCTTGGACTGCCGGTCACCGGACAGGACCTCGAGCGCGCGATTGGGGCCTATCGCTCACTGTTCAATACCGAGCGCGGTTTCATGCCCACGAGCCGCAAGCTGCGCGACACGCTGGGCCAGGACACGCTTTACGGCGCGACGCTGACCTACGCAGTGTTTGGGCGGAAGTTGCTCACGGACGAGCAAGTGCTCACGCACTACCGCACGTCGGAGAGGGTGAAGACGCCCTACGGCCTGCGCGTCATCTCCCAGGCTGACGGCTCGCTGCTGCCGGGCCACAGCGGCGTGTATTGCTACGGCGGCTCCTGGTTCCTGAACGATGCGGCAAACTACCTCCTCGCCGGCGTCCACGGCCTGCCCGCTGCGGAAGTGGACGCGCGGCTTGTCGAACGTATTGTCCGGGAAATCGCGCACGCGCCCGCCTTCAACGAATCCATCAGCACGCTCAATGGCCAACCGCACGGCCACATCCTCTACTCATGGAACTCGGGCTATTGGTGGCTACGCCGCGAAATCCGCAAGCGCCTCGGCCAAACCGGGCCCGACCCGGTGGACGCCGCCATCGACCGGCGCCTCGGAGTCGTGCGGGAGAATGGTGCCTTGAGGCTGGAATCAGACCACGTGGCCAACAGTGAAGCTGAGCCCCCAACCCCCGCCACTGCTGCGCTGCCTGCGGGAGCCCACGTCGGCAGGCTCCCCGCCGCCAGGGTTCTTTTTCTCGGCAACAGCGTCACGCTCCACCCTCCGCTGCCCAGCATCGGCTGGTCCGGCAACTGGGGCATGGCCGCCAGCGCCGAAGAAAAGGATTACGTTCATCTGGTCACCGCCCAAATCGCCCGGGCCGCCGACGCCAAACCTGAAACGAGGGTCAGGAACATGGCCGAGTTCGAGCGGTTGCACGACACCTACGACATTGCGGCGGCCCTGAAAGCCGAGCTTGATTTCAACGCCGACATGGTCATCGTTGCCATCGGTGAAAACGTCCCGGCCCTTGGCAGCGACGCAGCCAAGGCGAAATACGCCGCCGCTTTCTCCAGGCTCCTCGCCGAGATCAAGAAACATGGGCGCCCGGCGATCTTCGTACGAAGCTGCTTCTGGCATGACCCCGTCAAAGACGAAATCATGAAACAGGCCAGCGCCGCTTCCGGCGCCGCTTTCATCGACATCGCGGCGCTGGGCCGGGACGAATCCAATGCCGCCGGTGCGGAGCGCCAGATCGAACACGCCGGTGTGGCGGGCCACCCCGGTGACAAGGGCATGCAAGCCATCGCCGATGCCATCTGGGCCACGATGCGGAAGCGCGCTTCCCGTCCCGTGGAGGGCGGGTGGACGGCTCAACTCATCGGCTACACCGAGCTCCAAACCGACCTGCCCGGCGGGCGGCATGCCAATGTCCAGACCATGCGGGCGGCCGTGATCCAAGCGGATGGCACCGGACAACGCCGCCTGGCGGCGGAGCTCGTAAACGAACCCGATGCCTGGACTCAGTTCGCCGGCTGGTCGCCGGACGGGGCGCAGGCCATCATCAGCCGCGGCTGGCAAAGCCCGGAGAACGCGAAATGGGAGGAGGAACACAAGACGTTCCGCTTCACCCGGGAAACCTGGCGGCTGGATTCGTATCTTGTGGACCTGGCCTCCGGGAAGGCGGAGAACGTCACGGCGATCGAGCGCATCAGCTTTTACAACGGCGGCCTGTTCTTCTGGCCCAATGATCTGTCAAAGCTCGGGTTCACCGCCTTGATCGACGGCAATTCACACCCCTTTCGCATGGACCGTGATGGCCGCAATAAGATCGACCTGACAAAGGATTCGAAGGAATTCACTTACGGCTTTGCCAGTTCCCGTGATGGCAAGCGGATCAGCTACCACAAGAACTACCAGGTGTTCCTGGCGGACTCCGATGGCACCCGGGCCGCCCAGGTGCAGACCGGCCAGCCGTTTAATTTCGGACCGACCTGGTCGCCCGATGGTCAGTGGGTGTTGTTCCTTTCCGGCGAGCACTACAACTGCCACCCGCACGTCGTCCGTGCCGACGGCACGGGACTCAGGAAGCTCGCCGATCGTGGTGGCTACAGGGGGCCGGTCGAGTTTCTCGACGTTCCCGATTTCCATGAAGGAAGCAGCGACACGCCGGTCTGGTCCGCAGACGGCAAGCGGGTCTTCTATACCGCACAAGCTGGCGCCAACGTCGAACTGTTTCAAGTCATGCTTGACGGCGTAAGCGAACAACTCACCCGCTCTCCGGTTGGCACGCTCCATTATCACCCCCAGCCCTCGCCGGACGGCCAGTGGTTGGTGTATGGCTCGAAACGGGGCGGGGTGCGTCAACTGTTCGTGATGCGGCTCGAAGATCGCGTCGAGCGACAACTCACCGACCTGAAACCCAGCCATGCCGCGATGTGGCCGCACTGGCGGCCGGTGGCGAAACCCCAGCCTGTGGCGCCATGATGGCGACAGCCTTGCTCGCGTTAGCGCTCGTGGGTGTTTCAGCGGGTGCCGAGGGTTCAGCGCTGGAGCTGGCAAAAGACTTCGGGTTGGCTGAACTGCGCGAGATGCCTCGCTCCCTGTCCGATGACTGGCGTTGCGTGAAACGAGACTACTCTGCGGCCAATGCCGTCGAGTGGCAGGTGCGCCTGCGAGGCCCGGACCGTGGAGAACCGCGGCTCTGGGGGGACGTGCGCTCCGCCGACTTCGTGGTGACTTTTCCGTCGGGTTCGGCGGTGGCGCTGCACTGGAGCAAGGGCAGCCACGATTCGCCTTCGGATTTCCAGCCAAGTGAAGACATCCTGGTGAACCGCAAGACCTTCGCGCTGGAGTCCTTTGGCGGGCGGTCTTCCGATGGTACGCTCCCGTATTTCAATCTGGCCTCGCCGGGCGGGGGACTGATCGTCGCGGTCGGGTGGACGGGGGATTGGAGGGCGTCGTTCGAGGCGCTGGGCCCGGGAAAGGTGCGTGTGAGGGCAGGGTTGCTGCGGACACGGTTCAAGCTGGGGGCTGGCGAGGAGGTGCGCCTGCCATCCGTGCTGGTGATGAGCTACCGCGGTGACTGGCTGGATGGCCAGAACCAGTTTCGTCGGCTGATGCTCAAGGAGTTTACGCCTGTGAACCATCCGCCCATGAAACTCATGCCCGTGGCGGCGAGTGTTCATGGTGTCATCGGGTTCAACGACACCACGGAGGAGAAGCTGACTGCGTTCGCCGCCGATCTTGCGGCCACGAAACTGCCGCTCGACACCTTGTGGCTCGATGCTGGCTGGAACACGGGGGGCTTTCCGCAAGGTCAGGGTAATCCCGAGGCGGATGCCAAACGTTTCCCGCGCGGCCTCGCCCCGGTGGGAGACGCGGCGCACCAGAGGGGGATGCGCTTTCTCGCCTGGTTCGAGCCGGAGCGGGCCATGCGCGGGACCTGGCTGGACCGTGAGCATCCCGCGTGGCTCCTCCAGCCGAGCGACACCCCGGGCGAGCTTCGTTACCAGGAGAAGGACGGCTTTCGCTTGCTGGATCTCGGGAACCCCGAGGCGCGGCAGTGGGCTCTGGAGCGTGTTTCACAACAAATCCGCGAAGCGGGCCTGGGAATCTATCGGCAGGACTGCAACCTGTATCCCGCCTTCTTCTGGCGGACGAGTGAGGAGACCAACCGGATCGGCTTGTGTGAAATCCGTTACATCACCGGGCTCTACGACTACCTCGACGAACTCGCGCGCCGGCATCCCGGCCTCATCCTCGACAACTGCGCGAGCGGCGGGCGGCGGCTCGATTTCGAGATGATGCGCCGCTGCGTGGCCCTGTGGCGCAGTGACAGTTGCTGGGGACACGCCGCGTTTCCACGCAATGTGGAGGCCATGACGTATGGGCTCTCCCTCTGGCTGCCGCTGCAAGGGCTGGGAGCAGCCGCCACGGACGAGGTCGCGCTGCGGAGCGGCATGGGAAGCTGCGCCAGCTTCGCCATCAACTTTCGAGACTCGGCAGCGGTGGCCGCGCTCCGCCAACATCTCGTCCGTTACCTCAAGGTGCGCCCGCTCTTCACGAAGGACTATTACCCGCTCACGCCCTGGAGCCTCGACCCGGCGCGGCTGCTGGCGTTTCAGTTCCACGACCCGTTGTCCAGCGAAGGGATGGTGCAAGTATTCTGCGGGTCGGGGGCGACGGACAGAAGTGCCCGGCTGAGACTTCGCGGCCTCACCCCGGCCGCTCGATATGTGGTCACGAATTGGGACCGCCCCACGGAAGGCGTCCCGTTCACCGGCGGCGAATTGATGGCAGACGGTCTGCCAGTTGCAGTCCCTCGCGGCCCAGGGGCACTCGTGATCGAGTATTCGCCTGCTTCCAGCCCGCCGGACAAACCTCGCTGAGATCACTCGGAGAAGGTGGTTTGGTGCGCTCTTCATGGCTGTTCTAATCGCCATATCACCACCTCTTTGGCCAGGAAATCCCGTTCGAATTGTGTTACGCCCCGCCACAACCGCGCCCCGCTGAACGGATCGACGACGTGGCAGCGACGTGGCAGGACCACGGTGCGTCGCCCCCCTTGTCCGCAGCGAGGGTGAGAAAACAACGGCTTGCGTAAAGGGTGTCGTCGCGGTCGCAGTAAATGTGAACGCCGGCGCTGCCAGCCAGCGCACGAAGGGATGCCGACGGCAGAACCGGGTTCAGGGTGTAAACGGAAGTCCGATGTGGCATGCGCTTGAGCGCCAATCCAACCTCCATCCGCCCCTCGACGTGGCCTAACGCAGTGGCTTGCGGGTCAGCGACGAAGAATAATTGCGCCCGAACGTGCTCGTGGCCGACGACGGTGTCTTCCGGAGCGCGAACTTCTGTCAGCCCAAGGCCGGGCAACGAAGCAGTTGTGGCAGCGTTGTGACCGCCGTGCCCCATAAACGCTAGACCCGCTTCGTTCAATACCATGCACAGGCGCACCCGGCCTGTGGTTTGTGCGTGTTGGATGTGGAGTCCCGTCAATTCTCGCACCGCTTCGATCGAAGCTCTCGAGCCATTGAAGAATCCGGGCGCGTAGCACCAGACCGCTGTGCGATTCCCCTTCAGCACTTTGCGCCGGATGCATTCGCGCTGGGCCTCGGTGAGGCGAAAGCAGTTCAGCAGCATGATCAGCTTGTAGTGCTTCAGGTCTGCCAGCTCGAGATCGTTCACCAGAATCGAGTCATGCGGCGCGCCTAGCTTGGCCAGTTGGACCTGGGCGGGCTGGAGGGTCTGTTGCATGAAGCCGCTCTCAAACGCTGCGTAACTGCAGGAGGCCTCATCCGTGGCTGCGAGGATCTCGGCCACGGACGAGCAGTCATGGTCTGTCGCATCGTTAAACATCTGGTTGAGGCGTTTGACCTCGGCCATGAGTCGGGGGTAATCGAAGTAGCCGCCGTGCAGGTCGAAGAAGCTCTGATACACGCCGTTGCCCAGCCTGCTCGTGTCGCCTCGGGAGTTTCCGCGGGGCGATAATCTCGTCGCGGCTTCGAATAGTCGTTGTTCCGGTCGCGCTGGGACCGCTTATGTTCGGGGTTGTGGGGTTGTTGCTGCTTGACGACCCCATGCCCGTTCAGCACTCTGTGGCGCACAGTGGGCCGCATTGACTCAACGCAGCCTGATCGTTTCCAAATGACAAAATGACAATTGCAGCCAGGCACATTCTCACCCCGGGATTCGCGGGCAAGCGAACCTCCCCGACGCACGGGCTATCGGGGATCGGCCGCTGGCTATTCCGACCGATCCTAAGAGCCGCCACCTCGGGGTTTGGACCGGGTGTTCTCAGGCCTGCCGTGCTCCTGGCCCTCTCAGCGCTCCTGGGCATGCACTGGTGCGCCGCAGCCGCTCCCGGCCAGGATGGCTCGTTCTGTAACCTGGGCCGCAGCCCCAACGCCATAGCGGTTATCACGGAAACCGGCAGGAGCGACCTCGTCAGCGCCGACGCCAAACAATGGCAAGGCGGCGGGGTCACCGTGACGACGAGCGCGCGGCGGGATGGCTTGGAGGTTGAACTGTCCGCTCCGGGCTTGGCCGTGAAGCACCTTGAGCTGCACTGGAAGGCTGAACTTGCCCCCGACTGGAAATATATGGGTGACGCCTGGGAGCGTGCCTATGGTGACTTGGAATGGAAGCCGCTCGACCCCGAGCGAATCATGCCGTGGTATTTCCTGGCCAGCAATGGACAGCTCACTCACGGCTACGGAGTTAAGACGGGAGCCGCCGCCTTGTGCCGTTGGACGGCAGACGCCGGTGGCATCACCCTGAACGCGGATGTGCGCTCTGGCGGCGGGGGCGTGCAGCTTGGCCAGCGCAAACTCGCTGTTGCCACTGTGCTCTGCCGGCGCGGAACAGCCGGCGAGACAGCCTTCGCCGCCGCGCAGGCCTTTTGCAAATTAATGTCTCCCAATCCACGCCTGGCGAAGCAGCCGGTGTATGGTCTCAATGATTGGTACTGTTCCTATCACAACGATACCGCCGAGGAATTCCTCAAAAATGCGGCTTATGTGGTGTCCCTGGCGCCGAAAAACGCCCCCCGGCCTTTCGCCGTGGTGGATGACGGCTGGCAGGTCAAGAACGAACGGTGGGGCACCAACAGCCCAGGCCCCTGGAACCGGACGAATCCCAAATCAAGCATGACTACAGCACCGAGGAAATCGCCGGCCGCTGGGGTTTCGAGATGAAAGGCAAGATGATCGCCGACGGTTGGGCCTTTGCCGACCGCAGCCGCACCACGGCCGAGGTCATCCTCGATCTATACCGAGACATTCGCCAGGCGGCGGGCAAGGACACCCTGGTCCTCGGCTGCAACACCGTCGGCCACTTGGCCGCCGGGCTGTTCGAACTGCAAAGAATCGGCGACGACACCAGCGGCAAAGATTGGTCCCGCACACGCAAGATGGGCGTCAACAGTCTGGCCTTTCGCGCCCCGCAGCACGGCACTTTCTTTGCGGTAGATGGCGACTGCGCCGGCCAGGTTGAGACCGATTCCGTCCCCTGGGAAAAGAACCGTCAATGGCTCGAATTGCTGGCGCGTAGCGGCACCCCGCTCTTCGTCTCTTTTCCGCGCGAGACGGTTCGCCCGGAGCAGGAGGCGGCGTTACGCGCCGCGCTTGCCGCCGCCTCCCGGAAACTGCCGCTGGGCGAACCATTGGACTGGCAGGAGCAACGCACTCCGTCGCGCTGGCGTCTGGAGGGCCGGGAGAGGGATTTTTCCTGGTAGAGAACCCAGCGGATGAAGTTTTCGATGAAACGGCCTGCTTGGAGCGGACTGCTGGGCACGAAAGGGGCCAAAGAACCATGAAGTCCGGCTTATCGTTTCTCGGAGCCGCAGGCATGGTGCTGGCGGCTGGCCTGTGGATCGTCAGCGTGTCGCTGGCGGCGGTGTCGAACATGCATATGCCCTCTGCCCAGGCGCTGTACGAGCGGGCCGTCCGCGACGCCGAACCCAAAGGCAAGGGCACCGGCGAGGGTTTCTGCTGGCACGCGGCCTACCACATGCGCTCGTTCGTCGAGGCTTACCGGGCGTCGCACGATCCGGCCTGGCTGGATGCGGGCGTGAAGTATTACGACTGGTGCATGGGCAAGATGGCTGTTGGGCCCGACGGCTACAAGGGCTGGATCGGCCCGGCGGACAACGGACTCTGGTATGACGACCACGTCGGCGATGCCATCCTTGTCGAGCGGATGCTGGAGTTCTCGGAGTTGGTCCTGAAGGACCCCGAGCTGAAAAAGAAGTACGGCGAGGCGGCCAACCGATACGTCGAGATCGGCAAGAGGGACCTCATCGAGAAGTGGGACAAGCGGAACACCTGGCGCGAGGACGGCGAGTACGGGGCTTACGTCGCCCACAACAAGGCCTGCGAGCCGGAGAAACTCACGGAGTGGAAGGACGTGACCGAGGGGGTGGACGAACCCCCGGGCCGCACGCTGCCCTTCAACAAGCAGAACGAGATGGCCTTGGGGGCTCTGCGGCTCTACCGAATCACCGGCGAACAACCTTACCTGGAGAAGGCGAGGAAGATCTTCGCCTTTATGCGCAGTCGGTTCCAGTACGTGGCCGACAAGGATTACTACGTCTGGAACTACTGGGGGCCCTTCGGCCCGTGGGACGTGGACGTGGAGAAGCAGACCACCCGCCATTGGGTCGGCGTGCATCGCTACCGCAACTACCAGGCAGAGGAGATTCGCCAGATCGCCGAGGCCTACCATACCGGGATCGTCTTCACGCAACTGGACATCGAGCGGATCATTAACACCAATTTGAAGGTCATGTGGAACGGCAATCAGGCCAACCCCAAGTGGGTCAACTCCGATGCCCTCCTGCCCAAGCCCGTCCTCACGCCCGCGCAGAAGAAGGCCCAGGAGGACGAGGAAAACAACAATCCCTACGCCAAAGAAGGCCGTGCCGGCACGCTCTGGACCGCCCTGGACGATTTCAGCCAGACCGTCCGCGACCTGGAGGCCCTGCGAGGGAACGTCCCGGCCCGCGATTCCCAGGCGATAGTTGGCCGGGCGTACTTCGAGAACGTCACGCTCAAGACCCCGCCGAGCTTGGACCGACGCTATGCCAAGGACGCCAAGGTTGAGCAGGTACCCGTCACAGACTGTCCCAGCCTGACCGTGGCGACGGTGCTGCCGCACATCCTCTCCGCCGAGCCCTCGGCCGTTCTGTGCAAAAGCCGCCTGGCGACCGATCTCGAGGTGGCCGTTTACTCTGCCAACGGCAAGGACAAGAAGTGCGTTCTGTATAAGGGCAAGATCGGCAGCGGGTTGAACGGGCGGTCTGACACGCTGGTCTTCACGTGGGACGGCGCCGACCCAGCCACCAAGGCCAAGCTGCCCAAGGGTAACTACACCGTCCGCTGGACGGTGCAGGATGGCTGCCGCGAGTGCGTCGTGACCATCCCGGAGCGAGCCATGCTACAGTAGAGCCCTGCTTACCGTTGGTTTAATTCCTTTGATGGTTCTGAACCGATTGAGATCTCAGCAGAGCAGTAGATGAGAACAATGATTGCAGCAATCCTGGCGATGCTTGTCCCCGCAGTCGTTTTCGGCGCCAGTCCACCCGGCGCATTCGTGCGCGTGGCGCTTTTGTCACCGGCCGAAGTCGCTTGGCGGATGCACATTATCGCGCATCATGCCGGGGGCAAACAGACGGAACTGTTTGCAGGAAAGGACGCCGGGGCCACGGCAACCCAAGCCGGGTGGATGCAGGCGCAGCAGTCGGACTGGATTGAGCTAACCTCCCTGCTTGGCAAGGGCGTGCCATCAGTGCGTTTTCTCTTTGAGACCAAGCCGGGACTGGAGGATAGAGGGGTGGAGGCGCGGTTTGAGGTGGCTACGGCGGCGAACGAGGCGGCCATCGTCCGGTCCATCACGGAGCACGACCCCGGCAACGTGATCAGCCTTCGTTTGCCGGCCGACCTATCGAGAGACTCGAAGCGGTTGCTGAGCATTCGCGAGGACACGGAACGCCGACTTGCCGAAGTGAAGGCGCTGAAGCTGGCGGATGGACCGCTCCCGCGAAGAGTCTGGTGCCTGACGGGGTTCCGGTCCAATGGGCAGTTCTACACCGGCCCGGAGATTGCCCAGATGGATTTTGACATTATCCAAATGCTCGGGATGAACGGGTTCTGGGAGCAGAACGGCGGACAACCCGGCGAACTGCGCAAGCAGGCGGCGGCGCACGGCCTGGACCGGAGCACGGTATATTGGCGGTTCGTGGAAACTCCGCCGCGCGAAGCCAAACTCGGGGGCGCGGTGCCACTGAAGTGGGATTCACTTCAGCAGTATATTGCGCGGTCTTACGCCGAGGGCGTGGCCCGCACCCGTCAGGCACACCCGCTCGGCCTGCCCACGGTCATTGCCGACCTGATGGACGAACCCGACGGGCTGCCCTTCGATGGCGCGGAGTACCAGCAGGGATTTCGCTCGTTCCTGCGGCAACGCGGACTCACGCCAGAGTTCTTCGGCCGGCTGTCCTGGGAGGACGTAACCGCGCCGCGGCTAAACTGGCGCGAGTTTTTCAAGATACGCGAGCGAGTGGTGGGAAAGACGATGATCGAGAATCCAGCCTCCAACCTCCACGCTCGCCGGCTCTTCTACTGGTCCGCCTTGTTCTGGAATCACTCCACCGCGCGGCTCTACGCGTTGGCCACGCGGGAAGTGGAGAAGCTCGCGCCCGGCGTGGGCACGCGGGTGAATTTCGGGCCGCCCTGGTGGTATGACTACGGGACACTGCCGCGGGGGATCGACGCGTTTGAATTCGGCAAGCTGCGCGGTGTATCGCTCGGCTTCAACGAAGATTGGTGCGGCAACGGCAATCCCCGGGTGCCGATGGAGCTGAACACGCTGCTAATGGACTGGTCGCGCGCCGCCGCCCGGCCCGCCGAGCCGCCGCTCGGCTGCTACATCACCCGGGATGCGAATCGGACGGCGGTCAAACTCCGGACGTTCGCCTGCCTGGCTCGCGAGGCGAAGATTCTCGACTTCTACTACTACGGCCCGGCTTACACCTTCTTCGACGACTGGGCGGACAACCTCCCGATGGTCCAGGGCGTGGGCGAGTTGACCCGCGATCTGGGGCAGGTGGACGATCTCTTGGCAGATGGACGAGCGCCCCGAGCGCAGGTGGCGCTGGTCTATTCGCGAAGCTGGCCGGTGTGGAAAGAGGACGACACCGAGCAGTGCGAGCAGATGATGGTCTATCTGGCCCTGTTGCATGCGGGGCTGCCAGTGGACATTGTCTCGGATGAGGAGGTCGCGGATGGGCGCTTTGCGGCGCGGGGCTACAAGTGCTGCTACGTGGTGAACGAATCGGTCCCGGCCGCGGCGGCCGAGGCGCTCGAACAATGGGTGCGCTCGGGCGGGCGGCTCTGGTGCAGCGGTTGGGCTGGGCTGCGCGATGAGTACAACACCCCAACGGACGCCTGGAACCCGATGCTGGGCGCGCAGTCACGCGCGTGGAAACCAGCCGGGGATCTCAAGCGATGGGGCGAGCCGATCAAAGTGGACGATTGGCGCCGGCCGATCTTCGCGCGCGAGGCCACCATCACGCGCCCGAGTCCCGTAACGGAGCCGTACCAGACCGCCCACGGGGCCGGGTTGGTGCGCGTCGAGCCGCGGACGGTCGGGAAGAATTACATGGACGGCGCGCGCGAGGTCCAGGGGAAGCTGGCAGAGGCCATCGTGTTTCCCTCCGATCAGCGGCGGCAAGCGATCACGGCCTTTGCGCTGGAGGCCGGCGCCTGGCCTGCCGCGAGCACCTCGGTCAGCCAGATTCTTGCCTGGCCGCTATGGACGCAGCAGAAGGGTGTCGTGCTGCTGGCCAATTTCAGCGGCGAGCCCGCCGAAAGGACGGTGGTTCAGTTCCGCTCGCCGGTGCCGGTGAGCAAAGTGCGGTCGCTGCGAAGCGGCGAGGTGAATTTCAAGGCGAAGGATCAAGGCGAGTTTGAGCTCGCCGTGCCGATGCGCGAAGTGACAGACGTGCTGGTGGTGGAGTGAGAGGAGGGAGAAGGACCCCTATGAGGAAGGCATCCGCACAGTCCTGACGCGGCGAGAATTATAGACCCATGAAATATTGCGTGTTTCTTCTGGCGTCCGGGATCGGCGTATGGGCAGCCAGCCAGGAGCCCGTGACGGATAGCTTCAAAGACTCCGCCGCCAGCCGTTGGCTCGACAAAAAAGTGATGGCAAGCCGCGTTTTGGACGATATGGAGAGTCCGGCCCGCTGGACAGCCTTCACGACCGGCGCCCCCGAGGTGGTGGATGCCCGGGCGTCCCAAAAAACAACCGAACCCAGCCGCGTTGTTGCTAAAATAACGTTCTCGCGCGAGCGCTCACGCGACGGCCGCCAATCGCTCCAGGTACGCATGCCCACTCGGCTTGATGTCCCGGGGCCCAAGAGCGGTCGAGGGTGGGGCAGTGCCGGTGTTCGACGCCAATTCGACGGCGAAGACTGGCGCCAGTTCAATCGCCTCTCGTTGTGGATTTATCCGGATTGCCCGGGGTTTTGCGTCGTGGCGCTCGAGTTGCGCCTCTACAACGAAGGCGTAGAGAAGCTTCCCGCCCCCTTCGGACAGGAGGGCGAGACGACGGTGGTGTTGCGCAATCATGAATGGAACCACGTAGTCTGGGAAATCGGCAACGTGGCGCGAGACCGAGTGACGCGCTTGGAGATCTCCGGGTTGATGTCGGGCCATGAACCGGAGGCTGCGGACGTCGTGACATACGATTTGGATCATTTGGAACTGCAGAAGGTCGATCCGGATTACGTGGAAGGCTGGGACGTGTGGCCCGGGCGCATCGGTTACAGTCACACCGGCTACCAGTCCGGCGCGACCAAGAGCGCCATCGCCAGCGGTGTGAAGGCGAGGGAATTCCGCTTGGTCGATCAGGCTACCGGCAAAACGGTCCTCTCCAGGCCCATTCAAGCGGTCAGAGGCCACCTGGGGGAATTCCAGGTGATGGATTTTTCCGAGGTCCGGAAAAGCGGCTCATACATCCTGGAGGCCGGTGATGCGCGCACCCGCCCATTCCGCATCGATCCCAACGTGTGGCGCCAGACCATTTTGAAGGCGCTTAACTTCCTGTACGCCGAGCGCTGCGGGATGGCGATTCCCGGCGTGCATGGTGTTTGCCATCGCGACTGGACCGCCGTCCACGGTGAGCAGCGCATCGTCATTAACGGCGGCTGGCACGACGCCGGCGACCTCACCCAGGGGCTCGGCAACACGGGGGAGATCGTTTATGGCCTGTTCAGCCTGGCGGAGCGACTGCACGCACGGGGCGAAGACCCTGCTCTCTACGACCGTCTCCTGGAAGAGGCGCGTTGGGGGCTGGACTGGATCTTGAAGACGAGCTTTGGCGATGGCTACCGCGACCAGGGTTCTGTCAACAGTCGTTGGACCAACGGCATCCTTGGAGATTCCGATGATGTCACGGTGACCGCCCACAACAGCCCGATGGGGAATTTTACGGCTTCGGCCGCCGAAGCCATCGCCGCGCGTGTCTTGAAGGAATCGGACCCCCGGTTGGCGGCCTATTGCCTTATCATGGCGGCGGCAGACTGGCGCTTCGCCCGGGAGGGGATGGCGGCGACCAATGCGACCATTTCAGCAGGACAATGGCGGGGAACGTTCGACTCGGACAATGTGGAGCATGAGACGGCCGCGGTGGGTGTTTTGGCCTCGGTGGACTTGTGGCAGGTCACCGGGGAACAGCGTTATGCGGATACGGCCATCGAGCTGGCAGGGACCATTCTGGCTTCACAGGAACGAAAGCGGCCCGATTGGGACATCCCATTACTAGGCTTCTTTTATACGGGCCCGCGCAAAGATCGCCTCCTCCACTACTGCCATCGAGGCCGGGAACAGGCGCCGATTCTGGCATTGACTCGGCTGTGCAACGCGTTCCCGAACCATCCCGATTGGATGAAATGGTATTCGGCAGTGGCGCTGTATTCGCAATATTTGAAGTCCTCGGCCAAATACACCGAACCCTACGGCGTGATGCCCGCCTCGATTTATCAGGCAGACGAGTATCGAAGTGTGCCTGAGGGGAGGCGCGAATCGTTTCGGAGCCAGGTCCTGAACGGCATACCGCTCGGGCAGGGGCACTACCTGAGGCTGTTTCCCGTTTGGATGGATTATCGCGGGCACTTTGGGACGATTCTCCCGCAGGCCCAGGCCCTGATAAACGCCGCACACCTGCGCGGTGATCCGGAGTTGGTGACTATGGCGCAGCGTCAGGCGGAGTGGATTGTTGGCCGGAATCCCTTTGCGCAGAGCACCATGTATGGCGAAGGTTACGACTTCCCTCCCCTCTACGCTCCATTCCCAGGCAACATAGCCGGCGCGTTGCCAGTGGGTGTGCAAACCCGCGGCGACCGCGACGTTCCCTATTGGCCGGTGCAGAGCACTTGGACCTACAAAGAAGTATGGGTGCATCCGGTGGCGCGATGGATCTGGCTCATGCGCGACCTGGCGGGTCGGGCGCTGGTTGAAGGACGCGCCGACTCGCCGGTCGAGTTCAGGGCAACCGACTCGGGACCCGGCTCCGTCATCCGCACGGTTCCAGCCCACGGGCAGTTCCGGGCCATGCTGCCGGAAGGCAAATACATCGTGTGCTGTCGTGGGCAGGAACAGGCACAGGTCTTCCTGCCCGCGGGCATATACCAGCTCGATCTGCGGCCCGGTCAAACCTTGGATTATTGGCTCTCCAAACTCCTGTCTGCCAACGGAGAGGTGCGGATCAGAGTGAGCGCGCGCGGCAACGGCGCTCACCGGTTCCGCATTCGCACGGATAATCTCACGCTCCCAGACGGAGACAAGGAGTTGATCCTGACACGAGGAAGCGTGAGCACTTGGGAGTGGCAGGGCAGCATTCGCTCTCCAGATACTCCTTGGATTGCCGTGGTGACGGTGGATGAGAATCCGACAACCCGGAAAGAACTAATGGGAGCCGCCTGGGAGCCTTGACATTGGGTATTGACCATTTCAAAACTGCCGGAGCGTGTCCTCCGGATCACTTCTCCACTTTCTTGAGCCGGATGTTCCGGTAGCGGACGAATTGTTTAGTGTAATCGCCTCCGCCGTGGACCTGCAAGCCGATGCCGCCGGCGTCCGAGTGGCGCTTCTGGGTCTCTGTCCATTCCATGAACTTCACGCCGTTGACCCAAGTGGTGATCGTGGGCGGATTGTTCACAATGCGGGCGCGCAACTCGTTCCACTGGCCGTGGCGCCAGAAAAAGGGCCACGACTCCACCAGCACTGGCAGCGCCACCGGCGAATTGGTCCGCTGGATGATGACCGTGACTTTGTCGGTGAAGGTGAAGTTGAGCACGGACGGCTTGCCGCCGAGCCGGCCCTCGCCGTAGATGCCCATCAGGTTGCCGTTCGGATGATAGTCAATCATCGCCTGGTAGGCCGTGCCGTCCTCGGTGCTGCGGAGGAACAGGCCGCTGTCAGGGCCGAAATCATTGTTCATCTCGAGCACGATTTCGTAGTCGCCGAAGGGCTCGTCGGTAATCAGGATGCCGCCATTGCCGGGGATGTCCTGGCTGCCCACAATCGCGCCGTCCTGCACGAACCAGCGCCCGCCTGACTTGTGCTCGCTGGCCCGGCTGTGGCCGGTCTTGGCGCTGGCGTGCCAGCCGTTGAGCGTCTTGCCGTCAAAAATCGGAATGAACCCGTCCGAGGCCGGCTGTGCGGACAGACTCAGCGAGAAAACCAGCACAATCATTACAGGAGCGCCAAACCAAAGGGATGCTTTCATAGTGAGGGTTGGGATACTGAATCTGATGGCCGCGGTCAAGAATGGGGATTTGCTCGCCACACATGCCCGACCCGACCACAGTCCAGATTGTCAGGCCAGTAAGAGCTCCAGTTTGTGGCGCTCGGTAAGGGTCATCGGTTTCGTCGCTCTAACGGCCGCGATGTTTGCCTTCAACTGCTCCCCGGATGCCACGCCCACTACGGCCACTGAGACTGGCAGGCCCAGCGTGTAGCGGAGCAATAACGGCGCGTTCACCTGGTGCGCCGTCTGGTCGTGATAGGAACGGAGGACTTTTTGCAGTGGGTTGCCCGCCGCCAGGCAACCGTTGCCGCCGCCCATGACTTTCATGGCGATCACTCCCATTTCTTTGCGGTTGGCCGCCGGCAGCAACTCCTCTCGAAACGGCTGACGGCGCGAAACAGGGTTGAGCGTCGTCAGCAGAGTATCGAATTCGAACATCTCAATAGCCTGGCGCAGTTTTCCGGCGCTATCATGGCCGGTAAGGCCGATGAACCGGGTTACCTTCTGGTCACGGAGCTTGTGCAGACCAGCAAGGACGCCGCCCGGTTTGCCCCAGGCAACCAGATCCTCATCGGCGGAAACCGCGTGGATTTGAAGCAGATCTAGGCGGTCGGTGCGCAGCCGTTTGAGGCTCTGCTCGACGCTGCGCAGGGTGCCGTCATAAGTCCGGTCATTGGTTTTGGTGGCCAGGAAAACCTCCTTGCGGCGCCGGGCCAGGACTTGGCCGTAGTTGGTCTCCGATTGACCGGCGTTGTAGTCCGGGGAGGTGTCGAAGTAAGTGATTCCCAGGTCCAGTGCGGTATCGGCAATCGCCACCGGGTCGTGTGCAGGAGAGGGCGGGAGTTGCATGCCAATGACGCCCCCCAGGGCCAGCGCGCTCACCTCAACGCCGGTCCTGCCCAAAGGCCGCTGGGGGAGTTTCAGTCCGGTCTTGGTGGCGGCGGAATCCGCAGCGCCCAACTCAGATACCTGGCTGCCCGCCGCCCAGGCAACGGCCAGTGATTTAAGAAAGTTGCGTCTGTTCATAGTGTGGTTGTTGGAGTTTTGACCGAGGTTTCGGCATGTCAGGTCAGGACGGCTACTTCGTGGTCCAAGAGTGAATTAAGCTGAAATCGACTCCAGCCTTTCGCGACGGCGGCGGAGGATTTCTGGCCGGAGACCAGCAGATGGACGCTCTTGCCGCGCACACCTTCGGGCAGCTTGAGGAGCACCCGCAACGGCCCGACCGAAATCAACTCATGCACCGGTTGGCGCCACGTGCCGGCGTTGGTCAGGTTGACCAGGTGGAGAATGGCCCGGCCCGGCTGGCGGTAGAGATGGCAGTCGATGAGGCCCGGACCTTCCAGCGCCAAGGGCAGCCGGTCTTTGGCGGCCCAACGCACGAGGTTTGCGAGCAAATCGCCGTGGTCGGGCAGATTGTCCCGACCAAAGCGACGGTCAAGGTCCGCCGGCAGAAACGCAATGCGGCTGCCTCGGGCGGACAGTGCCGCCAGCGCTCATGATGCCCCCCTGGGTTTGCGTTCGCTTCCAATACTGGCGCCGCCAGGCGGGGTCGCAGCCCTCCGGGTCCATTTCCGTAATAATGGTGTCGATTTCGCCTGTTCCAAAACTCGTCTCTCTCCTGCCGGAAAGGCCGCGACTGTCAACCATTTTGAAAAGTGAGAACTGACACTTCCACGCTTACAAAAGCGTAAGAGGTGAGGACCGACACCTGCATGAATTCGCCCGACAGCGGCACCTGCATCGTTTCGCGCAGTTCGTTGAAACGCATCAGCACGCGGCTTTCGTCCTTGACGTGAATGATTTCCTCCTTCAGCTGCTTGAGGAGTAGCGACGTGAGTGCCCGCGACTCAACGCCGCTTACGGGTTCGAGGGATCGCAATCTTCAGGCCAAAGAAGTTGTAATCCGGTTGAGGATTTCGAGTCTGCCCGTGGTTGGCGAATACAAAAACACTTCCCACCACTCGCCGGTGCCGCTGGTCGGACACTCAAAAGCCAGCTCTGGTCCCCCCAGCGTCATGCTCAGTTTCGCTCCGCACCCTGCCAACGCCGGATCGCCCGAGTAGTTGTGAACGGCGCAGCGATACGTTCCGTCAAGCCATCGGGCAATCTGGATTGTTTCTGGGCCGTGCCCATCGCGCACATCGCGATCCAACAGTGCGAACGGCCCGCCCGAAATGTCGCCCATGCGCGAAAAGTCCACTTCGAATGTCCGCCCTTCATGGACAATTCTCAAATAAAGATCGAGGTCTCTCGGCACGCTGCCCCAACTCAAAACAATTCGCCCGACGAATCCGCCAGGTTGAGTCTGGGAGAGTGGGGCAAATGCGCCTTTTCCCGGGATCGTCGAAAAACGGTTGCGGACGACTTCTCTGACCAGTTTTGCAAAATCGCTCTGCGACGGTTCGGAGCGTGGCCTCATCCAACCGATGATACGCGTGCGGTGACGCACATCAAGGCCTACCTCATCGAGAATGTCATCCGTGGCTGGTCCGTAGTTCACGAGCACGATCTGTGCGTTCGGCCGCCCATTCGCGTAGTCAGAAAGCGCGTCAGCAAACTTCCGCTTGGAAGCCGCGAGGTATTGTTTGCACTCGACTTCGAGGATCGAGCATTCGGGAGACGTGATCGGGCTCGTAATGAGAGAATAGTCCGGCTGGATCGCACGTTTGCGTCCAACGCCACGAGGCGCAGCCAATGGTGAACGCAATTCTGCCATCAGATGCAAGTTTGGATGGAATGACCCGATCGTTGCCAAGTGCGTTCCTTTGAACTCAAATAGCAACCGACCGCCAACGCAGTGGAGGGCCACCGTGTGGTCGCGGAGCGCGTTGACGATTTGTGTCGCGATCCACGCCGAATACAGTTCGTGGCGTCGTTGCCAGACCGGCAGGTTCAAGAAATCTTGGAGGGTCCGTTGAAGCGATTCGCCTTCGACCTGGACGACGTGCAGTGACTCAAACAGTTCCGTGAGTTTCCGGTTCAACGCGCCCGCCTCTTTGGACCGTTCTGGTTCCGGCATGGCGCCGATTGTTTCTGCTCTGTAGTAAGCCCCCTGCGCAAGCGACGCTGCCCAATGGTCGCTGTCCAAGCTCCCTAAGAGCTGGAGTGGCCAAAGCTCTCGGTGTTGCTCCGACTCCGAGTGGCGGGCTCCATCAGGCCCGAAACAGAGCCTGTTCAATCGCTCGCGGTCCATACCATGCCTCTTGCTTTGTTGGACCACGGTCAGCCAAACCCTCCACACCCGCGCCAATGTCGCATCTAACTCGGTGATTCCACACCGCGGAGGTGGTGGTTCTGCATCTGGCCAATCCCCTCGGCGATTGCTTCCTCCGTGGTAACCGGCCAACCAGCTTTCCATCCCTGGGTCCCGGACCCAGCCATCCATTGAGCGGAGGAAACCGTTCAATTTCCACAACGATTCGAGGTTCCACACATTCGCGAGAAAAGAGCCAGCCACCCGCTGCCAACTCTCCTGCCACTTCCGGAAGTGCTCCAAGTCAAATTCCAGGGGTGGGAGTTCTTTGTCGAAGTCGAATCGAACCGCCAGATTCTGTTTCCCCTGAGCGGCGTCGGCTTCTTCAAAGAAACGCAACAAATCTACCATCATGTCGGCGAACGGCTGGACGACTCTGAAGAACTCAACCAGGAAATCCTCGACGGAGACTGCGCCCGTCTTCAGCAAGGAGTCCAGATCGGTTGCGTTCCTGGCGGGGGATGAAGATCGCAGCGATTCCAAAAGCTCTTTCGGCAGGTCTTGGTCGTAATTGTCCAAGCTCAGACCGCCGCTTTGCTTGAGGAATGTCCAAATGTCCGATGCCGTTGAAAACATCTTTGAAGTCTTCGTCTTCTGTTTTCCAATCTGGAGTAGTGCTTTCATTGGAGTGCTTTTCTGTTTTTTCAGCTTCGGCCCTCGCGGTTCGCCACGAGCCAGCTGATGTAAAAGAATTGCGCCAGGGAGGCTTTGATGGGGGCGTCGTCGATCCGCAGGGGAACGAAGCGGCGCTCATTGTTCAGCGGGTCGCGGAACTGGAACGTGCCGGCGCCCGACTGCTCACAGTCCGAGCAGAACGCATTGCCCGAAATGCAGGGCACGAGAACGCGCGAGTGCTGCAGCCCTTCTACGGTCTTTGCCGGAATGCTGTCCCTTGGCTTGACCTCCCGTTCATGGAGCCACCCGGGCAGCCAGTCCGGCCGCAACCGCTCCGCCAGCGGGCGCACCACCGCCTCGTCCTTTGCGCCGCGTCTTACGAAGCCGTCGTAGCTGAAGGCAGCGTCGCTCATAGTCTATTTCTCATTTCCGCTTGGATGTCGTCGCACCGCTATCTGTAGCCCCTTTGCCGACGGTATGAAAGCCGATTTCGCGGCGTGGCCTCGCTGGCGGTGCCGTCATTTCGCGGATGTCGTCGAAGACAGATTCGATGGCCTGGTCGGTGCCGTCGAGGCGAGGTTCGAGTTCCGCCAGCTTCCGAGCCAGGACTTCGTTGGTCGCCAGCGGTCGGTGCGGGCCAACGAAGGCGCGCATGATGGCGATGTTCACGAGCGCGGCGCGCTCTCTTCGAGGCATGCTGGAAAGCGTCGCCACGCCCTGCTCGGGAGGCCCAGCCGGTGGAAGCGAAAGCCAAGCCCGGGTGAAGGGACACGATCATCGTAATGTTGGTCTGACCCCAGCGCTGACCCCAGCGCAGGGTGCGGCGATACCACGGCAGGGCCGTGGAGGTTTGCCCGGGCGGGCCGCCTGCCCCAAAGCAGTGAAGTGATGATCCGGCCAGTGCGGTGGCGGCCAGCGCAGTTTGCTTCAGGAAGTCACGGCGTGTCGGCAACTGAGTCATAGGTTGGCTCCTGCGCTTTCGTCACAAATCAATGGCGATGATTTCATGGTCGAGGATGGTGGGTACAGTGTCCGGACTCAACCTTTCGTGGCTTCCCGGACGGCGCGTCCGGCCGCAGTGAGATTGGCCAGCGGCATCTCGGAATACTTGCGCGAGAGGATAATCCCATGCGCGCCGGCTTTGAGGGCGGCAAGCGTGGCCGCGTAAGTGTCATCGGGCGACGCCTGGCGCGAGTTCTTGCCGGTGGGAATGCCGATGTCAATGCCCGGCAGGACGCGGCATTTGCCCTGCACGCCGGCCAGGGCGCGCTGGGTTTCGCGGGCGACGTAATCGGGCGACAGCCCAGCGGCGGCCAGTTCGTCGAGCCTGGCCTCGGCACCGTAGTTGAGCAGGTGGTTGTTGAAGCGCAGCAATTCTTCCTTCGGCACGTCCCGGAAAACCGTCGAGCCGATGTTGCGGATGAAGCTGGCGTAGCGCTCTCCGCCGCAGTTGTTATAGACGAGCAGAAGCATTTCATGCCCCGCTTCTTGGCCTCGGGCAGGACGGCTGCCACGATGTCCAGGTCGCCGTGGTCAGGGGCGCGGGTTGGCTTCAGTAGCGTATGGCGATAGAACTCAGCGTGCGGCGTGGCGTAATTACCCCCGTGAAAGAATTTCTCGTCCGATTCCTGCGCCCCATGGTCGGGAAAGGGACCGCCTGGAATCTGCCGCCCAGCCAGGCCTCGACCGAACGTGAATGTGGTGAGGAAAATGGTGTCCGCGGCGGCGCGCCCCTGCAGGACATCGAGCACCTTGCCGACGCCTTCGTCCACGAACGAGACGGAGCCCACCTGGATGCCGATCATCTTGCTTGGTGCCGGCGGTTGTGCGGCGTGAAGGGAAGCAACACCGGTGACTGGCCCGGCTGCGGTAAAGGCAGCCAGCGTTGCGGTGTCCTCCAGAAACTTCCGTCGTGAAACACCGGCGGTGGTTGGGCGTGCGTTCATGGAACCGTGATTCCGTTCGTGGCTACGCCGGGCGTTCGCTTTTCAGGTAAGCCGCCTTTTCCAGCCAGCCTGGATTGACCTTTACTCCCCACCCGGGACCGTCCGGAATCTTGACCTTGCCGCCTTTGACTTCCAGGGACGGGCTGTAGAGGCCCTCGCCGGCATTGGCATCTTCTTCAATGCTCCACTCGACGAACGGCCCGGCATTCGGAATGGCGGCCATGAAATGCACTCCGGCTCATACGAAGAGAGCTGTCCATAGCCCTCGCGTCCGTCGCGGGTCGTGACCCTCACGATGCCGTACTGCCCTTGAGTCCAGGACTCGACTTTTGTGATGATTAAGCCTGGCTCGATAACCCGGAATTCCGCGTAATCCCCGGTGCGTCCCAGGTAGCGGTAAGACCTGGCGTCACCCGCAGCCAAGACCAGGCCGGCGGGCAAAGTGGAAATCCCCGCCAAGGCAGCCGTGCTTTTCAGAAAGTCGCGTCTTAGGATTTTCATAGCAGAGTTATAGTCGGATTCAACCATAGGTTCAAATCCGTTGCGAGGCCAAAGCAGGCCAAGCGGATGTTTGCGGTTCCTCTCGGACAGGCGGTCGGGGATCTCGACCGAGTTCGACTTCAGGGGAAAACCCATTGACAGAAGGTTGCGATCCTTTGCAGGTTGTGGCTGCAAGATATGATGAAACTGCCGCTTCTCTTTCTTTCCTGTATGGGCTTGGCGGTGACGGGGGCATCTTCCGCGCCGCCTGACACCTTTGCTCTTTGGCAAGAGGGCGCCTTGCGGGGCGCAACCGTGATGCAGGGCCAATGCACCGTGGAAGACCTGCGCGTGCTCCGGGCTTGGGGCGCGAACCTCGCCGAGATTCCCGTCTCGAACGTCTATGCTCCCACCCCGCCCTACGGGTTCAAGCCCGAGAACCTGGCCAGGTTGGATGGGGCCGTGCAGGCGGCGGAGCAAGCGGGTCTGTACGTCGTGTTGACCTGCCGCGAGGGGCCTGGGCGCCCCGACTTTGAACGAAGCCATGAAATCTGGCGGGACGTTTTGGCTCAGGACGCCTACGCGAACATGTGGCGCGAGATTGCTTCGCACTACCACGGACGCGCTTCCATCGTTGGCTATGACTTGATGTGCGAGCCTCACCCGGACGGGGAAGCGGCACAGCCTCTCGGGGACTGGAACGTGCTGGCCCGGAAAATCACGGGTGCTATTCGTGCGGTTGACAGGCGCACCCCAATCCTGGTCAATTCGATTGGCTGGGCCTACCCGCAGCAATTCGAGGTGCTGCGGCCCACCGGTGATCCGCGCACCGTCTATACCGTGCATCTCTACGACCCCCATTATTACACGCACCAAAAGCCCGCAGACAAGGTCAGCTACCCCGGGTTCCGCGTCCCTGGCAAGCCGGCGGAGGCGTGGGACAAGGCGGTGATGGAGGCCCAACTCGCGCCGGTTCTTGCTTTCCAGCACGAGCACCACGTGCCGATCTTCGTGGGCGAGTTTGGCTGCGCCCGCTACGCGCCGGGCGTGGAGACGTGGCTCCGCGACCAGATGGACCTCTACGAACATCGCGGGTGGTCTTGGGCCTACTGGGCCTTCCGGGAGTGGAACGTCATGAACATCGAGCGCACCGCCGATCCTGCTGATAAGTCGAATCATTCAGACACACCCCTTCTGCGCCTCTTCAAGACATGCTTCGCGAAAAACAAACAGTTCTTGACCGCCGATTAAGCATAGCCCTCTTCATGGCCGCCGCGTCTTTCTATGCCGGGGCAGCCGAGCCGGAAATGGTTCAAGCTCTGCGGCAGCCCCACGCCGGGTTGCGCGTGGCCCTGGCTCAGCTCCCGATCGAGGATGGCAACCTGGATCACAACATGCGCCTGGCCGAGGAGGCTGCCAGAGAAGCGGCGCGACACAAGGCCGATTTCCTCAACCTGCCAGAAGCCGCCGATTGGGGATGGCTCTACCAACAGGCCCGCCGGGATGCCCTGCCCATCCCAGGGAAATACACGGACTTCCTTGCCGCCTTGGCCAGGCGCCACCGTATGTGGATTTCTGCCGGTTGCCTGGAAAAGGATGGAGATAGGGTCTATAACTCGGCGGTCATTATTGACCGCGCCGGCCGGATCGTGCTCAAGCACCGCAAAATCGACACCCTGCCATGGTTGACCAAAGACCTCTACGACTGCGGCAGCCCTGACGACATCAGGACGGCCGATACAGAGTTCGGCCGCCTCGGCCTGACCATCTGTGCGGATAACTTCAATCTCAAGAATCCGCAACGGGTGGCCGATCAAGGGGCATGGCTGTTGATTGCTCCGCACGGTTTTGCGGACCAGGCGAGCAAGCTCGAGCTGAACTCCAAAGCCTACCAAGACCACATCCGCAAGGTGGCGGGAACGACCAGGCTCTGGGTGGTTGGGACCGATGCGGTCCTGGGCACCGTCCAAGGCGGGGCCTGGAAAGGCCGGCTCCACTCGGGCTGCTCCGTGGTCGCCCGCCCGGACGGAACTGCGGCCATCGTGGGGAAGTTCAGCCAACCCGACCTCATCGTCTTCGATATTCCGCCTGGGAAGTAGTCGAGTCGCAAAAGTGAACTGCGTCGTTTCACTGCACGCTATCCTATTCGTGACGCCGGTGGGCTCGTAACCGACGCCGCCTGTGTTCAAAATCCGCGTGGCGCATGAACCTGAACCACTCTGAACCGTCTGGGCCGTGAAATGAAAAAGAACTGTTGCCTGGTTTTGTTTGCCCTCTGGTGCGGCCCTCTCTTGAAGGCGGGCGGCTCGCAAATCCCCGCCGTGCTCTTTGCCGGGTCGGACGGCGGCGGCTGCGGCCATGAGGTCGCCAATCAGCTGGTGCAGGCATGCTTCGCGCTGCGGGCGGAGCACGCCTCCTTGAGCGAGCATCCGCTGGCCTGGAGCCAAGTCGCCAACTTCAACGCCGTGGCGCTCTCCGGCCTGGGCCAGGCCGATGCCGACATGTCCCTGGGGCGCTCCCGCAAAACCATTGACGTGCTGAACCGCTACATCGAAGCGGGCGGGGGCGTGCTGATGCTGTGCGCTTTCGGCCAAATGGCCACGACCAAGCCGCCCCAGGATGCGTTCCTCAAACTCGGCATCACTCCGGAGTATCTCCTCGGCCCCAATCCCAACAGCACGCTCGAAGGCATTGTGCTGGACAAGGGCCTGAACGGGACGCCTTCGGATGGCTTCAAGCTCCTGGTCAACGGCCTGCGCTGGCTGGCGGGAGGGTCGCTCGAGGCCGGTTCGCTGGGCGGGGCGAAGACCGAGGAATCGCTGTTGCGCGATCCGAACAAGGCGCGCTTCACTGAACCTTATCGCTGACCCGAGAAGGTCGGCTTTGCCCCGGCCCGAACCGGCGCTGCCGGGGGGCGTCGGCCCGCGCACGAGCTACTCGAATGGCAAGGCCACCGCCGAGCAATGGGTCGAAAGGGCTAGGGCCTCCAGCTTGGCCTGGATCGTTTTCCTAGAGGACTTCGCCAACCTCCCCAACGAGAATTTCCAAAAGCTCAAGGCGGATTGCGCGCGTTTGTCCTTTGCCCAGTTTGAGGCCGTTCCGGGGTTCACCATCGATGACGAGGTTGGCAATCACTATTTCTATCTCGGAACCAGCTTTCCCTATCCGGATGCAAAGTTCCTGACGCCCGACGATGGATAACTGGGATGTCCCGGCTGATGCCACTCCGCACTATTACGGCGACAATTTCCCCAACAGATGTTGCCTTCTTGCCCGTGTTCTTCACGCTTGCGGAGGAACCCGCGAAGCATTTTCTTGAAGCGCTTCTCAAGGCTGTTGAGGGCACGCTGTTTGAGCAGCCAGTCCAGGCAGTTGGCCGGGATGACCTGGGTGATGAAGTGATCCTGGCCTACATCACGAACTTCCAGTCACCGTTCAACCGTTCAGCCAACGCGATCCTGCGTCTCAACAAGCCGGAGTCACCTCGCCGGTCATCGCGGCGATGCGCTACACCGGCGCCTCCCGACTCCCGCCTACTTCGCCTTCAAGGTGCGAACAATTTTGATCGGCTCTGGGGTCTTATAGTGGCGTTTCAAGCCGGCCTCGTTGAGGGCACCGCCGGGGACACGCGAGATGAATTCCGGAAAGCTCCGCTCGACGCGGTCCCTCAGGAGTTTCTGGCCGGTTTTCGAGGCCCAAAAATCCTCCTCCGCCTTCGCCAGCCCGATGCCGGCCTCCTCGGGCGAGAGGTTCTCCCGCTTGGCCAGCAGCCAGACAAGTTCTTTGTCGCCGGGCAGGCAGACAGGAAAGGGGACGAATTTGAGGGTGATCTCCTGTTCCTCGCTCGCTTGGTAGCCGGCATTTGGATTCACCTGGACCTCGCCGCTGAATTGGGTGCCGTCGGACAAGGCGACTTCGACGGCGAGGGTCTTTTCTTTGCGGTCCGCTTTGAGGGTGACGTCCGCTTCGCCGAAAGAGGCCGCCAGTTGGGCCTGTACGGCCTCAATGCTCTTGGGTTCAAGGTCGGGCAATTCGACCTTGGCGCAGAATTTCTCGAAGGCATTGGCACGGGCCTTGGCTTTGAGTTCCTGCTCGATGGCCTCGTAAATCTTGCCCGCCAAAGCCGGGTCATGGGTCGCCTTGGGCAGGACTTTCTTCAGCAAGTCCAGCAATTGCGCTTCGGTCGTTTTCGTAGTTCCTTTTTTCATGTCAAAATCGGCCCCTGGTTGTGCCACATTCGGGAGCACGGCGCAATCCTGGTCCTGGGTCCGCTGGGTGACGCTATCCGGCAGCAGCTCCACCGCCAGTAATTTCAGGTGGCGATGAAATAGAAATCCGACTCGGCGTCCTTGTTGGGAAGCTCCGGCGTCGGGCCCTCGTTTATTCGGTGCGCCGTCGTGATAACCTGGCTCTGCGCCGCCTTGAAGTTGTCGGCCATTGCCTGGTCTGGGCCAAGGACGACCGCACGCCGCCGTGGTTCTTCCGGGATGGCGCGAACACGGCTGGCCGCGAGTTGCTGCTCGCGCGGATGAAGGCCCACATCGACGCCGTGGCGGGGCGATACCGTGGCCGAATCGCCATGTGGGACGCGGTGAATGAGGCCCTCGACGATGGCACGAATTTCCTGCGTCCTTCGGGCTGGAGCGCGGCCTGCAGCGAGGAATTCATCCGTAAGGCTTTCGAGTTTGCCCACGCGGCGGACCCTCAGGCCCTGCTCGCCTATAACGACTACAACGATGAACTGCCGGCCAAGCGCGCGAAGCTCATCCGGCTCGTGCGCTCGTTGCGGGAGAAGCACGTGCCCATCCACGCGGTTGGGTTGCAGGGCCACTATGAGATTGACCGCTGCCGCTGGCTGACATCGAGGCCACGCTCGTGGCCATGCGCGAGTTGGGCGTGAAGGTAGTGGTATCCGAACTGGACATTGACGTGATTCCACGCGCCCGCTGGTGGGCGGATGGCGGCAAGTACCGCGAGGAGCTCGCCAAGGTGGATCCTTACCGAGACGGTTGTCCACCGGAGGTGCTGCAACGGCAGGCGGAGCAGTACGGACAGCTTTTCCGCTTGTTCCGCAAGCACGCGGATGTCATCGCTCGGGTCTCTTTCTGGGACCTGCACGACGGCCAAAGCTGGCTGAACGGGTTCCCTTGGCGTCGGGTGAACCACCCGCTGCTCTTTGATCGCTCAGGCGGGCCGAAGCCGGCCTTCGATGCAGTGATAGCGGCGCTGCGAAACTCCTCGAACCAAGCCCTGCCGTCCATCCTGTCAGCGACACCAACGCAAAGCGATCTGGTGATTGAATCAAAGGGCGGCCCCGTGAACTACAAGGCAGTGATTGACCGCAACCGGTGCGGCAACATCAAGGAACTGCATCTCCCTGCCAACGGCGGGCCGGTCGTAAGCGATCTGAACGGCATCTTCTTCTTCGGCGTGCAGGACCATGAATATACCCTCCGTGGATGGTCGGGCCGCGCCCAGTGCATTCAATCCAGTTCGGCGGATGTGCTCTCCCAGAAACCCGGCGAAGTCGTGGTCCGGGTGAAGGCTGATGCCACGGGCACATTTAAAGTCATCTCCACGGACCAAGCGGTCAAAGCGCGCCTCGCGGGAATACTCAGGGGCTATCAGGAAAAGACCGTGGAGATCCAACGGATATGCGCATTCAAGCCGGACCGCATTGAACTGACCGACGAAATCCTCTGGGTCCATCCCAACACCCCATTCAACTGCATCGAGTGGACGGTGTCTTTCCTGCCCTGCTGCATTCAAAGCCCGGCCCGGCTGGTCAAGGGGGTGGTGAAGGCTAGCTTTTATCCGGTCGGCTCCGGCGGGGACAAACTCCCCAAGGGAATTAGCTATCCGTTCACGGCGGAGAACCTCCTGAAGAACGGGTGGAAAGTCAGCCTGTTGACGACGGGCGCCTCGTTTGACCTCGGGAAGTCGGACCTGTTTCTCTACGAAGGGCCCTGGCAACAGGACTGGCATCAGTCGTCCGGGTTCAAGTACAACCTTGCGGGAGCGCCGCAGGGCAAGCCCGTGACGGTGAAGACCGAACTGGTGTTCGCCAAGGCGACGCTGGCCGAAATGCCGCCGGTGGTGACGATCTACTCCCCCGAGCCTGAGGCGCGATTTAGGGACGAGAAAGGTGAAGTGGCAAAGTACAAGCTGGGCGATGCCGTGAAGTTGCGCGCCTCGGCGGTCAACGCGGACGGGAGTCCGGTTGCCGACCGCGATATTTCCTGGGAGGTCCGCATCGATGCCTGGTGGAAGAGACCGCCGGTTATTCTCCACGGCGCGCAAGGGTCATGCACTCTTCCCGAAGCGGCCAATGATGAAGAAAGAGCGGCTGCGAGGGAGCGGGAGTTGCTGGCCATCCTCAAGGTGACGGTAAAAGGCAACAACGGCACGGAAGCAACCGAGCACTTCGCAATGCTCGTCGCGAGGGATTGAAGGTTTAACGGACAACGGTGAGCCACATTGGCATCGTTCCGGTCTCCGCTGCCCTCACGCAGGGCAAACGGCGGTCGCAGTGCAGTTTCGGGCGCATCCTGGCAACAATACCGGTGGTTTGTTCGGACTTTGCGTGCTCAGGCCGGCTGACTGAAGCACAAGGGCCAATTCAAGAATAGAGCGTGCCTGTGAAAGCAATCCCATGCCAGCACGCGGCGACGGGCAAAACTGACGCGAGATGATGTTGTGGCGCGGCGTTAGCCGGGCAACCGGCACGACGCCGCCTTTGCCCTGTCTATAGCGGACATGCGCCTTGAATGTGCGATGACGGGCGCAAGGCCCGGTTTATGTATGGACCAGCCTGGCCCAAAGCCTTGAGCAGGGTCCCTATCGGTTGAATTGGGCGTGGGCTGGTCACGGCCAGGGGATTTCTCTACGACCCTCTCACTCCTGGACAACCCCTCGCGTGTTTCGACTGGCGCATTCTGAATCTCTCATTCATGATCCTCTCCAGTTCATTTGAAGCCATCTCATTTTGGGCCTGATATGAAACGTCGCGAAATGTTGAAGACCACCTCGGCGGCGAGTTCATCACGCACGGCACGCAGCAAGAGGCATCACTCATTATCGCCTCGAATTTCCCGGGGGTGGATCGGTTGGGGTGCGCGGAGGGCATTTCGTTCACGGATGAATGGTACGCGCAACGAAACTTCGCCAAGGACCTGCACGTGATTCTGGTGCAGGAAACCGCCCTGATGAAGGGCGATTGTTACCGGCGCCCGGATTATCCCAACACCTGGGCCCGGCGGCACGGCCAGGGCCGGGTATTCTACACGGCGCTGGGCCATCGCGAGGACGTGTGGACCAATCCGTTCTTCCAGGCGCTGGTGCTCGGGGGCGTCGCCTGGGCGCTGGGGAATGTGCGGGCCGAGGCCGGGCCCAATATCGACCGGGTGACTCCGCGCGCAAATCAATTGAAAAGCTGAAAGGTGTCTATGAAAGAGAATCGCATGAACCGGCGGCAGTTTGTGCAAACGGCCGCGATGGCGGCTGCCGGCGCAACCGTAGGGGCGGCTGTGATCGAGCAAGCCGCCGGCGCACAGGAGGCGGCTCCCGGCGCGACCCGGACGCGCAGCTATAACGCGAACATGGAATATCGGCGGCTGGGCCGGACGGGGCTGATGGTCTCGGCCGTCAGCATTGGCGGGCACTGGAAACAGATGCCCTTCGCGGACGGCAGCGAGGACTTCAAAAAGAACCGGCGCGAGGTGATGGCCGCGTGCCTCGATCACGGCATCAACTACGCCGATGCCTGCTGCGCCGGCGAGGTGCTGGTGTATGCCGAGGCCCTCGGCAAGAACCGCGACAAGATCTACTTTGGTTTCGACTGGCAGGGAGGGCGAAGCCCGGAGATCGCCGGCTCGCTCGACAAGATGAAGCAGCAGTTGGACCAGGGTCTGCGCGAGGCCAAACTCGAATACGTGGATCTTTGGCGCGTGACGATGCGCGAGCAAACCACCCGCAATACCGCGAAAGAAATTGATACCGTCATGGCTGCGCTCGAGTGGGCCAAGCGGACGGGCAAGGCCCGTTTTACCGGCATCTCGACCCATCACCGGCCGTGGATCGCGGACGCAGCGGCCAAGTACCCCCAGTTGGAGGTCATCGTCACTCCCTACAGCGCCGGGAGCAAGGAGAAGCCGGTGGGCAGCATGTTCGAGGCTCTGCGCAATCACGACGTCGGCTTCATTGGCATCAAGCCCTTTGCCAGCGGCAGCGTCTTTAAATCCGGCGGCAGGCCCGATTCCGCCACCCTCCAGGAAGACAACGACCGGGCGCGCCTGGCGCTACGCTACGTGCTCTGTTGCGACGTGCTGAGCTGCGCCATTCCGGGCTTGATCACCGTGGATCAAGTCAAGAACGCGGCCGCGGCGGTCAAGGAGCGCCGGCAATTCGATGTAGCCGAGACCGAGCGTTTCGACGCGCTGGTGGCGGAGATGTGGGCCAAACTGCCTGAGAATTACCAGTGGCTGCGGCATTGGGAATGGGTCTAACCTGCTATACGGTCGCTCATCCCCAACCAGCCCTCGGTGCAATGAAGCGCCGCCAATTCGTGAAAGCCACCGCGTCTCTGGCCGTGTGCGCCAGCATGCTGCGCCTCTCCGGCGCAGGGCAACCCCGGCGCATGACCCGGCTATTTCCGGCCGATCTGCCCAACCGCGAGTGGAGTCAATTCCAAGCCGCAGGGTTCTCTAAACCAGCCTGCGGGGTGATTTATCGGCTCAAAGACAAAGTGACCAATGGTTTGGCGCTGGGCGGCATTGATACCGGGTGCTTCGACTTGGAAACCAGCGGGTTGCTCGGGTATAACACGATCTACAACACGGCCATTCCCCGCCGCGGGCCGGATAACTGGCCCATCCTGGGCTTCACCGTGGGGGATCGGACCTGGGTCTTGTGTGATCCGACCCAGGCCAAGACCGGCTGGGGCGAATATCAATCTGCCGGTCCCGGCAAGGAGTACCGGCTTTGGAAAGACCAGAAGTGGAGCACCTCGAGGCAATCGCTGCTGGACAGCCTGAGCAAACTGAATCTGGACGGAGTCCGGACCGCCAAAGAAATCCATTATTGGGGGCATTACCCGGTGGCTGACCTCGAATTCGAGACCGACGCTCCGGTCAGTGTCGGGCTTCGGGCTTGGGCTCCGTTTTTGCCCGGGGCGCTGGTGGATTCCATGCTGCCCGGGGTGGTCCTCGAGGTGCGGCTTAGGAACGCGACCGGCCAGAAACAACACGGTACAGTGGCCTGCTCATTTCCCGGGCCAAAACCGCCGGAAGCTGGTAGCAACCAATATGAGCGCAAGCAGGAGCGGGCCGGACAATTCACGGGTATCTGTGTCCAATCCAAACTGGCCTCCTACGCTTTGGGCGTCATCGGCCAGGAGCAAGCCCGGTTCGGCGGCGGGCTCGCAGCGGACGGAACGAAATGGTCGGCCATCGCGTCGAACTTGCCGGAAGCCGGCCCGGAGCATCCGGACGCCTCGGCCGCGGTGGATTTCTCGCTCCAACCCGGCGAAGAACGGATTGTGCGTTTCGCCGTCGCCTGGTGCGTACCGACCTGGAATGCCGGTGGCTACACCTGGGCCCATGCGGAACACACCTTCACCCACATGTACGTGAAGCATTATCCCACAGCCCTGGCGGCGGCGGAGAAACTGGCCCAGAACCATGCCGCGCTGCTCGAGCGGGTGCTGGCTTGGCAGGAAGTCGTTTATGCCGAGAACAAGCTGCCGGTCTGGCTGCGCGATTCGCTCGTCAACGTGCTCGACATGATCACCGAAGATGGCATGTGGGCGCAGAAGAAGGCGCCGCTCCCGGATTGGGTGCGGGAGGAAGACGGGTTGTTTGGCCTGATCGAATGTCCGCGCGGTTGTCCCCAATTTGAGTGTATTCCCTGCTCCTTCTATGGCAACGCGCCCATTGTGTATTTCTTCCCGGAGTTGGCGATTTCCACTTATCGCGGTTACAAAGGTTATCAATTCCCCGATGGTGCTCCGCCCTGGATTTTTGGCGGATGCACCGGTCAAACGCCACCGGTCGATTTTGCCAACACCACTCGCGGCTACCAGTTTGCCACCAATGGCATCTCGCTGGCGGCGATGTTGGACCGATATTATCTGTGCCACGGCGACAAGGACGAGGGCTTCATCAAGGAGTTTTACCCGGTGCTCAGGCGATGCACCGTCTGGACGGTCAATTTGCGACCGGATTATCCGCCGGGCGACCGGATCATCGCGATGCCGACGGGCAACCTCGGGACCGAATGGTTCGAAGCGCCCGAGCCGGGTTGGGCTGGCATGACGGCGCACGTTGGCGGCCTGCATCTGGCCCAACTACGGATCGCCGAACGTTTTGCTCATCTGGCCGGCGACCCTGCCTTCGCGCAGCAATGCCGCGACTGGCTGAAGGCGGGCGCGGAGGCGATGGAGAAACAGCTCTGGACGGGGAGTTATTACTTGAACTATCTCGAACCGGAGGCCGGGCGCAAATCGGACCTGGTTTTCGGCTACCAGATGGATGGCGAGTGGATCACTGACCACCATGGGCTGCCCAGCGCGCTGCCGGAAGAGCGCGTGAAGAAAACCCTCGAAACCATCAAGCGATGCAATGTCGCGGTGACCAAGTATGGGGCGGTAAACTACGCCAACAGCGACGGCACGCCCGCGCGAGTCAAGGGGTACGGCACCTATTCGTACTTCCCGCCCGAGGCGCTGATGCTGGCGATGAATTACATGTACGAGGGCGAGAAGGACTATGGACTGAACCTGGCGTATAAGGTCTGGCACAACCTGGTCTGCCTCCAGGGCTACACTTGGGACATGCCCAACATTATGCGTGGTGATGTCGATACCGGCGAGCGCACCTTCGGCAATGACTACTACCAGGACATGATGCTCTGGTCGTTGCCTGCCGCCCTGGAAGGCAAAGACTTTGGCGCGCCCGCCAGGCGCGGCGGACTGGTCGCCCGCATGTTGGAGGCCAGTCGCGCCTAATCCTGGCCCCTGCCCTCGACTCATCCTACATAAACAACAGGGCGCATGAGCAAACGCCTGGTTACTCGTGGTAGGGTTGGATTTCGAGGAAGTTGAAGGTGGGGCCTGCTATTCGCGAACCAGCATGGCCGGACGCTTGCCGGCATGACGATGAAGCGCTTCACCCAGCCAGGCGATAGTCTGACCCAGGTCCTTCATGTTTCGCGCGGCTTCGTCGTCCTTCGCCACCTCACCCTTTTCCCGGCCGAAGCCGAGGTTCCAGTATGTGGAGCCTGGGACAATGGCGCCCGACATGAGGAACATGTGGTTCATCGTGTCAAAAGCATGGGTGCCGCCGCCGCGCCGGACGGCCACTACGGCCGCTCCGATTTTCCCTCGGAACAGCCCGCCATTGGCCAGCGCGACCAACCCGGCGCGATCCAGCAGCGCCTTCATTTCGGCGCTCACGTCGGTAAAGTAGGTCGGCGAACCAAGGATAATCGCGTCAGCGGCGACCATTTTCCCGAAGCATTCGTTAAAAAACGCGTCGGCTTGGCTGCACCGGGAATCCTTCGTATCGAAGCAGTGGTAGCACGCACGGCATCCGCGGATGGGCGCGCTCCCGACCTGGATGAGCTCGATGTGCCAGCCGGCGGCGGCCAGTGGCGCCAACACCTGTTTCAGGAGCATCTCGGTATTCCCGCCCTTGCGGGGGCTCCCATTCATCGCAACAGCTTTCATAATTCAAACCTCAGAGCACTGGGGATTCAGCTTGGGTTTGAGGCGCGTGTCAATGATGAACCACAGCCGGGCAGCAGGCACTCAGCGTGGCAGGAGGCGCCCACGACGTACGGGTCGAACCCGGGCAGCAAGCGGACCGACCGTTTCGGGGCGAGTTCGCGCGCCTCGCGGACGTCGGCGGCCAGCATCCAGGCCGGGGCGCCATCCAGTTCGACCGCTGAGACTTCCTCGCCGAGCGAGGCCAGCCATTGGCGGGCGGTGGCAACGGTTTCCGTCAGGCGGTTGAGTTCCTCGATCGTGATCCCGAACCGTCGCCACAAGGCGGGGCTCCGATACCCGTGGCTGGCGCCCAAGGCGGCGTGCCACAGAGGCAACTCGTCCGCCGGCAGCAGGTGCAGCGTGCCGCGCATGGCCCAGGTCTTGACGAGGGTGCGCTCCTCCCACAGCGCGCGCCGAACCGGCCGCCGGTCGACGCCCTCCACCCTGGCCCAAAGGGCCAATTCGGCCGAGGACATCACCTGGGCGTGCAGCCCGCAGAGGCGGCTCGCCACCGCCAGCACGCTGCCGGCGGGCGCCCGTTGATCCAGGTGTTGGCGCCGGACACGC
>Ga0187873_1000543_pt1 | contig 38183 bp, 37 predicted proteins | sample June2016WEW_16_1_2_FD_133012 | JGI IMG/M metagenome (GOLD analysis project Ga0187873, IMG submission 133012) | Peatland microbial communities from SPRUCE experiment site at the Marcell Experimental Forest, Minnesota, USA - June2016WEW_16_100 | ecosystem: Environmental > Terrestrial > Soil >...
CTTTCGCCTGATCAGGCTACTCATCTAGTTGTCAAACATCTCGTCAATCGTTCTCGCTCTACTCGAAGTCGCCATAAGTCGCAAAGTAAAAAACGTGCTCTAACCTAATCTAACATTGTCGAGGTAGTCATATCCTTGAATACTTTTTACAATCCTGCACTATCCACCGGACCGGCTCGCCGATGAGCTTCTTCGGTATCCAGGTTAGTTTGCTTCAGATAACTCTAAACAAGATTGCCAATATCATTATTTACTACTGCAACTTTACTGCAACCAGAAAAGACTGTGTTGAAAAAATGAATAATATACACACATTGACCCACATATATGGTGCTATGTGGACAAAGAAACCTATATATATACAGGTAGGACAGTTCCTTGGGCAACTGTGGATCAGGCTGTTGTGGGTTAGGCCCAAGAGATACCTTACTATTGTTCACTACTATCCCTTCGGGTAGGGAATTTTCCATTAATTTTATGTACTATAAGCAATAGATTGATGTGAAATCAGAATTTATATTTAGTTATTTTATTGAAAATAATCCTTCCACTCATTTTGATTACTTATTTCCATCTGACCAGTGGTATATCTAGTCCGCAGAAGCACCCTAGGGCTGGTCGGGACACTGTAGGAAATTATTGTGCAAGTGAAAAATGGTCGGATACCATCAGCTACCGAAGACAGACCTTTGCTGAGATTACCCCATGGCATATTATTCTTCCTTGATTTGAATGATGGCTCGGATTCGCCTCGCACCCTTTGCCTTCGAATCTACTATTTGCTGACATTGGTTTTCCAACCAGGATTCGCCACCGATCTTAGATTAGATACCCAGCGATTGTTTTGGACTCGGATTTTCCTCACCGATTGTAGCGAGTAGGCCGGAGAAGGACCTAAATAAGGAAGTTAAAATGGATAATCTCAATAACCTACCAAGCCAACCGGGGAAACGAAGCAGATCCATCCGCCATATGAAGATATCGCCGTTCTTGGCGGGCTTAGTGCTTGGGTTAGGGTCCGCCCTCGTTCAGGCATACTTTAAAGTGATTCCCCCTGTGGCCTATGGAGTCTGCATGGTCTGTCATCCCAAAGATCTATTCAATTGGATCGCCGACCATTTATTCCATCTAAGTTGGGGGTACAGTCTAGCTTCGACCAATTGGCCACTGCTCACCGTACTAGGAGTAGTCCTGGGAGCCATGGTTGCAGCCTATCAACATGGCGAACTTCATCTAAAATCGGCCCGGCAGCCTTTATTCTTCTTCATCAACGGATTCTTGATGATCAATTTTGGTTTGATCCTAGGTGCATGTCCAATCCGGATCGTACTACTCAGCGCCTATGGTAACTTGCTTGGTTGGATTGGCTGGGCCTGCGTTGTAGTCGGCGTGCTTCTTGGCACCTGGGGTCAACGATGGAGCGCCCGTCGAGCCGCTGCCTTAAGAGGATGATATGATTGCCTCCATTGCCACCCTTTTTCTGGGTTTTGCGATCGGTTACCTGGGGCAAAGGTCACGTCTGTGTTTCGTTTCTGGGTATCGTGACTTCGTGCTAACTCACGACACAACTCTTTTGAAAGGTGTGGGAGGCGCCTTCCTCGGTGCCCTGGCTGGATACGTTCTTTTCAACTTTACGGGAGGCAGTGTTCCTGGTTTTCCGATGATCCTCCAAACCTCGGTTGTAATCTCCCATTCAGCATGGATAATCACGATTGTATCTGGGTTGGGAGTGGGAATCATCGGCGCTCTCTCGGGAGGTTGCCCATACCGGATGCATGTTTTAGCTGCGGAGGGTAAAAAGACATACTGGGTATACCTGTTAGGTTTTTATGCAGGTCTTGTCTTTTATGATCTCGTCACCGTCCATCTTATGGATATGTTAAGAACCGTACTGAGGTGATGGCTGCAAGATTATTGAGGAGCCAAACCCTGTCCGGCTAAGGAATTTAAAATGACTAGCAGTGCATGGACTATTCTGGAATTCTTGAGAACAGCATTCGTTAGACGGCTAGCAGATGAGGCAGTTTCATGAAATTGATTACACGGACTTTCATGATTTATTTCCTTGGGATCATTTTAGTGAGCTGCGCCAAGGCCATTGAATCTACGCCTTCTTCTGAAATTATCCCTACAACGACAAAATTGGGGCCAACATCTGTACCCACGCCGTTTTCAATGGGTACTTACTTACTAACGAGATTGCCGAGTTGTGATGGGATCCAGATCCTGGAGAAACCAATAGTATTCGACTGGCCGAATATCCAGGAACGTCTCCAGGAATTATCAGGAGCATTTTGGGGATACTATAGTTGTAATGGGCCTCAGGCGCAAGTGGCTGCTTTTTATCGAGCGAAGATGCCCAAACCGCCCTATAACATGAATGAAACAAATTGGGTAGTAAGAGTGGAAGGCACAGTAGGGGTTTATTATAATGATGCCTCTAAGACTTGGATTTATTTATGGGTCGTTGCACAACCCAATAACCCGCAGAAATCCTATGTTATTGTTGCGGATACTACGGATCCTGTTAGTGGAGAATGCCGCCTGGAACGGCCCAATTTTTATAATGATATTGCTGCTGGCGAATTGGAATAGAAGGTTTAATGATCTACCTTGACAATTCTGCTACCTCTTGGCCGAAACCGAAGGAAGTGATACATGCAATGTCCGACTTCCTGGAAAATTCCGGCGGCAACCCGGGCCGCTCTGGGCACCGCCTATCCATTTCTGCTGCCAGGGTAGTATATAATGCACGCGAATCAATCGCCGAACTTTTCCACATCTCTGATCCACAGCGAGTAATTTTTACCTCCAATATTACTCATGCCCTTAATTTGGCATTATTCGGACTATTGAAACCGGGCGATCGGGTAGTTACCAGCAGCATAGAGCACAATTCTGTAATGCGGCCTCTGCGCGCTCTTGAAAAGGAAGGTACTCGATTAACCGTTGTCCAATGCGGTTTGGATGGTTGCCTTGATTTGGAAGCGTTCCGCGCGGCCTTCACCCAAGGGACCCGCCTGGTTGTGGTTACCCATGCGAGCAATGTCATGGGGACTATCCTCCCGATCAAGGAGATCGCAACGATCGCCCACCAAGCTGGCGCTTTGTTATTGGTAGATTGCGCTCAGACCGCCGGCATTATTCCAATAGATCAGCCCGCGCTGGGAATTGATCTGTTGGCATTTACCGGTCATAAAGGGTTGTATGGACCAACCGGGACAGGCGGTTTGACGATCGGCGAGCGGGTGGACACGTCGGAGTTACGCCCATTGATGCGCGGCGGTACAGGCAGCCGCTCAGAATATGAAGAACAGCCAGAAATGCTTCCAGATAAGTATGAAAGCGGCACATGTAATAGTGTTGGCATCGCCGGTTTAGGAGCCGGGGTGCGCTGGATTCAATCCATCGGTGTTGAATCCATTCAAGCGCGCGAGGCGGAGTTGAATGATCTTTTACTTTCAGGTTTGCAGGATATCCCTGGAATAACGGTATACGGTACATGTGACTCGCTAAAAATGACTGCAGTAGTCTCTTGTAGGGTGGCAGGTCAACACGTTTCGGAGGTTGGCTTAACCCTTGATGACGAGTTCAGGATTCTATGTCGAGTTGGCTTGCACTGTGCACCTTCCGCCCATAAAACGATTGGGACGTTCCCAGAAGGAACAATCCGTTTGGCGCCAGGCATTTTTACCTCTCCCGATGATATTCATAGTGTGATTGCCGCTTTCGATAAGATAGCTCACCATGGATAAATATGGTGTGATCTTATTTCATACAAATTCCTCTGCTATGCAGGCGGAAGCAATCCTGGTAAGAGCCAAACAGGAGATCAAATTGATTCCAACCCCGCGCGAACTCTCCAGTGATTGCGGCATTTCCTTACGCTTTGATTGGAATATGAAACGAGATTGAGATGCTTTTAGAGCGAGCGCATGTTGATAATGCCGGTATCCATCCACTATTGGATACTTGACAACAAATTAGGAACTAAAGCTTCGTTAAGTTTAATACTTTGCCAAATTCATTTATAAGAGCAGGATCCGAATCAACACCCCCGCGGTTAACAACCCTAATATATTTTCCATTTCCCCTAACTCCCATCCAGGCATTCTTGAACAAAGCCGGTTCCATTAAGGACGCATCCCCCCTAAAATAGGGAGGAAGGAAACTCAGAATCAGGTATTCAAAATTCACCGCGGGGTTCGAGCTTAGCTCAGAAGAGCATTATATATCACTCGAACCCCGGTTCTTAGGGGAGCTACCCTTTGGCTTTCTTTCTATCCCATTTGTTTACTGACGTTTTCTGGTCATACCTCCTTCATTCGTACTAGTTTGCCGACCCCCAGATACAGCAGGGCTGCCAGAGCAATCGCTCCCACCAGCCCCAACCATTCGACCCAGGTCGGTACATAGGAGCCTTGAGGTAGAGCCAGCCAAGGAATCGCCTGGCCTGCGGTAAGCAGCCAAAGCTTCTCAAGAAGCACGCCAAGCAGGGCCAAGGCCGCCGCAATGCGCATCCACAGCAAGTTCTTCTGCCAGAAAAGAATTACCAGAGGTGCTAAGGTGCCTATAATCAAGTACACCCAGAACATTGGACTCGCGACACCGGCAACCAACAGGGAGACTTCAGGATGAGGCCGCACTTCCACCGCAATAGCTCCCGTTAGGATTTCTACCAATACGAAAGCCAGCATCACCCACAGGCCTACCATCAACCAATTACTCAATTTGGGGGCGATCTCAGGCCAGGCAAGCATGGCAACCGCCAGACCGGCGACTAGGGCAACGACGAGGAAGCTGATTACTGTGAGCCCGCCATTCCATAGAGGATGGGCGGAGAGTACAGCGAGCATCCAGCCCTCCACGACTACAAGAGCGACCGCGCATACCATTCCTAGAATGCCAAGGATTCTGGTGATGAGGGTGCTGGTCGTCTGCTCCCAACTGAAGATCAGATAGACCAGGGTCAGGATGCCGGTAATGATGAGTACAAAGAAATCCCAGGTCATCATTGATGAGAAGCGTCCGGCAGTGAGGATACGCCAGAGGTTAATCGGATTTCCAATGTCCATGGTGATCAGCAAGCCGCCAATAACGAAGTTGACCAGGGCAAGGAACAAGGAAGTATTCCGCCTTGCGATTGGGAAGAGAGCGGAGAATTCACTGATCGCGGCAAACACCAGGAGGGCTGCTCCTGCGCCCATGGCTGTGAAAAAGCCGGCTATATAAAGGCCCCAGACAACCTGCTGGCTTATTCCGGTGATACTCATACCTTGAGCCAATTGCAGTCCCCAGGCAATACCCAATCCACCCAATCCAACAACCGCCAATACGATCCAGATTACAAGCGGTACCCGAACTTCGGTCTTGTTAACAACATTAGTTGTCATCGCACTATCCTCCTAACCACGCAGATAGTAAACGGACGGATTCGTCCCCAACTCGGGATGGAGTTGAACTCCCCCACGCTGCGAGACCAGTAGTGAGACTTCGCTGTTGGGATCATCCAGATCACCGAAGATACGCGCCTTAGCCGGGCAAGTTTGCACGCAAGCCGGTAAAAGCCCTTGCTCTACGCGATCGATACAGAAATTACATTTTTCCACCGTACCCACCACGTGCTCGCTGTAACGTATCTGCTCGTAAGGCATCAGGCCCTTGCCAGTGTAGTAGCCGTGAAGCTTGCTGGAATTGAAAGTACGGGCATCGTAAGGACAAGCGAGCATACAGTAACGGCAGCCAATGCACTTGTTTGCATCCACCGTGACGATGCCATTAGCATGTTTCTGGCTTGCCCCTGTCGGGCAAACATCGACACATGGTGCATTATCACAGTGATTGCACAGGATGGGAGTAAATGCTGGATAGACTTTTGGATATATACCAGCCTCCGATTTCAGCACCTGGCTCCAGAAAACACCCGGAGCAGTTGCGTTTTTCGTTTTACAGGCAAGTGTGCAGGCTCCGCAACCAACGCAACGGTTCAAGTCAAGTACCATTCCATAACGCATGGCAGCCTCCTTAAGCTTTCGTAATCTTCACGGCCGCGGTTATTTCGATACCGCCGACCACGGGATCAAAATTGCCATCTTCTGCACTGAGCAACTGGTTATAGTTAAGGCCTTCGCGAGCGTCAGGGCCGAGGAACATCGCACGCCGGCCAAAGTTGCCGGGGAAACCTAAAACACTAGGATGTATCAGTGAAGTCGTCATGACAGGCCCCTCTATTTTGCCTCCATACTGGGATTCGACGACGACCTGATCGCCGTCTTGAATGCCTTTCGACCGAGCCGTATCCACATTGATCAGGATTGAGTTGACCTCACGGCTCTGTTTCATCTGCATCTCCCGGACAGGTGCCAGTTCTTCAAGTGCACCCATACCGAAGGCGCGGCTGGCGATTTTCCAATTCACTGCAAAGAGGTCAAATTCCGCTGGAGCTTCATGTTCAGGATGCGGGATCCAAGTTGGGAGTGCTCCATAGAAGGCCATATATTTGTCCATATCCCAGCCGGGAACGGTGACATTGGCTTTTGCCAGATTTTCTTTCATGGATGTACCAGTCTTCAGCAGGTAGGTCAGATAGATTGGGTGGCGGGTTTTCCCATCTGGGAAATAGTAGTAGTTATATGTCTTTTCCTCGGGGATCATTTTGACAGTCCAACCACTGCCATTTTCCTTGAAATAATTGGCATCTTTGTCAGCACCGAAAGTCGCCTTGATATAATTATCAACGACCTGTTCCCAGGTATATTGTTTTGGTGGTACGAGCGCATAAGGCGTTTTCATGAGACCCAGCATGCCGCTCAACATTCCATTCACAGGAGGATTCAAACCAAGTTGATTGGCAAGGTCGAGCAGGATAGAATTTGAATCTCGCGTATTGTAAAGCGGGTTCACCACCGGGGTCTTGACGTTTACGCCTTGCATACCACGTTTCCCCGCCACAGGTCCGCATGCTTGAAAGGCAAAAAAGTTGAGCCGCTCCATGTTCGCCGACTCTGCCAACACAATATCGGCGAACTGCGTTGGCTCATCCAGATGGTAGGAAATCGTTACAAAGAAGGGGATTGCTTTGAAGGCAGCAATGGCCTCGTCCGCCTGTATGTTATTTGTCAGTGGGTTCGCACCGTATAGCAACATGGCCTGGGGCTTATAGTTGATATGATACTTTTCTGGATTGACGATCGATCTCCAGGCTATATATGGAGTACAGTGTCTATGAGGGAAGAACTCAGCCATATCAAGGTGATCCGGCGGATATTTGAATGGGATGCCAATCCATTCAGTGCTTTGAGGAATAATTTTCGGATTTGGCTCTACGGTTCCATCGGCACCCGGTTGAGGTAGTGGGTTGAAGCTTTCACCAGTGAGGCCTCCAGGAACATCGGTGGCACCGATCAAGCCATTGATCAAGTTCACCGCGAGCATAACATTGACACCGCCACGATGGGCAATTGCGCCTCGACCGGCGAATACCAATGCGGGCCGATACGGGAAAGTAACCCCATTGATATCAATCGTACTTCCGATCTGGGCAGCATTGACCAAATCCGTGACGATACGGCGGATCGTTGCAGCTGGGATTTTGGTTATCCCTTCCGCCCACTCAGGGGTATATTGTTTGTAATGTTCTTTGATGACATCAAAGGCTGTACTTACCGTCACGCCATTGACCTGGTAGCTGCCGGTGAGGGCTGCTGCTCCGAGCGATGGATCGCTGAGGAGTCCATTATTCACCTGGGGATCATCAAATGGAGCCGGCTGGTTCGATAGCTTATTCCAAACCAAGGGCTTATTCGTTTGAGGATCACGGACATAATCGCCATCCTGGCCGATGAGGTAAGGTGCGTTGGTGCGTACCCTCAGGAACCACTCATCATATTTGTTCAATTCAAAGAGGATGACATTGGTCATCGCCATTATGAAAGGCAGTTCAGTCCCTGGAAGGATCGGGACCCATTCACCGCGGATGGTCTCTGCGCCGGCATGCGGGTTGACCACTATCATCTTCAATCCTCGATCGAGCGCATTCTGAAGTGCCTCGGTGCTGACTCCATGCAGGCCGGTTGCTTCGGACGCCCTAGCAAAGTCACCCCCCAGACTGTGACCAATGACCACCAAATAGTTAGTACGGGTGGGGTCAATGGAGTATGTAAAGCTTCCCAGATTAGAGAGGGCACCAAAATGAACCGGACAGAGCGGACCATTCGATTCGATCTCATTTGGCGTACCAAAGGCAGTCGGGAAGACCGGGCGCGCCATCGGGGAATCATCGCGCATACTACCAAATCCAAGGTGGAAGATGAGACCACGTGGGTCTTGCTTCAAGACTGTTCCCAGTTTCTCCTTCACAGTACTCATAGCTTCGTCCCAGGATATCTCAACCCAGCCCGGATCAGCAGTAAGACTCTTATCCGGATTGGTGCGCTTGAGAGGGGCCTTAAGACGATAGGGGTTGTAAAGATTATATATATTTGAATTTCCGCGAGGGCAGAGCTTGCCTTCATTTGCCGGATGGGCAAGGTCACCCATTACTTGCGTAACCACCCCATTCGTTACCGTCGCTAGTATGCCACAGGTAGGGCCTATGCACATCTTGCAGTAGCTATGCACGACGGTACTTCCGCTCGCCACTTGCGAGTCGACTTTGTCGAACAGGCTCTTCATTGGCTTGTCAAACAGTCGATCGCCGATAGTAACCAGTGCAGCTGTAGCTGCGGAAGTCTTCAAGAATTCTCGCCTGGTCAATTCCAGTAGATGTGATTTCTCACTCATGGTTTCCTCCGTTTCTGACTTGGTCCTTGCTTAAGGGATTGGGTCTTTGAGCATTCATCATCTCTTCGATGGTTCCTTTGGTCAAATGAACAAAGCCACGATAGAAATCCGTTTTCGCTTCTTCGATGGCTCGATCGCAAAATGAAGGTACCCACCTCCCTAAATGATCTGTGAGAAAATCGTGCTCGGCTATTTGCCATTTTTGAATTTGTGTTTTTTCTCCTTTCTTCCATGCAGCAACCTCTTGTTCACACAGATAGCGCATGAAGTCCATTTCTAGACCAATATAATCCGGGCGGTTGTCAGCATTTTTAGCAATCGAAACTCCATATTGCACATAGAAACCCGCCACCGCCTCCAATACCTGAAAATTACTTTCGCCTTCTCCAAGATATACCTCTTCATATGGCGGTTCAGGACCATAATCAGGCTGGATGCCGCGGAAAAGACGCGTCCAATCCACCTGTAGAGATTGTTCAACGACCTTCTCCGATTGCGCTTTATTATTTTCAACGAAATGGGTTATTTCGGACAACCCTTCTTTTATCTCGATGTTCAAGCCATCCCCCAGGTATAGTTGGAAAAAGAAATTAGCACCCAACGGTAGAAGATTATGGACCAAGGCAGAATCGGGACTCTTATTGAAAATGGCGGCCAATGTCCCAAAAGACCGTTTCCATGTATCGGCATCCTGGGAATACTTAACTCGATTTGTCCCAGATATATCCATCCTCACCTCGGCTCGTTGGCTTATGGATTCCATCAAACGGTAACTAACGAGAAATCCCTCGTTTTCAGTAATGGCATCAATCTTTTTTGGTGACTTCTACCTTCCATAATACACACAAGAAACAAAAAACATCCTACCCGAAAGGATAGGAATGGATGTTTTTTTGTTTGAGCTTTAAGGAGAGATATCTTTAGGAACCTAAAAGACCAGTAGGCGGACCACTCACTTCGTACTAAACCAATCCGAGTTGTTTCGCCCTAACCACCGCTTCCATTCGGGTATGTACGCCCAATTTTAGGTAGATATTTTTTAAATGATATTTAACCGTACTTTGTGTAACCACCATCATTTCGGCAATTTCTTGATTCGAATCCCCCGTAATCAATAACTCAAGCACCTTTGTTTCCCGATCAGTGAGAGACTCTAATAAACCGATATTGGGCCAATCAGACCAAGAAATGGACTCCGCTTCCACTAAACCTTGGCTCGCTTCTATTAACGTGAGAAGGTATTCTTTAATTACATCATCAGTATTCTCCTCAGCCTGGGTATCGCTTAAGAGCTTATCTAAAAGGTCTGGAATCGCATCAACATCAACGATGGTATGAATATAACCCTGATGCAATCCAATTGCAACGGCTTCCCGTAAAGGCACCAATGCAGCTTGAAGATTTCCCTGCTGGTAGAGGATAGATGCGAGCCAGGTTTTATAGTGTGTAATCTCTTTGAGCAGTCGGCTTTCCTCAGAGAGCAAAATCAATTTTTGAACTAAATTCTTAGCAAGGTTCAACTGCTTCAGTGCAACCAGGGTCTGAACAGCCGTTTGGGCTTCGTATTTTTGTTGAAAAAGAAAACCCTTTTCAATTTGAAGCTTCACCTTTTCTACCCAGCGTTGCTGTGCACGAGAGTCGTTTTTGCTGATGGCTACTCTTATTCTCATCGCTTCCGCCCGTTCCAGGATCGCGGGAGGGAAACCGCAGCTTTTGCACAAGGCTTCCACGCTTGAGATTACCTGTTCGGCTGCATCCATGCGGTGGGCACGGCACATAAGGTCAAAAAAAGCACAATAGCCGTCAAGGATATCATAGGCGATTAAGAATCTCTCGCCCCCTCGAACGCCTGCAGCCAAAAATTGCCTGGAGGCTGTCAGATTATCTTTTTCATAGTGCAATCGCCCTAAATCAATACAGACTCTAAAAAAAGCCGAGGTGTTATCCAGATGATGGTCGATCCCATATCTATATGCCTCTTTCAAGAGGTCTTCCATCCGGTGCATATCACCTTCAAAGTAGGCAAGTTCAGAAAGATGATGAGTAACAACCATTTGCATGAAGATGCTACCAGCTTTCTCGAATCGTGCCAAAGACCTGACTAACAAACCTTTGGCCATTTCTAAGTCGCCACTCAGCATACAGGCCTTGCCATACACAACAAGAGCCATTGTATCGGTCACACCATTCTCGCCCTGGCCTTGAATCCCAAGCTCGGCATATCTTTTTCCGGCAATAATGTCATATTCCCAATTAATGGTAGTGATGGCATGGACGATTGCCAATCCACATTCAAAGTTTTTCTTTTCATTTCTATCAAGGATATGAGCAAGGATTGTCTTAAGCCGATCTCCTTCCAAATCATCCGCGACGATTGAAAATTGAGCCAGGTTGATATGGGACCATAAATGTAGAAGCCAAAGACCGGGATTCTGATAATAGATTTCTGTCGGAAATTTCTCCAGCCAATCCAGTAACTGTCCCACATTTCCCGTCCAAAGTAAGATTCCTCCAATGCGCTCCACCAATTCGGCCGCGCGCGAATAGTTTTGCGCGCGGATAGCATATTCTATGGCATCATCGAGAAGTCCTTGTTCTTCAAACCAGAGGCTGGCCCGTCCACAAATATCCCCGATCTGGATGGAATTGGTTCTTTTCAAACGATCATAGAGCATTTCGGAAAACTTGTGGTGATACCGATACCATTCTTGCTGACTATCCAATGGGAGGATGAATAGATTGGCCTGTTCAAGGCTGGCAATCAGAATATGGCTGGTTTCTATTTTCAGAGCGGCATCACACAACGACTCAGTAAAACGATCGAGGACTGATGAACGCAAGAGAAAAGATTGAATCTCTTTGGGCTGACGACGTAGGACCTCGTCAAACAAGTAGCCAGCAATATACCGATTGGTGGATCCAAGATGAGAAATAAATGAGCTTGTCTTGTCCGTGTCAGCCAAGGAAACAGCAGCCAGGTACAGGCCGGCAATCCATCCTTCAGTATATTCGACCAGTGTTTGAATCTCCTTTTCGGTCAATTTCAACCCCATTTTTTGATTCAAATAATAAGAAGCCTCCCTCTCAGAAAAGCATAATTCGGGGTAACGTATCTCGACCAATTGGGCTTTGGTCCTCAAATTAGCTACCGAGAAGGGAAGTTCGGCGCGGCTGGAGATAATAAAGTGGACTTTCGGAGGAAGGTTTTCTAGTAAGTAAAGGACAGATTCATGGATCTCTTGATTATTAATAACGTGAAAGTCTTCTAGAACAATCACACAATCCCTATCAATTTGATTTAATGCATTGATAAGGAGAATCATGATTTGATCATGTGGCATGCCGTGTGAAGAGGTCAATCTCCCTAGTAAACCTTGCCCAAATTCTTTTACGGCAGTTTGAATCGCAGTGACAAGATAAGTAAAGAACCTAACAAAATTATTGTCCCCTTCATCAAGAGAGATCCAAGCCAGAGGATGTTCTCTCTGTTTTGCCCAAGATCCGATCAGAGTTGTTTTTCCATAACCAGCCGGCGTTGAGATCAAACAAAGTCTCTTTTCTAGGGCTAAATCCATTTTCTTGGCTAATGCAGGACGATACACAAACCCTGATGGGATATTGGGTATGTAGAGCTTCGTTGAAAGGAGGGATTCAGCCATTGCAGAAGAAACTATCAGGACTATTTTTCTTTGATTTGCTGGGCAGAAAAATCTTTCTTCCCGCCTGCAACTTTACCGGCAGAAGAGAACCCCAAAATGTTGATAATGACTGCCACAAGAAACGGCTCCCCAAACCGATGGTAAAAACAAGAAAATTGTTAGCGAGCAAGCCGAGCAAAATAATTCCCTGTTATCTTCACGAAACAAAATAATCCAAAAACAAATAACCGATACTCCCTGGAGACAGATACGGTCCCCGATTCCGGTTGTTCTTTATCTCCGAGTTAAGCTTTGCGCCACATATCACCAAGATATACTACACGTTTTATCTCCAAGTAATGAAAAACACAATTAATTTGAATGAGCATTTGAAATATTTCAAAAATTTCCTTCGCAAGTATTATCCAAATCAAATACTGCAGGACTAAGGTATATCAACTTCCTCTCAGCCCGAATTGAATCGAGCTCACCGTAAATTAATTGTTCGTTAAAATAAGTATAGGTACTATGTGGAGTACAGTCAAGTGATTTAGCATATAAGGTCATTTCGTTCAAAGGAAAGTGGTTCTCCTATCTTAGAGGAAGAAAGAAGCAATAACCATCCGAATTGTTGTAATTAATAAAGCTACCTCATTTCTGATTCAGACTCGCCCATTTAAGAGCCATGCTTAGAATCCAATATCTTCTTATGAGGAATTCTGACCCACTGGCATCGGATCAGATAAGGAACCTAAGAAATCCACTCCATATTAAGAACTCTAACGATGAAGAATTGACTTGGCTTTCAATTCTATTTCAAATCACATATTATCCACCGGACTGGCTTGGTTATGAGCCTCTTCGGTGTCCAATTTGGTTTGCTTCAGGTAGCTCTGAACAAGATTGCCAATATCATTATTTACTACTGCAACTTTACTGCAACCAGAATAGAAAGCATTGAAACTGTAGAGGAAATAGATATTTTTACCCCCATATACGGTATAGACGATTTCTTGGGCAGCTCTTAATCAGCGGATTCTAATAGGTTTTTGATCCCTTTGTTCGCGACCTATACCTTCGGTTCATTACCCTGTTGATCGTATCTAAGTAAGTATCTAAAGAAATCACTTCTAATAGCCAGACTTGCCCCACTTTGATCCCCCTTAATTTTCCTTGGCGTAGTAATCGCCTCAAATATTGTTGACTATAACCAAATAGTTTAGAAGCTTATTTCACCGGGATATAAATTCGCACTTCTTGTCCCTGGAATTGCCTAATTAAAGAAATCATCTCGAACTCACCCAAGGGTGACAGGCAATTCTTTGAGTATTCCTTGCTGCTCAAATCGCAGCATCTCTAAGAATTGCTCGACACCGAGTTGGTGTAGTTCGAGATGGGTCTTCTTTGGTGCCCCCATGGGGGATATAACCCCAAGTAGGTTGTAGCGTGAAATATTATGAATGATGTTGTTTAGGCGAAATACTTCTTTAAAAATCAGAACGTGAAAGAGCTCCCCTAGTTATCCCGGGTTTATTACCAAACTCGGGTGATTAAAAAAAAACCGGCGCACGCCCGGGCTGCGACCATGCCCGGCGGCAACAAAATAGCCTACTCTCGGCAAGCTTCCTTTTGCTGCATTGAACCAATATGACGTTCATCCTCTTTCGTGAAAAAATATTGACTTTGTGGTATCGATGTGATATTATATTCATTAAGTGAAATAAATATCATATTCCATTTTCTCTTGAATTAATTTTCTCCTCTATCATAGATTATTAATCTTCGTAAAAGCGATTTCCTAATCTTATTCAGGTTCTTCCATGGGCCAATATCGAGGTCAAATTAAATTATGAATGCTACACCATTGCTCCAAATTGCGATGGATTACATCTCTTTGCCGAAAGCGCTGGCAATGGCGGTCCAGGTCGCTCCGGAAGTAGATATTATTGAAATCGGCACGCCGCTCTGCAAAGCAGCCGGGCTCGAAGCAATCCGGTCCATGCGAGAAATTTGTCCTGACAAAATCATCCTGGCCGATTTAAAGACTCCGGATGTCGGCGAACTCGAGGCGACGATGGCATTTGACGCCGGTGCCGACATGATGACTGTGATTGGTGGTGCCGCTCTGGCTACCGTCGAGCAAGCACTCGGAGTTGCCCGCAAGCGGGGCAAGGAAATGCTGATGGAACTCACCGGCGTACGTGATATCATCGCGCGCGCAACCGAATGGCGTCGAATTGGCGTCGACCGCATCGTTTATCATCGCGAGTGGGATGCCCAATCCGCCGGCCGTGAATGGGCGGAAGAGGATAAGGACATTATCCGCGAATTGATCGAGATGGGCTACAAAGTCACGGTGACCGGCGGAATCACCATGGAACTTCTGCCTTTTTTTGCCGACCTGCCAGTGTCCGTTTTGATCTGTGGGCGCGGCATTCGTGAGGCGGCCAACCCTCGCGCCGCCGCTCACGAAATGCGCCTGGCTCTGGCCGAACTGTGGTCAGGAGCTTCCCCCAGTACTCGTAAAACATCTTCCTCTGCAGGATCGGCGGCTTCATCCATCGCTGATCTCTCGGTCAAGGCAATTCGGTGGGGGGTAAGTGAGATGGGCCTGTCGCTTGATATGGACGGGCGCGAATGCCCCGGCTGCGATTCCCCTCGCCGTTTTTGTTTGAACTCCCAAACAAATATCCAATGCCCAGGCAGTTTGCGCTCCGCAGACATAGTACGTAGCCTGGGACAGAGCGTGAGCGCGAACGGGGCTTTTGGTGAGGTCTCTGAGAACGCATTTTTCCTAGATCCGACTCAGTTGGGTGATCTTTCGCGAAACCGGGTGATTGACTTATTGAACGCCACCGGAACTGCCCTGCGAAAATTAGGGCATCCGGTTGATACTAACGCGGGCATCAGGGCCGCGAATCAAGTGTTTGGAATCTCTTAGGAGGTAAGGTCATCTATGGCTACATCACGTTTGCAAGTTACAGCATTGGGAATGGTCGAAACAAAAGGGCTGGTGGCCTCCATCGAGGCGGCTGATGCCATGACCAAAGTCGCGCATGTGCGCCTGATTTGCCAGGAAGAGATCGGCGGCGGCTTCATCACCATCATGGTACGCGGTGAAGTCGGCGCGGTACAGGCCTCGGTGGATGCCGGAGTTGCAGCGGCCAAGCGCGCGGGGGAACTGGTGGCGGCTCACGTTATCGCACGGCCTCATCCGGTGGTCGAAAAGATGCTTAACCAAGGCCCGACCAAAATCGTTCGGGCGCTGGCTAACTTGCCTACCGAACGCTAGGTACTCAAAAGGCGAGGAACCATGGACCTAAGAACTTATATACTGATCGACTCAATGCAACCCCAATATGCAGCGCTCACCGGGATGCTGCTCAGGGGAGATGTACCTGTGGAAGGCATGGCTGAAGTGTTCGTCGAGCTGGCGCCTGCCAGTGAAGTCTATGAATTCCTGGATGTAGCTCTCAAGACGAGTGACGTTCGCCCGGGAACCTTGAGTGTGGAGCGGGAATTCGGCAACCTCGAAATCCATGCGCCATTCCAGGAAGCCGTACGCGTGGCCGGGAGCGCGGCGCTGGCCCACTTCAACCTATCTGAACATGACCGTGTAAAGCCCGAAATCGCTTCGGTAAAAATGATCACGAACGTGGATGCCTATGAAGCCCAGTTGGTGAACCAGTCCAGCCGCGGCGGATTGTTGCTGCGTGGCCAGACCTTGTGCGTGCTCGAAGTTGCGCCGGCCTCCTACGTGATGCTGGCCGCCAATGAAGCCGAAAAAGCCGCCCACATTACGCTCGTCCACTACCAGTCCACTGGTCGTTTTGGGCGCTTGTACATTTCAGGCACCGAGTCCGAGGTCAAGGTAGGGCGCGACGGTGCCATCCAGGCGATAAGCAGTTTGAGCGGCCAGGGCAAATAAGCCCCCGCTGGAGATGCCCCGGTGAAATACATTTGCATGGAAGATATCGAAAACCTGGCTGCACAGGGTAAAAAAGAACTGGTTGTGGACGAGAACACTGTCCTGATGAATTTAGCGCGCGATATGGCCCGCCAGTTGGGCATTACCATTGTGGATGGTTCCCGCCCTGCGCCAGCCAAAGTGAACCCTCCATCTTCATCTACAGCGCCAGCCAGAGTGACCCCTCCATCCTCCCCTTCAGCGCCTGCCAGGGCAGCTTCACCAGTTGCATCTGCACCATCGGTGAGCGATGCAGCTCCCAAACCAGGCGCCAAACCGAAGGGCTGCCAACACGCCCCTTTGCCGGTCGTTGCAACCCGGCCGGAACAGTCCAAAAACCAACCAGGGTCGGATGGGGTGGTCGATCAACTGGTTGAACTTGTCAAGCAATCCACCGGAAAGCGTTCTGGAAACTGATCGTCTGGTATGCGCGAGGAGAGAACATGATTGTTGCAAAAGTTGTGGGCTCGGCAGTTGCCACCCTTAAACACGAAACACTAAAAACGACCAAATTGCTGCTCGTTCAACCTGCAGATCCCAGTGGGAACTCGCATGGCGAGCTCTTTTTGGCAGTCGACCTGGTCGGCGCGGGTGAAGGTGAACTCGTCGTTGTGAGCCAGGGCAGTTCGGCACGGGTGGTCACCGGCCTAAATTCGTCGCCGATTGACGCAGCGATTGTTGGTATTCTTGACTCCCTGCGCTTTGAGGGAGCCATTTCCTACAGGAAGGAATAGATCAGCATGCCAAAAACAAACGAGAGTCAAAACGTTTTTCAAGCATCGGAAGATACCCTGGATCCTGGAATGCGGGCGCTGGGAATGATCGAGACGCGCGGGCTGGTGGCCTGTATTGAGGCGGCTGACGCCATGATCAAGGCTTCCAATATTACGCTGCTCGATCTGCGCGCCATTGGTTCCGGTTATATGACCGTCATGGTGCGCGGAGATGTTGGCGCCGTACGGACAGCCATCGACGCGGGTTCACAGGCCGCACGCCGGTTGGGCGAGGTGGTTTCGGTGCGGATTCTGCCTAGCCCTCACCTAGACCTCGAAAATCTGCTGCCTGCGGCGCTATAGTAAACGGGTGAGGCATACGTGAGCACATCGCCAAAGGTAACGGCGACATCCCTCAGGAATAAGAAACGTAGAGGCCAGAAGATCACCTTGCTGACGGCCTACGATTCTCCGATGGCGGGATTCATCAATGCTGCCGGTGTGGACGTGGTGCTGGTCAGCGATGCGGTGGGTACGGTGGGGCTCGGTCGGTCTGAAGCGGTCTCGGTGAGCGTGGAAGAGATGATCTATCACACGCAAGCCGTAGTGCACGGGGCGGGGAGTTCCATGGTGGTCACCTCGATGCCCTTTGGCTCGTATGAGACCGTGGAGCAGGCCGTCATCACCGGCGTCCGGCTGATGAAAGAAGGGCACGCTGAAGGAGTCCACCTGGAAGGAACCGCGGTCGATGCGCCCAAAGTGAAGGCACTGGTGTATGCCGGTGTGCCTGTATTAGGACACCTGGGAGTCACCAAGCAGAAGATCGTGCGCACCGGAGCGATCCAAACCCAGGGCCGGACGGCAGCCAGCGCGGAAGTAGTCGTGGCTGACGCAGTAGCGCTGGCGGAGGCGGGTGCCTTTGGGTTGATCCTGGAGTGCATCCCCGACCGTTTGGGGGATATCATCACCCGCAGCCTGGATATTCCTACCATTGGGATTGGGGCCGGCCCAGAATGTGACGGCCAAGCGCTGGTGACGCAGGACATGCTGGGGATGTTCAAAGAGTTGTCCCCACGTTTTCTCAAAGTGTACCTGGACCTGACGCAGATCATCGTGACGGCGCTGACGCAGTTCCGTACGGAAGTGGAACAGGGCAAATTCCCTGGACCAGAACACTGTTATACCATCGAGGATGAAGAACTGGCCAAGCTGTTGGTCCAGTTGCGAAAAATGACAACCTAAGAAACAAAAAGAAAAGGAGGCACTAACTTATGGCTGAGTCTCTGAAAGGAAAAGTTGCGGTCATCACGGGGGTTGGCTCCGGGTTCGGGAAGGCCACGGCGGAACTGTTTGCCAAACTTGATCAGGTGAACCTGATCTTGATTGACTTGAACAAGCAGGCTCTCGAGGCCACCGCAAAGGTCTGTAAAGAATCCGGTTCGAAGGTTATCGCTCTGGCAAGTGATGTGACCAAACCTGAGACTTTCGAACGTGCGCTAAAAGAAGCGCTCGACAACTTCGGCAAGGTGGATTTCCTCATCAACTACGCAGGTGGCGCGCTCAAGGTGGCACCCATTGAGGAAATGGATGACGGAATCAACCGCCGCATCATCGACCTGAACCTGACCAGCGCCATTATGAGCTGCCGGACCTTCACCCCGCAATTCAAGAAACAAGGTTCCGGCAAGATCATCAACGTCTCCAGCGCATGTGATCGCCGCTCCTGGCCGGGGTGGTCAGTTTACTCCGCTGCCAAGGCTGGCCTCAACGCTTTTACAAAATGCCTCTATACAGAACTGCGACCTCATGGAATCGCCGTCACGCTGCTTGTACCCGGCGGATCCAATACCGGTTTCCAGGCGGCGTCAGACGGTGTCAAAAAATTCGAGTGGGATGAAGACCTGGCCGTACGACCTGAACACTTTGCTGATATGGTTTACCAGGCCTGCGCGCTTACAAAAGGCGGATGTGTATCTGAGATGTTGGTGTACGGGTTGGCGCAAGACGTTAGCGGCTTCTAAAATTACGGAGAGCGCCTAAAACTGAGTGTCCCAAGGGTTTCGTCAGCCATGGTCAGCAGTAAAACTTGGTGACCTGGACGAAACATCCGCCCCCGGGAGAAAGAAGGTGAAACGGACTAGATATCAAGGTGAATATGACATGTGTCGTACCGAAACCGATTTCAAAAAAACTCCTTTTCGGTAAGCAGGTACGACGAATCTAATCTTTCCCTATTCTCAGCATATTTAGTAGAGGAGAAATCTCAAAATGAAAAAGACACTGTTTGTTCTTTTGAGTGTGCTAGTACTCACCAGCATGCTTTTATCCGCCTGCGGCACTCCCGCAACGGCAACCCAGGCTCCAGCTACCCAGGCTCCAGCTACCCAGGCTCCTGCTGCGAAGACCGTGAAGAAGATCGCGTTCCTTGTATCTGATCTGAGCGTCACTTTCCACCAGCAGCAGTGCGCCGAGGCTAAGAAGTACGCCAAGGCAACATATGGTGTGGATGTATATTGCTTCGATGGCAAGTCCGATTCCGCAGTCATGGTCTAGAACGTTGATCAGGTCTTAGCGCAGGGCATGGACGCAGCCACTATTCAGCCTTGGGATCCTGATTCGAATAAACCCGGCGTAGAGGCGGCTCTAGCGAAGGGCATCATCATGACCTCGTTCTTCAGCCCGCTGTCTGATACCGGCATTCCGGTCGCCCGTAACGATGAGAAAGGTATCTCGTTTGCGATGGGCGCTGAGATGGCCACTCAGTGGAAGGCTGCGTTCCCGAACAAGCCGATTGTGATGGTGGAGTTGGGCTGGCCGACTAACACTGAAGTCGAGACGGGCCACACCCAACCGTTTGTGCAGGGTGTGATGTCGGTTGATTCGACTGCGAAAGATCTCGGTTGCCAGGATGCCAGCAAGGGTCCGGATGCTGCCAAGCAGATCATCACGGACCTGATGACCACGCACCCCGAAGTCAACCTAATCTACTCCGAAGCCGGCAACCTGACCGTTGGCACAATGGCTGGCCTGACCCAGGCTGGGCGTGGCAAGTTTGACAATGGCAAACCGTTGACAGAGATCGTCGCCAGCGTCGACTTCGACGAACCCCAGTTGAATGAGGTCTACGACCCGAACAGCTCGCTGAAGCTGTGCATGGGGCTGCCCCCCATTGAGACCGCCGATGGCCGCATTGACCTGATCATGCAAGTCGCGGCAGGCAAAATCCCGCAGACCTCGCAGCCTGCCCAGGAGTTCTTTTACAAAGCCTACAACATGTCCTATTGGACGATGCCGCGCGCGGATGCCGTTTCCTGGATGAATAAACAGTTCGGTACTAGCCTCAAGTAGTCCTACCCGAGAAACGATGTATTTGAACTGACGGGAGGCCCCTGCCTCCCGTCAGCTTCAGGGAGCAAGTCTATGGAACGGACAGAGAACGTGCTGGAAATTAGGGATCTAGTGAAGGATTTCCCGGGTGTGCGGGCGGTCAACAATGTCAGCTTTGATATAAAACGGAACACCATTCACTGCCTGGTTGGGGAGAATGGCGCGGGGAAATCCACCCTGATCAAAATTCTGACCGGGGCCTACACGCGCACCAGCGGCCGGATTCTTCTGAACGGCGCAGAGTTCAGCCCGCACAGCACACGGGACGCAAAGCAAAAAGGGATCAGTACCCTATTTCAGGAACTCAACGTTGTCAACCAGCTTACCGTCGAGGAAAATCTCACGCTGGGTATGGAAGATACCACCTTCGGGTTCTTGAGGAAGACGGACAAGATCAACAAGATCGTCAGCGTGATGAACAGCATCGAGCCGTCCATCAAGCCCAAGCAGTTGGTCTCGTCGCTGAGCGTTGCCAAGAAACAGATCGTCGAAATTGCCAAGGCGGTCGCGGCGGAGTCCAACATCATCATCATGGACGAGCCGACCGCCGCGCTCTCTGAAAGCGAAATTAAGCGCTTGTTTGCCATTATCAAAGGCTTGCGCGAGAAAAATGTGACCGTCATCTACATCTCTCATCGGCTTGATGAGATTTTTGAAATTGGGGATTATGTGACTGTCTTGCGGGATGGCAAGCACGTTGATACGAAACCCTTGGCGCAGGTTCAGGACCGGTCGGAACTGATCAAGATGATGATCGGCAAAACCGTGTTCGAACAGTATATGCCCCGCCAGGGTGAACGCCCGGAAGCCATCCTGCAGGTCAAGAACCTCTCCAACCACAGGCTGAACGATATTTCCTTCGACGTTCACGCCGGGGAAATTGCCGGTTTCTACGGACTGGTGGGCGCTGGCAAAACGGAACTGGCACGTGCCATCTTTGGCGCCGACCTATACGAAGGCGAAATCATCTTCAAGGGCAAGAAATTCAAGGCTGCTCCAGATAAGGCGATTGCGGCGGGCATTACATTGGTGCCTGAGGAAAGAAGATCGCAGGGGCTGTTCACCATCCTTCCCATCCGTGAGAATGTGCCTGTCATGAATATGGCCAAAGTTTCCAACGCCGGATTCATAAATAATACAACGGAACGCGATGTCACTATCGAGTACGTTGAAAAGCTGAAGATCGCTACCAATAGCATTGAAAAGGAAGCTGCCAAGCTCTCTGGCGGCAACCAGCAGAAGGTGGTCCTTTCCAAATGCCTCTTCGCGGATTCCGACCTGCTTATGCTGGATGAGCCGACACGCGGGATTGATGTGGGAGCCAAGAGTGAAATTTACAGTATCATCCGCCAACTTTCGAGGGAGGGGAAAACCATTATCATCTTTTCTTCGGAGTTGTCTGAGGTGATGAACATTTGTGACAGCATCTACCTTCTGTACGACGGAAGCCTGAAGGCTACTATTCAAAACGGCCCGGATGTAAACAGCGAAAATATCCTTCACATCGTCACAGGAGGAGCATAGACATGGAAACCAAACAGGTGCGGAAATCCTTATTGGCTGGCAAGCTGAGCGACGAGTCATTTATTACTCTATTCATGGTCGGCGTGCTCGTCATTTTGTTCGCCCTTGCCTGCCTTTTTGTACCAAACTTCTATCTGCCCCAGAACATGCTCAACCTCGTCACGAACAATTGGTATCTCGTCGTAATAGGAATCGGCGTTACCTTTGTGTTGATAACCGGAAATTACGACATGTCGGTGGGTGCTAACATCGCCTTGACCGGCGTGCTGTCTGTATATTTCTGCCAGGCGGTAGCCGGATCCCCAAACCCGTTGGCTAACGGACTGGGGTTGCCCTATCTTGTCGCCGTTGCGTTGGCGCTGCTGTGCGCCATGGGCGTGGGCGCCATCAATGCTTTTTTCATTGCCAAACTGAAGGTGCCTTCCATCATCGTCACGCTTGGCACGATGATTCTGGCGCGCGGTGTTGCCGAGGTCATTACCCAGGGTGCGCAGCGCAATACCAGCCTGCCCGATGCTTTCGGGTTGCTGGGCAGCTGGGGTATCCCTGGCACATCAATTCGACTCTCGTTTCTGGTCATGATTGTCCTGCTTGGTCTTGCATTCATCTTCGAGAAAAAAACAATATTCGCGAGGCGTATCTATCTCATTGGCGCGAACCCCGAGGCTGCTCGACTTTCAGGCATCAACGTGGACAAATATCTTACTGCGCTGTATATTTTCAGCGGACTGCTCGCTGGTATTACCGGCATACTCATGGCGTCCGAATTCAAGGCCGGGTTTTCGAATAGTGCGACAGGGTACGAATTCGACGCTCTGGTCATCACTCTCCTCGGAGGCGTCAGTATCGCCGGCGGGTTTGGGTCTATGCTAGGGATGTTTGTGGGTGCAATCATCCTCTCTGTTGTAACTACGTCTTCCACCGGGTTGCTCTTGTCGCCAGAATGGCAGTTCACCCTCAAAGGTATCATTACCTTCCTTGCAATTGTTGCACAGCGATATGCCCTGGATAGAAGAAAAGGCTGAGGAAGAGCGGTAAGGTCTGGAGCATCTATTCCTAGGAGCCAACGAGATGAATACCATAAAAAAAGAAACACTGCCACTCGAGTCGGATCGTTCAGCAACGATGCGATCAAATATCAAGCGTTATTATATTTACGTTGTGCTGGCATTGATCGTGATCGCCTTAAGCATGGTGAAGCTGAACGAGGATGGCCTGTTTGGGCGAGGCAGTTTCCTCAGCCTCGACAGCCTGATCAACCTGCTGCGCAGCTCGGTTCCCATCCTCATCCTGAGCGGCCCTTTCACCCTGCTGATGATTTCCGGCTACATTGACCTTTCGGTGGGCAGCGCCATGAGCCTGAGCGCAGTAGTGTTTGCCTGGCTGATCCTGAATGGATTCGGTTTTCTCCCCGCTATCATCATCACCTTGATCCTGGGGATTGTATTGGGAGCCCTCAATGGTCTCCTGGTGATGAGGCTGCGCATTACCCCGATCATTGCGACGCTGGTGACGTTGAACCTGTTCAAAGGCATAGCATTGCTGATCGTGCCCAAAGGCCTGTCAGCCATCATGAGCAATGGTAAGCAAACCATGCCTGCGTGGATCAACGATTTTGCACGCAAAGATGTCCTGCTTGGATTGCCGTGGGCGTTCTGGCTTGCGATAGTTGTGATCCTCGCGCTGACTATCGTTCAAAGAAAGACAATCCTTGGCAAGTATGCCGCAGCCATTGGCGGAAACCGCCTGGCAGCGGAACTCTCCGGCATCGATGCCGTCAAGATGGTCTGGCTCCTTTACATCATCGTAGGATTTTTTGCTTCGCTGGCCGGTTTGGCGCGCGCCAGCTACATGTCTCTGGGAGATCCTCTCTCGGGCGATGGTATGCAACTTACTTGTATCATCGCTGTTTTGCTGGGCGGAACAGCATTCTCCGGCGGCGAAGGATCGGTCCCAAAGACCATCATTGGCAGCCTGATCATTATCTGCGTAACCATCGGCCTGCTGACCGTCATCCCCGCCTACTGGCAGGACGTAGCCCAAGGCACCGTTTTGATTGCTGCGGTTGTTCTCAACCACCTGCTGGTGCGGGAGAGGCAAACGCTTAAGAAGACCTGATCTTATGTTCAAGATGCCTGTTGGTCTGTATGAAAAAGCACTGCCTGCCTCCCTCTCCTGGGAAGAGCGTCTGGCCGCCGCGGGCCAGGCCGGTTATGATTTTGTCGACATCTCGATCGACGAAAGCGACGAGCGCATGGCCCGGTTGGACTGGCCGGCCTCTGAGCGGGCTGCCTTGCGTCATTCCATTGAAAATACTGGCGTGAAAATCATGACAATGGTCCTGAGCAGTCATCGCAAATATCCGCTTGGCAGTCATTCGCCAGAACTCCGCAGGCAAGGGCAGGAAATATTGCGAAAAGCAATCGACTTTGCGGGAGACATTGGGTTGCGCGTCGTTCAGGTGATGGGCTACGATGTTTTTTACGAAACGAGCGATGAAGAGACGGGGGCGAATTTCCTGGACAGCCTCCAACTAAGCGTCAATTGGGCTGGTCAGGCTGGTGTAATGTTAGGTTTAGAAAACCTGGATACCCCGTTTGTGGAAAACCTGAGCAAGGCTCTGGCCATCACCCGTAAGATCGACTCGCCCTGGCTGCAACTGTATCCGGATATCGGTAATCTTGCCGCAGCCGGGTGTTACCCGCCTGATGAGATTGCCCTTGCCAAAAGACAAATCCTGGGCATTCATGTCAAAGATGCTTTGCCGCGCATCATACGCGGGGTGCCTTTTGGAGAGGGGATCGTTCCGTTTCAAGAGACTTTTCAGGCGCTGGCTCAAACCGGTTTCTGGGGCATACTCGGCGTAGAAATCTGGGGAGACAGGCATGCTGACCCTGATCCCATTGCTTCTGTCGCTGCCGCCCGCAGGTTTGTAAATGATCTGGTCTTGGAAGCCTGGCCAGATGCTCGCCCATTTGGCTGCCCCGAGCTAGAAAAGCCATCCCAAACTGGTGATGCGCCGATATAATGATGCTTGCTGAAGTGCAGCCCCAATTCTGGGGATCGAGCGGCTAATTATTTTTGGAAAAGGTGAATGCCATGGCTACATATGACACGATACGCCTCATCAATCATATTTTGAACCTTTACTATATAGAAAGACAGACCCAATCGGAAATTGCGCAACGTTTGGGCTTGTCCACAGCCAAGGTTAATCGCCTGCTCGTGAAAGGGCGCGAACAAGGGTACGTTAAAATCACCATTCGGACTCCTTTTCAACAATTGTTTGATCTCGAAGCCCGTCTCGAGGCTGTCTTTGGAATACAAGATGCAATCGTTATTCCATCTTTGCCGGAGGGCAGCAGTTCACCGTTGAATGACATCGGCGCTGTGGCGGCAGATTATTTGCTGGCGCACCTGCGAGATGGCGATATATTGGCCATCACTCCCGGCACAACCGTTCAGGCTGTCGTCCAGGCGCTTGAAGTCACGCGTCCTTATCGGGTCGAGGTTGTGCCAATCCTTGGAGCTGTCCAAGGCCCGATCGAATCCGATATGAACTATCTGGCTACGAATATGGCTGAAAAGTTGGGCGGTAAAGCCTATCAGCTCCACGCGCCAGCTTTTGTCGAGACCCGGGAGAATTGTGAGTTACTCAGTTCCATGGAGCCGTTCAAAGAAATTCTGGATATTGCCCGTCGCGCAAGCATTGCACTCCTGGGGGTTGGCACAGTGGACGCGGAGACCTCACGCTTTGTCATGTACACGGCCTTGTCCGCCGAGGACATGAAACGTATCGCGGAAGAGTACGGGGGTGTGGGTGAAATCGCAGCCCAAATATATAACCTTGATGGTCAACCTTGCGGTAAGGAATATGCCGATCGGGTCATCGGGCTGTCCCTGGCCGAGATCCACAATATTCCTTTCAGGATCGGTGTCGCTGCTACAGAAGCCAAAGCACCACCCATTTACGGCGCACTGCGTGGTGGTTACTTGCATGCGCTCATTACCGATGAAGCAGCTGCGCGTGGAATCCTCAAACGCTTCGATCAAGAGTTTCGAAAATCCCCATAAAAGATTGGAGATCACATATTATGCTTTTAGAAAAGCTCCGTGAGATCGTCTGGAAATGCAATTTGGAATTGCCTAAGAATGATCTGGTCAAGATGACCAGCGGCAATGTCAGTGGGCGTGACCTCGAAACGGGATTGGTAGTCATTAAACCAAGCGGTTACAAATTTGAGGAACTGACACCAGCACACATGGTTGTGGTTGATTCAGATGGCCGGGTTGTCGAGGGAAATCTCAAGCCCTCGACGGATACAGACACTCACTTATTTGTCTACCGCCATCGGCTCGATATTTTCGGTATGGTCCACACACATTCACCGTATGCGAGCAGTTTTGCCGCCTTGGGGCAACCAATTCCGGCCTGCCTGACAGCTTCTGCCATGCTTGGTGGCGAAATTCCTCTGGGAGGGTACGCACCTATTGGCGGGGCAGATATTGGCCAGGAGATTATCAACAAAATCGGTCGGGCGTTAGCTATCGTCATGCAGAATCATGGCGTCTTTACGATCGGCTCTTCGCCGCAAGAAGCAACAAAGATGGCTGTTGAAGTGGAAGAGATTGCCAAGATCACGCACCTGGCAATGTTGCGTGGGCAGCCTATTTTGCTCACGCCGGATCAGATCGATTATATGGTGAACTTGTATCGGAATGAATATGGCCAGCGATAACGTGACCATTGAAGATAGTGAGGATTTAATGACTAAACTAAAAAATAAAGTTGATAAAGTTATTGTGTCTGGCAGCCAGCAATTATTGAATACATTGCCACGTGAAAAATTGGTCTGGATGCTGCAACGGATGTGCGAAATCCGTTACTTTGAAGAAAAAGCAGAGGATCTATATGTGCGAGGGTTGGTGCATGGTACGATGCACCTTTCGATTGGACAAGAAGCGGGTTCTGTCGGCAGCATTGCGACGCTAAGGCCCGAGGATTTGATCATCCACCACCATCGCGGCCACGGCCATACGATTGCCAAAGGTGCCAATCTGACAACGATGTTTGCCGAGTTCCTTGGTAAAGAGGCGGGTTATTGCCGTGGACGTGGCGGCTCGATGCATATTGCCGATATTCCTGGAGGCAATCTGGGCGCCACCGGTGTCGTCGGCGGTGGGATTCCCACGGCTGTGGGCATTGCACTGGCGCTGCAAATGCGGCGCTCAAAGCAGATCCTGCTCTCCTACTTTGGAGACGGGGCCTCGAACGAAGGCGAGTTCCACGAGTCGTTGAATATGGCTTCCATCTGGAAGCTGCCGGTGGTTTTCATTTGTGACAACAATCAGTACGGCATGTCGATGAATGTGAAGAAAGCGATGAACATCCAGCATATTTCCACTCGCGCCGTCAGCTACGGAATCCCTGGCAAGACTGTGGATGGCAATGATGTGCTGGCGGTCTATGAGGCGGTGATGGCAGCCGGCGAGTATGCCCGTTCCGGTCAGGGGCCTTCGCTCATCGATTGTCTGAGTTACCGCTGGCGCGGGCATTCCAAGAGCGACCGCAATCTCTACCGTACGTCTCAGGAAATTGATGAATGGAAACACAAATGTCCAATTCGGCGCTTCAAGCAGGTTCTGGTTGATGCAGCCGTGATGACCGGCGACGAAGCTGAGGCCATTGATCAGGCAGCCAAAGTGGCTATAGATCGTGCTGCCGAGGAAGCGCTGACCTTTCCCGAACCATCGCCCGAGAATATGGAAGACGAGGTTTATGCTTTATGAGTCCTGAGACGAAACGCGAACTCACGTATTTGGAAGCTTTGCGCGAGGCGATGGTTCAGGAGATGCGCCTCGACAAAGAGGTCTTCCTCATAGGAGAGGATGTAGGCATCTATGGCGGCGCATTTGGCGTAAGCAAAGGCATGATTGAAGAGTTCGGGCCTGAGCGCGTCCGCGATACCCCGATATCCGAAGCGGCAATTGCAGGCGCAGCCACGGGAGCTGCCTTGATGGGCATGCGGCCGATCATGGAAATCATGTTTATGGATTTCCTCACAATTTCGATGAACCAACTGGTTAACGCGGCTGCCAAGATGCGCTTCATGTTTGGTGGCAAGTGCAGCATCCCAATGGTGATTCGCGCCCCATCTGGCTCGGGCACTGGCGCTGCCGCGCAGCATTCGCAGAGCCTGGAAGCCTGGTTTGTGAATGTGCCGGGGATCAAGGTGGTGGCGCCTTCCAGCCCGTACGATGCCAAGGGATTGCTTACAACTGCCATTCGAGATAACAACCCGGTTCTGTTCATGGAGCACAAGCTGCTCTATCGGCTCAAGGGTCCCGTACCGGAAGAATCATATAGCATTCCCCTTCAGTCGGGCGAGATCAAGCGTGAAGGCCGTGACCTGACGATTGTAGCCTATTCGATCATGGTGCCGCGCGCGCTGGAAGCCGCAGAAAAGCTGGCGGCTGAAGGCATTCAGGTTGAAGTGGTTGACCCGCGTTGCCTGAAACCCCTCGACACCGATACGATCATACGCTCGGTATCCAAGACCGGCCGTGTATTGATCGTACACGAGGCGCCATTGACCGGCGGTTTTGGAGGTGAGCTGGCTGCCGTGATTGCCGGTAGCAAAGCTTTCGATTATCTGGATGCACCTATCCGTCGCCTGGCCGGGTTGAATGTACCAATTCCTTACAACCGGAATCTGGAACGGGCCGCCGTGCCCCAAGTTGAAAACATTGTCGTCGCAGCGCGAGAATTGGCGCTGGAAGGAAAGTAAAAAATGGCGACCGAAGTGATCATGCCCAAAGTTGATATGGTTATGGAAACCGGCACCTTTGTGGAATGGCTCAAGAAGGAAAACGAACAAGTCAGCAAAGGAGATCCCCTCTTTGTCATCACCACAGATAAAGCCGCGATTGAGGTGGAAGCTCCTGCAGATGGCATATTGGCAGGTGTCACCGCCAAAGCAGATGATATTATCCACGTCACTGAAGTGATTGGCTACATCCTCGCCCCCGGTGAAGCCCTGCCGGCAAAGGCAGCTCCTCAAAATGTCGCAGCTGCGGCTGCGCCATCGCTGGCTGAGATCGCAACAATAATGGAGCCGGTGGCAGTTGCCGCTGAAGCCGCTGAACCGGGCAAGCTTCGGATCACCCCGATCGCGCGGCACCTGGCAAAAGAACTGGGTGTCGATCTGAAGCAGATCACCGGTCGCGGACCGCGCGGCCGGATTCACAAGGCAGACGTTCTGGCCTTCCAGAAACCGCAGCTGACCGCCGAGCCTAAGCGCCCTGCAGTTCTCGCACCCGCGCCGGTTCTACCAGAGATCCCCAAGATGCCGGCCCCGGCCGTTTCATCCCCATCGATACAACTGCCGGATGCCCGTCGAAAACAGGTGATCCCGCTGGCCGGCGCGCGCAAGATCATTGCTGAGCGGATGACTTATAGTGCCTTTACCGCCCCGCATATCAACCTGTCTTTGCGGGTGGATATGACCGAGGCTATTCGCTTGCGCGAATCGGTCTTGGAGCCGCTCAAGGCCCAAACCGGGCAGCGAGTGTCATATACGGCCATCCTGGCTCGTGCAGTTGCCTTCGTGCTGCCGCGTCATCCAACCTTGAACGCTTCGCTAGCCGATGGAAACCTGATTCTGTGGGAGGATATCCACCTGGGGATTGCCACGAACATCGAAGAAAGCCTGATCGTGCCGGTGATCCGCGAGGCACAAAGCAAAAGCCTTGGGCAGATTGTCACTGTCCTGGCCGATTTGACTGAGCGCGCCCGTACCCAGCGTCTGATGCCCGCCGAAATGTCCGGCAGCACTTTCACCATCTCAAACCTGGGGATGTACGGCGTTGAGACGTTCAATGCCATTATCAATCCCCCCGAATCGGCCATCCTGGCGGTGGGGAAGATGGTGGATACTCCGGTTGCACATGAAGGCCAGGTAGTGCTGCGGTCCTTGATGGAATTGACTGCCTGCGCTGACCATCGCATATCGGATGGTTACACAGTAGCGTGCTTCCTGGCTGACCTAAAGTCCACGCTGGAAAACCCATACCTTCTCATTTGATGCACATCTATCCCCGTTTTCTGTGAAGAAGGTCGATGATGAAATCGCCATCATCCAATTGGCTAATCACAAGAAAGCGATATTGGTCCCCACCGAAATGGCGATCACCGATATGCTGCTTGGAAAATGAGCGCCGGTAATATTCTATTGGTGGTTGAAAACGATCTCAGGAGAAACGAATGCCTTCCTTGGCTGACATCAAGCACCTCATCATTGACATGGACGGCGTGCTCTACCGGGGCGACCAACCCATGCCCCGCCTGCGCGAATTCTTTGCTTTCCTGCGCGAGCGCCCCATCCCTTTTATTTTGGCAACGAATAACTCGACCCGCACATCCCAGGAATATGTCGAAAAACTGGCCAGGATGGGTGTAACAGTCTTTCCCGATGAAATCCTGGTTTCGGGCCAGGCCACGGCGCGCTTTCTGGCTCGTGAATATCCCCGCGGAACACGTGTCCATGTTTTTGGGATGCCCGCACTTAAGCAGGCCATGACTGACGGAGGTTTCATTCTTGCCGATGAAGATGTTCAATTGGTGGTCGCCAGCATGGATCGGAGCGTCACCTATGAAAAACTCAAACGGGCCACGCTGCTGATCCGCCGTGGCGCTCGTTTCATTGCCACAAACCTTGATCCAACCAATCCATCCGAAGAAGGATTGATCCCCGGCACCGGCGCTATGATCGCCGCCCTCGCCGCTGCCTCCGAAACCAAACCAACCGCCATTGGCAAGCCAGAGCCGACCATGTACCAACTGGCGATGGAACAGATGGGTGCTCGCCCCGACACAACCGCCGCTCTCGGCGACCGCGTCGACACGGATATTCTGGGCGGGAAAAGGGCTGGCCTGGCCACCATTTGCGTGTTATCAGGTTCCTCGGATCGCGCCGAGGCCGAGGCCATCGGTACAGATATGATTTTTGATGATATCGCCCATTTATTGGAAACCTGGAGTCATCTAGCATCACGGTCCGGGCAATGATCTTCTCTGAGAAACGCAAACCGGCGCACTGGAGATGAAAATGGACTATCTCGCGGGCATTGACCTGGGCTCGACAAGCCTCAAATGTATGATCTACGACCTCGCCGGTAACGTTGTCGCCAGCAGCTCCCGACCGACAGAGCGTTATAACCCCTATCCCGACCACCCGGAATGGACAGTCTGGCAGCCGGAGCAGATTTGGGACGGCACTGCGGCAGCTATAAAAGATGCGGTTGCCAAACTGGGCGATCTCCGCCAGATCAAAGCCTTAGCTGTGACGGGGATGGGTATGGATGGTGTCCCCATTGATGAGCATGGCAACTGGCTTTATCCGTTCATTAGTTGGCATGACCCGCGCACCGAGGCGCAGCTACGCTGGTGGGAGAGCCAGATCGGCGCAGAATGGAATTTTCGGGTTGGCGGTAATACCTTGTGGCGCTTTAGCACCGCCTTGCGGCTTTTATGGATGGCCGAGCACGAGCCCGGGATTCTGGCCCGTACCGATAAGTGGCTACTGATCGAAGATTTTTTGAATTTCATGCTGTGTGGCCGCCGGGCAACCGACTATACCATGGCCTCCTGCACGCTCTTGTTCGATCAACGCAAACGCGACTGGTCGGAGGAGATCCTGTCCCAGGCCGGCATCGAGCGCCGCCTGTTGTGCGATCCGTTTCCCAGCGGAACGCCCCTGGGCGAGGTGACGGCCGCGGCAGCGAAAGCCACCGGGCTTGCCAAGGGGACGCCGGTCATACTGGGCGGGCATGATTATTTGTGCAGCGCGCTGCCGGTAGGAGCCTTTAAGCCCGGGGTTGTGCTGGATGTAACCGGCACCTGGGAAATCATCCTGGCGGGGATCCCCGCGCCGATCCTGACCCCCGAAGTCCAGCAACTGGGCGTGACGGTTGAAACCCACGTCGCGCGCGATACTTATGCTGTCTGGGGTGGTGCGGTTGCCTCGGATATGCTTGAATGGTATCGGAAAGAATATGGCTTTGAGGCCCAACTGCGAGCGGAAAAAGAAGGTGATGTCGACTGGGATTACCTGATGGCAGATGCCGCCAGCTCGCCTGCAGGAGCCAGGGGTGTCATGTTCCTGCCGCACATGTCAGCGGCTGGTTGCCCGGTTGTTGATGCCCGCTCATTGGGTGCATTTGTGGGGTTGAGCAACTTTGTCCAACATGGTGACATTCTTCGGGCAATCATCGAGGGGTTGGATTACCAGGTTCTCGATATCGTCACGGCGCTCAAGACAGGCCTGGGGATTAACCCAGACCGGCTGGTAGCTGTGGGCGGTGCCACCCGCAATTCGTTCTGGATGCAGAACAAGGCCGATATCACGGGTTTACCGATTGATGTGCCTGAAGTGGAAGAAGCTACCCCTCTCGGCGCGGCCATCCTAGCGGGGATTGGGATTGGCTTATACCAGAACGAACAGGATGCTTTCGAACAAGTTTGCAAAACGGGCAAGACTTATCATCCGAACCCGCAACTTACCCCCAAGTATGCCGAGTGGTATCAAATCTACAGACAGCTTTATCCGATTCTCAAGCCGGTCAGTCATCAGCTTTACGATCAGTTTAGAGCCTAACCCAAGGAGACAATGCCATGAACGAACCAAAACAAATTGTGTCCGCGCAGAATAGGTTGGGGGAAACCCCGATCTGGGAACCTGAAGAGAAGGCCCTGTACTGGGTTGATTGGGGTGGATTGCCAACCTGCCGGTTTGAGCCGGAAACTGGAAAATTTACAACTTATCCGACGACTCAGCCGGTGACATCTCTGGCGCGCCGGGCTTCGGGAGGCTGGATTGCCATTGCCCAGAACGGGCTTTATGGTTGGGAACCAAAAACCAATCAGTACGAGCTGATCTATGGGCTGGCGCAGCCAGCCAGGCCGGAGATTATCTACAACGATGCTGCAGTGGATCAACAGGGGCGGTTGCTGGTGGGGACGGTCAATATGCAGGATCCTTTTTTGCCAGAAGGATCGCTCTGCCGTCTTGACCCCGATGGCTCGTTCCATGTGCTTGATACTGGTTATGCCACGGCGAACGGGATCGGCTTTAGTCTGGACAGCCGGACGGTTTATGTGGCAGATCAGCGGAAATGGGAGATCCTGGCTCTGGACTATGACCCAGAAAAAGGGACAACCAGCAATCGTCGCATCTTTGCCCGCATCCCGAAGGATGAAGGGCAACCCGATGGGCTGATCGTAGACGCGGATGGCTTTATATGGAATGGGCATCAAGGCGGGTGGAAGCTCACCCGCTATGACCCGGATGGCAAGATCGAGCGCCAGATCCGTTTCCCTGTAGAGAATGTCATCTCGTTTGCATTTGGCGGCAAAAACCTGGATGAACTCTTTATTACAACCGCTTCGTGGGGTTTTGAAGAAGAGAAACGGAAACAACAACCCTTGGCTGGCGATCTGTTCTACATCAAAACGGATGTCAAAGGGTTGATCGAAACCAAGTTTGCAGGATAGCGCAAAGGAAAGGAACTTTATGAAATACCTGACATTGGCAGAAATTTTGCAGCCGTGTATAAGACAAAACTGGGCTGTGGGAGCGTATGACACCTGTAATCTGGAGATTACGCAGGCCATTGTCGATGCATCGGCTGCTGATCAGGCTCCCGCCATTATCATGATCTACCCCCATCATACGCCGCAGGCAGAATGGCCTACTATGCTGCGCATCATCGAGGCGGAAGTTGAACGCGCACATATCCCGGCTGCGCTGGTGCTTGACCATGCCAAGACACTTGACCAGGTCGATTATGCGCTCGAACTCGGTTTTTCCGGGGTAATGATTGATGCGTCCCTGGAGCCGTTGGAGCAAAATATCGCCATCACCCGGCGCGCGGTTGAGCTGGCCCATGCCTGTGGAGCCTCGGTTGAGGCTGAACTGGGGCACGTAGGCGTTGGGGGTGATGTTATCAGCCCAGACCAGCAGCAGGCAAATCTGACCCGCCCAGAGGATGCCAAACTCTTTGTGAATGAAACTGGTGTGGATGCACTCGCCGTCTCCATTGGTACGCTGCACGGGCTGTATCGCGGCAAACCCAAGCTTGATTTCGAGCGGATTGCCCAATTGCGCGCTGCCTGCCAGATACCGCTGGTCCTGCACGGCGGGTCGGATACCCCGGACCAGGATATTCGACGCGCCATCGAAACCGGGATCGACAAGATCAATATCTGGACCGATGTGCGCATCCCCTATTTGCGGAGCATAAAGGAAAAGCTGGATGGCCCCATTGAAAAGATCGATGTGCCCGAGGTATTTGCAGCAGCACGAAAGGCGGCATTTGAGGTCATCCGCCAAAAGAACCGCTTGTTAGGTTCAACCGGCAAGGCCATACACTACGCATAAGAGGTGTTTGGAGTCAAACCATGGGTCAGTATCTTTTGGGTATCGATAACGGCAGTACGGTCTCGAAAGCCGCTCTTTTCGATTTGTATGGCAAAGAAATAGCAGTCGGAAGCTGCAAAGCGGATACCGAGTACCCGCATCCGGGGTGGACGGAACGCAATATGGAAATGCTGTGGCAAAGCACAGCCAGCGCCATTCGCGCAGTTTTGGCCAAGTCGGGTGTCCGGCGACAAGAGATCGCCGGGATTGGCAATGCCGGGCACGGCAATGGCGCTTACCTATTGGACAAGCAAGGGCAGCCGCTCCGGAATGGCATTCAATCGATGGATTCGCGTGCTGCGGGCGTGATGGCCGAGTGGAACCAGCGCAACCTCCACGCGCAGGTATTTCCGTTCACGATCCAATCTTTCTGGCCTGCGCAGCCGAACGCATTGCTTGCATGGCTCAAACAGAATGAGCCGCGGAATTATGAACGTCTCGGCGCCATTTTGATGGTAAAGGACTATATCAAGTACCGTCTGACAGGTGAGATCACAAGCGATTACACCGACATGAGCGCCACCAGTTTGATGGATGTCCGCAACAAGTGCTACTCCAACGAGTTGATGGCGCTGTATGATCTTTCGGAAGCCTATGATGCTTTACCGGCACTAAAGCATAGCTGTGAAGTTGTCGGTCAGGTGACATCCGTTGCAGCCCAGGAGACTGGTTTGGCAGTTGGGACGCCCGTTGTCGGCGGTATGTTCGACGTGGATGCCAGCGCAATCGGCGCCGGGGCGATCCATCCCAACCAGGCTTGCCTGGTGATGGGAAGTTGGAGCATTAACGAGGTCATTACCTGCGATCCGATTGTCGATCCGGGGTTGTTCATGACGACCCTCTTTGCTGACCCTGGCCTGTATCTCACGATTGAAGGCAGCGCGACATCTGCAACCAACCTGGAATGGTTTGTGAACCAGTGTTGCGGCGATGAACGCGCCGAAGCCAAACAGCGCGGGATATCGGTCTATGATGTTTGCAATGAAGAAGTCGCCAGCCTGCCCCCGGGCAGCACAAACATTATCTTCCACCCGTTCCTGTATGGTTCGAACATACAGCCGACCGCACGAGCAGGATTTTACGGCGTGGCGGGTTGGCACACGCGTGCTCATTTGCTCCGCGCTCTATATGAGGGCGTTGTGTTCGGCCACCTGAGTCATATTGAGAAGCTGCGCGCGGCTGGAGGCCAGATCAAAAACGCGCGACTGACCGGCGGCGGTTCGCGAAGCCCGGTTTGGTCGCAAATGTTTGCCGATACGATCCAGGTACCGATGGAAGTATCGGATGGGAATGAAATAGGAGCGCGCGGCGCGGCCATTTCCGCCGGTATCGGTGCGGGCATCTATTCCAACTACGCCGAAGCCATCCAGGAAGCTGTGTCGGTCGTGCGCGTTCACGAACCGAATCCAGCCAACACGCCGTTTTACCTGGAGCGTTATGCCGAATATAAGCGGCTGGCAAGTGTGATGCAAGCGCCGTGGGAAGCGCTAAGCAAGCTCGGTTGAGGCGGCCTGAAAACTATGAGCAGAGATCCCATAGGTATGGTGCTTGAGCAAATTTTGGCAGAAGTGGCGGCCTGTGTGGGCCAGGTCTCAAGAGAAGATCTGGCCCGGGCGGCGGAACTGATGGAAACTTCCCCGCGCATCTTTGTGGCCGGAGCCGGCCGAAGCGGTCTGTGCATGCAGGCCTTGGGCATGCGGCTCATGCACCTGGAAAAAACTGCCTATGTTGTTGGCGAAACCACCACGCCCAGCATCGAAGCGCAAGATTTATTGATCCTCGGTTCTGGCTCGGGACGGACCGCCAGCCTGTTGGCGATGGCCGGGAAGGCACGCCGCCAGGGCGCTACCATCCTGCTCTTCACTACAGATGCAGCTTCACCGCTGGCCGAATTGGCCGATTATCGGGTAGTGATTCCGGCTCCGTCCCTCAAGACGGCTGAAGGAATAAACGGTCTCGAATCGGTGCAACCTTTGGGCACCTTGTTCGAACAATCCATGCTTATTCTATGTGACAGTCTCATCTTGGAATTGATGCAGCGAACTGGTGTAAACGCCGCACAGATGTTTGAGCGCCACGCCAACCTGGAATAGAGGTTGTGGATGCAAATCGATTTCATCATCCACCTGCCATTGTTTCTAATCTGTTGGAACAGAGGCAGCAGGCCAAAATTTCTTAAGGAGATAAGTTAATGATTGAAATGACTTCGGAAGAGCGCGTTTTGCGCGTGCTTCAGCTTAAGGAACCTGACCGTGTGCCGCACTTCGAGTGGGCAGTGGATCATCGGGTTCGGGAGGCTCTCTGCCCGGGGGACAAAAGCTATAGTGATTTTGCAGTGCAGATGGGGCAGGATGCCATCATTGTTGACCCGATCTATAAGAAGCAAAGAATTGGTACGAATCGCTGGCTCAGTGAGTGGGGATATGTTGGACAGGATACCAATGAAGAGCATGGTGTCGAAGTGGAATCACCGATCAAGACGTTTGCTGATTTTGAACGTTTCACACCGCCAGATCCGCATGCTCCGGAACGGTTTGCCGCGGTAGAGCAGGCTGTGCAAGAATTCCAAGGAGACAAAGCTGTCATTGTCCATCTGAACGATGTTTTTTCGCTTCCGCGTTATCTCATGGGCATGAAAGAATTGCTCATGGCGATCATGACCAAGCCCGAATTGGTCAGGGGCCTGGTTGAGATGTCGGTGACGGTCAATCTTGAGTTGGCGCAGGAAGTCGTTGCCCGCGGGGCGAAGATCGTCTATACCGGCGATGATTATGCCTATAACAAGGGACCGTTTATGTCGCCCAGGCACTTTCGCGAATTCTTTTACCCCGGTCTCTGCCGTGTGATGCAGGGTTACAAAGACCTTGGCCTGTATGTGATCAAGCACACAGATGGTAATCTCTGGCCGATTATTGACATGATTATAGATTCTGGCATTGATTGCCTCGACCCGATCGATCCGCAGGCGGGTATGGATTTGGGTGAAGTCAAAACCAAATATGGGCAGCGGGTGGCGCTGAAGGGAAACGTGGACTGTGCCCACCTTATGACCTTTGGCACACCGGATGAAGTCGTCGAGGCCACTAAAGAGGTACTGCGCAAGGGCATGCCCGGCGGTGGTTTTATCCTCTCTTCGAGCAACTCCATTCACTCGGCGGTCAAACCCGAGAATTATCTCGCCATGCTGCAAGCTTTGCGCGATTATGGTCGCTATTAATTGAGCTGCTTAGTGAAATTCACGCCCAGAACCATTTTTCTTTTGCAGGCCCTTGGTCAACGGTGTATAAGACAAACCCTGCATCCATATCCCCAATTGTCTGCAATTTTTATTAGATTGGGATCCAAAAACAATAAGGAGACGCTATGACCAGGAAATTCGTACCTACAAAATTGAAATTACGCCGTCCGGTTCCCTCCGATATCGAAATTGCCCAGGAATCGGATATCAAGCCGATCAGCCAGGTTGCCGAGGAAATTGGCATTCAGGCAGAGGAACTGGAGCTGTACGGTCCGTATAAAGCCAAAGTAAAGCTGGATATCCTGGAACGTTTGAAAGATCTCCCGGACGGAAAATATATTGATGTAACCGCCATCACCCCCACGCCGCTGGGCGAGGGCAAGACCACCACAACGGTGGGGTTGAGCCAGGCCCTGGGCGCGCACCTGGGCAAAAAGGTGATCACGGTCATCCGCCAGC
>Ga0187873_1000545_pt1 | contig 38116 bp, 34 predicted proteins | sample June2016WEW_16_1_2_FD_133012 | JGI IMG/M metagenome (GOLD analysis project Ga0187873, IMG submission 133012) | Peatland microbial communities from SPRUCE experiment site at the Marcell Experimental Forest, Minnesota, USA - June2016WEW_16_100 | ecosystem: Environmental > Terrestrial > Soil >...
CCGAAAGACATTTCGATCGTCGGATTCGGCAACGTGCTGATGGCGGAGCACTGTTGCGTGCCGTTGACGACCGTTCGCCAGCCGAAATTCCGGCTCGCCAACGCCGCCATGGACACAATGGTGGACTTGCTGCATGGCCAGCCCGTTGAAGTCAAACGTCTGGCTGCCGAACTCATCGAACGCAAAAGCACTGCGCCACCGAAAACGGTTTCCGGTCAAACCAAGTGAAGCGGTTCAATCTCCGCGCCCAATTGAAACACTGCGAGTAAAATGTAATGCGCTCCCTCCGGCGACAACTCGCTCCGGATGATTTCGATTTCCTGCGCAGTCCATTCGCCGAATACCCGGTCTTTCATCGCCTGCGCGCGGACCGTCAATTCCCCGATTTCCTGCCGCTTGAAACGCTTGAAGCGCCCCAAGGTCACGTGACCCGCAAAATTTTCGCCGCCCGGCTCCTCTGTGAACCGGCGAACCGCACTTTCAATTTTCTCCTGCAGATCCGCCAGCCGCCCTTCGCTATCGTTGATTCCAGCCCAAATCACGCGCGGCGAACGCGTATTCGGGAAAAAGCCGATGCCTTGCGCGCACAAACGCAACGCCAACTCGCCGTTACAGACCGCGTTGACGGCTTCCTTTAAAGCCGTGACCGACTCAACGGAAACATCGCCGAGGAACCGGAGCGTGAGATGAAGTTGTTCCGGCTTGGTCCAGCGAACGGCGTCATGCGGCGCAAGCCGCCGCAATTCCTGTTGAACGCGGATCATTTCATTCCGAACCGCCTCCGGAACCGGAATCGCCACAAACAAGCGAAATTGCTGGCTTAAACTTTCAGCCGTCATCATTCCGATATTCAACACTTGAAACTTGAAACTTGAAACTTGAAACTTACCGCATGCCGTTGCCCGCCGATTACCACATGCACACGCCGCTCTGCCGCCACGCAACCGGTGAGCCGGGCGAATATGCAAAACGCGCGCTTGAACTTGGATTCAATGAAATTGGCTTTTCCGACCACTCGCCGATGCCGCGCGACGATTTCGACGATTGGCGGATGCGCGCCGATCAACTGGACGAATACGTCGGGAAAATCCGCAAGGCGCAGAAGGATTTCCCGCAACTGACCATCCGCCTCGCGCTCGAAGTGGATTATCTGCCCGGCCACGAAGATTGGATCCGCGACCTCGCCGCGCGCCACCCATGGGATTATTTCATCGGCTCGGTTCATTACGTCTCCGATTCGTGGGCCGTAGATAATCCGCAACAAATATCCAAATGGAAAAACCTCGACGCCTTCGAGGTCTGGTCCATTTACTTCGAGCGGCTCACAAAAGCGGCTGAAACCGGCTTTTTTGAAATCATCGGCCATGCCGACCTGCCGAAAAAATTCGACCATCAATCGCCGCGCGACCCAAGCTTCGCCGAGGCAAGTTGCACGCCGCTTTACAAAAAGTTTCTGGACGCGGCGAAAAAGCACAATTGTGCCATCGAACTCAACACTGCCGGTCTGCGCAAAGATTGCAGGGAGATTTATCCAAGCCGGCAAATCCTCAAACTCGCCTTCCGAAAAGGCGTGCCCATCATATTTGGTTCGGATGCCCACGCACCGGAGGAAGTCGGTATGAATTTTGCCGACGCCGTCCAACTCGCGCGCGAAGTTGGCTACAAGAAAAGTTGTCATTTCACAGAACGGAAGCGCGATTTTGCTTCGTTCTAATACTGGACTTTGCAAGATGTTTTGAAACACTTCCTCATTGTGAAACAATCAATCGTCACGTTGGACATGGAAGGTGTGCTGACGCCCGAAATCTGGATTGCCGTCGCCGAAAAGACCGGCATCCCGGAACTGCGCCGCACCACGCGCGACGAGCCGGATTATAACAAGCTCATGCGCGGTCGTCTTGCGCTCCTTGACAAGCACGGCCTGAAACTTTCCGAAATCCAGCAAGTTATCGGCACGCTGCGTCCGCTGGACGGCGCGAAGGAATTTCTGGATGAACTGCGTTCATTCGTGCAGCTGATCATTTTGTCCGACACGTTCGAGCAATTCGCCGCTCCCCTGCTCCGCCAACTTGGCTGGCCCACCCTGCTCTGCCATCAGCTCGTGGTTGAAAACGATCGGATTGTGAATTACCAACTGCGCATCCGCGAACAAAAGCGCGAGGCTGTGGCCGCGCTGAAACGACTTAATTACAATGTGGTTGCCGTCGGCGATTCGTTCAATGACACCGCCATGCTGAAGGAAGCGAATATCGGCTTGCTTTTCCACGCACCGGACGCGGTGAAAAAACAATTTCCACAATTCAAAGCCGTGGAGACTTACGCAGATTTGATGAGGCTGATCAAAGGCGCAATCGCTTGAATATTTTAACCACGGATAAACACAGATGGACGCGGATATTATTGCTTTTTGAATCCGTGTTAATTCGTGTCCATCCGTGGTTTTAATCCTCGGCTTTAAAGGCGCGGGAAATCAAATCACGCACCGCCCGCTTCGGCTCCTTGCCTTCATAGAGCAGCGCATAAACCTCGTCAATAATCGGCGTGGGCACTTTTTTCCTTTGCGCCAATTGGTGTGCAGAGCGCGTCGTTGGATAACCCTCGGCCAGTTTCGGATGCGATGCCTGAATCGCAGCCACCGTTTCACCACGCCCCAAGCGTTCACCCAAATCACGGTTGCGGCTTTGTCTCGAAAAACATGTCAGCACGAGATCACCCAGACCGCTCAATCCGGCAAATGTTTCCGGTTGCGCACCGCATGCCATACCGAGCCGCCGCATCTCGGACAATGCCCGGGTAACAAGGCCGGCTTTTGTGTTGTCGCCGTAGCCAAGGCCATCGCTCACGCCAGCCGCAATGGCGATAATATTTTTCAACGCGCCCCCGTATTCCACGCCAAGAATGTCCGTGCTGCGGTAGATGCGGAATTCAGGACGGTGGAAGAGTCCCTGCACGGTGCGCGCCGTGCCGTCGCTTTCACTGGCGCAAACCACCACAGTTGGAATACCCAACGCGACTTCGCGCGCGAAGCTCGGCCCCGAAAGCACAGCCACGCGATTCGCCGGAGCCTGTTCGCACAGGATGCGGCTCATCGTCTCCCCAGTCTCAAATTCAATGCCTTTCGTAACACTTACCAAAATGGCTGGATGGCCTTTCAACTTCACAGCCACCTGCCGGAAGACATTCGACGGAACTGCCATCACCACACATTCAGCCCCGCCAACCGCCTTTTTAAAATCCACTTCGACCTTCCAGTCTGTCGGCAATGGCACGCCGGGCAGGTAACGCTTACTGCGTCCGCGCCGGATTTCGTCCAGCAAGACAGTGTCAATATCCCAAAGCGTCATGCCATTGCCATTTTCGTGAAGCACCTTGGCCAGTGCCGTTCCCCATGCGCCCGCGCCGAGCACGGTAATTTTCATTGTGCGGCCTCCTTCTTTTTAAATTCGATGCGATGTTCCGTTCCATTCAGCAAGCGTCTGATATTTCCACGGTGCTTGAAAATGGCCAGCAACCCGAGGACTGTCGTGACGATTCGCAGTGTCAAGCTGTTCGGCATCAACCAAATTGTCACAGGCAACGCCACCGCTGCGGCAATGGAAGCCACCGATACATAGCGGCTCAATGCGAACACAATAATCCACGCGCCCAGCGCGACGCCCGCCGCCAGCGGTGCCAGCGCAAAATAAACTCCCGCGCTGGTGGCGACGCCCTTGCCGCCCTTGAACTTCAGCCAGCAGGTGAAATTGTGGCCGAGCACTGCCGCAATGCCCGCGAGAATCCGGTAAAATTCCGTGTCCGTTGTTGAAACGCCCGGAAGCGTCAGTATCCAATCACAAAGCCAGGTGCAGGCGGCGTAACCTTTTAATCCATCAATGATGAGCGCAAATACACCCGCTGTTTTGCCAACGCTGCGGAAGACATTCGCCGCACCGATGTTGCCACTGCCGGCGGCGCGAATGTCAATGCCCTTTGCGCGCCCGACCAAATAACCCGTTGGAATCGAGCCGAGCAAATAAGCCCCAACAATAATGATGAAATAACTCAAAATCGGCACGGCAACACTTTATGGGGCTGAAGCCCAAAGTTCAAAGTGAATCGTAGGATAGCGCGTCCCGCCTGTCTCCAATTATTGTTCCGCTTAGGCGGTGGATTGATTTGAGACAGGCGCGACGCCTGTCCTACTGTATTTGCGTGCTTTGCGCTCTTGGCGTGAAGCGGTTTCACTGGCACACTCCATGCATGGCATCCAAAGTGAAAGTCGCTGTCATTGGCACCGGCTCGCTCGGCAAGGAACACGCCCGCATTTACGCCGAACTTGCCGCCGCCGGACAAGTTGAGTTCGCCGGAATTTTCGACACCAATGCCGACACAGCCCGCAAAATCGCCGCCAAACACAACACGCGTATTTTTACGTCCGTCGCCGAAGCCGCTTCCAACGCCGATGCGCTCAACATTGTCACACCGACCGTTACGCATTTTGAACTGGCAAAAACTTTATTATCGCAAGGCAAACACATCCTCGTCGAAAAACCGATGACCAGCGACACCGCGCAAGCCACCGAATTGGTTCAACTGGCCAGGCAAAAAAATTGCGTCCTGCAAGTCGGGCATGTCGAACGATTCAATCCCGTTTTCAAATATCTCGAAACCGTCGCCACGGATCCACGCTTCATCGAGACACACCGCCTGTCGCCCTACCCTGCCCGCTCGACCGACATCGGTGTCGTGCTCGATTTGATGATTCACGACCTCGACGTCGTGCTGGCATTCGTGAAATCGCCGGTGACGAGCGTGGACGCCGTCGGCATTCCGGTTTTGAGCAAATCGGAAGACATCGCCAACGCGCGGCTGCGCTTCGCCAACGGCTGCGTGGCCAACCTCACCGCCAGCCGCGTCAGCCCGGAGCGAATGCGGAAAATCCGCGTGTTCAGCGGCCCGACCAATCCCTGCTACATCTCGCTCGATTACCGCGCGCAGGAGGGTTTTATTTACCGCATCGCCCGCGACGGCGAAGAGGAAAGCTCCATTCTAAAAAAAGTTTTGGCCGCGAAACTCAGCGTTGGCAAAGACTCAACCATCGTCAGCGAATTCGGCGGCAAACGCATCGTGCGCGAGCCGGTGCCGATTGCGAAAGACGAACCGCTCAAACTCGAACTGCAAAGTTTTGCGAATTGCGTCCGCGAAAAACAAACGCCGATGGTTAGTGGCGAATCCGCCAAACGCGCGCTCGACCTAGCCTTTGAAATCACGAGGCAGGTTCAGCAGTGCAAATGAACCGCAGAGAGAACCAATTGAAAACGAATGAACGCTCGGACAATGACACTTTTTTATCTCTGCGTCTCTACGGTAAAATAAAATCGTGAAACCGAAATCGTTCATGCTCATCGCCGGTGAGGCGAGCGGCGACCTGCTCGCGGCGGAATTGGTTTCCGCGCTGCGTAACGCTCTCGCCGCCAATCCGCAATCCGCAATCCGCAATCCGCAATTCTTTGGCGCAGGCGGACCCGAGATGATCGGCACCGGAGTTGAACTGGCGTTTGACATGACGCAACATTCAGTCATCGGCATGTCTGATGTGCTGAAGAATTATTTCAAGTTCCAGCGGCTGTTCAACCAACTGCTTGCGCTGGCAATTGAACGCCAGCCGGATGCCATTATCGGCGTGGATTTTGGCGGGTTCAACCTGCGCTTCGGCCACGCGATCAAGGAATATGTCCGCAATCATCGGTCGGCATCCATGCCGTGGAACCCGAAAATCATCCAGTTTGTCTCGCCGCAGGTTTGGGCGTCGCGACCAAGGCGGGCAAATTTAATAGCGGCGGATTATGATCTGCTGTTGAGCATTTTCCCGTTTGAAAAAGATTGGTATGCGCAACACGCGCCGAAGTTGCGCGTGGAATTTGTCGGACATCCAATGGTCGAGCGTTTTGTATCGGAGGGGCGAGTTCCACGAGCCCCTATATCTGATGAATTAGGGACTCGCGGAGCTCGTCCCTCCGAGATTTTACTTTTGCCCGGTAGCCGCCCGGATGAATTGCGTCGGCATTTGCCGGTAATGCTTGGCGCACTGAAATTGATGCAGGAGAAATTGCCAGCGAGCCGCGTGAAAATGGTTTTGCCCAATAAAGCCTTAAAAATCATCGCGGACAGGCTGTCCATGCTTCAACCTGACGTGGAAATTCAAGTCGGTGAACTGCCCAAGGCATTGGCCGAAGCCGACGTGGCCATCGCCTCCACCGGCACAGTGACGATGGAATGCGCCTTTTTTGGCGTGCCGACAGTAACACTTTATAAAACTTCCTGGCTCACTTATCAAATCGGCAAACGCATTGTGACGGTGAAATCGCTCACGATGCCGAACCTGCTGGCGAACGAGGAAGTTTTCCCCGAATTCGTCCAAAACACCGCCACGACGGAAAATATTTCGCACACCGCACTGGAGCTTCTGCAAAATGAATCACGACGCGCTCAAATCAAGAAACGGCTGGCGGAAATTGTTTCGCAGCTCGGCGGTTCGGGCGCAAGCCAGCGTGCAGCCACGGCGATTTTAAGTTTGTTCCCATGACAAACGGATTTGAATAATGAAAGCAGGAAGTTGGGAAAAGATTCCTGTTTTCTTGCTTTCCTTATTCGCCGCGAGTTTTAACTTTTCTTCATGGAATCACTGCATGCACCGTGGCGCATCGAATACATACTGTCGCCAAAACCACAACTCGATGCCAGTCTGTTCACGCGCATCGCGCAGTCCTCGGACGACGAGACCAACCATGTCATCGCGCGCGACCGCACCTGTTTCGCATTGCTCAATACGTACCCCTATAACGGCGGACATTTGATGGTCGTGCCTTACAAACAAGTCGCCGACTTGAACGGTTTGACAGATGAGGAACTCAACGACTTATGGAAACTCACGCGCCGGTGCGTCAATGCACTGACGCGGTTAATGAAGCCTGACGGTTTCAACATCGGCATCAATCTCGGCAAGGTTGCCGGCGCGGGCGTCGCGGACCATTTGCATATCCACGTTGTGCCGCGCTGGAACGGCGACACAAATTTTATGCCAGTCATTGCGAACACGAGGGTTTTGCCACAGGCCTTGAGTGAACTGGCCGGAAAACTTCGCGCGGAATTGGCCAAGTAATTTTGATGGCAACTGAAACCCTTCATTTCGAGAACGCACATTCGCGCGCTTGCCAAAAATAGTTTTTTGCCGGATAATGAAACCTGTAATGACAATGACTGTTGATGCGATTTACGAACACGGCAAGCTGCTTTTGCCGAAGCCGCTGTCGTTGCCGGAAAAATCCCGCGTGCGCGTGACCATTGAATCCGACATGGAACGCGAAGCGTGGCTGAAACTTTCCGAGGAAGCCCTGATGAAAACCTGGGGCAACGACGCCGACGACGTCTTCAATGAACTGCTCAAGAAATGATGTAGTTCTCCTGCCGATTCCGTTCACGGATTTGAACAGCCGCAAAGTCCGTCCCGCTGTCGTGGTTGGCAGGAAGGGCGCTGACCTGTTTCTCGTTCCCATTTCATCGGTGCTGGTGAATACGGATTTTCATCTCCTGGAATGGCGCGCGGCGGGATTGAATGTTCCTTCAGGCGTCAAAGCCCAGTTCGCCACTGTGGAAGAAAAACTTGTGGTAAAAGTTGTCGGCCAACTTACCGGCAATGATGCCAAAGTTCTGAATGTGCGGCTGCGGGAATGGTTGAAATTATAATGGCCTCCGAAACCCTTCATTTCGAAAACGCGCGGGCCGCACAGCGGCTTTTCAACCACGAACCGCGCAATCTTCAGTCGTTGGAAACCGAACTGGGTGTCAAAGCCACGGCGCGCGAAGGCTGGATCAAACTGGAAGGTCCGGCAGACGCCATTAAACGCGCGAAACAGCTTTTCGTTTCGCTCGAAAGTTTGCTTGAAACCGGCTCTCCGGTGCGGAATCGCGAATTCATCCATGCGCTCAACGTTGTGAAACACGAGGGCGCCGAAACGCTCAAGGAATTGGTCAATGACCGGGTTTTGACGCATGAGCGCAAGCCTGTTGTCACGGCCAAAACCGTCGGCCAAAAAAAATATCTCGACGCGATTCGGAAGCACGACGTTACATTCGGCGTCGGCCCGGCAGGCACGGGCAAGACGTATCTGGCGGTGGCGATGGCGCTCGCCGCGTTGCGTGACGGAAAAGTTTCCCGGTTGATTCTGACGCGCCCGGCGGTTGAGGCCGGCGAAGCACTCGGATTTTTGCCCGGCGACCTTTACGAAAAAATCATGCCCTATCTTCGTCCGCTGCATGACGCGTTGCACGACATGTTGCCCGCCGACGAAATTGAGAAGCATACCGAGCGCGGGACGATTGAAATTGCGCCGCTGGCTTACATGCGCGGGCGCACACTCAACAACGCCTTTGTCATTTTGGACGAGGCGCAAAATTCGACGACCGAGCAAATGCTGATGTTTCTCACGCGCCTCGGCCATGGCTCAAAGGCCGTCATCACCGGCGATGAAACACAGATTGATTTGCCGCCGCACAAACAGTCCGGCCTGCTCGAAGCGCATCGTGTGCTCAAAAACACCGAAGGCATCGCCATTGTCGAGCTTGGCAAACGCGACGTCGTCCGCCACCCGCTCGTACAGCGCATCATCGCGGCTTACGAAGAGCACCGCGGCAAAAAAACCGGAGGGGCGAGCGCTGCGAGTCCCCCAATATAATGGGGCGTCGTGACCACAATTCGCGAAGCGAAAGTCCCGATTTGGGCGACAAATTTGTGGCGGGCTTGGGAAGTCAAACTCCGCCCTCCGATAAAATGAACGTCACCATCGCCAGCCGTCAGCGCGTGCGGAAAATCAACCGGCGTTTGCTGAAACAGATCACCACTGCATTGCTCGCTGATTTGAAGATCGAAAAGGCGGAACTCGGCATTCATCTCGTTGCCATCCAGGAAATAACACGGTTGAACGAAAAATTTCTCCATCACAAAGGTTCAACGGACGTCATCACATTTGATTACCACACGGAAGGTAGGGTGGGCAGTCCCCTGCCCGCCGCCAGGTCCGGCGCGCTGCGGACCGGTCTTCGCAAGGCTTCGCCCAGGCGAGGAGCGCGCCCTACCTTGCACGGCGAAATTGTTATTTGCGTGAACGAGGCGGTTTTGCAGGCGCGCAAGTTCGGCACGAGCTGGCAGTCGGAAACCGCGCGTTATGTTGTTCACGGGGTTTTGCATCTGCTCGGCCACGATGATTTGCGCGCCACCGCGCGATGCAAAATGAAGCGCGAAGAAAACCGCTTGTTGCGTGAAATCACCCGCCGCTTTCCCTTGAGCAAACTCTGATGCCACCTTAGACTTGGCGCATGGAACAGAAGAGCTTCTTTGCCCGTTGGCGGGCGAATTTCGCGACTGGTTTGGTGATTGTCCTGCCCGGAGTGGTTTCAATCATGCTTTTGATTTGGTTGTTCTTCACCATCTCCAACATCACTGACACGCTGCTTATTTTCATTCCCAAAACCATCACACATCAAAATAACGGCGATGGCCGGATGTATTGGTATTGGAGTCTCGTTGCCTTGCTGGTGGCGATTTTGCTGATCAGCGTGGCGGGCCGGCTGGCACGGAATTATTTCGGCAAAAAAATGATCGAATGGGTGGAACGCGTGTTGATGCACGTGCCGTTGCTGAATAAATTTTACGGCGCCATCAGGCAGGTCAACGAGGCGTTCACAACCGGCAAAAAAGACTCGTTCAAAACCGTCGTGCTTGTGGAATTTCCGCGCGAAGGCATGCACACCATTGGTTTCATTACGAGCGAACAGCACAACGAAGTGCAGCAAAAGATGAAGGAAAAAGTGGTTTGCGTCTTTGTGCCTACAACACCGAATCCCACAGCCGGTTTTCTCATCCTTGTACCGGAGGAAAAAGTCATCAAACTCGACATGTCCGTTGCCGAAGGCATCAAATACGTCGTCAGTCTCGGTTCGATTTTTCCGGAACACGGGACGCCGTCAAAAATTCAATGATTGAATCTGCAACCGGCTTGATTCTGCGCACGCGATCACTCACAGAAACCAGTCTTATCGTCCACTGGCTCACGCCGCACTTTGGCCGAATCGCCACCGTTGCCAAGGGTGCGCATCGTCCCAAATCACCGTTTCTCGGCAGGCTGGATTTGTTCTATCTCGCCGATTTTTCCTTCAGCCGCAGCCGGCGTTCCGATTTGCACATACTCCGCGAAGTCAGCTTGCGCGAAACGCACAGCGCGTTGCGGCGGAATGTTCTGCCGCTGCATCAAGCTGCCTACGCCACGGCATTTGTCGAACAAGCGACGGAAACCGAGACGCCCTTGCCCGCCGTTTACGATTTAACGCTCGGTTTTTTTTGCCATCTTTGTGAACAACCCGCAAAGCCGCAAACGGTTTTCACCTTTGAATTGAAACTGCTCCACGAACTCGGCTTGAAGCCGGATTTGGAAAAAACCAGACTCTCGCCCGGTGCAAAAAAAATCATTCAAGTTTTGGCTCAAGGTCATTGGACAGCGTGTGCGCGATTGAAATTGACCGACGCTCAAATCATCGAACTGCGGGAGTTTTTGCACGGCTTTTTGATTTTCCACCTTGGCCGGTTGCCAAAAGGCCGGGCGAAGGCGTTGCTGAACGAAAATCAAACCACCCCAAGATGAAATGGCTTTTTGAAAGGACGCGGCTACACTACACTCCCAACACAGTTTCAGAACCGAACAAATGACAAAGAAATTTGGAAAAAAGTTTTCCACCGTGCGAATGGAGTTGGTGGCCAGTGTGTTTATCGCCATCGCGCCGGCGCTGGTGCTGACATACATCGTCAACCAGTCGTGGTTCTGGCAATTCGCGCCAGACTGGCTGAAACCGTACGCCACAAGTGTGCCATGGACCAGTTTCGCCGTGGGTTTGCTGGCGCTGGTAGCGGCGTGGTTCGGCGGTGAACACTTCATTTTGCGGCAGGTGCGCATGCTGTCTGACACCGCGCAACGTTTTGCAAAAGGAGAATTAAGTGCCCGCGCCGAATTGGAGCCTGCAGAAGACGAATTCGGCCAGCTCGCGGAAGCTTTCGACAATATGGCCGACTCGCTCCAACAGCGCATCAATGAGCGCGAAAAGGCGGAAAAAGTCTTGTTCAAACGCGCGCTCCAACAGACGGCCATCGCCACACTCGGACAATTCGCCCTGACCCAAAATGATTTGACGGCTTTGCTGAACCAGGCCGCCCTGCTCGTCGCACACACCCTCGAATCGGAATACAGCGCCATTTGGGAACGGTTATCCGATGGTGAATTGTTGCTGCGGGCGGGCGCCGGCTGGAAACGCGGCTGCGTGGGCGAAACCAAAATACCCGCCGACAATTACTCGCAGCCCAGCTTGACGCTGAATTATGGCGAAATGATTGTCGTACCCGATCTCCGCATCGAAACACAATTCGCAGCGACACCCTTGTTCATCGAGCACGGCATTATTGGAGGCATTACTGCTGCCATTCCAACACGCGAGCAGCCCTTCGGCGTGATCGGGGTTCACACATCGCGCCGACGCGATTTCACGGCGGACGAGATGCAATTTCTCACGGCCATGGCAACAACGTTGGGCATAGCGATTGAACGCAAACGCGCGGAAGCTGAAATGGAAAAACTTGCTGCATTCGCAAAACTGAGTCCGGCTGCGACAATGGAATTCGCCGCAAATGGAACGATTAATTATTTCAATGATGCCGCGCAGCAACTCGCGTCGTCCGTGCGAAAAAATCATCCGCGTGATGTCTTGCCAGCTGAAATCAACGGCATCATTCACGAATGTCTCGCAATCGGGCGGAGTGAAATGCGTTTGGAAACACAAACAAATGGCCGCACTTTTTCATGGTTGTTTCATCCCGTGTTGCCAAGCCGCGTCGTGCATTGCTACGTCGAGGACATTACTGAACGTCTGAAACTTGAGGGACAATTGCGCCAGTCACAAAAAATGGAGTCGGTCGGCCAGCTTGCCGCAGGCGTTGCGCACGACTTCAACAACATGCTTACGATCATCCAGGGACATTCCGGCGCACTGTTGGCCAAACCAACGTTGCCCCATGACATGCTGGACCCGCTTCAGGCTGTCTATTTTGCCGCTGAACGCGCAGCGGGCTTGACGCGTCAACTGTTGATGTTCAGCCGCAAAAATGTGATTCAATCCAAGTTGCTCGATTTACGCGAAGTCATCGGCAACATGACCAAAATGCTGGTGGATCTTCTCGGCGAAACCATCAAGTTTGAATTCCTTCCGCCGTCTGAATTGCCACTGGTTGAAGGAGATACAGGCATGGTCGAACAGATCATCATGAATCTTTCTGTCAATGCCCGCGACGCCATGCCAGACGGCGGCAAGCTGACCATTGGCGTTGAAACCGTGGTTATTGACAGTGATTATGTGAAGTCACATGCCGACGCGCATGCCGGCCAATTCGTCCGCCTGCGTGTCACCGACACGGGCATCGGCATGAATTCAGCCACATTGCCCCGCATCTTTGAGCCATTTTTTACGACAAAAGACGTCGGCAAAGGCACGGGTCTCGGCCTTGCGACCGCTTACGGCATCATCAAACAACATGAAGGCTGGATCGAAGTGAACAGCGAACCCAACAAAGGCGCGACATTCGACGTGTATTTTCCCGCCCGTGAAAAAACTCCCGCGCCACAAAAAGAAGAAACCGTTCCGCCGAAATCCGCACCCGGCGGCACGGAAACCATTCTCATCGTCGAAGACGAATCCGTTTTGCGCGAAATGGCATGCAACATCCTTAAAGATTGCGGCTACCGAATCTTCGAAGCCTCATCCGGCAAGCAAGCGCTCGCTCAGTGGCAGCAACGAGCAAACAAAATAGATTTGCTTCTGACCGACATCGTGATGCCAGAGGGCGTTTCCGGCGTCAACCTCGCGGAACAATTGCTCGTCAATCATCCGCGTCTGAAGATCATCTTTACCAGCGGCTACACCGCCAACGAAGTCAGCCCGGAATTGCTCGCAAAAACGAACGCGCGTTATCTTCAAAAACCCTACACCCACGCCGAACTCGCCAAAATCGTCCGCGACTGTCTCGATAAAACCACCACCAATAATAAGAAGGCGGTTTAACTCCGGCAGTTTTCGCCGAGTAATTTCATCACCGCTTCCACCGCGCTGCCGGCTTTCATGGATTGCAACGCGCCGCCGCGCGGCTTGATTTCCACCTCGCCCTTCGCCAGCGATTTCTCGCCGATGCCCACGCGAATCGGAAAACCGACCAGTTCGGAATCCTTGAATTTAACGCCGGGACGTTCATCGCGGTCATCCAAGATCACATCCACGCCGCGCGTGGTGAGTTCATCGTGGATTCTCTCCGCCAGTTTCATTGCCTGGCTGTCCGGCGCAACGTTCAATGGCGTGATGCAAACCGTGTAGGGCGCGACACTTTCCGGCCAGATGATGCCGTCCTTGTCATTGCATTGCTCGACGACCGCCTGCAATGTCCGCGTGACACCGATGCCATAGCAGCCCATGACGGCCGGCTTGCGCGCGCCCGATTCGTCCAAAAATGTCGCGCCCAATTTCTCGCTGTATTTCGTGCCGAGCTTGAACACGTGGCCGACCTCGATGGCCCGGCGGATTTTCAATGGCTTTCCGCATTTCGCGCATGGCTCGCCGGCAGTCACAGTGCGCAAATCAAACCACTGCATCATCTTGATGTCGCGTTCGATGGAAACATTTCGCAAATGAAAACCGTCTTCATTCGCGCCGGTAGACATTCCATTTGCACCACGCAGACGTTCATCAGCAAAAACAGGAATGGTAGGGCCGTGCTGCTGCGCGGCCCCGGACGACCGGCAGGTCGTCCCTACCACCGCGCCAAGGCTTCCCGGATGTGCGCCCATGACATTGAGAATTTCCTCCGGCGTGGCCGGACGGAACACCGTGGTGCCAATGATGCCCGCGAGCTTGGCTTCGTTCAACTGGTCGTCGCCACGAATCAAGATGATGACCGGCTTGCTATCGGCCATGTAAACGAGCGTTTTGATCTGGCGATTGGCCGGAACGCTGTAAGGCGCCTTGCTCAGCGCTTCGATGGTGACCACACCCGGCGTAGCAAACTTTTCGATGGCCGAGCCGGTTTCGCGCGCAGCGGTTTTGGGAATGCCGCTGGCGGCCTTTTCAATGTTCGCCGCGTAACCACAACCCTCACAATAAACAACCTCATCCTCGCCGGTTTCGGCCGGAACCATGAATTCGTGCGAGAATTTGCCGCCGATGACGCCGGTGTCGGCCTCAACGGGAAACGTTTTCAGCCCGCACCGCGCAAAAATTCGCGAGTAAGCTTCGTACATTTTTTGATAGGTTGCCTGCGCCGCCTCATCACTCACGTCAAAGCTGTAGGCGTCCTTCATGATAAATTCTCTCGCGCGCATCAGGCCAAAACGCGGGCGGATTTCGTCGCGGAACTTCACGCTGATTTGGTAAAAATTTTTCGGCAATTGCCGGTAGGAATTGATCTCGGCGGCGGCAAGCAGTGTGATGACCTCCTCAGCAGTCGGGCTGAGGACCCATTCGCGGCCGGCGTTGTCTTTCACCTTGAACAAAACATCGCGTGCAGTTTCGTAACGGCCGCTTTGCTGCCAGATTTCCGGCGGCTGGAGCGCGGGCATGAGCAGTTCAAGTGCGCCCGCGCGATTCATTTCCTCGCGGACGATTTGCTCGACTTTGCGCAGCGCGCGCAAGCCGAGCGGCAGAAAAGTATAAACGCCGCCGGCAAGCTTGCGGACCAGCCCGGCGCGTAGCAGGAGCCTGTGCGAAAGGATTTCCGCGTCAGCCGGCGCTTCACGGAGAGTCGGAATCAGGGTTTGTGACCACTTCATGTTCTTCAAAGCTTAACCACAAAGACACCAAGACACGAAGTTTTTTTGCTCGGTGGCGGGGATAAATATTTCTCACCCGCTTGGGCCAAGGAAAAAGCCGGAATCAGTTGAGAGAAACCGGCTTGGAAACCAACTGTCACTCCCGCGCCTCACGGCGAGCGGAGGCGGTAGAAACGGGTTGGGTAATTCGTCCACTGTGAATCACTAAAACAGGATGAGCCGCTGGTGAGCGTGTTAGTTTGAACGGGTTGCCACACGGGATTAGCCAGATCCGCGCAGGCTTCCACGACGACGGAAACGTTCGTTGCCCAAGAGATGGTGAAACTAAAACCGTTGATCTGTACGCCAAAATTGGGTTCAAAATTTAGAATCGTTGGATTCGGAAGCAACCAAAGCGCCGTTGGAAGGCCGCCAAATGTTGAGCCCCAACCCGTTGTGCCCGGCAGGTAATAGACGGTCGCATAATTCACACCATAAAACACAGTTGAACCAAGACCCGGAGCGTTACCCTGGCAATAGACGTTGATCAGGCCCGAGCACCACAAAAACGCAGTGTCCCCGATATTGGTGACATTGTTGCCGAGTACAACGCTGGTTAGTTTGTAGCAACCATAGAATGCATCGTTCTCAATGTTGATAACACTGTTGGGAATCGTGTAGCTTCCTGCCTTGAGTTCTGGACATCGGATGAGCGTGGTTTGGCTCTTGTCGAATAAAACTCCATCTGCACTGCTATAAGCGGAATTGAGCGCATCCACTGTGATAGCTGTCAGGAAGTTGCAGTTATCGAATGCACCGTTCCCAATGTTAGTGACGCCATTGCCGATCGTGACGGTTGCTATATCGGTGACGCTGAATGCGTTGGTCCCGATATTGACAACGCTGTTGGGAATGATCACGCTGGTCAATGAGACGCATTCCTTAAACGCAGCTCCACCAATGTTGGCGACGCCGTTGGGAATTGTGTAGTTTCCTGCCTTACCCTCCGGACATTTGATGAGAGTGGTCTGGCTCTCATTGAATAAAACCCCGTCTACACTGCTATAAACGGAATTGAGCGCGTCCACTGTGATGGCTGTCAGGTTGCCACAGTAATTGAATGCACCGTTCCCAATATTGGTGACGCCGTCGCCGATCGTAACGTTAGTCAAGCCGCAGCAGGCATAGAATGCACCCTCCCCGATGCTGAAGACGCTGTTGGGGATTATTAGGCTGGCCGGGCTTTTAAACCACCACCTCCCATAGTTCCCAATACTGGTGACCGGCAGAAAATTGATCGTGACGGGAACGGTTACCGTATCACCTGGACCCGTGTAGCCCGTGATAGTGAGTGTGATGCCGTCACTATTTGTCGTGTAAGTAAATAGCACTTGTGGATTCCAGAGCAAAGTGGGGAGACCAGCAAACGTCGCCCTCCAGCCTGTGGTTCCCGGCAGGTGATAGACTGTGGCTACGTCATCGTAAAACACATAGTCACCTCCGAGGCTGGGGACGTTTCCACGAAAATTGACGCTCGTCAGACTGGTGCAGAAGGCGAACGCCCAGTTGCCAATGTTGGTAACCCCGCTGCCAACCGTGACGTTGGCCAGCGGCTCGCAATCAAAGAAAGCCCCGTCATCAATGTTAACAACGCTATCCGGGATTATGACGTTAGTTACGCAGCTGGAATAGAACGCCCAAGTCCCGATACTGGTGACCGACAAGCCATTGATGGTACTGGGAATAGCCACTGCGCCGCCCAAACCAGTATATGCCGTGATGGTAATATTGGTGCCATCCGTCGAATAAGTGAAATCGCCATATTGATCGGCCTTCAAGGCCATCGGCGTGGCTAACAGCACCAATAGCGGCAGCAACCAAGGAATTCCGACCTGCAACCGAGGCTTATGAAAAGTATCAGGCTGGGTCTTGCAGAAAGTTGGGAACAACATTCCAATCTGCTTCATGCGAAAAGCTTAATAAAAAAACAAGGATTAGTAAAGAATTTTATTTATCAGCGTAGCGGCTTTCAGGAGAAAGCCGCAAATTGAAAAATGCGGCGCTCTGCCGAGACGCCGCTGCATTCTTACTTCACCATGTTTACCAGCGGCGCCAAGCTTTGAATCCGCACTTCGAGCCGGTCGCCACTTTGAATCGGCCCGACGCCGCTCGGCGTGCCGGTCAGAATTACGTCGCCGGGTAGCAAGGTCATGTTTGTCGAAACAAAACTCACAAGCTCGGCGGGTTTGAAAATCATCTGGTTCGTGCTCGAGTTTTGGCGCAACTGGCCATTTTGGAACAGTTGAATGGTCAAATCGCGCGAGTCAACGTTCGTTTCCACAAGCGGACCGAGAGGCGTGAAAGTATCGAATGACTTGCAGCGCGCCCATTGCGCCTCGGATTTCTGAATGGTGCGGTCGCTGATATCCTGCGCCGTGGTGTAACCGAAAATGTAGCGCGTTGCCGACGTGGACGTGACGTTGCGAATCTTGCGGCCAATGATGACGGCCAGTTCCGCTTCGTAATCCGTGCGATGATGCGAAAAGGGAATCTCAATTTTCCCGCCATCGGGAATCAACGACGTGGTGGCCTTGAACCAAAACAACGGCTCTTTCGGCGGCGGTTTGCCGATTTCGCGCGCGTGGTCGGCATAATTGAGCCCGATGGCGATGATTTTGGACGGCACGACGGGAACCAATGTCCTCACACCTTTGCGCAAAGTGGGTTTGCGGTCGAATGACGGCGAACCAAAAACATCGCCGCGCAGCCGGAATAATTCGCCGTCCACAACTTTGGCGTAAAAAATCTCGTTGCCCTTCTGAAATCGGCCAATCGCTGCCATAAAGCGGCGCAGGCTAACAAACATTGAGCCGCTGTCGCAAGATTAAAGCCGTTTTCATTGTAGCGGCGGCTCTATAAACGCCATCATTTTGCGGCGATTACAGATCGCCACCACTGCAACACCCGCTTGCCGGAACGCCCTTATTAAGTTACCTTCTTCTGGTGAATCGCCTGACGAAACAGGAACAATTGGTTCTCTGTATCGTTTTGGGGCTGTTGCTGACAGGTTGGATGGTCAAGGTATATCGCACCGCCCATCCCAATGCGGGGACGAAGCAAAGCGAAGGCCCGGCCACGGCAGTGACCCAGGTGACAACGCCTTAAAAATGCAAGAAATCAATTTTGACGAAGCCGTGGAGAAAATCCTGGCAAAGGATTCGCGTTACCATCGCGATGCCTACACGTTCGTCCGCGAGGCGCTGGACTACACGCAAAAGTTCATCGGCAGGGAAGCTCGAGGGCAAATCCGCCACGTCAGCGGCCAGAAATTGCTCGACGGCATCCGGCAGTTCGCGCTTCAGCAATTCGGCCCGATGACGATGACCGTGTTTGAGGAATGGGGCGTGCGCAATTGCCGCGACTTCGGCGAAATCGTTTTCAATATGGTGGAAATCGGCCTGCTCGCCAAAACCGAGAAGGACAGCCGCGACGATTTCCAGAATGGCTATGATTTTACCGACGCCTTCCGCAAACCGTTTTGGCCACAGGGCAAACTGGCAAGTGAATCTGCCGAACCCAAGCCCACCAGTGCATAAACTCACGCGCACACCGCGGATTTTTTGCATTCGTTTCTATGAGTGAAATTCCCTCGTTTCCACCCGGTATCACGCTCACCACGCTCGAAAACGGTCTGACCATCATCGTGCGCGAGGATCACAGCGCGCCGGTCGTGTCGGCGCAGGCATGGTGCATGGCCGGCAGCGTCCACGAAGGCAAATGGCTCGGCGCGGGACTGTCGCACGTGCTCGAACACATGCTGTTCAAGGGCACGACCACGCGACCCGGCAGCCGGATTGATCAGGAAGTGCAGGAAGCCGGCGGTTACATGAACGCTTACACGAGCTTCGACCGCACGGTGTATCACATTGACGTGCCAAACACCGGCGCGCACACGGCAATCGATATTCTCTGCGACATCATGCAGCACGCGACGCTGCCGCCGGACGAACTCGCAAAGGAAATGGACGTCATCCGCCGCGAAATGGACATGGGCCAGGACGATCCTGGACTTCGTTCGAGCCGCCGTCTGTTCGAGACCGCCTATACGCGCAGTCCGTATCGCTTCACCGTCATCGGCTATCCCGACATTTTCAACGAACTGAAACCCGACGACATTCACGGCTATTACCGCGAGAAATACGCGCCGAACAACGTTTTCTATGTCGTCGCGGGCGATGTGAAAAACGAGGATGTGATCGCGCAAATCCGCGAGTCATACGCGAAAACCAAATCGCGCGCGATTCCGCCAATGGTTCTACCCAGCGAACCAAAACAAACCGCGCCGCGCGAAGTCGTTGAGGAAGCGCCCATTGAACTCGGCCATTTGCATTTTGCGTGGCACATTCCCGAACTACGTCATCCCGACGTGCCGATTCTCAACGTGCTTGCCGTGCTGCTTGGCGGCGGCCTTAGCTCGCGGCTCTTCCAGCAGGTGCGCGAGAAACAGGGTGTCGTGCATCATGTTGACGCGTGGACTTATAATCCTGGCAATCCGGGTTTATTCGGCATGAGCGCCATCGCCGATGCGGATAAATTTCCCGCCGCGCGCGACGCCATGCTCGTTGAAGTCGAAAAAATGAAATCGTCGCCCGTGTCATCCAAAGAACTGGGCAAAGCCGTCAAACAGTTCATTTCCGCCACGCTTGCCATGCGCAAGACGATGGAAGGCCAGGCGCAAAACCTCGGCGCAAATTGGATGGCGGCAAATGATTTGAATTTTTCCGAGCGCTATCTTGCCGCCGTCAAACGAGTCACGCCCGGCGACGTTCAACGTGTTGCGCGCGAATATCTTACGCCGGAAAACCGCACGCTCTACGCGCTGCTGCCGGATGGCGCCGCGCCGAAAATTGCGGCTGACGTTGAGGTGAGCAGCGACCAACCGATTCAAAAAATTGAATTGGCGAACGGTTTGTGCCTGCTCGCAAAGGAGGACCATCGCCTGCCATTCGTCGAATTTCGAGCCGCGTTCAAAGGCGGCGTGCTGGCCGAGACCGCCGGGAACAACGGCATCACGCAATTGCTTGCCAAGATGCTGCTCAAGGGCACCAAGCGCCGCACCGCCGGGCAAGTCGCCACGGAAATCGAATCCGTGGGCGGCAGTATTGACAGTTACGGCGGCAACAACAGCTTTGGCGTGAACGTGGAGGTGTTGAGCAGCGATTTCGCCACCGGCCTGGATTTGCTCGCTGACGTTTTGCTGAACCCGACCTTCCCCGCTGACGCGCTGGAACGCGAACGTGAAGTGCAAATCGCCGGCATCCGCGCGCGCAAGGACGATTTGCTGAAAAGCGCGAGCGTCGCCATGTGCCGCACAATGTTCGGCAATGCCGGTTACGGCCTTGACCCGCTCGGCACGGAAGAAACCGTCTCGAAATTCCAGGCCTCCGACCTGAAATTGTTTCATAAAAAATTGACCGCGCCGAACAATTGCGTTCTTGCCGTTTACGGCGACATAAAAACGACGGAAGTCAAAACTGCCATTGAAAAGGCGTTCGTAAACTGGAAAGCCAACCCGGCTTTACCGGCTCTCAACTCTCAACTTTCAACTCTCAACTCAGCGAAGCACGTCGAAGAAGTTCGTGACAAAAAACAGGCTGTGCTCGTCATCGGGTTTCCTGGAACAACGATGCACAGCAACGACCATTACGCGCTGGAATTGATCCAGGAATCCTGCAGTGACCTCGGCTCGCGGCTGTTTCTGCGCATCCGTGACAAATTAGGCCTGGCATATTTTGTCGGGGCGCAGAATTTTGCCGGACTCGTGCCCGGTTATTTCGCCTTTTATACCAGTACCGAACCGGCGAAGGCCGGGCAGGTCGAAAAGGAATTACTGCAGGAGGCTGAATTGCTCCGCGCCGAGGGCTTGACCGCCATGGAACTCAAACGTGCGAAAGCCAAAATCATCGGCCAAAAGAAAATTGCACGGCAGGACCTCGGTGATCTCGCGTCCCTGACCGCGCTCGACGAACTTTACGGCCTCGGCTACCAGCGCACGGAACTGGACGACGCGAAATACGAAGCCGTCACGCTCGAACAAATCAAAGCCGCCGCGCAGAAATATCTCAAACCGGATGCGTTTGTAGTTTCAATTGTGAAGCCGGAGAAAACTTGAGGCAGAATTTGCAAAATTAACAAAATGGTTCGGAAATAATTCTGAAAATTTTGTTAATTTTGTCGGTCAGGCTTTCCCCACCAATTGCCGCAACACATAAGGCAGAATACCGCCGTGCCGGTAGTAATCAATTTCAACCGGCGTATCTATGCGGCAACGCACCGGCACGTTTTCCACCTTGCCGTTTTTGCGCGTGATTTTAAGCGTGAGGTCCTGCTGCGGTTTCAGGTTCGCGCCCAGACCAACAACGTCATAGGTTTCAGTTCCGTTCAGCTTTAATGCCCGTGCGGAATCGCCCTCCTTGAATTGCAACGGCAGCACGCCCATGCCGACGAGGTTGCTGCGGTGAATGCGTTCAAAGCTCTGCGCGATGACAACTTTCACACCGAGTAACGCCGTGCCTTTCGCCGCCCAATCGCGCGAGCTGCCCGCGCCGTATTCCTGACCGGCCATAACAATCAAGGGAATTCCGCTCTCCTGATACTCAACAGCCGCGTCATGGATGCTCATGGGCTGTGTGTAACTTTTTTCCTGGATAAATTGTTGACCGGGCGAGTTCTGAACATTCCCGTGTTCTCCGAGGCCGGAGGCATAACCCCCTTTCATCGGGCCATGATACATTGTGACTCCACCTTCGACGCCGGGCACCATGAAATTTTTGATGCGGACGTTGGCGAACGTGCCGCGCGTCATTACGCGGTCATTACCGCGGCGCGAGCCGTAGCTGTTGAAGTCCGCCGGCTGAACGCCGTGCTCAATCAGATACTTGCCGGCGGGTGAAGTTTCCCCGATGGAACCGGCGGGCGAAATGTGGTCGGTCGTAACACTGTCGCCAAAAATGGCCAGTGCCCGGGCGCCTTTGATTTCGCGGATTTCACCGGGCTTCATTGAGAAGTTCTGGAAGAACGGCGGTTCCTGGATATAGGTGGATTTATGGTCCCATTCATACACGTTGCCGGCGCTCGACTGGATTTCGTTCCACTTTGGATTCTGCGCGGCAAAATCCCTGTAAAGTTTGCGGAACACATCCGGTTGCAATGCGGCCTGCATGAGGTCGCAAATCTCGCGCTGGGTGGGCCAGATGTCTTTCAAGAAAACCGGCTTGCCGTCCTCGCCCGCGCCAACAGGCTCGCGGGTCATGTCAATGTCCACCCGCCCGGCAAGCGCGAACGCGACAACCAACGGCGGCGACATGAGAAAATTCGCCTTGATGCTCTGGTGAATGCGCGCCTCAAAGTTGCGGTTTCCAGACGATACCGAAGCGGCGATCAGATTGTGTTTGCGAATCGCATCCTCAATCGGCGCGGCGAGCGGACCGGAATTGCCGATGCACGTCGTGCAGCCATAACCGACGAGATTGAAACCGAGTTTATCGAGATAGGGCTGCAACCCGGTCTTGTTCAAATAATCGGTGACGACGCGCGAACCGGGCGCAAGCGAAGTCTTCACGAGCGGATTTACACTGAGTCCGCGTTCGACGGCTTTTTTCGCAAGCAAACCGGCGGCGAGCATCACGCTGGGATTGCTCGTGTTCGTGCAACTCGTGATGGCGGCAATCAAAACCGAACCATTACGAATTTCGCCTTCCCCCGTCCGCACCGGAGTTGTGACCAAATCAGGCGTCGGACGATCACTTGCCATTTCGAGTTCTGTCAACGGATTCGTGTTTTGCGATTTTGCGGCCTGCAATGAAACCGGTTCCTGACTGCCGCCGCCGGTCGCGGATTTGCCATTGGCGGAAACGGGAAAAGATTTATTCAATTCATCCGGCGATTTACCGAAACCATTTTCAACGACGGGTTTCGAAAACGCCGAAACAAATTCCTGCTTCAGCTTCGGCAATTCGATTCTGTCCTGCGGGCGTTTCGGTCCGGCGACGCTCGGCACGACAGCGCCGAGATCGAGTTCCAATTCCTGCGAGTAGGTGATGTCGCCCTTCCTGGGAATGCCAAACAAGCCCTGTGCCTTGTAATAATTTTCGTAAAGCTTGCAATGTTCCCCGCTGCGGCCGGTCGCGCGGAGATAATTCACGCACTCGGTGTCAATCGGGAAAAAGCCCATCGTCGCGCCGTATTCGGGCGCCATGTTGGCAATGGTCGCGCGGTCCACCACCGGCAACGCCGCCGCGCCCGGCCCGAAAAATTCAACGAATTTGCCGACCATCTTCGCTTTGCGGAGTATTTCCGTGATGGTCAACGCAAGGTCGGTGGCGGTAACACCCTCGCGCAACGAGCCGGTCAGGTGAACACCGACGACGTCCGGCGTAAGGAAATAAACCGGCTGACCAAGCATTCCGGCTTCGGCTTCGATGCCTCCAACGCCCCAGCCCACGATGCCCAAGCCGTTGATCATCGTCGTGTGCGAATCCGTCCCAACCAATGTATCCGGGTAATGAAGCAGCGCAGCCGTCCCGGCTGCTTTCCCCTCACCCGATGCAGGCGGGACGCCTGCGCTACCAAGTACGCCCTGGGCAAGATATTCCAGATTGACCTGATGGATGATGCCGATGCCGGGCGGGACGACTTTGAACGTACTAAACGCCTGCATGCCCCATTTGAGAAATTGATAACGCTCGCGGTTGCGCCGGAATTCGATCTCCAGATTTTTCTCAAATGCTTCAGGTGTGCCGTTCACATCCACCTGCACCGAATGATCCACCACGAGATCCACCGGAACGAGCGGCTCGATGAGCTTCGGGTTTTTGCCCAGCCGTTGCACCACTGAACGCATCGCTGCCAAATCCACCAGCAACGGTACACCGGTGAAATCCTGCAGCACGATGCGCGCGACGATAAACGGAATTTCCTCCGTGCGGGTTTCGGCCGGTTTCCAATTCGCCAGCGCGCGAACGTTTTGTTCAGTCACTTTTTTGCCGTCACAGTTCCGCAACACCGATTCGAGCACGAGACGGATGGAGACCGGCAATTTGGAAATCGGCCCGATGCCGGCTGCTTCCAAGGCAGGCAGCGAATAAAATCGGCCTTGTTTCCCGCCACCAAGGTCAAATTTTTGAAGCGCGTTAAACAAATTGTGCAGGGCGTTCATTTAATTCCCTCAACCAGCAATGAAAATGAAGGTGAAGCATGAACGTGTCAAGTGAAGCACAGTGTCTGGTTGGTAGGGCGGTGCTGCTGCACCGCCGTGCGCCGCAGCAACGGCGCACCCACCAAATAATAACTGGACGCGACGGAAATTATTTTGTCGCAGGTTCGCAGTGCAACAAGTCGGTGATGCGGTGTTTGAGTCGCGCAAAATCGAGCGGCTTGGTGAAAAAATCCTCGGCGTGCATCGCCACGGTGCGCTTGGTCACGTCGCCGGAAAGCGCACTTACGAAAATGATGGGGATTTTTTGCGTGGCCGGCTGACGGCGCAAAATTTCGCAGACGGACAAGCCGTCGAGGTCTGGCAGCAGAATATCGAGCAAAATCAGATCGGGTTTGAACTGCCGCGCCTGGCTTAACGCATGCACGCCATCGTTGGCCACAATGAATTCGCAACCCAGTCCGGCAAGTCGAAATTGCGCCAGTTCAACAAAATCGCGCTCGTCGTCCACAATCAAAACACAAGATGCCATGCCTATTTTTATAAAATGGGCTCCCACTAAATACAATGACACTTCGGTTAAAGCTGTGTCACGAATCGGAAACAAAATGCGTGTCAAAACTTGTTCAGTGAGGACAATTTTGGTATCTTTCATCAACAATGCCAACGCGCCAGGGTTCCATTCGTTTGTTTCAGCTCTTCGGAATTACCGTTTATCTGCACTGGGCTTGGTTTGTGGTCGCTGTATGGGCAATCACGTCCCGAGCCAACCTTTATTCCTCGCTGATTTGGAACGTGGCGGAATTTCTTTCGCTGTTTGGAATCGTGCTCATGCATGAATTTGGCCATCAACTGGCGTGCCGCCAAGTGGGTGGAAAAACCAGTGACATCATCCTCTGGCCGCTTGGTGGCGTGGCGTATGTGTCCCCACCGCAGCGTCCCGGCGCACAACTTTGGAGCATCGCCGCGGGACCGTTGGTAAACGTGGCGCTCTTTCCAGCGCTTTCAATCATCTGGTGGCTGGTGGATTCAGCCGGTTGGCAGGAAACGATGCCTAATGCCTACGTCTTTGTCATGACGCTTTGGTATATCAACACCGTTTTGCTCGTTTTCAACATGCTGCCGGTTTATCCGCTTGATGGCGGGCAGATTTTGCGCTCGCTGCTCTGGTTTGTATTTGGCCGGGCACGCAGTCTGATGATCGCGAGCAGCATTGGCTTTATCGGCGTCATTGGACTGATTGCATTTGCATTTTGGGAACAGTCAATCTGGATCGGCATCCTGTGCGTTTTCATTCTGTTAAATTGCTGGGGTGGCTTGAAGCAGGCGCGCGCGCTGGTCCGCATCTCCAAAATGCCGCGGCGCGATGGCTTTGCCTGTCCGGTTTGCAAAATCACTCCTCCGCAGGGTGCTTTGTGGATGTGCGGCAAATGCCGGAAACCTTTTGATGCGTTTGAAACGCAGGGCGTTTGCCCCAACTGCGGAGTTCAGTATTCCGCAACGTCCTGTCCGGAATGCGGAACCCTGCAACCGATTAGCGAATGGATTGCTTCCGCGAACGTTCCGCCGAAATTGTGAAAAAGCCAAGGGGGTCACCGTGTCGGCGACCCTGATTTTCAGGACAGAGGCCCTTCGCCCTCCTCAATTTACTTCAACTTCGCCAGCGTTCTCTTGACTAATTCGAAATTAGGCAAGTCTTTCGGCGTCGGCGTTTGTTCGCTGTATTGAACGACGCCGTTTTTATCAATCACGAACGCCGCGCGCGCCGACGCGTCTCCTATGCCCGCAAGCATTTGAAGCAAAACATCGTATTTTTGGGCAACTTCCTTGTTCAAATCACTGGCGAGTGTGATGCCGATTTTTTCCCTTTGCGCCCATGCCTCCTGCGCGAACGGACTGTCCACGCTGACGCCAATAATGTCCGCATTCAGGCCGGCATACGCTTTGAGGCCGGCGGTGAGGTCGCACATTTCCTTTGTGCAAACGCTCGTGAACGCGAGCGGGAAAAAGAGCAGCACGGTGTTCTTTTTGCCGAAGTTGTTGCTGAGTTTCACGTCTACCAGGCCGGATGCCTGCTTGGATTTGAGGGTGAAATCAGGAGCTTTTGAGCCGACTGGGATTGCCATAATCGTTTTTGGTTATTTGGTTAATTCGCCTTTATTGCAGTTAGACTTTCCGCCTTCACATTGCGCCTGTCAAATGGGAAGTTCCATTGCGCACTTTTCCGGAAAACATTCACCCGTCCCGCATTGCGGGATCTATGTTCATCTATGGCTCGCTTGCCAGACTCGCCGGATGCGAGCCGAGTTGTTTCACACCATCCCAAACGTAAAGCAGTCCCGACACCCCTGTGCACACCGCCGCGCCAATCATCCAGACCTCGAGCCAGCGCGCGCCCCGGCCTTCATCCCATTTCATCAAAATCCAAATCACGACGGTCATTTGCAGCACCGTCGCGATTTTGCCGATGATGCGCGTGCGCACGATGACTTTGCCGACAGTGAATCGAACCACGACAATGCCGATGAGCACCAGCAAATCGCGCCCGATGATGGTGCCCGTGAACCACAATGGAATCTGGGCAAGATACGGCCCATGATTGAAGCTCAACGTAATGATGCCCGACATGAGCAGTAATTTGTCCGCAAGCGGATCGAGAATGGCGCCAAGCTCGCTTTTTTGGTTGTAACGGCGCGCAATGTAACCGTCCACACCATCCAAAATTGCCGTGACCGCAAACAAAAGGACCGCCAGCAAGTGGTGAATTTCGTTGCCGGTCTCGATGTAATAAATCAGTTCGACGACAAAAAACGGGATCAGCAGGATTCGCAGAATCGTGATTTTATTTGCGGTGGTCATAGTACAGCCAGCGCGAACTTTTAACGCAAAGCCGCAAAGATGCAAAGCCGCAAAAGACAAGAAGTGATGACTTCCGGTTTTGAATCCGCTAGACTGCCGGCGAATGAAAGCAAGCAAATCCGGCAAACCTCTGGTCGGCATTCTGATGGGCAGCGATTCGGACTGGCCTGTGATGAAATCCGCCGCTGACGTGTGCGCGCAATTTGGAATTTCCTGCGAATCGAAAGTCATCTCCGCGCATCGCACACCGCGTGATTTGGAGCAATACGCTCTCAAAGCCCATGAACGCGGCCTGCGCATCATTATCGCCGGCGCTGGTGGCGCGGCGCATTTGCCGGGCGTGACGGCGGCATTCACCACTCTGCCCGTCATCGGCGTGCCGATTGAAAGCAAATCGTTGAAAGGCCTCGACTCGCTGCTGTCCATCGTGCAAATGCCGCCGGGCGTACCGGTGGCCACGGTCGGCATCGGCGCGGCGCGCAACGCCGGATTGCTGGCGGTGCAAATTCTCGCGGTCGCGGATTCAAAACTTCAGGCGGCATTATTGAAATTCAAAAAAAAGCTTGCGGTGGAATCACGCGCAAAAAATCAAAAAATCAAAGGCTGAAGCGCGCACTGAAAAATGAGCACCAGCCCAAAACAAGGCGAGCTTGCGCCGTCTGATTTTATTCGCGACATCGTCGCCACCCACGTCGCCGAAAAGAAATATCCGCAAATTCACACGCGCTTTCCGCCGGAGCCGAACGGCTATCTCCACATCGGCCACGCCAAGAGCATTTGCCTGAACTTCGGCATCGCGCGCGAGTTCGGCGGCATTTGCAACCTGCGTTATGACGACACGAATCCCACCAAGGAGGAGGCCGAATACGTGGATTCCATTTTTGAAGACGTGAAATGGATCATCTCCGGATGGGCGGATGACAAGCTCGGCCTGAAACCGAAAGATAAAACGCCGGAGACGGTAACGACGAACGGTAAACAGGATTTTTATCTTCCCGCTGTCGTAGGACAGGCGTCCCGCCTGTCTCCGTCTCAAAAAGAAAAAGTTAGAGACAGGCAAGATGCCTGTCCTACGCTGGAACCGTTTTACGCCAGCGACTACTTCGACCAGATTTACGAATACGCCGTCGCGCTCGTCAAAAAAGGCAACGCCTACGTCTGCGACCTGACACCGGACGAGACCGACGAATACCGCCGCAACGCCAAGGAATCGCCCTTTCGCAATCGCAGCATCGAGGAAAATCTCGACCTTTTTCAGCGCATGAAAAACGGCGAGTTCCCCGACGGCACGCGTTCGCTCCGCGCGAAGATTGACGTGACCGCGCCGAACGTCTGGATGCGCGATCCCCTGCTCTATCGCATCCGGCACGCCGAGCATCATCATACCGGCGGCAAATGGTGCATCTACCCGATGTATGACTTCGCGCATTGCCTGAGCGATTACATCGAAGGCATCACGCACAGCATTTGCACGCTGGAGTTCGAGGTGCATCGCCCGCTTTACGATTGGATTCTGACCCACCTCGACCTGCCGCGTCCGCTGCCCAAGCAATACGAATTCGCCCGTTTAAGCCTCGGCTACACCATCATGAGCAAACGCAAGCTCATGCAACTCGTGGACGAAAAACTCGTCACCGGCTGGGACGATCCCCGAATGCCGACGATCTGTGGAATCAGACGCCGGGGAGTAACAGCGGTCGCCCTCAGGGCGTTCGCCTACAACATCGGCATCACCAAATACAACGGCATCACCGACGTGGCTGTGCTCGAACATGCCATCCGCGAAGATTTGAACAAACGCGCCCTGCGCAGGCTTGCCGTGCTGCGGCCCATCAAGGTGGTCATCACGAATTATCCTGAAGTCAAAACCGAGGAACTGGATGCCGTCAACAATCCTGAAGACCCGGACGCCGGGACGCGCAAAATACCCTTCAGTCGCACGCTTTACATTGAGCAGGACGATTTTAAGGAAGTGCCGCCACCAAAATTTTTCCGGCTGAAACCCGGCGGCGAAGTCCGGCTCAAATACGCCTACATCATCAAATGCGACGAAGTGGTGAAAGACGCCGGCGGAAAGATTGTGGAACTGCGCTGCACTGCCGACCTCGACAGCAAAACCGGCGGCCCGACGGCGAACCGCAAGGTGAAGGGAACGATTCATTGGGTAAGCGCCGCTCACGCGATTGACGCCGAAGTGCGGTTGTATGACCGGCTTTTTACCGAAGCCGAACCGGAAAAGGACGGGCGCGATTTCAAATCCGTGCTTAATCCACACTCGCTCGAAGTCGTGACGGCCAAATGCGAACCCGCCGTCGCTGAAGCCATGGCGGGCAGGCCGAGCGACGTGCGTTACCAATTTGAGCGTTTGGGATATTTTGCCATTGATTCCGACTCAAAACTCAAAACCCAAAACCCAAAACGGATTTTCAATCGAACGATTACGTTGAGAGACACTTGGGCGAAGGAAGCGCAGAAAGGTTAAGGTATGGACCTCAAAGAGCTTGAAATGGAATACAAGTCTCTCGCTTCTCACGGCGAACAATTCGCAAGCGAGTTGACTCGTCAGTTGGATGAATTATTAAGACAACAGAATATCTCTCTAGGATTTCCACTTCAATCACGTATAAAAACATGGAATTCAATCGCTGAAAAAATACAGCGCCGAACACTTCAGCCTAGCAGCGTAAAAGATATTTCAGACTTAATTGGGTTAAGAATAGTTCTTCTCTTTCAAAGAGACGTCTCGGCAGTTTGTGGAATAATTAAAGCTAACTTCAAAGTCCTCGAAACCGAAAATACTCGAGAAAAATTACCGGCTAGTGAATTCGGTTATTCATCTGTTCATTTCTTAATAGAACCGCCTCCTGAATGGCTAATGATACCAACTTTGAAAAAACTTGGAAACTTTAAGGCTGAAATCCAAGTTAGAACTGTAGCTCAGCACATTTGGGCCTCTGCTTCGCACATTTTACAATACAAACAGGAACAAGGCGTGCCTGCTTCAATTCGCAGGGCCATTTATCGTGTTTCAGCACTGTTAGAAACCGTAGACTTGGAATTTGAGAGAGTCCTCCAAGAGCGAGCTACATATGTAAGCGACGCACCAACGGACAATTTAGCCGAAGTATTAAACGTTGACCTACTTGTCAAAATTCTGGACGAACTACTTCCACAGAAAAACAAATCAACAACAGACCAGTATGCTGATGTGCTCGTTGAGCTTGCTCATTTCTCGATTACAACGAATGAGCAATTAAGAAAACTCATCCAAGATCATAAAACTACAATTTTGAAAATTGACAAGGAGATGGTTGAGAAAGCAATAGCCAAACAGATTCCTGTAAAGGCATACGACAAGGATCATGTTATGAATGGCGCCTACTTTACCTATGTTGGCCTTACGCGACAGGCTTTAGCTGAAGAATTCAAAGACAAATGGAAAAGTTATAGCAGTGCAAAATGGGCGAATAAACGGTCGAAGAATAGTTAAGCACTAAATATTTCAGGCCGCATTCTGGTTTATTCCCTGCCAAACGCGACGGTCGTGGGCCACCACTGCAACCGATGGCGTGCCTATTTTTGCCTGGCGGCAGACGGACGATTCACGGTGTTGGTGACAACGACATCGGCGTTGTAAAGCGTGAACTTTTCACCGTCCTTGAGCCGGATATCACAGTCCTGGAACCGGATGCCACGCGCGTTATAGATGTTGAATGGGCCGGGTGCGGTGATGTCCACATGCACAAAGTTGACGTTGGACACGAGCATTTCGGGGCGTCCCCAGATGGTGCCGCCGGCGACGGTGCCGGAGGCGGTGATGTTGCTGAAGGTGATGTCGCGCCAGATGGGTGTGGTGTCGGTAACAGGCTCAGCGGTGAAAGCGGCGGCCTGGTCGGGCGTGACACGGCTGATCTTGCTGGCACCGCCAGCGGTTTTGTAATAGCTGTAAATGAGAATGGGCATCTGCACGTTGGTCATGGTGATGTCGTGGTAGAAAAGGTTCCGAGCCAGGCCGCCACTGTTGGTGTCGGCCTTCATACGTATGCCGAACGTGCCGCCATTGAACGAGCAGTTGGCAACCACGAGGTTCGACACACCGTCGCGCACGCCGCTGCCGATGGACACACCGTGGCCGAAACCGAATACGCAATTGGTGATGAGCAGGTCGTTGATGGGGCCGGTGGAGCCCATGGCGATGTTGTCGTCGCCAACGCTGATGTGACAATTCTCAATGATGCTATTGGTGCCGACGAAATTCAGCCCGTCGGTGTTGGGCGAAGGTGAAACAGTGTTCACAGTCAGATTGCTGATGGTGATGTTGCCGCCGTTCTTGCGCAGCCCGCAATGGTGGCCGGGCGGGTTCTGGAAAGTGATGTCGTGGATGAAAAGCCGATTGGCGGAATACAAGTTGAGCATCATGGGGCGGACCACTTCGCGGTTGGTGCGAAACGTCGCCCACCAGGCGGCACCTTGACCGTCAATCCTGCCCCAGCCGCTGATTTCCAAGTCATGAACCCCATTGCAGCCGATGAAAGTCTGTGCGTTGGTGTCGCCACCGGGATAAGTTCCGTAAGGCAGCATCTGGAGCATCGCGTTGGTGTCCACCTGCAAATTGATGCTGCTGAGCAGCGTGATGGGACCGCTTAGGAACGTGCCCGCCGGAATCTTGACGATGCCGCCGCCTGCCGCGTTCGCTGCGTTGATGGTATTTTGTATGTTGGTCGTGTTATCCCTCACCCCATCTCCGATGGCGCCATAATTTGTGACATTGAAAATGGTGGCTGGAATGGTCGGCATCGCCGGATTGGCGGCGTGAACCCAACCGGCCAAAGCCAGCCCGGCGGAAATCAAGGCAATCTTTTGTTTCATAGGCGTAATCAGAGCCGGCAATATAGCAAAAGTGGATTCCAACTCAACCAAAGACTGCGGGCGATGTTCAGCGCGCACGGACTTTGTTCCGACGAGTGCATTGCCGGAGTTGCGCGCCGGGATTCACGGCAGTTGCAACAGGTAAAACATCTGCAGGGTGTTTGTGGCGGGCGTATTGGTGAAGGCGAAGTTGCCGCTGGCGTCAAATGGATTGGTCGCAACAGGCATCCATTGATTCAATGGCAACGCAACGTTGGTTGAGGTCAGCACATAGTAAGTGCCGTTGGTCACACCACCAGTGCCGCTCATCACAAAACTTCCGCCGCCGTTCGCAACCTGGATGTTCCCGAAGTTTGGTGGCGACGGCGCGGTGACCACGAGCTTCACCTGCCCGGCGGTGTTGGTATCGAGGCGGTAAAGGTAACTGTTGATGACCGGTTTTGCGCCGAGAACCAGGGTGTTGGTCAAACTGCCGGTGTAGGTGAACAGAATGTAATTGGTGGCGGTGAAGCCGGCGGCATTCGTGATGTTGAGCGTGCCATTCAGATTCAGATTGCCCGCAACCACAATGGCGGAGTTGTTCGTCCCCAGCGCAAAGTTTATCGCTTCTTTGCCGGGGAAGGTCAGGTTGCCGGTGTTGGTCAGCACGCTCCCGCTCAGCGTGATGGGGTTGGCGCCAAACGCGTCGGTGCTGTTCATGGAAGCGCTGGCATTGTAAAGCGCCAGCGAGTCGTTGGTGTTGCCGCCCATCCCGTCGAAGGTAACGAGGTTGGTCGCGGGCACGGTGTTGCTGACGGTGACGTTGGCGTTCCAAATGGTGAAGGTCTTGCCGCTGCCGGTGGTGATTTTCGAATCCAGAAACTGGATGCCTTGCGCGTTGTAAATGTCGAAAGTTTTCGAGGCGGTGATGTTGACATGGCTCATGACGATGTTGGTGGCGGGCAATTCCGTTCGTCCCCAAATGATGCCTGCAACTCCACTGCTGCTTATGGTCGCGGTCAGGTTGCTGAAGGTGATATTGCGCCAAACGGGGGTCGCGCTGTTGACGGGGCTGATGACTTCCCCGGCAGCGGTCGTGGGAGTGACGCTGGTGGGCGTTCCGGTTTCGTTGTAGTAGCTGTAAATGGTGATCGCTCCATATTTGACATTGGTCATGCCGAGGTTGAGATAATTCAGGTTCTGCGTGATGCCGCCGATGTTGGTATCGGACTTCATGCGAATGCCATAATCCGATCCGTTGAAAGTGCAGTTGATGACGGTCAGGTTCGATATTCCCACGGAAATGCCGCTGCCGATGGAAACACCGTGCCCGGTGCCGAAAGTGCAATTGGTGATGAGCAGGTCGTTGATGGGGCCGGTCGAGCCCATGGCGATGTTGTCGTCGCCAACGCTGATGTGGCAGTCCCGAATGATGCAATTGGTCCCGACGAAATTAAGCCCGTCGGTGTTGGGCGAAGGTGAAACAGTGTTCTCGGTCAGATTGCTGATGGTGATGTTACCGCCGTTGTTCCGCAGGCCGCAATGATGATACGGCGGGTTCTGGAAAGTGATGTCATGGATGAAGAGGCGGTTGACGGTATAAAGGTTGAGCATCATGGGCCGAACGATTGTGCTGTTGGTGTTGAAATACGTCCACCAGGCGGCGCCCTGGCCGTCAATCTTGCCCCAGCCGCTGATTTCCAAGTCATGAACCCCATTGCAGCCGATGAAAGTCTGCGCGTTGGTGGTGCCGCCCGGATAAGTTCCCAAAGGCAGCATCTGGAGCATCGCGTTGGTGTCCACTTGCAAATTGATGCTGCTGAGCAGGGTGATGGGGCCGCTCAGAAACGTGCCTGCCGGAATTTCGACGATGCCGCCGCCCGCCGCGTTCGCTGCGTTGATGGTATTTTGTATGTTGGTCGTGTTATCCTTCGCCCCATCGCCGATGGCGCCATAATTTGTGACATTATAAATATTGGTCGGAATGGTTGGCATCGCCGGATTGGCGGCGTGAACCCAACCGGCCAAAACCAGGCAGGCTGAAATAAAGACAGCCGTTAGTTTCATGGGTGTGATAATAAGGCAGCATAACACAAATTGATTCAAACTCAACCGAAAGCCCCGGGCGGGCGCTGCGAGCGCTGTTCGGAGGGACGGAATATCGTTGGATGCCCGCCAGATTTACGTAGATTCTGCCAAACATGGCTGACGACTCGTTCAAAGAATTTGTCCTCGACCAATTGAGCGCGTTGCCGGAACACTTTGCAATATGTCCGTGAATGACAAAACATCCGGTCTGGATTCATCGTCCAAGCGGCGTGCGCGACGGCTCAAGATGATTGGCCTCATCGTGCTGGTGCTCGGAATCAGCGGTGCGTGCCTTGTTTATTGGATGGGGACGCGTTCTCCGGATGTGTCGAATGACCTCTCCATGCTGGGATACAACAAGGCCCAGACGCGGCAGATGGGAATGCTTTACGGCAAAATGGGACTTCTAATTGAGAACTGGACCAACGACCTTAAACGTCCTGACACGCAGGCAATTCTCATTACAACGACTTCAATTCTCATCACGCTTGGGTGTTTTTACTTCGCCCGATTATTGGAGAATGGCGACGAAACGCACTAATGTAATCGCGGAAGCTATGATTTCCTTTCACCTTGTTTTCTGCTTTTCTTCCACTGAAAGCTGAAGCAATATCGTCTCATCATGAAACGAATTTTTGTCCTCGTTGCCCTTGTTTTCACTATTGTTGCCGCGCGCGCTGATCTTGTCATGGAGCAAAAGATTGAGAGCGCGATGATTAACGGCAATATCACAACCAAAATCAAAGGTGACAAAGTCCGCATGGACATGCCTGCCACTCCGCAAGGCGCCATCAGCACGATCATGGATGTGAACACGGGCGATTCGGTCACACTGATGCATGGACAGAAGACGGTGATAAAAATTTCCGGCGCGGAGATCAAACAAATGGCCGAGAACATGAAAAAGGCGCGGGCCAATGGCGCCGCCGCGAACGCCAAACCGCCAAAATTCCATGACACGGGCAAAACCGAGAAGGTGGGCGATTACAGCACGGAAATTTACACCTGGTCGAGTCCCGATGGCGCAAACCAGACCGTTTGGGTGGCAAAGAACTTTCCGAATTACGCCAGGATCAAGGTTCAAATGGACAAGCTGAACAATTCACCCGTTGCCAAAATATCCAAAGAAACGTCGCCGGACGTCGGCACGCTACCGGGCATGGTGGTAAAAACACAAATGGAAATGAACGGACAGAAAGTCACTTCCATCCTGGTGTCAGCCAAAGAAGAATCTGTTGACGCCTCGGCCTTCGACGTTCCCAAGGATTACAAATTGATGACACAGCCTGTCGTCACGCCGGAAATGCGGCAAAAAGAAGAGGCGGCGAAAAAAATCCAGGCTGGCTTCGTGGCAGGGACGAAATTTCCCGACTTCAACGAGAAGGACACGGCGGGCAAACCGCTTTCCATCGCCAACTACAAGGGCAAGGTGGTGCTGATTGATTTCTGGGCGACCTGGTGCGGGCCGTGCGTGGCTGAGTTGCCCAATGTGCAGGCAACTTACCAGAAACATCATGCGCAGGGCTTCGAGATCATCGGTGTCAGTCTGGATGCAGATCAGCAAAAGCTCGAAAGCTTTATCAAACAGAAAAATATGACCTGGCGGCAATACTTCGACGGACAGGCCTGGAACAATAAACTGGCCGTGAAATACGGGATTGAAAGCATCCCGGCGACCTTCCTGCTCGATGGCGAAGGAAAAATTATCGGCAAGGATTTGCGTGGTAAAGAATTGGAGCAAGCCGTCGCCAAGGCACTGGCGAACAAATAATCGCCTCCCAATCACCTCAATATTTCATCCAAGGTCGGTTCCATCGCCGCGGCCCAGATCTGGTAGCCGCGTTCGTTGGGGTGGAGCAAATCCGGCATGATATTCTTTGGCAGCGTGCCGTCGGCTTCGAGAAATTTCGGATCAATGTCGAGATACCTCACCATCTTGCCGTCGTCGAGCTTGGCAATGACGGTGTTGACCAAGGCGACCTGGGCGCGTTGCGGATCGTCCAGCGTGCCGCGCGGGAAAATGGCCAGCAGCAGAATTTTGCTGTCCGGCAACTTCGCGCGCAATTCCCGAACGACCGCCTGCACGCCCTCGATGGTTTCCGGGACGGTGTTGCGGATTTTGCCGGTGTCCTTTTCCCTGCCGGTGTTGTTGGTGCCAATCATAAGCACGACCACCTTGGGTTTGATGCCGTCGAGTTCGCCATTGTCCATGCGCCAGAGGACGTGCTGGGTGCGGTCGCCGTCAATGCCAAAGTTGGCGGCGTGGCGCGGCGCGTAATATTTATTCCAGACATTCGAACCCCGGTTGCGCCAGAAATCGGTGATGGAATCGCCCAGGAACAAAATATCCAAGCCGCCTTTCTGTGCTTCCCGCATAAAACCTTCGTGCCGGGCCACCCATTTTGGATCGCGCGGCACAGGAATGATGGCGGTGTTTTGGACAACTTCGTTTGTGACCTGGACCGATGAAGTATTTGTGCCGGTTTCATTCGTGTTCTGGGCAAATGATTCCGGCACGGTCAAACAGGCGAATGCCGCGACAACGGGAAGTAACAACGGGGAGATTCTTTTCATCGGCGAAAAATAAAAATTGATGAGGGCGAAGACAATTTAAATTTTGGAACCGTTTGCAGGAGCCGGCGTGGGGAGGCTCGCTCTGGTAATTCCGAATTCCGGATTTGGGTCTCGTCATCTCGACTCCCGCGGAATGCAAAGTTTCACGTGCTCGCGCTGGTGTAACGGCGGATGGAGAAACGCCAGAACCATTCGGAAATGAGCGCCCAGACAACAGCCAGGCCGAGCAGCACCAGCCACGCGGACGGCGAAGTTAATTTGTCCGCCAGCACGCGCACTGGCACATTGGACACGAGCAACACCGGCAGGGCGAAGGTGAACACGGCCTTGAACGCGCCGCGAAACGCCTCGTCCGGCATCCGCGCGATGTTGAACAGATTGTAGTAGCCCCACACGATGCCTTGCGCGCGCACGGTCCAAAAGCTCACGGAGGCGAGCATGAACATCAGCGAGTAATGCACCAAAAGACCGATGACACACAACACGCCGAACCCGAGCAGTTGCGCGGTGGTTGGGTTCAAATGCAGTTTGCCCGCCGCAAAAACCATGACACAAACGGCGAACGCCGCGTTGGCAAACGACGGCAGGTCCACCTGCCGCGTCGAAACGAGGAAGCGCGTGTTGACTGGCAGCAGCAGCAAAAAATCCATTTTGCCCGTGCGGACGAGTTCGGAGAGGTTCGTGCAGTTCACGAGAAAGAACGCCTGGTAAATTTCCTGGATGAAATTGCTCGTGCCGGTGAGCAGCACGACCTGCCACACTGTCCATGTGCCGATGGTGTTGGTTTGGCTGAAAAGTACACCGACAAAAGCGAGTTGCAGCCCGAACCAGAGCAATTCGACCACGATCCAGAGAATAAAATTGCCTTTGAACGACATTTCGCGCGTCACGGAAGTTTTCCACAGCGCGGCATAAATCGTGAGATAGCGCGTGACAAGTGACGTGTGACGCGTGGCAGGGGTCGCGTCAGACCACTTTGGACTTTGGACTTTGGACTTTGGACTCATGGCTCATCCCCCAAATGCGGCGTATTTTTTGATGCCGCGCCGCCATGCGAATCGCGCGAGCATATAACCGATGCACACCCAACTGGCTTGTACGATCAGGCTGCGCAGCAAATCCGCACCGGCGATTTTGCCCATGTAAATGCCGATGGGCGTGTAAAGCATGGACGGAAACGGCGTGAAGAAGAGAGCGTGTTGCAACGCCGCCGGCAGCAAATCGAGCGGGAACAAATGCCCGCTGGCGATGTATTCAAAGGCGAACAAAATGAAAATGAACGTCGAGATTTCCAGCATCCAAAACGCGAGCATCGCTACTGTGTAGGAAATGAAAAATTGCAGCAGCGCCGTCAGCAGTAGTGAAACGGGAAACACAATGAATGCGGTCCCGCCAGCCGGCGAAACGAAATATTCGCGAAAACAGAAAATGAACACGGCCAGCGGCACACACGCCATGGAGATGAACGCGATGCGCCCGGAAAAAAACAAGCACAGCCGATACCGCAGATAATCAATCGGCTTGAGCAGGAACTGGCTGATGTTGCCTTCGCGAATGTCAGCGGCAATCTGCCAGTCGTCCTCGTTCACCGCCGTGAGCGCGTCCACGACGGCGACCATGAGGTAGTAAAAAATCATCTGCGCCTGCGTGTAACCGCCGAGCG